>ENA-OOXJ01000305-OOXJ01000305.1-human-gut-metagenome-genome-assembly--contig:-NODE-305-length-44173-cov-10.981799_pt1 | contig 44173 bp, 46 predicted proteins | sample MGYA00241587_ERZ501343 | MGnify/ENA primary metagenome ERZ501343 (study PRJEB25962, sample SAMEA2042918) | human gut metagenome | biome: human gut; feature: human-associated habitat; material: faeces... | reverse complement strand
AAAAGGGTACCATTACGGTGCCCTTTTTTGTCGGGAAGAGGTGACGCTCCGTGCTGTCCGGTAAAATGTAGTTAGATGGTCCGTGGTGTCGTCATTCTGGCTCACCGCTTTTTCCGGGCACAGGGCAGCATAAAATAACTCGCCTCGTTGGAACTGGGCATGTAGGCAGCGCTGGCTCTTGTGCGGCTGGAGTCCGTCACGGCAGGAGTCAGCCGCAGCAAGCAGATGACTATCGCAGCAGGAAGGTTAAAGGAATGTGCAGGCGGGCTGCCCAGTCCTGTTCGAGGTGGGATGCCCCGGGGAATACGGGACTTATCCAAGTGCATGTGGGGCAAATGGTGTCCGGAAATCCTGTTTGGCCTCCCGATGCCGGTAAGGAGAAGGATGGGCCTGGTTGCCAGCCGCGGTCGGTGAGCAGGCTGTCAAGGCTGTCCTGGAAGGGAGGGTAGAGGGCGTCCAGAGTGGAATCGCCGCGGTCTGTGTAGAGCAGGCAGGAACCGGGTGAGGGCAGGTGTTCTTCCAGATACTGCATGAAAGCCTCGAAGACTGTCTGCGATATGTCTGCGGCCCCGGCGTAGTCAGCGCTGAGGATCATGGGCAGGTGGGTGGACATGCAGGCAGCGCCCCCGAATACATCGGGATATTCGCACAGGGCATAGAGGGATATGAGGCCGCCCATACTTGAACCGGCGATGAACGTATGCTCCTTGTCGCTCAGAGTGGAGTAATGCGAGTCGATGAAGGGTTTGAGTTCGGAGGTCAGGAAACGCAGATATTCGTCGGCCTCGTATATGGTGCCCGAAGACAGCATGTAATTCAGGGCTGAGGCGGATTCGTTGGAGGTTCCGGTCAATGAGTCAGGCACTCCGCCCAGATACTCCAGCACCTTCTCCGGAAAATATTCCCCATATCTGTTGTTCCCGTTGGCGATGCCGACCACTATCGCGGGCGGAACCTTCCCTTCTGCGATGAGACTTCCCAGCACTTCATCCACCTGCCACTCCTGGCCGTTCCATGTCCAGGTGTCGTCGAAGAGCATCTGTCCGTCGTGCATGTACAGTACCGGATATTTCTCCCGTTCGGAGTAGCCGTCGGGCAGCCATACGTAGACTTGCCTGGGACTCATGAAGTCTGATTCGAACTGTGGATATTCCTCCACATGACCGTATGCGGTGTGTATCTCTGAACCGTCTTTGAGCATGTCGATGGTCCCGCCATCATGTATGAGGTATCCGCGCAGGTCTCCACGCGAGCCGATGAATCTGGCGGCTGCCTCTTTCCCGAGGACCATGCAGTATGTGGCATAGGCGTCCGAGAGCGCGCCCGGACGTGCGGTGTCAGCGGATATTACAGTGGCACTCAGCAGGTCGTGCTGGACTGGATAACCGGTTACAGGATTGATGGAGTGGGAATATTTTTTCCCGTCGATGAGGAAGAATTTACGGTAGTTCCCGGAGGTCGTGATACCGCAGTCCGTAAGATCGAGGAATTTCTGCACGTTTTCGCCCGCAGTCTGAGAGCCGTCGACCGGTGCGTCTATGCCGATCCTCCAAGGTTTCCCTGATGCGTTCAGTCCCTTGCATACGATTTCCATACCTACTTCCACAAGGTAATTCTGTATTCCGATGCTGTCCAGGAGGTCCGCTACGGCATCACAGGTGTAACCCTGGGCGATTGCGTTGAAGTTGAGTTGTACACGGGGATCTTTCTTGACGATTCTGCCATTCTCGAGACTGACGAGATCCATTCCTACGAATTCGAGCAGCGAGTCTACAATACGGGCTGTGCGCGCATCGTCACGCAGACTGTCCAGGCTCTGCGGATCTTTGAATCCGAAACCCCAGAAGTCGAAAAGCGGGCCGCCGCTTACATCGAAGAGCCCTCCTGTTTCCTTCCATACCTGTTGCGAGAGTTCGAAAAGCTCGGTGAAATACCGGTCGGGCATACAGTCTTCCCCACGGTTGATTCTGGACAGCAGGGAGCCTTTGTTGTATCCGGATATGGAGAAGTCTATGTCACGCAGCCTTTTGGTGACCAATGCGGCTACAGTGTCGTCTGAGGTGGCGGGGGATTCTGTTTCAGGAACCGAATAGATAATGTGGAATGTGCCTCCCTGGGCGAATCCTTCCAGGCGGCGGTATTGGTTGTGTCCTGAGCATGAGGCCAGTGCGGCTATGAATACGACAGCGGTCAGGACGGAGAGACCCTTTCTCATAATGGCATGATTTTAGTAAAATGGATATCTGTTTGCAAATCTAAGAAAAATTGATGCATATTTGTATTCCGAATGTCGTGAAATGGAAAAAATGGAAAGGAAGTATTATTTGAAATTCATAGTTGCCGCTGTCGTTGCAGCCATGGCGGCAGTATCATGCAATAAGGATGAAGAAGATACGAGGGAGTATATGGCCGGTTCGGTAAGTTTCGATTTCCCCTCCTATGCGGTGGTAGGTCAGGAAGTCTCCTCATACGTATCCGGTATCACTACCCCGCCGTTGTCGGATCTCAGGTATTACTGGGTATCTTACGATATGGAGATCAACGAAACGGATACTGTGGAGGGACAGTCGATTACATTCCATCTGCCCTCAGAGCCGGGTGAATATTCCATAACGGCATACGCTCAGTCCATATCCGGCGAATACTATACCAGTTCCTCCACTGCCCACGTCCAGGTCATAACGACTGACCCCGAAGCAATCGATGGCTGGGCACCCGGCACTACCATTACTGACGGACGGGACGGACAGATCTATCGTGTACGCAATATAGGAAGCCTCCAGTGGTTCACGCAGGACCTGAGGTATGCCGGAGACGGTGAGACAGTGCTTGGTTACCCGTATGACAAATCCGAAGGACTTGATTACATCTTCGGCCGCCTTTACTCATGGAACGAGGCTACTGGGGGACAGTCCGGGGAAGGTCTGGGCCAGGGCCCTCAGGGTGCTTGTCCTGACGGATGGTCTGTACCTACGGCAGAGGACTGGGAGGATCTTGCCCTTGCGGTAGGAGGGGAGCCTGTCGATTTCCTGGACCATTGGGACGGTATAGGGGATATATTGTCCGCGCCAGTGACGGTAAACGGCTCTGCCATGTGGCCTTATTCTCCGGACAACCTGCATTCAAACACTTCCGGATGGAATGCCTTTCCTACTGGCAATTCCAGGGACAACTACAACGAGTTCGAGAATATAGGAGTGTACGGTATGTGGTGGTCTTCCACCTTGCTTGACAACGGAATGGTACCGTACCGTTTCATATATTACAATACCAACACCTGCGATGTCTATTATACGGACAAGGACAGTTATGGAGTGTCCGTCAGGTGTGTAAGACTGATATCCGGCAATTGAAAATCAACTTGAAGATATTATGAAAATGAAAAAAGGACTGATTGTGCTCATCGTCGTAGTGGCGGTGGTGCTGATTCTGTTTTTCTGGATCAAAGGAATGTACAACACTATGGTGCGTATGGATGAGGCTGTCTCTCAGGCATGGGCCCAGGTGGAGAATGTCTACCAGCGCAGAGCTGACCTCGTACCGAATCTTGTCTCTACAGTGAAGGGCTATGCCGAGCATGAGTCTTCCACATTGGAGGCAGTGGTAGAGGCCAGAGCCAAGGCTACCCAGGCAACTGTGGACCCTTCCAGTCTCTCCGAGGAGGAGCTATCCCGTTTTATGAGTGCGCAGAACGAGCTTGGAACTGCTATCGGACGTCTGCTCGTGTCGGTGGAGCGTTATCCTGACCTGAAGGCCAACCAGAATTTCCTGGAACTGCAGGCCCAGCTGGAGGGTACCGAGAACCGTATCACAGTGGAGCGTCAGAAATTCAACGAGGCTGCCCGCAGCTATAATGTTACTGTGCGTCGCTTCCCCAATAATATATTTGCCGGGATGTTCGGCTTCGAAAAGAAAGGCTATTTCGAGGCATCCGAGGGAGCGGAGCAGGCACCTGTAGTCAGCTTTTAGTGATGGCGGCCGAGGATCTGCTCAGAAAGGAGAACAAGGCGGCTCTTGTAAATGCTATCCGTACAGCGGAGAAAAACACATCAGGAGAGATCCGTGTGCATCTCGAGCAGGTGTGCAAGGGGGATCCCTGCCTGCGGGCTGCCTATGTATTTTCAAAGCTGGGAATGTTCGGGACCAAGGACCGTAACGGGGTGCTGATCTATCTCGCGCTCAAGTCCCACAAATTCGCAATCATCGGGGACTCAGGGATAAATGAGAAGGTCGGTGCCGGCTTCTGGAATGAGGTGAAGGACGGTATGGCCGCGGACTTCCGCTCGGGTGACTTCACCGGCGGCATGTCCAGGGCCGTGCTGGCAGTGGGAGAGAAACTCAAGGCGTTTTTCCCGTATCAGAAAGACGATGTCAATGAACTTCCTGACGATATTTCCTATGAGGACAATCAGTAGAATATACAGGCTTATTACGCTCTTTGCTGCAGTCATGGTGCTGACGGTGGGTGCAGGAGCGCAGATCCCTCCCAAGCCGTCGGTCGCAAGGGCGGTGAATGACTTCGCGGGTGTGTTCTCCCGTTCCGATGCGGAGTATATGAACCGGGTGCTGGTGGATTTCGCAGATTCGACATCCAACCGTATCGTAGTGGTGACGGTCGAGGATCTGGGTGGCATGGATCCTGCCATGTTTGCCTATGAGATAGGGGAACAGTGGGGCGTGGGCTCGGGTAAATTCGACAACGGGGTGGTGGTGCTGGTCAAGCCGAAGACCTCCCGTTCTTCCGGCCAGGTCTATATCGCAGTGGGGTACGGTCTGGAGGGAGCGATCCCGGACGCAGTGGCCAAGCGCATAGTGGAGAATGAGATGATTCCCCGCTTTCAGGAAGAGGACTATGCTTCAGGTGTGGCTGCGGCTCTGAACGTCCTGATGCGGCTCGCTGCAGGAGAGATTTCCTATGAGGAGTATGAGGATTCTCTCAGTGTAGGAGGATCGGTTGCGATGATAGTCTTCGGGCTGCTGTTTGTCCTGATAATTATTGGAGCGCTCTTCGGACATAACGGTCCAAAAAATCTCGGCAGCGGCGGCAGCCGTACCTCGTCGTTAGGGGATGCCATCTTCTGGACTTCAGTCCTGGGCGGCAGTCACGGCAGCGGCTTCGGCGGCAGCAGCGGAGGCGGTTTCTCCGGCGGCTTCTCCGGCGGTTTCGGCGGAGGAAGTTTCGGTGGCGGTGGTGCCGGTGGCAGCTGGTAGCCCTGTTATGCCTCTTCTACCTTTTCGAAGGCTTTGATTATCTTGGTTACAAGCGGATGGCGTACCATATCCTCAGTCCCGAAATTGATGACAGCCACCCCCTTGATATTCTGAACTAAAGAGACTCCCCGCATCAGCCCGGAGTCTTTTTTATTGGGCAGGTCTATCTGCGTTGCATCTCCTGTGACTATGAACTTGGCGTTGCTGCCCATGCGCGTGAGGAACATCTTCAACTGCCCCAGGGATGTGTTCTGTGCCTCGTCCAGTATGACGAAGGCACTGTCCAGAGTCCGGCCTCTCATATATGCCAAAGGAGCTATCTGTATTATGCCTTCCTCCATCAGGATCTGGAGCTTGCGCGGGTGGATCATGTCGTGGAGGGCATCGTACAGAGGCTGGAGGTACGGATCCAGCTTCTCTTTCATGTCGCCGGGAAGGAATCCGAGCCTTTCTCCTGCTTCTACGGCGGGACGTGTGAGTATCAGTTTCTTCACCTCTTTGTTCTTCAGTGCTCTTACAGCAAGGGCAATGGCTGTGTAGGTCTTTCCTGTCCCTGCCGGCCCGAGGGCGAATATCAGGTCGTTGCGGTAGTATTCGTCTACAAGACGGCGTTGGTTCCTGGTTCGGGCCTTGACGATACGTCCTTCATTTCCGTAGACAATGTTGTAGTAGTCTTCGCTGTGCTCCGGCTCCCTGTCCTCTATTTCCCCAGGGTAGGTCCTGTAGTCCAGCAGCCGCTCGAGCTCGCTGTCGTTGAGAATGTCGCCTTTGCGGATGTTGTCTATGATGGCGAGTATCCTTTCCTTGAGCAGCCCGACCTGCTGGTCTTCACCTTCGAGCCTTATTTCCGAGCCTCTTGCGAGGATTCTTACCTCAGGAAAGAAATGTCTGAATTTTTCCAGATTCCTGTCGTTCACTCCGTAAATGTCCACAGAATTGATGCCTTCTGTTGAAATTATTTCTTCTCTCATTTTTCGAACAATGATTTTAGTCTGTTGTAGGTGTCTTTCATATTCTGGTATATGTACTTGTTCCGGAACTCGTCTTCCCGTTCCAGATATTCCTTTATGGGCAGGACTGTATATTCTGCTTCGAACTCCCCTGCGCGGGCGCACCATACGGGGATGGCTTCCCCTCCTGCGAGGAAGGACCATCCGAACGAAGTCACAGCTATGTCCAGCCTGTACATGAGGCCGAGCCTGGTGTCGCGTCTGCTCATGTTCGAGATGAAATTGCCGAGGGAGTAGATTACTGGCAGTCCGGCCTCCTGCACTACATGCGGATGTGAGCCGATGACGGCGTCCACTCCTAAACCGATCAGGAAACCGGCCCATTCCTTCTGTTTCTCCGATGCTTTTGTTGAATACTCCTCACCCCAGTGCGGAAGAGCGATGATGATGTCCGCTCCGGCATCTTCCGCGCGCTTTATTGCCGCTTTTATTTTTTCCGGTTCCATGCCGTTCACTATGTACGGTTCGGGAATCCTGATTCCGTTGGTGCCGTAAGTGAAATTGATGAATGCGATCCTGACTCCTCTGATTTCGGTGATGAACGGGTTTTCGCTTGTCTCTGAGATGCTGTCGCGGTATATTCCGGTAAAAGGGATTCCTATCCGGCCGTATTTTACGAAGGTGGAATCCAGCCCTTTGCGGCCGCGGTCGCAGATATGGTTATTGGCACATAGAAAAAGATCTATACCTGCCCGTGCGGCTTCTGCCGGAAGGGATTCCGGGGCGGAGAATGCCGGATACCCGGTGTATGGCGGACCGCCGAGGCAGAACTCCATATTGGCGACGGTAAAGTCCGCCTCGTCGATGAACGGCTGCACATGATGGAAATAGGATGAATAGTCATAGGAGACAGCTGCCAGTGTGTCGGTGCCGGCTATGTGGGCGGAGCGCAACTGCGGGCTGTGTTGCATGATATCCCCCATGAACAGGACAGATACCGTGTCTACTATTGTAAAAAGAAGGAGGGATGTGGACATCGGCTATTCCTGCAACAGTTTGATGTTCTTGAAATCGAGCCTTACCATAAGCCATTTGCGCAGTTTCTCCAGGTTTTCTTTGGAAATGGTCTTTTCCGCACTGAGGATGATAATGATTTCTTCCGTGCGTCCTAATGAGTCGGTGCTGAGGGAGTATCCTCGGGTGAGGGTGACATCCGACAGGGAGGGGTACTGCGCCATCAGTTCGTTTGTGATCTGCTCGTAAGGAAGTTCTCTGGACTTGTATTCCTGCAGCTCTTTCCTCATGTCTGATATGACTTCTTCCCTTTTGCGTATCTCCTGGTCACTGCGCTCATAGATGCTCTGGATGGCTACCCGGTCCGTCATCTCCTTCTGGTCGCTGGATGCCCTCTGGCTTATTATGATCTGGTCGTCAGTGAGGCCGAACTCGTGGGCGGAGCGATACAGTGCGCTGATTTCCTGCTGGTTCAGTGCTTCTCCGGCAATGAAGAGCTCCAGTTTCGGGGGCTTGCTGTGGGAGTATATCCCGTAGTCGTAGATATAGCTGTTGGCAAGTTCCTTGTTCTGTGATATGAATTCTTTGGCCGTCTGGTTGAAGTTGTTCTCGCGTATCATTATGATGGCCGAGTAGACGCTCGGGATGATGATGACGACAGTAAGGACAGCGATCCAGCGGCTGACCCTTTTCTTCTTCGTTGGATCCGTGAATGTCGCCATAGGGAACTTGAGGTATTTGACGGTCAGGAATGTGGCTATGGCGATGAATATGCTGTTGATGAAGAAAAGGTACATTGCTCCGGCGAAATACTTCAGGCTGCCTGTGGCCAGGCCGAAGCCAGCAGTGCAGAGGGGGGGCATCAGTGCCGTGGCTATGGCCACTCCGGAAATGACAGTCCCCTTCTCTTTGCGGCTTATCTCGATGATGCCGGCAAATCCTCCGAACAGGGCTATCAGGACATCGTAAATGGTAGGGTTTGTCCTCGCCAGCAGTTCGGTGGGGTTTTCGAGTTCGAGGGGGGATATGAGGAAGAATATGCCCGAAGCTATAATACTGATCACGACCATGACCACCAGGTTCTTGAAAGAGGTTTTCAGGAATGAGGTGTCGTTTGTGCCGAGTCCGTAGCCTATACCGAAGATAGGACCCATGAGCGGGGATATGAGCATCGCGCCTATAATCACAGGTATGGAGTTGATATTCAGTCCTACGGATGCCACAACTATGGCGAAAGCGAGGATATAGGCATTGGGTCCCTTGAAGTCGATGTTGCTGCGGATGTATTGAGAGGCCTTGTCAGTGTCGATATGGTCGTTGAGGCTGACTATGTCGCTCAGATAGTCTCTTGCTTTGCTGAAAAAAGTCTTGAAATTGTTGTCCATCCGGCATTTTTTAACAATTAGGATGTAAATATACATTTTTTTTTGCGGCTGTGTCATTATTTGAGTACTTTTGTTGGAATATTTGGAAAGTTAATTTTAAACAGATAAGGAAATGAAAACTTTTAGGTTAATCGCCACACTCGTGGTCGCCGCCATGCTGCTTACCGGCTGCGACTTTTTCCGCTCTTTGGTCGGAAAGCCCACCTCTAAGGAACTGGAGAAGATCAAGCAGGAGGCTGTGGAGCAGGCCCGCAAGCAGAGAGCGCTGGATTCAATCAATAAGGCCAAGGCTCTCCAGCTCGAGCAGGAGAAGGCAGCAGCCGAGAAGGCCGGTATGCTGGACGAGAGTGCCGGAAGATATCATGTCATTCTCGGAAGCTTCAAGGTCGATGGCAATGCTGAAAAAATGTATGCCCTCCTCGAGAAGAACGGATACACTCCCAAGGTGATCAAGTTCAACAACGGTTTCGATGTAGTGTCGGTTGCAGCCTATAATAACTATCGCGACGCACTCAAGGCCATGGAGGACATAATGGAGTACCCGTTCTGCCCTGAGGATGTCTGGATCTACGACATTAATCAGAAAATGCATGTCAAACAATAACAATCAGAAATACACAACGTCAATATGAAAACTACAGCTTTTACCCAGAAGCATATAGCTCTGGGTGCCAAAATGGTCCCCTTCGCCGGATACAACATGCCGGTGGAATATGTAGGAATCAATGAAGAGCACAACACAGTCCGCAACGGAGTGGGTGTGTTCGATGTGTCTCACATGGGAGAGTTCTGGGTCAAGGGACCCAATGCCCTCGCATTCGTGCAGTACGTGTCTTCCAACGATGCATCGGTTCTTTATCCCGGCAAGATCCAGTATGACTGCTTCCCCAACGGCAAAGGCGGCATCGTGGACGATTTCCTGACATACTGCATTGACGGCCAGACATATCTCCTCGTGGTCAACGCTGCCAACATCGAGAAGGACTGGAACCATCTCTGCGCCATCGCTCCCAAGTTCGGCATTACTCCCGGCAAGGAGCTCTACAACGCTTCCGATGAGATCTGCCAGCTCGCAGTCCAGGGTCCCAAGGCCGTGCAGGCCATGCAGAAACTCTGTGACCAGGACCTGATGGGCATGGAGTACTATACCTTCAAGAAGGTAATGCTCGGCGGAGTCAGCGTGATCTTCTCCATCACCGGATATACCGGTGCAGGCGGATGCGAGATCTATGCAGCCAACGAGGATGCCGACAAACTTTGGGATGCGGTATTCGAGGCCGGAGCCGAGTTCGGTATCAAGCCTATAGGCCTTGGTGCCCGTGATACCCTCAGACTTGAAATGGGCTTCTGCCTTTACGGCAATGATATTGACGACACCACCTCTCCTCTTGAGGCAGGCCTGGGCTGGATCACCAAGTTCAACGACACAAAGGGTGATTTCATCGACAGGGACTATCTGCTCCAGCAGAAAGCCGAAGGTCTCAAGCGCAAACTCGTAGGATTCGAGCTTATCGACCGCGGAGTTCCCCGTCACGGCTATGAGATCTGCGATCCTGAAGGAAATGTTATCGGCCATGTCACTTCCGGTACCATGTCTCCTTCCATGAACATTCCCATAGGTATGGGTTATGTCAGCACTCCTTACAGCAAGGCCGGTTCCGAGATCTGCATCAAGGTGAGAAACCGCCTTCTGAAAGCCAAGGTCGTGAAGGTACCTTTCTATAAGGCTTCCAAATAGTGAAAAGGGCCGCCTCCATTCTCGCTCTTGTCACTGTTTCGATAATGCTGCACGCACAGTACGCCGACCATGTCGCGTATCTGTCTTCCGCCTCCCTGGAGGGCCGGGGTGCCGGTTCTCCGGGAGAGACGGCGGCAGCTGGATATCTGTACGACTGTCTGAGTAAGGCCGGTGTGACAATGCTGACGCCAAGGACCGGACAGGATTTCTCGATAGTGACCGAAGGTGACACTATATATTCCCGCAATGTGGTCGGGATGGTAGAAGGTTACGATGAGGTCCTCAGAAACCAGTACATAGTGATAGGAGCCAATCTGGACCATCTCGGTTCAAATGTATTGACAGTGGACGGCAACCCGGTCCGCCAGATATTCCCGGGAGCAAATGACAATGCTTCCGGGATTGCTTCTATAATAGAAATTGCCGAAAGGGTAGCTTCTTCTTCTTTCTTTTTCAGACGCTCGATAGTGTTCGTGGGCTTCGGGGCGAAGGAACTGGGTATGGCCGGTTCCTGGTATTTTGCGAACAGGGCGTTCGGAGATATTGACAGTGTATCAATGATGGTGGAACTCAGGACGGTAGGCAGATCCGGACCTGAGAATCCCTTTATGTATTATACCGCCATTCCCAATGCAGAGATAGACCGTCTGGTGATGAATGTTTCTGACGTGGGGGCGTTTTACACTCCGTCATACGGGGACGGGGTGATCCCTATCGGGGACTATCTGCCTTTTTATGAGAAGAATATACCGGTGATGCTGCTTACTACAGGTCCTGACAGGAATAACAGGACAACAAGGGACAAGGCAGATTTGCTGGATTATGAAACAATGGATTATATTTGCGACTTCGTTTATCACTTTCTCCGTGAGGCTGCCAATACGGACCTGATGATAGACCGGCCCCAGGTGGTGGATGCGACCGGCGGAGAGGATGTGGACGGAGGCGGAAGGGTATATACGCCCTTTGAAGTGGATGTGGCGCCGGAGTTTTTCAAGGGCGATGTAAGTACATTCCTGAACGATTGGGTCTATACTTACCTGAGATATCCCGAGATACCTCTGCGGGAGGGCATATCGGGGACAGTCACAGTGGAGTTCATAGTGGAGAAGGACGGCAGTGTCACAAATGTGAGGGCTGTAAGGGGCAATGACCAGTATCTGGAGGATGAGGCTGTAAGGGTAATATCCGTTTCCCCCAAATGGAAACCTGGATTGCTGGGAGGACAGAAGGTAAGGGTGAAGTACTCAGTTCCGGTGGAATTCAGACTTAAGAAGAGATAATATTTGAAAATATATGTCGACTGATTACAATTTTTCGGAAATCGAGAAAAAGTGGCAGGAGTTCTGGGCACAGCACGGGACTTTCCAGGTCACTGAGGATACGTCACGGCCCAAGTTCTATGTCCTGGATATGTTCCCCTATCCATCCGGGGCAGGACTGCATGTGGGGCATCCTCTCGGATACATAGCAAGTGATATCTACAGCAGGTACAAAAGGCTCAAAGGCTTCAATGTCCTGCATCCCATGGGATTCGATGCATTCGGACTTCCGGCTGAGCAGTATGCGATACAGACCGGGCGTCATCCGGCGAAGACTACCGAGGAGAACATTGCCAGGTACAAGCAGCAGCTGAACCGCATCGGTTTCTCATTCGACTGGTCGCGCGAGGTGCGTACCTGCGATCCGGCTTATTACAAGTGGACGCAGTGGGCGTTCCTGAAGATGTTCGGCAGCTGGTATGACAATTCTTTGCAGAAGGCCCGTCCTGTGGAGGAACTGGAGGCCCGTTTTGCGGCTGAAGGCTCTCAGGGTGTGGATGCCGCATGCTCCAAGGAACTGCACTTTACTGCCGCCGAGTGGAATGCCATGGACGAGAAGCGCCGTTCAGAGGTCCTGATGAATTACCGCATAGCATATCTGGGCGAGACTTCCGTCAACTGGTGCCCTCAGCTGGGAACAGTCCTGGCCAATGACGAGGTCAAGGAGGGACTCTCTGTAAGGGGCGGATATCCGGTGATACAGAAAAAGATGCAGCAGTGGCAGCTGCGTGTCTCGGCCTATGCTTCCAGATTGCTGGAGGATCTGGACAGCCTGGAGTGGAGCGATTCCCTCAAGGAGATGCAGCGCAACTGGATCGGCCGTTCCGAGGGTGCCGAGATGATATTCAAGGTTTCCAACGGAGAGCAGACTTACGACATGACCATTTTCACTACCCGTGCCGACACCGTTTTCGGAGTCACCTTCATGGTATTGGCTCCCGAGAGCGAGTGGGTGGCCCGCCTGACAACCCCGGAGCAGAAGGCACAGGTGGAAGAGTACCTGGCTGCCGCCGCCAAGAAGACAGAGCGCGAGAGAATAGCCGAGACCCGTCAGGTCACCGGTGTGTTCAGCGGCTCCTATGCGGTCAATCCCATGACCGGTGAGAAGGTTCCCGTGTGGATTTCCGAATACGTGCTGGCAGGCTATGGTACAGGAGCCATCATGGCGGTGCCTGCGCATGACAGCAGGGACTATGCCTTTGCCAGGCATTTCAACCTGCCTGTGCGTCCCCTTATCGAGGGCTGCGATGTCTCGCAGGAGAGCTTTGACGCCAAGGACGGAATCATGTGCAATTCAGGCTTCCTCAACGGGATGACCGTCAAGGAGGCAATACCGGCCGCTATCCGCAAGGTAGAGGAGATGGGTATCGGACGGAGGAAGGTCAACTACAGGCTGCGCGATGCCATATTCTCCCGTCAGAGATACTGGGGAGAGCCTTTCCCTATATATTATAAAGACGGTGTGGCGACTCCCATGGACTTCTCCGAGCTGCCGCTTACCCTGCCCGAAGTGGACAAGTACCTGCCGACCGAGAGCGGAGAGCCCCCTCTGGCCCGTGCTGCCGGATGGGAGTATCGGGGATGGCCCATAGAGAAGAGCACCATGCCCGGATTTGCCGGCAGCAGCGCTTACTACCTGCGCTACATGGACCCTCATGACGACTCCGCCCTGGTGGACCGTGCCAAGGATGAGTACTGGAGGAACGTAGACCTTTATGTCGGTGGTACAGAGCATGCTACCGGACATCTGATCTATTCCCGTTTCTGGAACAAGTTCCTCTATGACCTGGGCTATGTATGCGAGAAGGAGCCGTTCAGAAAACTTGTCAACCAGGGCATGATACAGGGACGCTCCAACTTCGTGTACCGTATCAAGGGTACGAATACCTTCGTATCCTGCGGTCTGAAGGATCAGTACGACACTACCGAGATACACGTGGATGTCAACATAGTGCACAACGACCGCCTTGACACTGAGGCCTTCCGGAAGTGGATGCCGGACTACGCTACGGCCGAGTTCATCCTCGAGGACGGTGAGTATGTATGCGGCTGGGCCATCGAGAAGATGAGCAAGTCTATGTTCAATGTGGTCAATCCTGATAACGTATGCGATACATACGGGGCTGATACCCTGAGACTGTACGAGATGTTCCTCGGTCCTGTGGAGCAGTCCAAACCCTGGGATACCAAGGGAATAGACGGAGTCCACCGTTTCCTCAGAAAGTTCTGGAGGCTTTTCTATGGCAAGGACGGGGCGCTGTTCACCGACACCAAGGCCTCGGCCGCCGAGCTGAAGGTGCTGCACAGGCTCATCCATAAGGTGTCTACGGACATTGAGAACTTCTCGATGAACACCTCGGTGAGCGCCTTCATGATAGCTGTCAATGAACTGACAGAACTGGGATGTACCAGCAGGGATATACTTGAGCCGCTGGTTATCCTGCTCTCTCCCTTCGCCCCTCATATAAGCGAAGAACTCTGGAGCAGGCTCGGACATACCGGATCCGTGGCAGATGCTTCCTTCCCTGAGTATGTGGAAAGCTATACTGTCGAGAATACGTTCGAGTATCCGGTATCCTTCAATGGCAAGACCCGCTTCAAGATCGAACTGCCCAGGTCGGTTGACCCCAAGGAGGCAGAAGCTGCAGTCATGGCATCCCCCAATACGGACAAGTATCTTGCAGGTAAGCCTGTGAAGAAAATAATAGTAGTTCCATCCAAGATTATCAATGTGGTTTTCTGATATGAATACGACGACAAAGAAGATACTCATTACCTTCAAGGAGTATCTGATCATAACAATCGGACTGGCGATGTACTGCTTCAGCTGGACGGCATTCCTGATTCCGAAGGGAATAGTGGGAGGTGCCATACCGGGTCTGGCTACATTTGTCAACTATGCCACGGGAGGCCTCATTCCCGTGTCCGTGACGTACCTGTCCATCAATGTGATACTGCTCATTCTCGGTTTCCTTATCCTGGGCAGGGGATTCGGTTTCAAGACCATATACTGTATCCTGCTCAATACAGTGCTGCTGCAGGTCCTGCCCGACCTGATACCGTGGGTGTCCACCATAGAGGAGAAATTCCTTAACGGACTTATCGGAGGATTCATCGGAGCAATAGGTATCGTGATGATTTTCAACCAGGGCGGAAGTACCGGCGGTACTGATATAGTGGCCCTCATCCTGGCCAAGTTCAGAGAGATCTCCCCCGGCCGCGTATATCTGTTCTGCGATCTTGTGATAGTGGGTTCCGTGCTGCTGCTGCCCGGCAAATCCATATCCGATGTGGTATACGGTTATATGCAGGTGATTGCCTTTTCACAGGGAGTAGACATGCTCCTGACCGGAACCAAGCAGTCTGTGCAGGTGATGATATTCTCGCAGAAGTACCAGGAGATAGCCGATGCCATTGTCACCCAGCTCAAGCGTGGGGTGACCGCATTCGAAGGTATCGGATGGTACACTCAGGAAGCCCACAAGGTGCTCGTGGTGATAGCACGCAAGCACCAGCTCAATGCGGTCAACAAGATTGTCAAGAATATTGACCGTTCGGCATTCATGTCCATAACTCCTACGATGAGTGTGTACGGACGTGGTTTTGATGAAATAAAAGGCGCAGAAAAGATATCATGGAAACGCAAGCAAAAACAACTTCAAGGACAAGAAAAGTCCTCTCAGTCGTAAACGACTATCTGATAATAACGCTCGGTCTGCTGTGCTACACTACGGGATGGAGTATCTTCATCATCCCAAACAGTATCGTCGGCGGTGGGGTATCCGGTATCGGTGCCATCGTACAGTATGCCACCAACGGAGCCATTCCTGTCAGCTATACCTTCTTCGCAGTCAACCTTGTACTGCTGATCATCGGCATCAAGACCCTCGGCAAGGCATTCGGGGCCAAGACTGTCTATGCTGTCTTCGTGGCATCCCTGCTGTTCCGTGTCCTGCCGGAAGTGATTCCGCAGACATTCATTGACGAGCTGGCTGTTGCCAACGGCAAACTGTTGTGCGCTCTCATAGGCGGCTCGATGTCCGGTCTGGGTATAGGCCTGGCTTTCAGCCGTGGCGGCAGTACAGCCGGAACTGATGTGATAGCTTTGATCATTAGTAAGTACAGGAACATTCCTCCGGGACGTATCATTCTGCTCTGCGATATCTTCATAGTCGGCTCGTCCATCTTCCTGCCCTCTGACTTGAATTTTGGAGCGAGAATCGCAGGCATCATGTACGGTTATCTGGTGGTGGCTTCCTGCAGTTATGTGGTAGACCTATCGGTGGCCGGCAACAAACAGTCGGTCCAGCTCTTCATTTTCTCCAAGCATTATGAGGAGATTGCCGATATGATATCCGGAAGCATGCACAGGGGAGTGACCGTACTCGATGCGCAGGGATGGTATACCAAGAACAGTGAAAAGGTCCTTCTGGTCATGGTCCGTAAGGTGGAGGCCAACTATCTCCTGTCGATGATAAAGCAGATAGATCGTCAGGCGTTTATTTCGATGGGAAATGTAATGGGAGTGTACGGGCTTGGATTTGACGCGATTAAAGAAAAGAAAAAAATTAAAAAAGTATAAAAACGTATATTTTTTCTGTACAATTTTTAACTTTTTGAATTGAAAGAGTCTCCACTGTAACTTTGAGGCAATATTAACCTCAAAAACCAATGGAGACTTTTTTAATACTATCATCTTGTGTTCTGCCCTGCCTTGTATATGTGTCGGCGGGCGTATATTTAACGGTCAGACTCGGAAGGACGGCAACGGATAACGATAACGAAGAGACGTTGCACGGTCTTTCCAAGGATCTGTCAGCGGTACTCTTTATAATAGCGGCATGCTATCTTACCGGATGCCTCCAGGCACTTCTCGGTGCGTCGGTGGAGATGGAGGGAGTGATGGACCAGACAGTGTTGAAGCTGTATGTCATCTCTTCCATCATACCCTTCCTGCTTCTGAGGCGTTGCGTCTACAGGGATGTGACCCGTATGTATCTGTATTTGCCGGCGATGTTCACTGTCGTGCTCGCTATTGTTTCCGATGTGCTGATATTTACCGGATACGGGAACCATTCGTATGCACTCATGAGCAGAGGGGCCGTGACGCTCAATATGCTTGTCTTCCTGTTCTGCGTTATTGAGACTTCCAAATGCAGCCGCGGAATGGAAATGCTGGATGACTATGGCCGGGGACTTGTTAAAGAGCTGCAGCTTCATACGGCTTTCCTTTCCCTGTACAATTTCATCTTTTTGTTCTACTCCTTCGGGGTCCACCCGATTATTGATTATTTTATCCTTACGGCAGGCTTTGCGATTGTACACGCGGTAGTGACGATCGCGTGGTCGGAAGGGACGTGGGGCGCATCTGTCCTTTCCGGACTGACGAAAAGATATTTCCGGTCCGGGGCGGAAAATGAAGAGTACCCTGCCCGGACCGATCAGATGCCGGCTCTTCTGGAAGAGGATGAGAGGCCTGATTACTCCAGGGTTACAGGAGATGAACCTTCCGGTCTTTCTCTGAAGGAACGGCTCCTTGGCTATTTTGAATGCGAGAAACCGTATCTCTCCAAGAATATATCGATGGAAGAAGTGGCCATGCGGCTTTATACAAACAAGTCATATCTGTCCAAGACCATAAATATGGAGATGAACAAGAATTTCCGCGAACTTGTCAATTATTTCAGAGTGAAAGAGGCTGTACGTATATTTTCCCTGGATATGGAGATTTCGATGAATGATCTTAGGGATAAATGCGGGTTCAACAACAATGCCTCGTTTACGAGTGCATTCAAGCTCAATACCGGCTTCACTCCTGGTGAATGGTGCAGGGATATGAGGAACAAACGTATGCAGGCAATGGGAAAACAGAGATGATATGGATATGGTAATTGAAACTGTGTTCGAGGGGCTGGATGCAGCCATGCGCAGGAAGAGGCTTTACCTCGATCCTGATATTACACTTGCCGCTCTTTCAAGGTATCTGTACACCAACCGTACCTATGTCTCAAGGGCTGTATGCAGGAAGTTCAGGAATTTCAGGGACTATGTCAATACACTGAGAGTGGAGCATCTGCTCCGGGACATACAGGAGCACCGATGCGGAAAGATTTCTCAGGCGGAGGGGGATGATTTCGCCTGCCGTTACGGTTTCCGCTCGCGCAGGAGTCTGGACAGGATACTGGTGAGGGAGACCGGATGTACCTATCTCAGGCTTGTAAAGAGAAACGGACTAAAGTGAGAGGATCCTGCCTATGAGTTCAATGAGCAGACTGTTGTCCGTGGCATTCCCTCCGAGATTGCTTTTGCTGCGGTAGTCGCATTCCCGGATCCAGGCGATGATGCGCATGGTCTTGCGCAGGTTGAAATTGGATACGGCGGCCAGATACGGACCGGCATAGCTGTAATATATGCCGGCTTTTGAAGCTGCTTCCTTTGCACTTATCCTGTCCCTGGCCATGATGGCGTGTATCATTTCCACTTTGGAGAAGAAGAAGAAGAGGAATCCGAGGGTCATCTGCAGAGGGTACTGCTTCGGGGATTCTCCGAAGAACCATGCGGTCCTGTAAGCCTTGTCCCCGTTCCGTTGCGCGAGGGCCACAGTCAGTTCGCTGGTGTTGAACTCACGGCTTATCCCGACATTCCGCTCTATGTCCTCTGCTGTGATTGTCTTCTGTTCCAGGGGGACGGCTTTTATCAGTTTGTCTGCCTCAACGGAGATTTTGCGCAGGTCGTTTCCTGCATATTCGGCCAGCAGCATCGCTCCCTCCGGAACGATGGTCCTGCCTATGGAACGGAAATAGGATTCTATCCATCGCGGCATGGCCTCTTCGCGTATCTTCTGGGATTCGAATATGACACAGGAGGCTGACGCCTTTTTGTAAAAGGAGGTCCTTTTGTCCATGTTCTTGCCGGAGAACAGCAGTACCAGTATGGTGCTCGGGGAGATATGGTCCAGGTATATGCCGAGGTCCTCTGGCTTTTTGAGTGCCTGGGCTTCACGTACGACAACAAGTACTCTGTCGGCCATCATCGGATATCGTTCGCAGTTGGATATGATTTCATCCGCTGATGTATCGGCTCCGTAAAGTATGCTCTGGTTGAAGTCCCTCTCATGTGGCTGCAGGGCCTTCTCGGTGATAAGGGTACAAAGTTTTTCCGGGTAGAAGGGTTCTTCTCCCATCAGGATGTAGACCGGGTGGAATACTCCTGACTCGATCTCTCTGCGTAGAATTTCGTATTGTCCGGCTGTGTCTGTTTTGGCCATATCTGCAAAATTAGCATTTTATCATTAACTTTGCAGACTATGGACATGATTTTCGATCCGCTCAGAAAGACAGATGTGGCTCTGACTCCTGAAGAGCAGGTGCGCCAGAATGTGATAGCATGGCTGCATGCGGAAATGGGAGTGCCTATGGTGATGATGGCTTCGGAGTATGCTTTCAGTTATAACGGCAGGAAGTACAGGGCGGATATAGTGGTATTCGGCAGGGATGCCGCGCCGTTGCTTCTGGTGGAATGCAAGGCGCCTGGAGTGAGGCTTGACAGGAAGGTGCTGGAGCAGGGAATCCGTTACAACAGAGTCCTGAATGTGAAGTATATGATGTTTACCAACGGTGAGAATATGTATTTCTGTGAGAGAGTAGGGAACGGACCTGAATACAGATTCCTGCCGGAAATACCGGAAATATTGATTTAAGATGATTCTCGATTGTTATAGACCGATATTCGGAATAATCTCCGAGGAGGCCCGCAGGATGGGTGTGAGGGCCTATGTGATAGGTGGCTATGTCCGTGACCACATACTGGGCCGGCCAAGCAAGGATATAGATGTCGTCGTGGAAGGGGACGGTACGGCGCTGGCCCGCAGGGTGGGTGAGAGAACCGGATCGCATGTCGCCGTATTCGCCCGTTTCGGGACTGCGATGATACATTCGTCCGAGGGAGAGGAGGTGGAATTTGTCGGGGCGCGTAAGGAATCGTATTCGAAGGATTCGAGGAAACCCAACGTGAGCCGCGGTACTCTCAGGGATGACCAGCTGCGCCGCGATTTTACCATCAACGCCCTTTCCTTTTCCCTGCAGCAGGAGGATATGGGAACTGTCTATGATCCTTTCAACGGGCTTGAGGACCTCCGGCTCGGACTTATCCGCACACCCCTGGATCCTGATATGACATTCAGTGACGACCCGTTGCGGATGGTCAGGGCCATACGTTTCGCTTCACAACTGGGCTTTTCCATAGTCCCGGAGGCTCTGGAGTCTATCCGGAGAAACCGTGGCAGAATGTCCATACTGTCTCCCGAGCGTGTAAGTGAGGAACTGCACAAGATACTCATGTCTCCGAAGCCTTCCGTCGGATTTGACCTGATGGACAGGACTACGCTGCTGGAGCTGGTACTGCCGGTCATCAGTGCACTTAAAGGGGTGGATACACAGGAGGGAAAAGGCCACAAGGACAATTACCGCCATACCCTGCAGGTAGTGGACAATATCGTTCCACATACCGACAATCTCTGGTTGAGATGGGCGGCCCTGTTGCACGATATCGGCAAACCTGCCACAAAACGGTATGAGAAGGGTGCCGGCTGGACATTCCATGGACATGAGGTGGTGGGGGCGAAGATGGTGTATGATGTATTCAAGTATTTGAGGATGCCCCTGAACGAGAAGATGAAATATGTGCAGAAACTGGTCTTTCTGCATTTGCGCCCTATAGCACTGGTGCAGGAAGAGGTGACAGACTCAGCTGTCCGGCGTCTGCTTTTCGATGCTGGAGACGATATCGATGATCTGATGACTCTCTGCGAGGCAGACATCACCTCCAAGAACGACCGTACGGTGGCAAGGCATCTTGCCAATTTCCAGCTTGTACGCCGCAAGCTTCAGGAAGTGGAGGAGAAGGACCGTATACGTAATTTCCAGCCTCCGGTCACGGGCGAGATGATTATGCAGATCTACGGTATCCCTCCATGTCGTGAGATAGGTATCATCAAGGAGTATATCAAGGATGCTATCCTGGACGGACGCATTCCCAATGACCGGGATGCCGCTCTCGCTCTAATGCGTGAAAAGGCTTCAGAATTAGGGCTTAAAGAAATATAAAGCAGTCGAAAAGACCAGGCCCTCCCACCACTGCGTGGCGGGCCCCTCCCTCTAGAGCCGAGGGCGGCTAGTCTTTTCTCGTAGCTTTATATTTCTTTAAGGTACATTATGGGACTAGTGCAGCGATACTCCTATCAAGCGCATGAACTCGCTTCTTGTGCGTTCGTCCTTGAGAAAACCGCCCGTAAACGCCGAAGTCGTGGTAATGGAGTTCTGTTTCTGTACCCCGCGGATCTGCATGCACATGTGGGATGCCTCGATTACAACACCTACACCAAGAGGGTGCAGGGTATTCTGGATGCAGTCACGGATCTGGACGGTAAGGCGCTCCTGCACCTGAAGACGGCGTGCATAGCACTCCACGACACGTGCAATCTTGCTCAGACCGGTAATGTAGCCGTTAGGAATGTAAGCGACATGGGCTTTGCCGTAGAATGGCAGCAGATGATGTTCGCACATGGAATACAGCTCGATGTCCTTGACCACTACCATCTGGCGGTAGTCTTCCTTGAACATTGCGGAGCGTAGGATTTCAGCTCCGTCCATATGGTATCCCTGGGTCAGGAACTGCATGCTTTTGGCGACTCTTTCAGGAGTTTTCAGCAGTCCTTCCCTTTCAGGATCCTCGCCCAGCAGTCTGAGTACTTCTTTATAGTGTACGGCAAGCTCTTCGGTAGCTTGCTGGTCATATTCCTCTTTTTTCCTAAATGCCATAATTGTAAAAATTTGAGGCGCAATATTAAGTAAAATGTTGTACAATGCCAATAAATTATTACTTTAGAAGTCCAATTCAAGCGATAAGAGTATGGAGAAAGTGAAAGAGGTTATCAGACTTGAGGATGTATACAAGATATACCGGGTCGGCAATCAGGAGGTGAGGGCTTTGGACGGTGTCTCGCTTTCCGTATTCAGGAATGAGTATGTAGCCATCATGGGACCGTCCGGCTCAGGCAAGTCCACGCTTATGAACATTCTCGGCTGTCTGGATTCCCCCGACAGCGGAAGATATATCCTGAACGGAATGGATGTGAGCGAGATGGAGGACGGAGAACTGGCGGATGTACGCAACCGTGAGATAGGTTTTGTATTTCAGTCATTCAATCTGCTGCCGCGGTACAATGCCCTTGAAAATGTCGCCCTTCCGATGATATATGCTGGAGTCCCTGCAAGGGAAAGGATGGAAAGGGCTTCTGCAGCGCTCAGAAGTGTGGCGCTTGAAGGACGTATGGACCACAGGCCCAATGAACTTTCCGGAGGCCAAAAGCAACGTGTGGCTCTGGCCCGGGCATTGATAAACAAACCCTCCATTATTCTGGCGGACGAGCCTACCGGCAATCTGGATACGCACACATCCATAGAGATAATGCGGCTTTTCGACGAGATTTACAGGCAGGGCAATACGGTGATAGTCGTAACTCATGAGGAGGATATAGCGGCGTATGCACACCGTATCATACGTCTTAGAGACGGCAGAGTGGAATCGGACAAACAATCAAATCCCAAATAAAATGAAAATCTACACTAAAACCGGAGATTCCGGGGAAACTTCCCTGGTGGGCGGCAAGAGGGTCTCAAAGGCATCCGCCCGTGTAAATGCATACGGAGACATGGATGAACTTATTTCGTATATAGCACTGTTACGCTGTGAAATGCCGGAGAACGACGCTGTGCTGCGCAGAATCCAGCAGGTGCTGATGACCGGGTCCGCCCATGTGGCCTCCGAGGGGGACAACACCCGTCTTACTCCGTTCCCCGGTGATGAGATCAGGATTCTCGAGGAAGAAATAGACCGTATGAGCGGAGAAATCCCCCCTCTGAGATCGTTTGTACTGCCTGCCGGTCCGGTCCAGGCGGCGCATTGCCATGTGGCCAGATGCATCTGCCGCAGAAGCGAGAGGGCCTGCGTGGCTCTTGAAGACGGCCGTCCGGAAGTTGAAGCCGTAATACGTTATCTCAACAGGCTTTCTGATTTCCTTTTTACCCTAGGCCGCTATCAGTGTCACGTACATAACATTTCCGAAGATTTTTGGACCGAGTAGGATTATTTTCCTTATATTTGCCGCCCAAAAATACAAAAAGAAAACATTTAAACGCTTAAACCATGTATTGGACACTTGAACTGGCGTCAAAACTTGAAGACGCTCCCTGGCCCGCAACAAAGGACGAACTTATCGACTACGCAACCCGTTCCGGCGCTCCCCTCGAGGTCATCGAAAACCTCGAAGACCTTGAAGACGACGGCGAGGTATATGAAAGCATCGAAGAGATCTGGCCCGATTATCCCAGCAAGGAGGATTTCTTCTTCAACGAGGACGAGTACTAACCGCCTCCAGGCCATCTGAACAATTGAACATCAACGCGATGAACAAAGGTGATTTGTTTGTCGCGTTGGTGTTTTATGGGGTGGGTTGGTTTCAATGAATTTCATTATCTTTGTCTACATATCATTTTCTGATAACAGACGAGAGATATGGACAAGCTCACGCAAGAACAGAGACACCGCTGTATGTCAGCGATAAAAGGGCGGGATACGAAGCCTGAATTGCTGGTCAGGAAGTTTTTGTTCAGCCGTGGGTTCCGGTACAGGTTGAATGATCCAAGGCTTCCGGGGCATCCGGATCTTGTGCTAAGGAAGTATCGGACGGTCATTTTCGTGAACGGATGTTTCTGGCACGGGCATGAAGGGTGCAGGTATTATGTCCTGCCCAAGACCAATGTGGAGTTCTGGCGGAATAAGATAGAACGGAACAGGCTCAGAGATAAGGAAGAACGGCAGAAACTTGCATCTTTGGGCTGGCACTGCGTCACGGTCTGGGAGTGCCAGCTTAAACCGAAAGTCCGTCAGCAGACACTGGAATCATTAGTGTATGTCCTGTCTCATATTTTTTTGGAAGACAGAAAGGTGAAACCATACGAACCGGCTGGAGAATCTTTGCGTATGGTGGCTGAACCTGAAGTTTAAAATCTGATACCGGCCGATACTCCGATCCATCCTTCTGCAACAATCTTTACCGCCATGCCCCGCTTTCTGAGTGCAGGGCGGTTCATTATGGCTGCAACCGAGCAGTTTATGATTATGCTGAACAGTATGAACGGTAGCGATATCAGATAATTCAGGCTGAAGCTCCTGATATCGAATACCGGTTCTGATGTCAGCAGTTCGATTACATACAGGATGAGGGCGAATGCCGACATCATTGCGGCGATGCTGATGAACAAGGTCTTTTTCGTACTCTTTTTCATATTCTCGGATTTCACATCTTACGGCAGAATAAGGCCGCTTCGGCCATTTTGGCGGCAATACGGTCGTTGCCCGGGTTGCCTATACTCCCGATATGGGTGTGATGCAGATTCTTGTCAGGTCTGAATGTCCCGGCATTGACTTCCTGGCCTACTGACCTGTAGGCATCTCTGAACGGGATGCCTGCAAGCACCCGGCGATTGACTTCCTCCACTGTGAACATCTGGTCGTAAAGCGGGGAATCCAGTACGTTCCGGTTGACCCGGATATTGCCGAGCATATATCCGGCCATTTTCAGACAATCGTGCATCAGATCGAGGGCGGGGAACAGTATGTCTTTGAGAAGCTGGAAGTCGCGGTGGTAGCCGTGAGGCATATTGCTGCAAACCAGAGAGATTTCATTTTCGCAGGATATGATTCTGTTGCAGTTGCCCCTTATGATCTCCCATACGTCCGGATTCTTTTTATGCGGCATGATGCTGGAGCCTGTAGTAAGCTCGTCGGGAAAGGAGATGAAGCCGTAGTTGGGGCACATATACATCGTACAGTCTGAGGCTAATTTGTTTAGTGTCAACGCAACTGCCCCAATGGCCGAAGCCACGGCCTTTTCGGAACGTCCTCTGCTGAGCTGTGCCGCAATTGAATTGTAGTTCATGCTTCCGAAGTCGAGCAGGCGGGTGGTCATATCCCTGTCCAAGGGGAAAGAACTCCCATAACCGGCGGCAGATCCAAGCGGATTCTGGTCAACGAAACGGTATGCACCTCCTAAGATATACATGTCTTCAGACAGGGCCTCGGCATAGCCTCCCAGCCACAAGCCGAAAGAGGAGGGCATGGCGATCTGCCCGTGGGTATAGCCCGGCAGCAGCACATCTTTGTATTTACCGCTCAGTTCCAGAAGTGTGGAAAAAAGTCCGAGTATCTCTTGGCGGAAACCTGCAATTTCATCTTTGAGGAACAGCTTGATGTCCAGTAGCACCTGATCGTTCCTGGATCTCCCTGAATGTATCTTCTTGCCGATATCCCCGAGCTTGCGGGTGAGATTGAGCTCGATCTGGGAGTGTATGTCTTCTACATCTTCCTCCAGAGCAAATTGCCCGGACTCTATATTCCGGTATATCTCATCCAGACCGCCAGTCAGGAGATCAAGCTCCTCTGCGGTCAGAAGACCGATGCTTTGCAGCATCCTGATATGTGCCTTCGAGCCAATGACATCGTATTTTGCAAGTCTCATATCGAGAATCCTGTCGTTGCCTACAGTGAAATCCTCTACGGCATTGGTCGCTTTTGTCCCTTTATTCCAAAGTGTTGCCATTGTTTTCAGTTTTTTCCAAGTTGTAGATGAATCCTATATATTTTCTGATGCCGTCCTCTATTTCGCCGACGGTTACGTATTCGTCCTTTTTGTGGGATCTGGAGGAGTCTCCGGGTCCCATCTTGACGGCATCGCAGCCTATCCGCATCCAGTCTGAGGTCGTAGGGGAGATAAACGTGCTGATACCTGTTGCGGCTGCGCATTCGGGCAGGACTGAACTTTCTGGAGTGCAGGATGCCCGGTTGTGCAGGTTACGGGCTCTCAGTTCACTGCGGCATAGACTCTGCAGTATCTCCATGATTTCTGAGTTGGTATACATGTCTGTCGTGCGTACATCCACAACGAACTCACATGTCTGGGGTATCACGTTGTGGGCATACCCGGCTTGGATTTGGGTGACATTTATCCGTACTTCCCCCATTTGCGGAGATACCTTAGGAAAGCGGAAGGCCCTGAGCCGTGCAATGTCATCGAGGGCTTCATAAAGTGCATTTACACCGTCGCCGGTAGCCGCATGTCCGCTTGCCCCATGGGCAGTGCCGTCGATGACTAACAGACCCCTTTCGGCGATAGCCGCTCTCATGCAGGTAGGCTCTCCGATGATGGCCCAATCCGGGATGCGGACCATAGTCCCGTTGTACGGCAGGCCCCGCTCCAATGCGCTCCATACGGCATCCATACCGTTTTTACCGGACCTTTCTTCCTCTGCGCTCAGTACGAGCATGAGGTTTGCCGGCAGGGGACTGTCATAGAAGTGCCGGAATGCGGAGATCAGGGCCACGGCTGATGCTCCGTCATCGTTGGAGCCCAATCCGAGAACGGCCGGCATGCCTGGTTCAAACTCAGAGTATTCCGGTCTGTATGGGTCGAAACTATAGTCCGCGGCCGGAACGACCGTGTCGATATGGGCGCACAGCATGAGCGTTTTCCGGAGAGGCGAGTAGTTGCGGTTGACAGACAGCAGATTGTTTTTTACTCGTATATGCTCTATTCCGAAAGAACTCAGTCTGGAGGATATGTGACTGCACACCTCTTCTTCCATGAATGAAGGAGAGGGGATGGCTACCATCTCTCTGAGCAGTGTTACGGCTTCGTCAAGCAGTATGCGGATATCTGTACTCATGTGACTACAGTCTGATTATCGTGCCCTTTCCGCTTTGCAGGCATCGGGCATGGGTTATGGTCACCCGACCCACTCCGCTGTGCAGGGCGTTAAAGGCGTTGTCAAGTTTCGGAATCATGCCGGCCGCTATCCGGCCCTCTTCTTTGAGTGTCCGGTAATCTTCCGGCCCTATTTCAGGGATAACGCTGCCGTCATCATCCTTGTCATACAGGACTCCGTCCTTCTCGAAGCAGTAGGTCAAGGAGATATTCCCTACCGGAACCAGAGCCGAGGCTATACAGGACGCGATGGTGTCGGCGTTGGTATTGAGCAACTGCCCGTGTCCGTCGTGGGTGATGGCGCAGATCACAGGGGTAATGCCGGCGCGGAGCAGCATCAGGAGGAAATCAGTATTGACACCATGCGGGTCTACATCGCCCGCATATCCGTAGTCGATGGAAAGGACCGGTCGCTTTACGGCCCGGATGAGATCGGCATCCGCACCGGAAAGCCCCACTGCGCTGCAGCCTGTACCTTGCAGTCCGGCTACGATGTTCTTGCTGCACCATCCGGCGTAGACCATTGTCACGGCTTTCAGGGTCTCTGCGTCTGTGATCCTGCGGCCTTCCGCCATCACCGGCACCTGTCCCAATGCCTTCTGCAGCCGGCTGGCCATGACCCCCCCTCCGTGGACTAAGATTTTGGCACCTTCTATGGCTGCAAAGTCGTTGAGGAACTGCCGCAGCAGTTCCGGATTGTCTACAACATTTCCTCCTATCTTGATTATTCTGCAATCCATGGTCCTGTCATTTGTCCATATCACTGAGAATTTCTTTGAGTACGGTCTGAGCGGAGACCACGCGGTTGGCTGCTTCCGGTATGACTAAGGAACGGGGACTCTCGATTACCTCGTCCGTGACAATCATGTTCCTGCGTACTGGAAGGCAGTGCATGAACCATGCGTTGTCAGTGAGAGCCATCTTGGCGCTATCGACAGTCCAGCTGCGGTCGGCGCTAAGCACTTTGCCATAATTCTCCCCGCTGTATGCCGACCAGTTTTTGGCGTAGATGAAATGAGCGCCTTCGAAGGCCTTGTTCTGGTCATATTCAATCGTGGCTCCGGCAGTAAAGGCGGGATCGAGTTCATATCCTCTCGGGTGGGTGATGACAAATTCGTATCCTGTCATCCCGATGCCCTCGGCAAAGGAGTTGGGTACCGCCTGGGGCAGGGCTTTGGGATGCGGAGCCCAGGTCATTACGATCTTGGGCCGTTCAACCTGTTTGTATTCCTCTATAGTGATCAGGTCGGCAAAAGTTTGGAGAGGATGTCTTGTGGCGGCCTCCATACTGATGACAGGTTTGCCGGAGTGCCTGATGAACTGGTTGAGGATGACTTCGGCATAGTCGTAGTCCCGGTTTTCGAGACGGGCAAACGAGCGCACACCTATGATGTCGCAGTAGCAGCCCATGACGGGGATGGCCTCCAACAGGTGCTCCGGCTTATCCCCGTCCATCACCACCCCATACTCGGTCTCGAGCTTCCATGCTCCCTGATTTATATCCAGCACGATAGTGTTCATGCCTAAGTTGAGGGCAGCCTTCTGGGTACTGAGTCTGGTGCGGAGGCTGGAATTGAAGAATATCAACAGCAATGTCCTGTTGTGCCCTATGGCCTGATCGGCAAATGGATTCTGCTTGATGTACCTTGCTTTGGCGAAAGCCTGCTGAAGGTCGCCGATCTGTTTTATGGATGTGAATGTCTTCATGACGGTTGTTTTTCTTCTTTAGCTGTAAGTCTGTGCCAGCTCTTCATGAACCTGGCGGCGGTTTCGAACGAGATAGTCAGAGGAGGCAGAAGACGTATGACATCGGCTCCTGCCGCTCCGGTGAAAATGTGCTCCTGAAACAGGAGTCTTTCCCTAAGACCGGTATATTCCGGCTTGAGATGCAGTCCAATCATCAGGCCGCGTCCGCGGTATCCGGCAAGAGCGTGGTCGGGCTGTCCCGAGGGATGGAAGGCGGCATGGAAATATTCACCTTTTTTAGCGGCATTTTCTATCAGGTGTTCGTTCTCGATGATGTCGATGACGGCCAATGCTGCGGTACATGCGAGGTGATTTCCGCCGAATGTGGTGCCGAGCATACCGTATGACGGCATGATGTCAGGCGAGACAATCACTCCCCCGATCGGGAATCCGTTGGCCATACCCTTTGCCGTGGTGATAATATCGGCGCGGATGCCTGAAAACTGATGGGCGAAGAATCTGCCGGTGCGGCCGTAGCCGGACTGCACTTCGTCAAGTATCAGTACGCTCCCGTACTTGTTGCATAGACTGCGCAGCTCTCTCAGAAAACTGTCCTGGGGCATGTGGATGCCGGATACTCCCTGAATCCCTTCTATGATGACTCCGGCATAGGATCCGGACGAAAGTTCCCGCTCTGCAGTGTTCAGGTCATCAAGCGGGATAAAGGTGACGTTCCCTGTATAGTTGAAAGGGGAACGGATTGCAGGATTGTCGGTTACGGCTACAGCTCCGGAAGTCCTCCCGTGAAATGCCTTGCAAAAGGATAGGATGCGGCTCCTGCCGGTGTGGAAGGAAGCGAGTTTGAGCGCATTTTCGTTGGCCTCGGCTCCTGAGTTGCACAAGAATAGAGAGTAGTCGTCGTAGCCGCACGCCTTGCCGAGTCTGCGGGCGAGGTCCTTTTGCAGGGAATTCTGTACCGCGTTGGAATAGAAGCCCAGACGGGCGAGCTGTTCCGACAGCATCCGTACATAGTGCGGATGACTGTGCCCGATGGAAATCACGGCGTGGCCTCCGTAAAAATCCATGTATTCTGTTCCGTTTTTGTCCCAGATGGTGGTATCGAGTCCTCTTGCCGGCTCGATATCCCATAGTCTGTATACTTTGAATAGGTCCATTCTGTATGTTCTTTTGATATGATTAAAAAGCTGAAGGCTTGAGCCGCAGTCCGCAGTCTTCGTCAAGGGACATCATGATGTTCATGTTCTGGACAGCCTGTCCGGCGGCTCCCTTGAGGAGATTGTCGATGACCGAACTTACATGGATATAGCCGTCGTGCAGCTCAATGTGCAGAAGGCACTTGTTCGTGTTTACAACCTCTTTGAGGGATACCGGCCCGGCGGAGTGGAAGACAAACGGGGAACTGGAGTAGTAGTCTTCAAAAAGGCTTATATAGTCATCTTCAGAGATCCCGGCGGCAGCTCTGGTGTAGACGCTGGCGAATATGCCGCGGGTGAAATCTCCCCGGAACGGCACGAAATTGACGCGCGGAGTGCTGCCGGATATACGTCCGATATTTTTCCGGATTTCCCCGAGATGCTGGTGGGTAAAGAGTTTGTAGATGGACAGGTTGCTGTCCCGGTAGCTGAAGTGTACGCTTTCTCCGGGCTTTTTGCCTGCCCCGGTGGAACCTGTGACCGCACTTACGTGTACCTCGTCATGAAGCAGTCCTGCGGAAGCTATGGGCAGCAGGGCCAGCTGTATGGCGGTAGCGAAGCAGCCCGGATTGGCTATGTCGTGGGCATTGCGCACATCCTCCCTGGCCTCTTCCGTCAGGCCGTAGACGAAATGCCTGCCGGCATAGTCTCCATCCAGGCGGAAGTCGTTGCCAAGGTCGATGATTCTGCATCCGCCGCCGATGCTTCGGGTGTCGATGAACTCCCTTGACAGTCCGTGTCCAAGACAGAGAAACAAGATGTCCGGGTCGTTGAGCACGGTGCCGAAGCGCAGGTCGGTCTCTCCAATGAGGTCCCGGTGGACGGAGGCGACGGGTACTCCGTTGGCAGAGGTGGTCAGCACGGACGCTATCTCCACCTGCGGATGGTGGAGCAGTATCCGCAGCAGTTCTCCTCCCGTATATCCGGTACCTCCGGCTATTGCAACACGTATCATGGTCATTCAATGACTTTTGCGGCATCGTTCCCGTTTACACCATAGTATATCTTCAGCGGGTTGGCCAGCACTTTGGTGAATCCTGTAACGTCGGCACCGGTATAGGAGCGGTTGATTTCTCCGTAGGTGCCGAATCTGGAATTCATCAGGTCGTGTACGCTGCTGCATCCAAGCACCGAGAAGCTGTAGGGCCTGAGCTCCACTTCCACCTCTCCCGTGACGTACTGCTCCATACTGTCCATCATCGCTTCCATGTCCCTCATCACCGGATCCAGATACATGGCCTCGTGCATCTGTTGGCCGTACCAGCAGGCTATCTGGTCTTTCCAGTAGAGTTGTCCTTTGGTGAGCACATGCTTCTCCAGCAGGTGATGGGCTTTGATCAGGATGAGAGGGGCTGCAGCCTCGAAAGCCACTCTTCCCTTGATACCGATAATCGTATCCCCTACATGGATGTCACGTCCTATTCCATAGGGCGCGGCGATGGCATGCAGCTCCCTGATCAGCTCTACAGGATCCATAGCAGTGCCGTTCAGAGAAGCTGGCTCGCCTTTTTCAAATCCTATCCGAAGATGTTCGGTTCCGTGTCTGGTCACCTGAATAGGGTATGCCTCCTCCGGAAGCCAACTTCCTGAGGAAAGGGTTTCCACTCCACCGATACTGGTGCCCCACAGTCCCTGGTTGATCGAGTATTTTGCTTTTTCCCAGGAGAAATGGAATCCGTGTGAGTTGAGGTATGCTATCTCTTCCTGACGGGTCAGGGCGAGTTCCCTGACAGGGGCGATGATCTGTATTTCCGGAGCCAGGATTTCGAAGACTATGTCAAAGCGGACCTGGTCATTCCCCGCCCCTGTACTTCCGTGGGCAACATAGGAGGCTCCGGTCGCCTTGACATGACGGTAGACCTCCAGAGCCTGGAAAACCCTTTCGGAGCTGACGGAGAGGGGATAAGTCGCGTTTTTCAGGACATTGCCGTAGATGAGGTATTTAAGGCCTTTCCTATAATAGGTATGCGAGGCATCCACAGTTACATGTGAGGCGGCTCCAAGAGCCAGCGCCTTTTTTTCGATGGCCTTGACATCGTTCTCTGAAAATCCTCCGGTATTGACGGTGACAGTATGGACTTCGAGCCCCTTTTCATTTTTGAGATACGGGATACAGAACGAGGTGTCGAGACCGCCGCTGAATGCGAGTACTACTTTGTTGTTCATGATGCAGATTGTTTTTTTGTTTTGTTGATTCGTTTGAAGGTTTTGGCGGGCTGTATGCGGATATGCTCGAACGGGTCGTAAAGAAGACCGGTGCAGAGGCACATACGGAAATTGTTTCTTTCAAGTATGGAGTAGTTCCTGCAGCCCTGGCAGCCCTTCCAGAACTCCGGATCATCGGTAAGTTCGGAGAACGGTACGGGCCTGAATCCGAGTTCGTAGTTTATTTTCATGACTGCGGCTCCGGTGGTTATGCTGAATATCCTGGCGTATGGATAGAGCTCGCGTGACAGGCGGAATACCCTTCTCTTGATTCTCTTGGAGAGTCCGAGTCCTCTGAAGGCATGCGCCACTATGAGACCGGAGTTGGCAACATATCTCTTTCCGCCCCAGGACTCTATGTAGGAGAATCCGGCGAAGCGGCCGTCCTCGGTGACGGCGATGACCGCTTTTCCTGCCTCCATTTTCCCAAGGATGTATTCCGGAGATCTTTTGGCAATGCCAGTGCCCCTCTCCTGGGCTGAGATGAACATTTCATCGCATATTTCCTGCGTGAAACGGTAGTGGCTGCTGTCAGCCACCATTATGTCAATTCTCATTTGTCAGTAAAATTTTCGGTAATAATGAATACACGAAGCCCCTAATGGCAAGACAAACCGTGATTGTCGATTGCAATCGGAAAAACCTCGCAATGTCAGAGGAAGTATGGAGGGGGTCCGGAATCCCGTTACCCTCCTAAATTCGGACGAGGGTACAGGTAGATTCAGCGTGGCGTCGGATACGCCCTGCAGAGAAATTGAATGCTGATATGTTACCTGTAAAATTCATACCGGGGACAAAAGTATTGAATTTTACACAAACATCCAACAGTACGGATATGTTTTTTCCAGAAAAATTCTTCCGTGCTTGTCAGAAGAGTGTCGCAATATTGGCTGTAAACAGCTTTACGGCAATAGCTAATAGGATGATACCGAAAAATTTGCGGAGTATGTAGACACCGCCTTTCCCGAGAATCCTCTCGGCCAGGTTGAGGTATTTGAGGACAAAATATACTATTACCATGTTCAGCAGTATGGCGATGATGATATTCTCTACATGGTATTCAGCCCTCAGGGAAAGCACCGTGGTAAGGGCACCCGCTCCTGCAACAAGTGGGAATATGATAGGTACGATGGTGGCGGATCCTCCAGGACCGTTGTATTTGAATATTTCGATATCGAGTACCATCTCGCAGGCGAGGATCAGAATGATGATCGAACCGGCGACGGCGAATGACTGGATATCGACACCGAAAAGGGACAGTATGGCGTCTCCGAGGAAGAGAAACAGGAGAAATATGACAAACGAAAGGATGGCGGCCTTGCCTGCTTCTACCTTCAGCCCCTTGTCTTTCAGGCCTATTATCACAGGTGTGGAACCGGTTATGTCTATGACGGCGAACAGCACCATGAAGGCACTAAGAATTTCTTTAAAGCTTAGATGTAGTTCCATATATATTTGAAATATAGTGTTAGCGGGCTGCAAAAGTATTAAAAATAGGCCTGATTTGGAAAATAATTCTTATATTTGACCCCGTAACACAATTCAAACAATAAATATGAAAGAACTTATTGAAAAAATCAACGCGGAAATCGCAGCTTTCCAGAAAGACGCGGAGGCTCAACTTGAAAAAGGAAACAAGGCAGCCGGAACACGTGCCCGCAAGGCATCTTTGGAACTGACCAAACTTCTGAAGGAATTCAGAAAACTGTCCATCGAAAGCGCGAAATAATATCCCGTATATCTGCGGTCAGCTTAAGAATGAACGAAGGCGGCTAAAACGCGAGTTTGGCCGCCTTCTTATTTGTCCGGAGCGTCCTACAGGCTGCCGGTATCAATGATGATGCCGGTAAGGTTGTCAGAACTCCAAAGCCATATCATATTCCCGCTCATTCTGGAGCATTCCAGATGGCTCATATTGGAAATCAGTTCACCCGGACTGCGGTAATCGATAGAGGTGGTGATGTGTATGCCCGCATTCCTGGGCAGTGCCTCCAGAATAATGTTGAGGCATGTGTCCTGTCCGTCTGTCTGTATTCTGAACTGCAGACGGTCCGGATTGGTCGCTCTCTGATGTCTCAGACCGTCATACTTGAAGAGGGCATTGCCGTTCCGGTATATGCCTTCGGTCTCTTCCTTCAGGAACAGTTCCTTTTCCAAGGAATCCACCTCTATGATGTTTTCCCTGCATGATGATAGCATAAGAAGTGCTGCAAATATGGCGGCGGTGCTAATTTTCCACATTGGCTGTGTCCTCCTCTTTTGCTTCCTTGACAGTGAGTCTTCGGATAATGGTTTCATTGCTTCCGTCTGATTTGTAGACAAGTACTGCCTTGACGGTATATTCTCCTGGCTCTCTGAATACATATCTGTCGCTCAGGGCCCTGACATCATTGATATACCACAGGCAGGAACTGGTCTCTTCGGTCACATTGTTGAGTACCAGGTCGAGCGTGTCCTGTGTCGAATAGCTTATCCTGTCCAGGTAGATGTACGGATAGGGTGAGGACAGGGGAAAAGTCGTGAATTTAAGCGAAAGTGTGTCTCCGTTGTGGAATTCACCTATGTGGTAGATTCTGCAGTAGTATTCTGTTCTCGGTGTAAGACCGCTGAATGTATACCGGTTGACCAGTGCGGTATCCCTGTAGACTTCTGCCCCTTCTGCTGTCTCGCCCCAGATGATGCCCCAGGAGTAGCTGCCGTGGCGGTTGACCTTCCACTGGAGCACAGCCTTGTTCTGGTATGTTTCCACATGGCACTCTAAAGGGGAAAGCAGGATTTCCGAATTGTCTTCCTGGACATTGAAGGTGACATTTTCTCCGCTCATGGTTATATCAGTGAGTTTCAGACCGACAGGGGAGCCGTCCCAGGCGATGAATGCCGGGGTGCCCGATGCTGAGAATTCTGTGATTTCGGCCTGTCCGGGGAAAAAGACCTGACGGATATCTTCGGCGTCTTCGAAAGCTTCTATAAGGTCTGCGCATTCATGCGAGGCGCTGGCATTCACCAGATTCGTTGTCCATCGCAGGGATGCGGTGATACCGTCGGCTATATTCGAAGAACTGTCGATATGGTATATGACCATTCCGGAACCCTCGATGTAGGCGTCCCACGAGGAATTGTCCCTGTTCTCTATCAGGAAATATTCCCCGCTGTTGTCCGTAGGAACCCGGATTATGTCACCGCTCCGTATCGGCTTGAGCGTCACTTTGTCTCCGGCCTTGATCTCCCTGGTGACAGCAGAGCCTGCCAGCCTGCGGTCTATTGCGCAAAAGTAGGGCGGGGTGCGTCCGGAGTTGTTGAAGTTGCCTTCATCCATGACAGACAGCTTTCCCCACAGGCATTTGCTTCTCCCGTTGTTGCCGTAGTCAGTGTCGTACAGGTCGACCAGCCCGAGATAGTGGGAGAATTCGTGACAGAATGTACCTATGCCTGAGTACACTGTATTCCCGTTTTCTCCGAGGTTGCTTCCGGAAAGCTCCGATGCGCAGGCAAATGTCCCTATACCGGTACCGTCGAAACTTACTCCTTCAGAAGCTATGCTGTGTATCTGTGGCCAGATTTCGTTGTCATCACCGCTCTCTGCTTCATTGTATCCTGCGAAGTAGATGAATATGAAATCAGCAAAGCCGTCCCCGTCATTGTCGAATTCGGAAAAATCTACGGAAGCGTCCACGCTTCCGCATGCTTCCCTTACCATTTCGTTGAGGCGTATATCATAGGTGATGACTGACGGTGTGCTGAGGTCGTTCTCACCGTAGTATCCGTAGCCGTTTTTGAGAGTTACAGGCTGTGTAACCGTAAATTCGAACTGTTTCCCGGGAATATTGGCTTCGAAATAGTCCTTGGCCGAGCCGGTGCCGCCGTATTCGCTGTATCCAGGACTGTTCATCATGTGGTCGAAATGCTCGGCCGGACTGGATGCAGTGAATTTCAGGTCGCTGAATTCAACCGGAATGACCAGAACCTTTATTGTGGAAGGGGAATTCGCCGCGAGCGTGCGGATTCCTCCGGCTGCTCCGAGGCGGCGGATGTTCCTGTCCCTGAAAACCGATGCCGTCGCGGTCATGTCCGGCATGTTTCCCAGAGCCGCATCAACGGATGTACGTGATATGAAAGGGACTGATACCGCCCTGGTCTTGGATATAGTTACTCCTGAGGGACTGTACTCTGCATAGTAGAAATATCCGTCTTTACCTTTGGCGACAGTCTTTCCGTCAAGTGTAATGGCATAGTGAAAATGTTCATCCCCTCTGATAATGAGGGTGAGAGAGCTTCCGTCGGGCTGTCGTACGGTTATGGGATCGGGGTATGCCTTCACGGCCATGGCGGAGTATGTTGCCGCCAGAAAAAGAAATATAAAGCACAGTGAACGCATTTTTTCTAAATTTGCCCGTGAAGTTTAGCGCAAATTTATGAAAAGATTTAGAATTTCAGGTCTGATTCTGCTGTTATTTACAAGCTTTTCCGTGAATGCGGCGGCAGATACGGATTCTCTCATCAATGAGAAGGGAAAGTTTGATAACTGGAGGGTTTATGAGCTGCAGGAGTCAGGTATCATAGGTGGTAACATCAAGACTATATACAAGCTTTCGGAGGGCGACACCCTGCGGGGTCAGGACCCTTGTCCGGTCAGTCGTGAAGACGTGTTCGCACCGTGCAATATCATGGCCAATGTAGTAGGGGTGATCAAGGGCAGCAATTCCGTTTTCCCGGAGCCCCGCGGTGACGGCTACTGCGCCCGTCTGTCCGTGATAATGGAGAAGGTTCGGGTAATGGGGATGATCAATATGGAAGTCCTGGTCCAGGGTACGATACTTTCAGGATTCTTCCATGAACCGATACGCGATACAAAGGGGGCCTATTCCAAACTGGATTGCGGGATTCCCTACACCGGACGTCCTTCTGCCGTGCAGTATGACTATAAGGCTGAAGTCGGCAATCCGGTAATCCGTTCCACAGGATTTTCTCCCAAGAAGGAAATGGGAGGGGAGGACTACCCGTATATAGCGGTGTATCTCCAGCACAGGGAAGAGGACAGTCAGGGCAATGTTACGGCATCAAGGGTCGGTACGGCTTTCAGGAAATTCAGCAGGAACCAGGCTGAATGGGTAAACGGCGAGAGCATCCCCGTCCGCTATGGCGACATCAGTTCCGAGCCGGATTTTATCCCCGACATGGACCTGAAGAACGGGGATATCATCTACTATTGCCGCAACAGCAAGGGAAAGATCGTGCCGGTGCGCGAGGAGCGCTGGGCGGCGCCTGACGAGGAACCCACTCATATCATAATCTGGATATCATCGTCGAGCGGAGAGGCTTTTTACGGAGGCCTCGGCAATACTCTCTGGGTGGACAATTTCAGACTGGTGGACTGACCCTATGGGCAGGGCTTCAGGATATATACTTACAGTCCTGTCCGTGTGCCTGCTCCTGAGTGTGGCGGCGGAAGCACAGGTGTATGATTCTGTCTATCTTGCAAAGGTCAGGGATTCGGTGGAACGCTATTACCGTCTGCATCCGAGGCAGAAGATGGACAGGGAGGAGAGGGCCTTCAGAGTGCAGCCACTGTATGGAGTGATGTTTACGGAGGAGACAAGGTTTACGGCTATGGGAGGTTTCATGGGCATGTACCGGAGTTCGGCGGATTCACTGGTGCCGCTTTCTTCTGTCGGGGCGGTGGCTATGTTGTCGACCAACCTTTCAGGCGGAGGTGCCGTTACAGGACAGTGGTATGCTCCGGGAGGCCGTTTCACCGTGGTGTATTCGGCCCGCTTCATCAACAGTCCCCGCCGTTTCTGGGGGCTCGGATTCGAATCGGCCTCTGATGATTCCAATCAGGGGCATCTGACAAGCCGGAAGGTCAGGGTCCGCAGTGATTTCCTCTACAGAAAAGGCAGAATGCTGCTTGCGGGAGGCTTCGCAGGGTATGACTTCTATCATGCGGCAGAGATAAGCGGTCCTGCCGGAATAGGAAATGCTCCGGTCAGGACCCATTACGTTACTGCCGGCGCCAGGCTGGACCTGGATACGAGGGACAGTGTACAGGCACCATCGAGAGGGGTATTCCTCAATGTGGAGCAGAGTGTCAATATCCCTTTGTATGGCAGCGGGGGTGTTTTCAGCAGGACCGAGGTGACCGCGGACTTTTATTTTCCAATGTGGGAGGGCGGAGTCCTGGCTCTGGATATTTACGGCAATATCAGTTCGTCCGGAGCGCCATGGACTGTGTGGCCTGATGCCGGCGGGGATGTCCGGCTGAGAGGCTATTATCAGGGCCGCTACCGTGACCGCAACCTGCTTGCAGCCCAGGTGGAGCTGCGTCAGAGGGTCTACAGGGCGCACGGGGTGGCTCTGTGGGGCGGTGCAGGATATGTATTCCCTTCTTTCAGGGAGTTCGATATAAAAAATACCCTGCCCACATACGGGGCAGGGTACCGTCTTTCAGTCATGGGCATCGTACTGCGGCTGGATGTCGGATTCGGACTCAGAGGACAGTACGCTGTCATTGCCGGTGTCAGTCATTCTTTTTGATGTCGGCAATCATGCTCGGGTGGATCATGTTCTTGGGATTCAGGATCACGTCGAGCTGTTTCTTGGTCAGCAGGTTGCGCTCCAGAACCAGGTCATATACGCTTTTACCGGACTCGAGGGCTTCCTTGGCGATTTCGGTACAGTTGGAGTATCCGATGTAGGGTTTGAGGGCTGTAACGATACCGATACTGTGCTTGACCTGTTCCTCGCAGTGTTTCTTGTTGGCCTGGATGCCTTCGATGCACTCGATGCGCAGGGTGCTGAATGCACGGGTCATCCATGTAGCCGACTCTACGAGCGACTCGACCATTACGGGCTCCATAACGTTCAGCTCAAGCTGTGCGGCTTCAGATGCCATTGTCACTGCGAAGTCGTTGCCGATAACCTTGAAGCATACCTGGTTGACCACTTCGGGGATGACAGGGTTGACCTTGCCGGGCATGATGGACGATCCGGGCTGTTTGGGAGGCAGCTTGATCTCCTCGATACCGGTACGGGGACCGGACGACATCAGACGCAGGTCGTTGCATATCTTGGAGAGTCTGATGGCTATGGACTTCAGGGCCGAAGAGTAAGCTACCATGCAGGATGTGTCGTGGGTGGCCTCGATGAGGTTTCTCGAGAGCTTGATGTCCAGACCGGAAATTTCCCTGAGATACTCGGTGCAGTACTTGGCGTAGTTGGGCTCGGCTGTGATACCGGTGCCGATGGCGGTTGCTCCCATATTGGTGTAGAGGAATTCGTCGGCGGCTTTCTGCAGTCTTGCCGACTCATGCCTCATGGCATCCGCAAAAGCTCCGAACGACTGGCCGAGAGTCATGGGAACAGCATCCTGGAGCTGGGTACGTCCCATCTTGATGATGTTCGCGAACTCTTTTTTCTTGTCATCGAAGGCCTTGATCAGTTCCTTGAGGGCTGCCTGTACCTTCTCGTTGATGAAGTACAGTCCGAGGTGCATGGCACTGGGATAGGCGTCATTGGTTGACTGGGCCATGTTGATGTGGTCATTGGGGTGGCAGTACTGGTACTCGCCCCTCTGGTGTCCCATTATTTCGAGGGCTCTGTTGGCAATGACCTCATTGGCATTCATGTTCATGCTGGTTCCTGCACCTCCCTGCACCATGTCGATGGGGAAGAACTCGAGGTGTTTGCCGTCGATAAGTTCCTGGCAAGCCTCCACTACCGCGTCCTTTATCTGGTCAGATACGAGTCCGAGCTTGTGGTTGGCCTTGATGGCGGCCATCTTCACGATACCGAAGGCTTTGATGAATTCAGGATAATCGCATAGATGATAGTTGCTGATATCGAAGTTCTCAATGCATCTCAATGTCTGGATGCCGAAAAGAGCCTCCACAGGGACTTCCTTGTATCCAAGGAGGTCGTGTTCTGTACGGGTCTTGCCCGAAACGGGGAATTTTAATTCTACCATATTTTAATGTATTAGATTTTTTATAAAAAGAATTTGTCGACTTTGTCCACAGCATCCGGATTGGCGAACACCACTACCTGGTCGTATGGCCTGATCGTGCTCTCGCTGTCCGCAATGAAACTCTCGTTGCCCCTCACGAATCCGCCTATGATGGCTTCTTCCGGGAAGCCCAGATCCTTGAGTTTTCCTGTGGTTATCTTGCTGTTGGTGTTTACTATGAATTCGAGGACGACTGCATCGGTGCCGTTGAGCACCTTGATGGAACGTACCTTGTTGGAAAGTGTGAACCGGAATATCTTTCCGGCGGTAATGAGCTTCTTGTTGATGACCGAGTCGACACCCATTTCCTCCGCCAGTTTGATATATTCGAAGTTCTCTACCTCGGCGATGACCTTGGGAATGCCCATTCTCTTGGCCACCACGCACGAAAGGATGTTGGTCTCGGAACTGCTGGTTACGGCGACGAACGCTTCCATATCCCGTATGCCCTCCTGCAGCAGCAGGTCAGAATTGCGGCCGTCGCCGTTGATGACGAGGGTCCTGTCGAGTGTCTCCGAGAGGTGCTCGCATTTTTCCGGCTTCAGTTCTATCAGCCTGATGTTGTCAACCTGCTTTTCCATGGAGCGTGCCACCATCTCGCCTATACGCCCTCCGCCGAGGATCATGAGATTGCGTATGGCCACCTTGGATTTCCCAGACAGCGAAAGGGCCTGCTCCATACCTTCCTTCTTGGAGACGAGATATACCACGTCCCCCGTCTTGAAACGGGTGGCGCTCTTGGGTATGATGGTCTTGCCGTCGCGGGAGACGGCTACACAGCGGAACAGGTTCTGCGTCCTCTCCCTCAGCTCGGCTACGGTACGGTCGACCATGGGAGAGCACTCCTCCAGCTTGTAGACGATGAGCTGGAGTTTGCCGTGGGAGTAGTTCATGAACTCGGAAGCGGTATTCTGCTTGATCAGGTTGACTATCTCCGTGGCAGCTATTTTCTCCGGATAGAAAAGGGAATCGATGCCGAGGTCCGTGAAGAGGATCCGGTTGTCGTTTTTCTGGTACTCCTCGTTGTTGATTCGGGCCGTAACCTTCTTTGACCCAAGTTTTTTGGCAAGGGCCGCCGATACGATGTTGACATCCTGGAGAACATCCGGATTGACCGCTATAAAGAGGTCTGCCTCTTTTACTCCTGCGCTTATCAGAGTGTCTATCGAGGTCGGATTTCCTTCAACCGTTACGATGTCCGACTCGCTGCTGATCTTGTCGAGGTTCTCCTCGTCCGGGCTTATGACGGTGATCTCATGGTATTCCATGCTCAACATCTTGGCCAGGTGACTTCCGATCTCTCCCGCTCCGGCTATAACGATCTTCATAAGGTCTGTTTTCTATCGGTCCCTGTTTTTTCTGGCCTTTATGACATTACGGACGAAATCCACGCTCCTGTACAGGAAATTGAAGGACGGATTGTGTGAGGCAATAGCCTTGCAGCCCATGTCCAGAAGGTTGGAAGGAGACAGAAACTCCCAGACACAGCGCAGCTTGTACATCACCATTATCTCCTGATGGTCAATGCGTGATGACAGAAGCCTGCGGTGGTACTGCAGCTCCTGGAGATTCCGTATATTGCGGTAGTCTGACATTCTATTGCTGTTTTCCATTCTTTCTGTCATCAAAAAACATTCTTAAAAACATTCTGAGCGGGCTGTTGATGAGAAATCTGTCCTTGAAAAGGAAGAGTACGAGGATTATGATTATGAAAAGCCCTGCGGTGATGAGGAGTCCCGCCGTCCTGTTGCCGACGAGTACTGTGAACCAGGAGGCGAGCGCCGCCGCCACGATGCCGAGCACTACACCCACAAGTATGAACAGCAGGAAAAAGAAAATGATCCTGCTGAATATCTTGGCAAGGTTCTCGGCCAGAGCCAGCTTTATCTCATCGATGCGCAGGTCTACGTAGCACTTGATCGACGAGAAGAGGTCTCCGAGGGGATTGCTGTTGTTCGGATTCTGGTTGTCCATCACTGAACTTATTCTGTAATACTGTCATCAGTGGGGAGAGACTGGGCTTTGGCCGATGTGTAGGCGTCTGCAGCGGCTCTGGCTCTGCTCTCAAGGTTGTTGAGCTTGTCTTTCAGACCCTGATACTCCTTGTCGAAGGTGTCCTTGATTTTCCTGCGGGTCTCTTCTCCTGACTCGGGGGCAAAGAGGATGGCTACTGCGGCTCCGACCAATACTCCGCCGAGGAATGTGAATAGATTGTCTGTTTTCATATCTTTAGTGTTTTGAATAAATACAAAGTTACAAATTAATTCTATATTTGTCTCCGATTTGAGAAAAAGAATTGAAAAAGGATGAAGATGAAATGGATCTATAAGCTGACGGCAGTCATTTCCTCTGCGGCTCTGGTTGCAGTGTCTTGCACCGGACTGGGCGGGAATGCGGATGACGGGATGACCATAGAGAGCACTGTGCTGATATATATGGCTGCAGACAACAATCTGGGCAGCTATGCATTAGACGACATAGACGAGATAATGGACGGGGATGTGCCCTATTATTTCAATGAGGGCAGCGGAAAGGTTCTGCTTGTCTATGCGGACATAAGGGGAGAGACGCCGAAACTTATACGTATCAGCAAGGATGCATACGGGACGGTGAACCAGGAGGTCCTGATGGAGTACGAGCCGCAGAATTCCATATCCGACTCGGTGATGAGGTCGGTGCTTTCATATGCGGCCGACCTTTTCCCGTCCGGGAAAAACGGTCTGGTTCTGTGGTCGCACGGTACAGGCTGGCTTCCGTCCGGTTATTACAGTGATCCCTATTCGGCAGAGGGGATGATAGCCCCGATGTCAGTAACGGAGGATCCCCATGCGGCCTTCGTCAAGTCTTTCGGACAGGATTCCGAGGCTGATGAAGAAATGGATATCAAGGACCTTGCGGCAGCCCTGCCTATACGTTATTCATATATTCTGACGGATGCCTGTCTGATGGGCGGAGTAGAGGTGGCCTACGAGCTGCGTGACTGCTGTGACTATTTCATCGCCTCCGCTGCGGAGGTGCTTGCCGGCGGTTTCCCTTACGACGAGGTGACAGGATACCTGATGGACGGGGGGACGGTTGCGCTGCAGGAAGCATGCAGGCTGTTCTATGAGCATTATAAAACCTCGGGTGCTACGATTGCCATCGTGAACACGGAAGGACTCGGCCGTCTTGCCGAGGTAAGCCGCGGCATATTCCTTTCTACCAGACCGACGCAGACATCGGTGGACAGAGACTCGCTTCAGGTCTATTTCCGTGGTAACAGGCCATGGTTCTACGATCTGGAGGATTATGTCAGGCAGCTGGACCCTCCCGGAGAAATGCTTGCAGGCTTCACCAACGCGCTGGAGCAGGCTGTAGTCTACAGGATATCGACGGACAATTTTGTGATCGGGAATACCAATTATTTCCCCATAAAAACATTTTCGGGACTGAGCACCTATGTACCCAATCCCGAAAACTCTGTCCTTAACGAGTATTACAGGACCCTCGCCTGGAATGAGGCGGTCATGATGGTCGAGTAATTATTTCTTCTCGCCGAAGAATCTCTTGTACAGACCCTCGAAGGCCTGGCCGTGACGGGCCTCGTCCTTGCACATCTCGTGTACAGTGTCGTGGATGGCATCGAGGTTGAGCTGTTTTGCCTTGGTAGCGATACGCTTCTTGTCTGCGCATGCATCGGCTTCTGCATGCATCCTCTTCTCCAGGTTGGTCTTGGTGTCCCAAACAACCTCTCCGAGGAGCTCGGCGAACTTGGCGGCGTGGTCTGCCTCCTCATAGGCGATACGGCGGTAAGCCTCGGCGATCTCTGGATAGCCTTCCCTGTCAGCCTGACGGCTCATTGCGATATACATACCTACTTCGGAGCACTCGCCTGCGAAGTGTGTCTGCAGGCCTTCCCATATTTCCTGGTCGCAGCCTTTAGCCACTCCGAGGGTGTGACCGTCGGCCCATGAAATCTCATTGGCGTCTTCCTTAATCTCTACAAACTTGCTTGCGGGGGCTTTGCAGAGGGGGCATTTCTCAGGAGGGTTGTCTCCTGTGTGCACATAACCGCATACGGTGCATCTCCATTTCTTTTCCATAAAAACGCTAACTAAATGTTGTTAATTCATCAGCGCAAGATACAAAATTTTTGCCAAACTTGAAAAAATAACTACTTTTGCAACCCCTAAAAGCCACGTGGCTTTTGGTGCAATGGGGTCCGGAAAGCCCGGACTGAGTAACACATTTTTTAATCAACATCATGAAACACATCACATTACACGGCACTGCCAGAACCAAGGGCAGAAAATCGCTCACCAAGAGCATCCGCAGAGAGGGTCAGGTACCCTGCAACCTCTACGGCAACGGAGTGGAGAATGTCCTCTTCTCAGTGGACGCAAGAGACCTCAAGGCTCTCACCCACACCCCCAACAGCTACATCGTGGACCTCGACATCGACGGCAAGAGCTATCTGGCCATCCTGCACGAGCTGCAGTTCCACCCTGTAACCGACAACACCATCCACGCCGATTTCCTGGCTATCTCGGCTGACAAGCCTGTCACCATAAACGTGCCTCTGAACATCTTCGGCAACTGCGCCGGAGTGAAGGCCGGCGGTAAGCTCCTCATCGAGGCCCGCAAGCTCA
>ENA-OOXJ01000304-OOXJ01000304.1-human-gut-metagenome-genome-assembly--contig:-NODE-304-length-44230-cov-10.184833_pt1 | contig 44230 bp, 30 predicted proteins | sample MGYA00241587_ERZ501343 | MGnify/ENA primary metagenome ERZ501343 (study PRJEB25962, sample SAMEA2042918) | human gut metagenome | biome: human gut; feature: human-associated habitat; material: faeces... | reverse complement strand
GGTCATCGAATTTTACAACCAGTCCGCATAGCAGGATCTGGGGAATGAGCAGCAGCGGTATGGTTACGTATATCGCGACAATGGAATTGAGCGACTGGGAAAGTATCAGACCGGTCAGGTTTGCCAGCATGGAGGAGAGGAACAGTATCAGCCACCAGATCCAGAAGGTGAAGCCGATGCCCATGACGGTGTTGCCGACAAGGATGAAAAGCAGGGTCTGGATGAGGGACACTCCGGCCAGATACAGAATTTTGGACCACAGGTATGCCGAGCGTGAAAGACGCAGGAATTTCTCTCTTTTGAGCAGGGCTCTGTCCTTGAATATCTCTTCGGCACTGACACTCATGCCGGCGAATATCGCCACGATGACGGCCATGAATATATAGGAGACGAGGTTCTTGTTGTCCATCACGGTATATCCGCTTTCTGGAGCGTATCTGGTCAGAAGGGCGACAATCATGGCCAGCAGAGGAGTCTCTGCAATCGTGATGAGAAGGTATTGCGAGTCGGGGAGCTTTGCCCTCAGGTTGCGCTGCAGGAAAATGAGCAGCTGCTTCAGGCGCGGAGGACGTTTCTGTTCCGTATGCGGGATATCCCGGTGTTCCGGTTCTCCGCTCCTGTCCACACGGTCGAGATACATTCTGTGCCATTCCTGCGGGGTGACTTTGCGGCTGTCGGTGATTTTCCCGCTGTCGTCGAGGGCCTTTTCGTCAATGATGTTGAGAATGATCTCCGGATTGACATTGCCGCAGAGGGAGCAGGTGCTGACTTCCGCATCGGCATAGTTGGCGGCCCTTTTGAAATAGGTGACCGCCTCGATCGGGTTGCCGTCGTAGACCGGATAGCCGCCGCGATCGAGGATCCACAGTCTGTCGAAGAGCTTGAATATGTCGGAGGAAGGCTGGTGGATATTGACAACGATCAGTTTCCCCTTGTAGGTCTGTTCCTTGAGCAGGTTGATGACTTTCTCCGAGTCGGAGGAGGAAAGGCCGGAAGTAGGTTCGTCGAGGAACAGGATAGCGGGCTCGCGTATCAGCTCGAGGGCGATATTGAGACGCTTGCGCTGGCCACCGGATATGTATTTGTGAATCGGAGAGCCCACTTTGAGATGCTTGGTACCTTCCAGGCCGAGGTCTTTGAGTATGGCATCGGCTTTTTTCGAGATATCTTCCATGCTCAAGTCCGCAAAGCAGAGCCGGGCTGTGAACATCAGATTCTCATACACCGTAAGCTCTTCTATGAGCAGGTCATCCTGGGGGACGAATCCGATAAGGTCCTTCACTCTCGGATCGGAGATGTCGCATCCGTTGAGGGTTATGCTTCCGCTGTCGGGCCGCTGTGTACCGTTGAGCAGGGAAAGCAGGGTGGACTTGCCTGTTCCGCTGCCGCCCATTACGGCTACGAGCTGTCCGCTTCTGAGGGTGAAAGTAAGGTCGTGCATTCCGTTGTCACTTCCCGGAAAGCGGAAATTGATGTCTTTTCCTGCGAGGACTATCTCCTGTTTCTCGCTGCAGGTATCGTACAGGCCGGCGATGTTGCTATAATATAGAGGAGCCATGTGCTTGCTTTTCAGCACTCCGCTCTGCTGCCATACTAAAAATGTCCCGGGCAGTACCGGGATGTCGTTCATCAGGACAGTATCCTTTCCGTGGTAGCTGAAGAGTATCTTGTTGTATCTCTCCAGATTGATAAGCCTCAGCTCTCCGTCCATGCCTTCACGGTTGAGGGTGAGCACCCGGTTGTTGGTATCTCCGGAGACGTAGCACACAAAGTCTTCGAAGATATCTGACGGCACCCCGAAAAGCTCGGCCACCTTCCTGAAAATGTCCATATTCTCCTCCGGAATGGATTCCCCTTTCTGCGATCCTGGTGTGGGGTCGCAGAATTCCATCAGACGAAGGAGCATGAGCGTCTGGTCCTCTCGGGAGATCTTGTGTTTTATGTTGGCGCAGATACCTTCGATGATGGAGTCCTTGTCCAGCTCCGGCGATTCGTCGTAGAAGTCCCGCAGGTCGGAGTAAAGAGGCAGGTAGTCATCCAGTTTCCTTACACCGAAATGTTTGGTCAGGTAGCTGGTGAGCATTTGCCGCGAGCGGTTCTTGTCGGTGTGGTTGACAGCGCCGAAGAGAGCAAAGAGGTTGAGCAGTCCGGATAGGAGGATATCGTTCATACAGGTCGGGAATATGTGGATGAAATGAAAATCACCCGAAATTCAGATTCCGGGGGGAAGCAGGATTTCGGGTGATTATTGAAGTCAAAGATCGCTTACTTCACTACGGGAATCAGATTGCGGTCGCCGTAGCCGTTGTCCACCCTTGCGCAGGCAGGCCAGAACTTGTTGTCGCGGATCCACTCGAGGGGATAGGCGGCCTCTTCGCGGGGGTAGGGATGGTTCCAGGAGTCGGAGCATACCTCCTCGGCTGTGTGAGGTGCCATCTTCACGACGTTGTCGGTCTTGTCGGCCTTGCCTTCCTTGATGGCCTCGCACTCTCTCTTGATGCTGATCATGGCGTCCACGAAGCGGTCGAGTTCCTCGAGGGACTCGCTTTCGGTGGGCTCAACCATCAGAGTCTCGTGTACGGGGAAGGAGAGGGTAGGAGCATGGAAGCCGTAGTCCATCAGACGTTTTGCGATGTCGGTGGCGTCCACTCCGTAGTCGGCCTTGAAGTTCTGCAGGTCTACGATGCACTCGTGTGCCACGCGGCCGGTGACTCCGGTGTAGTAGATGTTGAACTCCTTGGACAGGCGGGATGCGAGGTAGTTGGCGTTGACGATGGCCATCTCGGTAGCCTTGCGCAGTCCGTCAGGACCGAGCAGCTTGATGTAGGCGTGGGTGATGGGGGCAAGCAGGGGGCTGCCGTAGGGAGCCGAAGCCACTGCTGTCACGCCGTGACCGCCGCACTGGGGCATTACGGGATGTCCGGGTACGTAGGGAGACAGATGGGCTGCCACGCAGATGGCGCCTACGCCGGGACCGCCGCCGCCGTGAGGCATTGCGAATGTCTTGTGCAGGTTGAGGTGGCATACATCGGCGCCGATAAAGCCGGGGTTGGTGATGCCGACCTGACCGTTCATGTTGGCTCCGTCCATGTAGACCTGGCCTCCGTTCTCATGTATGATGTTGCAGATCTCGCGGATCTTGACCTCGAATACTCCGTGGGTCGAAGGATAGGTGATCATGATGCCGGCGAGGCTGTCCTTGTTGGCCTCGGCCTTCTGACGCAGCTCGTCCACGTTGATGTTGCCGTGCTCGTCGCAGCCTACCAGGACGATGTTGAATCCTGCCATGGCTGCGCTGGCGGGGTTGGTTCCGTGGGCCGATGTGGGGATGATGACGGTGTTGCGCGCACCCTGGCCCTGTGCCTCGAGGTAGCGGCGGATGGTCATCAGGCCGGCGTACTCTCCTGCGGCACCGGAGTTGGGCTGGAGGGAGCAGCGGTCGAAGCCAGTGATGACGCAGAGGTCATGCTCGAGCTCCGAGAGAATCTGGTTGTAGCCCTCGGTCTGCCATGTGGGTGCGAAGGGATGCACGTCGGTGAGCTCGCTCCAGCTCAGGGGCAGCATCTCGACTGCGGCGTTGAGCTTCATGGTGCAGGAGCCCAGAGGTATCATGGAATGGGTCAGGGAGATGTCCTTGCGCTCGAGCTTCTTGATGTAGCGCATCATCTCGGTCTCGGAGTGGTAGCGGTTGAAGACGCTCTCGGTGAGGATGGCGCTCTCCCTCTTCATGGGCACGGGATATTCGACACCGCGTCCGCACTGGGACTCTACACCGAAAATTCCGGCTATCTTCTCGGCCTCGGCGCAGTCGGAGAGCTCGTCGAAGGATATCTGGACGGTCTGGTCATCGGGATAATAGAAGTTGATGCCTGCGGCCTCGGCCTTCTCGCGGATCTCTCCGGCATTGGCGTCAAGTATGCGGATGGTATCGAAGAAATTCTCGTTGGCAAGGGTATATCCGCCCTTGCGGAGCAGGTCTGCCATTGCGTGGGCATAGTTGAAGGCATGCATGGCAATCTCCCGGATACCTTCGGGTCCGTGGTATGCGGCGTACATGCCGGACATCACTGCCATCAGGGCTGTGGCGGTGCAGATATTGGAAGTGGCCTTCTCCCTCTTGATGTGCTGCTCGCGGGTCTGGAGGGCAAGACGGTAGGCGGGCTTGCCGAGACGGTCGATGGACACGCCGATGATACGGCCGGGGATATTTCTCTTATACTGGTCGCGGGTGGCCATCCAGCCTGCTGTAGGTCCGCCGTAACCCATGCCGAGTCCGAATCTCTGGGCTGTACCGACAGCTACGTCGGCACCCCATGCTGCAGGCTCCTTCATGATAGCGAGGGCGAGGAGGTCGCAGTGTGCTGCCACGAGCATTCCGGCCTTGTGTGCGGCTTCGCAGAATGCGGTGTAGTCACGTACCTCGCCGTCTGCGGCAGGATACTGGAGTAGGGCTCCGTAGCACTCGGGGTCGAATCCGGCAGAGAGCACTTCCTTGTAGTCGCCGACAACGACCTTGATGCCCAGACCTTTGGCTCTGGTCTCAACGACTGAAAGCACCTGGGGGAATACGTTTTTGTCCACGAAGAATGTGTTCTTTCCGGCCTTCACGGCGTCGCGGGGACGGAGTTCGTGGATCATCCTCATGGCCTCACCTGCCGCGGTGGCGTCGTCCAGCATGGAGCAGTTGGACATGGGGAAGCCGGTCAGGGATGAAATCATGGTCTGGAAGTTGATGAGCGCCTCCAGACGGCCCTGGGAAATCTCGGCCTGATAGGGAGTGTAGGAGGTGTACCACGAAGGGTTTTCGAATATGTTCCTTGAGACTACGGGCAGCGATGCGGTACCATAGAATCCGAGGCCGATCATGGACCTGAAATTCTTGTTCTTGGAAGCTATCTCCTTGAGACGTGCCAGATAGGCATGCTCGGAAACATGGGCATCCAGCTTGAGAGGCTCGCTGAGCAGGATATCCGCGGGGATGGTCTGCTTGATGAGTTCGTCTACGGAGCTTACGCCGATGACATCCAGCATGTGCTTGATCTGGGACTGTCTCGGACCATTGTGTCTGTCTACGAAATTGAGTGGCATAGTGTTTTGTTTTATGATTTTAGTAAATATTCTTACAGACTTCAAAAGTAGTAATTTTTTTAACTCTCCGTTCCCTTATTTCCATCTTTCCAGATCAAATCTCAGATGTATTGCCAGCAGCATTGTGAATGTCAGGAAAGAGGAGCCTCCATAACTGATCAGAGGCAGCGGAATTCCGACTACCGGCATGACTCCGATTGTCATGCCTACATTGACGAAAACGTGCATGAACAGCATGGACGCCACGCAGTAGCTGTAGACCCGCATACCGATGTCCTTCTGTCTTTCCGCCGATGTCACGATGCGCAGGATGATGGTGAGGTACAGGGCCAGGACAATGATGGATCCCACGAAACCCCATTCCTCCCCAATGGTGCAGAAAATGAAGTCGGTGCTCTGTTCCGGGACGAAGTTGAACTTGGTCTGTGTGCCTTCGAGGAATCCTTTGCCTGTCAGCCCTCCTGAGCCTATGGCTATCTTGGACTGGTTGACATTGTAGCCCGCGCCCATGAGGTCACTCGAGATGCCGAGCAGGTTTTCTATCCTGTCCCTGTGATGCGGCTGCAGCACGTTGTGGAAGATGAAGTCAACCGAGAAAATCAGGGCAATGGAAGCCGCGAGCCCTATCAGGTATGGAGACCATCCCTTTGCCTTCTTGCGGATGGCGTAGACAGTGGTGCCTATGCTGACTGCGGCAGTGATGATGAGCAGCCAGTACTCCGGCTCCAGACCGTTGAAGCGGGAGATGAATTCTGTTCCGAGCAGTTTCGGGATAAAGGCCGCCGCTGTGATGTATATCGCAAACAGGAGTATGCATCCTACAGGCTTTTTGGATGTGGCGGCACGTATGACGCCCACGATGCCTATGGCTGTGAGAATGGATACGAAAGGAGAAAATTTGAGGGTCAGCAGGAACAGCAGTATCGCGGCTCCGGCCAGCCCGAGAATGCTTCCGGGCAGCCCCTCACGGTAGAGCATGAAGGCTAAAGAGCAGTAAACCAGTATGGTACCGACATCAGGCTCAAGTGCTATGAGACCGACCGGGACTATGAGAATGGCGGCAACCTTCAGAAAATCAGCGCTTCGGGACAACTTGAATCCATAGGTCCCCATGACTCTCGAGAGACAAAGCGCGGTTGCGATCTTGGAAAATTCGGAGGGCTGGATGGCGAATCCCCCGGGAAGACTCAGCCAGGATTTGGAACCGTTCACCTCGTGTCCGAATATAAGGACGGCAGCCAGGAGGATTGCAGAGAGGATATACAGGGGCCAGGCCAGCCTTCGCAGGATGCGGGAGTTCATCAGCAGCAGGGTGAGGATGCCTGCGGTGACAGATATGCCGATCCACATCAGCTGGTTGCCGCTCCTGGAGGCAAGGGAGAAAATGCTTCCTGCCTCTTCGCTGTAGGTGGCGGCATAGATGTTCAGCCAGCCGAACACGGCCAGCAGGACATAGCTGCCGATCAGAATCCAGTCAAGTCGTTTGTATGTCGTTCTCGTGGCATTCATCAGTCGTCGTCTTTAGGGGGGACATAGTCAGGGCTGGCGGGAACCTTGTGCAGAAGGTTTGCGTCCAGCATCTTCTGTTCGAGCCACTGCCTGCTGCCTGAGATTTCCCCGTTCAGGTATTTCTCTACCATGAGGGAGGCTACCGGTGCCGCCCATGTCGCTCCGAATCCTGCATTTTCAATGTACACTGCAATGGCTATTTTCGGGTTTTCCCTCGGGGCAAAGCATACGAAGACGGCGTGTTCGTCCCCATGGGGATTTTCTGCCGTACCGGTCTTGCCGCAGATGTCGAGTCCTTTCACAGCAGCAACCCTTGCCGTAGCGCCTGATCCGGCCGGCGCGTTTACTGCCATGTACATGCCGTCTATCACTTTCTCGAAGTGGGCGGTGTCCACGAGGGTGTAGTGCTTTTCGGAATATTTGGCGTCAGTGGTGTCATTGCCGTGCTCGCGGACTATGTGCGGGATGCGGTACCATCCCCTGTTCGCGATGGTGGCCGCCAGATTGGCCAGATGCAGTGGGGTGCATCCTAACTCTCCCTGGCCGATGGACAGGGAAATCACCGAGAGAGCCTTCCATCCGCCTTTTCCGTAGACTTTGTCGTAGGTGGCGGATGCCGGAACGAAACCGGCCGCCTCGGAAGGGAAGTCCGAACCGAGTCTGGTTCCGAAACCGAAGCTCTGGACATAGTCGTGCCAGCGGTCCATGGCTTCTGCCTCGGAGGAGTATGCGCTGTTCTCGAGAATGTCCCTGAAGAGATAGCAGAAGTAGGAGTTGCAGGAGACCATTATCGCTTCGGTAAAGTTTACCGGAGACTTGTGGTGGTGACATCCGACGCTTATCCCCCTCGCGTGGAAACCGTCACGGCAGGGGAATTCCGTGTCTGTGCCTACCATTCCTTCCTGCAGTCCGATCAGGGCGTTCACCAGTTTGAAAACCGAACCGGGAGGCTGGGGGGACATTACTGCCCTGTTGAACATGGGGGTAAAGGGGTCTGCGGCGATCTGCGTGTAGTATTTGTTGATCTCTCCCAAAACGGATACGTCAATGCCTGGGGAGGATATCATCGACAGGATTTCCCCGGTGGAAGGCTCTATGGCTATGACGGAGCCTACCTTGTTGCGCATCAGGGCCTCGCCGTAGTTCTGGAGCTCGGCGTCGATGGTCGATGTCACGTCCTTTCCGGGTACTGCGGGCTTGTCGAATTCTCCGTTCCGGTATGAGGACTGGATCCGGTTGCTGGCATCCCTGAGGTAGATGCTGTATCCCTTCTCTCCACGCAGCATCGGTTCGCAGGTCTCCTCCAGCCCCGTGCGTCCAGTATAGTCTCCGGCCGAGTAATCGGGGTGCGACTCCAGGAACTTGGGGTCCACTTCCGTCACATAGCCGAGCAGGTTGCCCCCTGCGTTGTACGGGTACATCCTCGTAGAGCGCGGGACTCCTCTGAATTCAGGGAACTTGTGGGCGGATTCGATGAAACGGCTGTACTGCTCCTGGGAGATCTGGCTTACGAAGGTGACCGTGCGGTATCCTATTCTGGTACGGTACATCCGGTATTCGTGGAACTTGTTCCTTACGTACTCCGGGTCGAGGTCCAGTATCCTGCACAGGGCAAGAGTGTCGAAATCCTTCACATATCTCGGGGTGACCATGATGTCGTAGGTGTTCTTGTTCCCTACCAGCACCTTCCCGTTGCGGTCCAGTATCAGGCCGCGGGCAGGGTGTCTGGTCTGGTACAGAAGCGCATTGTTGTCTGCGCTGATCTTAAAGCTGTTGTCTAAAAGCTGCAGACGGAAAAGCTGTGCCGCAAGGATGACGAATGCGACGGTGAGGCCGATCAGCAGGTACTGGGATCTGTGCTTGTCGGAGTTCATCGCATCCTCCTCTTCCTGTTGTCGGAACTGATGGCGTAGAGAAAAGCCATCAGTGCGGTATTGACGGCGGCCGATATGCCGAGTCTGGCCAGACAGAAGCCTGCAGGCCGGAATCCGGAACTGTCCAAGAGTATGTACACGGCCAGATAAATCACCGTCAGCGGGGCCGAGTAGTAGATGAAGCTGCGTATGCCGATTGTCTCGATCGACTGCCTTTTCTCGTTTTCCTTGGGAGCGGTGAGGTTGAATATCCCGCGACGGCAGAGTCCGGCAGCAGTCATGGCAGCAGCGGACATGCCCAGAATACCGTTGCCGAGTATGTCCACGAGCAGTCCGATGACGAAACCGGCCAGCATGGTAGGCACTGTGCCCCATCTTACGGGAAGTGCCAGCAGCAGATACAGGCACATGGCGATGTCAAGATAGATGCTTATGTTGACATAGTTGTCCAAAGCACCCTGGGCCAGAATCAGCAGGACCGCAACGATGATGTATTTTACCGGGCTTCTCATTGTTTCTCTCCTCCTTCTCCTTCTTCCGTGCTGTCTTCATTTCCGGCAAGTGTCTCAAGTTCGCCGATGTCCTTGCGGACTGCGACATATACGTGGCGGAGCCGCGAGAACTCCTCGAACAGGTCTATGGTCAGGTCGTAGTTGACTCCGTCGCGGAGGACCTTCCCGCTGACCATTCCGATGGGAATGCCGGGGGGATAGATGAGCGAATATCCGCTCGAGACCACTGTGTCGCCTTCGAGCAGTTCCGTGTGTACAGGAATGTCATGCAGGATGCTCTTGTGGACGGAACGTCCGTCCCACTGGAGTACGCCGAAGGTGTTTGTCCTTGTGAGTGTGGCGCTCGCCATGTTGTCGATGTCGAGCAGGGAGGATACCTTCGAGTATTTTTCGCTGACACTCTGTATGTAGCCTACCAGTCCCCTGTCGGTGACCACGCCCATGTCCTCCCTGACTCCGTCCCTGCGTCCTTTGTTGATGATAAGGACGTTGTGCAGACGGTCAGTGCTGTTGGATACGACAAGTGCAGGTATGTAGTCGAAAAGAGGACTTTCTGTCCGGACCGAGTCAGGAACGGATACGTCCGCGAGGGCGGCCCGCAGCCTGTCGTTTTCACGGCGGAGAGCCACATTCTCTTCAGCCAGTTTCCGGTTGAGGCTGCCTAAATTGAAATATCGGCCGATATTCCCGGCACCTCCTGAGAAAGCGTTGGTTACAGCGGATACGGATTTGATGATTTCGGTCCTCTGCAGAACGCTGTTGTGTGAAATGAGCCGGAGGGCAACCGTTTCCAACAGGATGAAGACGATAATGTTGATAAGGTATAATATGTATTGGTTCCTGCCTTTCATCTGCGGGGTATGCCTGGATTACCGCATCAGGAAAGGATACTGGGAAGGACTCCTCAGAGCTATGCTGGTACCTCTTGCAACGGCTCTCAGCGGATCTTCGCCTACGTGGAACGGTATGTTTATCTTCTCGTAGAGCCTCTTGTCAAGACCTCTGAGCAGTGCGCCGCCACCGGTGATGAAGATACCTTTCTGAACGATGTCCTGGTAGAGTTCGGGAGGAGTCTGCTCCAGTACCTGGAGTATCGCTGCCTCTATCTTGGCTACAGACTTGTCCAGACAGTGCGCCACTTCCTGGCTTGTTACCGCAATCTCTACGGGGTGTGCAGTCATCAGGTTGGGGCCGCGGACGATGAAGGGCTCCGGGGTGTCCTCGAGGTCCGGGATTGCCGCGCCTATGCGGATCTTGATTTCTTCGGAGGTGATCTCGCCCACTTTTATGTTGTGCTGCTGGCGCATGTACTGCTGGATGTCGGAGGTGAACACGTCACCGGCCACCCTTATGGACTGGCTGGTCACTATGCCGCCGAGAGATATGACTGCAATCTCGGATGTGCCGCCTCCTATGTCCACAACCATGTTTCCCATAGGTGCATTTACATCGAGACCAATACCCATCGCTGCTGCCATCGGCTCGAAAATCATGTAGATGCCCCTTGCGCCTGCATGCTCGGCAGAATCGCGTACGGCTCTGATTTCCACTTCCGTACTTCCTTTAGGTATGCAGATGACCATCTTCAGGTTGGGGGTGAAGAATGTCCTGCGGTAGTTTATCATCTTTACAAAGCCCCTTATCATCTGCTCGGCAGCGTTGAAGTCTGCGATGACTCCGTCGCGCAGGGGACGGATGGTCTTGATATTGGGGTTTGTCTTTTCATACATCAGTTTTGCCTTCTGTCCCACTGCGATGGGCTTGCCCGTGCTCTGGTCGAAGGCTATCACCGAGGGCTCGTCCACCACTATCTTGTCGTCCTGGAGGATAACTGTGTTGGCCGTTCCTAAGTCCATGGCCAACTCCTGTGTCAGAAATGAGAATCCCATATTTTTGCTTTTGTAGTCGTTTTAGTGTTTGAAGTGTCTGTGTCCGGTCATCACCATTGCCATTCCGTGCGCATCGCAGTATTCCACACTGTCATTGTCGCGGATGGAGCCGCCCGGGTGTATGACGGCCTTGATGCCTGCCTTGTCGGCTATCTCCACACAGTCCGCGAAGGGGAAGAAGGCGTCCGAAGCCATGACGGCCCCTTCGAGGGAGAATCCGAAACTGCGGGCTTTCTCTATGGCCTGCTTGAGGGCGTCGACGCGGGAGGTCTGGCCGATGCCGCTGGCTATCAGACGGTGGTCCTTGGCCAAGACTATGGCGTTGGATTTGGAGTGTTTGACAATAATGTTGGCGAAGAGCATATCCTTGACCTGCTCCGGAGTGGGCTCTGCCTTTGTCACTGTCCTGAGGTCGCCGGGAGTCTCCCTGAATGTGTCCCTGTCCTGAACCAGAACACCTCCGAGCATCGAGCGGAACTTCACGTCCGAGGGACGGGCGGAGGCGCTGCGCAGGATTATGCGGTTCTTTTTGCTCTCGAGAATCTGAAGGGCCTCCGGCTCGTAGTCCGGAGCGATGACCACTTCGAAGAATATCTTGTTCATCTCCTCGGCTGCAGCCTTGCTGACCGGCCTGTTGGCGGCGATGATGCCTCCGAATGCGGATACGGGATCAGCGGCAAGGGCCGACTGCCATGCCTCGAGTACCGTGTCCCCTACGGCACAGCCGCAGGCGTTGTTGTGTTTGATGACAGCCACTGCGGTCTCTTCGAAATCGGAGATGAGCTCCAGTGCGGCTTCGATGTCCAGCATATTGTTGTAGGATATTTCCTTGCCGTGAAGCTGTTCCGGCAGGGAACCGTCGGCTCCGTAGTAGAAAGCTTTCTGATGGGGGTTCTCACCGTAACGGAGATGGGTGGCACGGGTCTCGCTGCGGGTGAATGCGGGAATGCCCTCCTTTATGTTGAAATACTGGAAAATGTGCGTGTCGTAATTGGAACTCTTGAGGAATGCCCCGGCGGCAAATTTCCTGCGGTCCCCGACGGTGGAGACTCCTTTCTTCTCCTTCAGCAGTGTGAGAAGGTCAGGGTAGTATTCCCGGCCTGCTACTATGATGACATCGTTGTAGTTCTTGGCTGCGGCGCGGATGAGGGATATGCCGCCTATGTCGATCTTCTCGATAATCTCTTCCTCTGTCGCTCCCTTGGCTACGTATTCCTCGAACGGATACAGGTCCACGATCACCAGGTCGATACCCGGAATCTCATACTGCTCCCGTTCCCTGATGTCGGAAGGCTCTTCCCTGCGGTAGAGTATGCCTCCCATGATTTTCGGGTGGAGGGTTTTTACGCGGCCTCCGAAAATGGAGGGATATCCGGTGATGTCCTCAACCGCGGTAACAGGAATGTTATTGGTGGAAAGGTACTGTTGGGTGCCCCCTGTGGAGAGTATCTCAACACCTAATCCAACGAGCTCATTTGCAATGTCTAAGATGAGATCCTTGCTGTACACTGAAATCAGTGCTCTCTGTATCTTCCGTTCGCTGTTCATATCGGGTGGATAACTGTTTTGTTATTTTTGTTTTTGGATTTTTAAGTTGCAAAAATAACAATTAATGCTATACAAATAGTATATTTGAAAAAATATTTTAAACCATTTCAATGCGTCCCAGATACGTAATCATACCGGCCGGCGGAAGCGGCAGCAGAATGGGCTCCGAAATACCCAAGCAGATGCTTGATCTCAGGGGTAAACCGGTGCTGCGCCGGACTGTAGAACTTTTTATGGACCTGCCTTTCAAGGTCGGCATAGTCATTTCTATAAATCCTTCGATAAAGGATATGTGGATGGAATACTGCAGGCAGAACAATTTTGTTTTCAAGAGTATTCTTACTCCGGGAGGACTCACGCGCTTCCATTCCGTGAAAAGGGCCCTGTCCTATCTGCCTGACGGGGGAATAGTGGCCGTGCATGACGGGGTGCGTCCTCTGATGCGGAAAGAGGACGTGGCCGCCATTTTCGAGGAAGCGGAGGAGCATCCGGCCGTAGTACCGCTGATGCCTGTGCAGGACTCGATGCGGAGGCTCGTTTCAGACGGAGTGACGGAGATTGTGGACAGGGAAGAATACCGCCTGGTGCAGACACCCCAGGTGTTTCATACCGAAGTGCTCAGAAAAGCATATTCGCAGGCTTTTACCCCCGAATTTACAGATGATGCATCGGTTGTGGAAAGAACCGGCGTCCCCCTGCATTTCTGCGCGGGGAGCCGCCTGAACATAAAACTGACTACCCCTGAGGATATGGTCCTGGCAGGAGCGCTGATAGATTCGGGGTGCCTTAGATGATTGTCATGATCCGGGAAAAGCCGGTCATGTTGAATATTTCCTTGATCTGGCTGTTCATGTTCATGATGACAAGTTTCCCTCCCCTCGCATTGACACTTTTCTGGAGGGTCAGGAAGAGCCTGAGACCGGAGCTGCTGATGTAGGCAAGCTCGGAACAGTCGATTTCTATGTCGGGATTGCCTCCCTGAAGCAGGGGCGCCATCTTTTTCTCGAATTCGTCGGAGTTGGTGGTGTCCAGCCTGCCTGTCACTTTTGCCAGTGTCTTTCCGCTTTCAGTAGTTGTGATTGTCAGGTCCATATTCAGATTATTTTAGTTAATTTCAAAATATTCTCGTCTCCTTTGCGCTCGTATTCCACCCTGTCCATTATCTGCCTGACCAGGAAGATGCCCAGACCGCCGATCTTGCGGTCTTCCGCACTCAGGGTGATGTCAGCCTGAGCCTTTGCAGTGGGGTCGAAAGGCACTCCGCGGTCGCTGATGCAGAAGTGGAGCTCCCGTCCTTCCTTGTTGTAGCGGACTGTGATGCTGTTGCCTGTCTCACCTCCCGGGAAGGCGTAGAATATCACGTTGGATACGGCCTCTTCGAGTGCCAGATTGATGCTCATGGCAGTGTTGCTGTCCAGTCCGGCTTCGGAGCAGACGCTGTCTGTGAATCTTGTCAGTTTTTCGATTTCCGACACGTTGTTCTCGATTCTGAGGGTATGGCTGTAGGGATGGCAGGGCGAGTTGTTGCCGTAGTATTTCACGGCGAGAATGGTCAGGTCATCGCTTTGTACGGCATCCTGTACATGTCTCTCGACATCTCTGTAGACTCCGAGCACGATGTCCTGGGCGGATTCCCCGTTCTGCGCAGTCAGTGACTGAATCAGCCGCTGTTCGCCGTAGAGCTGTTTGTCCCTGTCCTCGGCTTCGGTAATGCCGTCAGTGTAGAGCAGCAGGGTGGTGCATGGCTCGAGGGTGATTTCGGCTTTTGAGTATTCGAAGGTGTCGAAGAGGCCTATAGGCAGGTTCGGGTCAGGGTTCATCCTTGTAACTTTGCCTGAAGGTCCCAGCAGCAGGGGAGGGTTGTGGCCGGCGTTGGAATAGGACATCACTCCGGTCCTGAGGTCGAGTATACCGGTGAAGATGGTGACGAACATATTGGTCTCGTTGGTCTCGGCCAGGGCCTTGTTCATGGACTCGATGATTTTCGCCGGATCTTTCAGGGTCGAGGCCACCGAGCGGAAATGGCTTCTGGTTACGGCCATGAGGAGTGAGGCCGGCACACCTTTGCCCGATACGTCCCCGATGGCGAAGAAGAGCCGGTCGTCCTTGATGAAGAAGTCGTAAAGGTCACCGCCGATTTCCTTTGCAGGATACAGGACTGCGTACAGGTCGATGTCGTCCCTTTCCGGGTATGGAGGGAATGTCTTGGGCACCATGCCCATCTGTATTTCGCGGGCGATGTTCAGTTCGCTTTCTATGCGCTCCTTTACGGCTGTGGTGCGGCGCAGACGTTCCATATACTGGGACAGGGACTGCTGCATGGAAGAGAAGGTGCGGCACAGGCGTCCGACCTCGTCATTGCCGCGGAAGTCGGGCATGGGTGAATTGAAGTTCCCCTTTGCTATCTTGTCCGCCGAGGCTGCAAGGATACTCAGGGGTACAGTGGCCTTGCGTACTGTCAGGCTGACTGTAATGGCCAGAATGATTAGGGACAGCAGGGCTATGGCGAGCATTATGCAGGCTATGCTGTAGGCTCCTGCGAATATGTCGCTTTTGGGGCAGACGGCGGCTATGCTCCAGCTGTTGGAAGGTACGGATGTGAAGAAAATGATGCTGCGCTGTCCGTCTATTGTGATTTCGCTCATGCCTGTTTCGCCGGCAATCATCCTTTTCCCGGTTTCTGCAAGGGACGGGTTGTCGGTAAGCAGTGCTTCGGAAAAGATGGTCTCGTTGATGATCAGATCCTTGTCCGGGTGAACGATATATCCGGCGGCTTTACCGAGGACGAAATTGTAGGAGTTCTCGTAGAGCCTGATGCTGTCGATGGTGCTGGTTATCCAGCCGGTCTCGATGCTGGCGCAGATGGCACCTATGAATTTCCCGTCGCTGTCATGCAGGGGAGCGGTGTAGGAGCACAGCGACAGTTGCTCCCAGACCTTGTCTATGTACGGGTCGGTCCAGTAGGTGCTGTCGGTGCATTTTGGAATCACGTACCAGTCGTAGTAGGGGTACTCGTACATGGAACGTTCGATCATCATTGTATTAATGGTGTCTCCGTCCTTTATGGCGTAGGCGGCGAACTGTTTCCGGTTGCGGTAGTAGTATGGCTCGAGGGCGATTATGATGTCCGTCAGCTGCGGGGTGTTGCGTAGAACGTCAGAGGCAAGCCTGAGAAAGTCGGAAGTGTCCCGGCTCTGGACTGCCATTTTCTCTGCCCTCGGGACGGTGTTGTCTATCACTGCGGCAATGGGGCTGAGTACGTTTTCCATCTCGAGATTCAGGGCCTTGAGCTGGCTGTAGGCGTTGGTGACAGCCTCCTTGCGCACGAGACCGTAGCTGAACCTGAATACGGTAAGGGTCGCAATCAGGAACAGAAGCGCTGTAAGCAGGATGACATACAGGCTGATCCGTGTTGAAAATGATCTGAACACTCTCATGGCTTTACAAAATCGGAATATTCGACGGGTGAGAGAATCAGGTTGTTGTCCTGCAGCATCCTGACGGTAAAGTCAAAACGGGATCTGTCGAGGTGGAAGGGAACCGCCCCTGTGCTGTCTTCCTGAAGTTTCAGGACAGTACGCAGCATGTGTTCCTGGTTGGCCCTGCTCGACGATATCCTGAGCTCCCTCATGGTGCTGACTATGGTGTCGACGGTGGTGTCGAAATTCTCCGGTCTGCGGACCCATTCCCAGCCGCGGCGCGTGGCCTCTGTGAAACGCTCTATTACGTCCCTGTGGGTGTTGTAATATTCCTCCGTGGTGTAGACGCCGTCTTCGGGAATATCATATCCTTCATCCCTGAGATAGACGATGTTGTCCCTGCCCACCTCTATGCCGGCCATCCGGATCTGGAAATACTCGTTGTACTCTGTGGCTACCATGGCGTCCACGGCCCCTGCGCTGAAGGGATAGATGTTGGAGAGGATAGGAACCCATTCCACGTCGAGGGAATTGTAGGTGGTAAAGCATATCGCTGCCTCGAAGAAGCCGTTGGTCCATCGTCCTATACGTTTGCCGTTGAGGTCTTTGAGACCTTTCAAAGGCCTGTTTGAGATAATCATTGTGGAGCTGGTCTCCGAAGTCTGGAGTATGTTGACCAGCGGTGTGCCGAGGTCCCGTGCAATCAGGGCATCCACAAGCATTGAGGTAATGATGTCCGCGACTCCGTCATGCAGTGCCCTGGTGCTGGGGTATGACTCGTATCCGTATCCCAATATGACCTCAAGTCCGGCATCACTGTAGAAGCCGTTGTTGTACGCCATTATCATTCCGGCGAACTGACACTGGGGCAGCCATTGCAGCATGACCTTGACAGTGTCCGTCTGGGCCCTTGACGTGGATACGGACGTGCATGCGAGCAGCAGCGCAGAGAGCAATATCTTGCAGAGTCTTCTCATGTACACAAAATTAAAACCATTTTGTGAAAGTTACAAACCTGTCTTTGCCGTGAAAGTCCTGAAGGATCTCCACATCGCTGAAGCCGCGGCTTTCGAACAGTTCGCGGACACGGGATCCGAACGCCTCGTTGATCTCCATCCAGCATTTCCCGCCCATCCTTACCGTTGACTCCGCCCATCCTGCAAGTGCCTTGTAAAATCTTAGCGGGTCGTTGTCGGGGACGAAAAGGGCTTTGTCCGGCTCGTAGTCCAGGACATTCGGGGCCATGAAGTCCTTCTCGCTCTCGCATACGTAGGGGGGGTTGGAAACCAGCAGGTCGAGGTCTTCAAGATTGGGCATCAGGTCGCTGGACCGGTCTCCCGGGGCAGGGGGGCCTTCGAGGATGTCGGCCTTGAAGAATGCAGGAGGGCAGGGGACCTTCTGGCGGCAGCCTTCATCGAGGTAGATTTTCTGGCTTCCGGCCACCGCGAGGGCCTCTTCGTCTATGTCGCATGCAAATATGTCGGCATTGGGGAAAGCGGCTGCGAGAGTCCATGCTATGCAGCCGGAGCCGGTGCCGGCATCGAGTATCCTCGGCTCGCGGATTCCGGAGGAGTGCAGGTCCTCTATGATCATCCGGCAGAGCTGGGCAGTCTCCGGTCTGGGTATCAGAACGGCTTCCGACACATTGAAGGTATGGCCTTCGAATGTCTCCTGTCCGGTGACATACTGTACCGGCCTGTCGGCGGCAAGCTCGTCGAGCGCTTCCTGAATGCGTACGAGATCAGGTTTTGGAATGGGGACATTCGGCTCTACCGAGTATTCGTATTCGGAGAGTCCGAGAAAATGCGAGAGGATCCGAACCGAGACAGCTTTGGCCTCACCTGGGGAATAGTGTCCGGCAAGGCTCTCCGTAGCTTTGGTTACAAATTCCTTTCTGGTCATAACTCGCGGCTGTCAGTGCGGTCCATAAGGCCTGTCATAAACTTTTCCATGGTCATGCCGGCCTCGCGTACCATCTGCGGAACGAGACTGGAGCTGGTCATGCCCGGGTTGGGATTGAGCTCCAGGAAGTAGGGCTTGTCGTCCAGTCCGAGGATGAAATCCATGCGGACCAGCCCCCTGCAGCCGAGCCGGCTGTATATCTTCATTGCAGTGTCCTGCACCAATGCTTTCTGGAGCGGGGGTATGGGGGCGGGACATAGCTCGCGGCTGGCACCGTTGTATTTCGCGTCGTAGTCGAAGAAATCGTTGTCCGAGATAATCTCTATAAGCGGCAGGGCATGGACTCCGTTCTCGTCGTCGTAGACACCGCAGTCGATTTCCCTGCCCACGATATATTTCTCGAGTATTATGGAATCGCTGTCCTCGAAAGCCTTGTCGATGGCCTCAGGCAGGTCCTGGACTTTCCTGACCTTGGATACTCCGAAACTGGAGCCTCCGTCACAGGGCTTGACGAACATGGGCATGCCTACCGCGAGGGCCAGGTCGTCCGGGTCATAGTCGTCATCCAGACGCAGCAGCATATCCTTGGACAGGGGCACTCCCGAGCTTCTGAGATAGCTCTTGCAGGCGTATTTGTCGAAAGCTATGGCGGCACAAACGGCGGAGCAGCCGACGTAGGGAACGCCGATCATGTCGAAATATGCCTGCAGCTTCCCGTTTTCTCCCGGATCTCCGTGGATGGCGATGTAGACCTTGTCGAAGAGGACGTGCTCCCCGTTGATTTCGGCCGAGAAATCATTCTTGTTCACTGGAATGCGGGTCTCCTGCCCGTTCTCTCCTCCAGGGATGACGACCCACCATCCGTCACGGCTGATGAGTATCCCGTAGACCCTGCGTCCGGCGTTGCGCAGCCATCCGGCCACGGATTCACCGCTTTGGATAGAGATGTGGTACTCTGATGTGAAACCTCCGTAAACTACTGCTAAAATCTGGTCTTTAATGTCTCTTTTCATGGTCGTCTACATATTGAAAAATGAGTTTTCTTCTTCTGTCTCGCCGGAAGCGGTGTCATTGTCGCTGCCGTCGCAGTCCGTGTCGAAATGTACTCCCGGAGGGGCGATGAAATTGTCCATGGATGTCACTCCGAGAGTGCCGTCCTGCAGGACTTTCTGCATGAACAGACCCCAAATGGGCAGTGCGGTGTTGGCTCCCTGGCCCTGGGACATCTTTTCGAAATGGACCTGTCTGTCTTCGGCTCCGACCCATACTCCGGCGGTAAGGTGAGGTGTGTACCCGATGAACCATCCGTCGGACTTGTCGTTGGTGGTGCCTGTCTTGCCGGCCACAGGGCCTTCGAGGGCATAGCGCCAGCGAAGCCTTGCTCCCGAGCCTTCGTTGACCACTCCTTCCATCAGGTCGACCATCAGGTATGCAGTCGCTTCGCTGATGGCCTCACGTTTTCTGGGGCTGAATGTGCCGAGCACATTGCCTTCGCTGTCCTCGATGCGTGTCACGAACATCGGGTCGATGTGGACTCCGCGGCTTGGATAGGTGTTGTAGGCGCCTACCATTTCCAGCAGGGTGATGTCTGCCGGTCCGAGGCAGAGGGAGGGATATGGCGGCAGGTATGAAGTGATGCCGAGTTTACGGCACATCTCCACCATGGCGGTAGGGCCGAACTGGCGCATGAGATATGCCGAGATATTGTTGCTGCTTCGCGTAAGCCCCCATTTCAGGGTGACGCTCTTGCCGATGAATTCTATGCGATCCTCGCTTTCGGGGGTCCAGGTGGTGTCGGCCAGTACGAATGTCTGCGGCACGTTCAGGACCTTGTCGCAGGGGTAGTAGCCCTCCTGCATGGCCAAGGTGTAGAGGAACGGCTTTATGGTGGAGCCTACCTGGCGTTTTCCCTGTCGGGCGTTGTCGTATTTGAAATAGCGGTATTCCGGACCTCCGATATATGCCTTGATATGGCCGGTCGAGGGTTCCATGGCTATGAATGAGGCTCTGAGGAAGGATTTGTAATAGCGGATGGAATCGTCAGGGGTCATTACGGTGTCGATGTATCCGGGGGCTTTCCAGGAGAATACCCTCATGTTGGTTTTCTCTTCCCTGAATACCCGGTCGATCTCCTTCTCAGAGGCTCCGGCGGACTTCATGTCGCGGTAACGGTCGCTCCAGCGGCGGGCCTGCGACATGACTGTCTCTGTAAGTTCTACCGGTACTCCGTTGGCGAAAGGACGGTTGGGGTTGTCTGCCAGGTCTTCGAAGAAAGCCGGCTGCAGGTCTGTGCTGAGATGCTGTACCACTGCCTCTTCGGCATAGCGCTGCATGGTCGAGTTGATGGTGGTGTAGATGGTAAGGCCGTCCTTGTCGAGGCTGTAGCGGCTGCCGTCCGGCTTGAAGTTCTTGTTGAGCCAGCCGTAGAGCGGGTCGTTCTCCCAAAGGTCAAGGTCTGCCTTGTAGTCGTCTGCGAAATAGTAGTTTTTTCTCTCCGGCTCTGAAGCGCTCATGTACTTGCGCAGCATGTCACGGAAATAGGGCGCGAGACTGGCGTTGTGGTCCTGCTGTCTGTAATCCAGAATGATGGGCTGTTCCATCAGATAATCTGCCTGCATCTCCGAGATGAATCCGTACTTGCTCATCTGGCTGATGACGTGGTTGCGGCGGGCCAGGGAGTTGTCGTAGTTCAGCACCGGGTTGAAGCGGGTGGGCTTGTTGACGGCTCCGACGAGTACCGCACTTTCCAAAATGTCCAGTTCTGAAGGTTCCTTATTAAAAAAGGTGTTGGCCGCAGCCTTGATTCCGTATGCGTTGCTTCCGAAGAAGATGGCGTTCATGTACATCGCCATTATCTCGTCCTTGGTGTAGTTGCGCTCGAGCTTGACGGCTGTGATCCATTCCTTGAATTTGCTTACTGCCAGTCTGAAGATGGCTTCTCCCGGGAATTTGCCGGTCGCCTCCTCCCTCGGGAAGAGGGTCTTGGCCAGCTGCTGGGTGATGGTGCTGCCTCCGCCTCCCGAACGCACGTTTCCGAGAAGGAAAGTCTTTACACCCACCCTTGCCAGACTTCTGAAATCGATGCCGCAGTGTTTGTAGAAACGTACGTCCTCAGTAGCTACTGCAGCAGCCACTATGCTGGGCGACAAGTCTTTGTAGTTTACATGCGAGCGGTTCTCTATGTGGTATGTCCCTATCACGGCTCCGTCTTCGGAAATGAGTTCAGTCGCCAGATATGTCCTGGGATTCTCGAGCTCCTCAAAGGACGGGATCTCCGCGAAGAGGCCTACCCCGGTTATGAAAAGCAGCAGGACTGCAATGGGGATGAATACTATGCACCAGATTGCAATTATGATTCTTTTCTTGACTTTTTCTTTCATTTTTGTAAAATAAATTCGTGCGAAGTTAGAAAAATATCCTTTACTTTGCACCTTCATTTAACGGGAATATGGTAGAGAATTTAGTAATCGTTGAGTCGCCGGCGAAGGCAAAGACCATTGAGCAGATATTGGGCAAGGATTATACCGTGCGCTCGAGTTACGGCCATATCAGGGATCTGGCCAAGAAAAATCTCGGTATAGATATAGACCACGGATTTATCCCTCAATACGAGATATCTCCTGATAAAAAGAAAGTTGTGTCCGATCTGAAGACGGCTTCTGACAAGGCGGCCACTGTCTGGCTCGCATCCGATGAAGACCGTGAGGGGGAGGCGATAGCATGGCATCTCAGGGAGACACTCGGACTCGATCCGGCCAAGACCAGGCGCATCGTATTCCATGAGATAACCAAGGATGCCATACTTCATGCCATTGAGACTCCCCGTGATGTGGACATGAATCTCGTCATGGCACAGCAGGCCCGCAGGGTGCTGGACCGTCTTGTGGGATTCGAGCTTTCGCCGATTCTGTGGAAAAAGATAAAGCCGTCCCTGTCGGCGGGGCGCGTGCAGTCGGTAGCCCTGAGGCTGGTGGTAGAGCGGGAGAGGGAGATCAATGAGTTCCGCCCCAAGGCCTATTTCCGTGTGGAAGGAGTGTTTGTGCCGGAGAAGTCAGCTTCCGGAGAAAAGGCCCAGAAGGTGACCGGAGTCCTCGACAGACGTTTCGACAGTGCCGCCGAGGCCGAGGCCTTTTTAGAGAAATGCAAGGGATGCCGCTTCACGGTGGAATCGGTGGAGGAGAAGGAAGTGGTCAAGAGCCCCGCGCCTCCCTTCACGACCTCATCCCTCCAGCAGGAGGCTGCCCGCAAGTGCGGATTGTCCGTGAGCCAGACCATGTCCATCGCCCAGCATCTGTACGAGTCCGGATTCATTACCTACATGCGAACCGATTCGACTACTATCTCAAAACTGGCAATCGGTGCGGCGAAAGGCTGGATTACAGAAAATTTCGGGGCCCAGTATCACAAGGCCCGCCAGTATAAGACCAGAGTCAAGGGCGCACAGGAGGCCCATGAGGCCATCCGCCCTACGGATATATTCAGGACAGACATACCCGGGACGGCGGCCGAGAAGAGGCTTTACAACCTGATCTGGAAGCGCACGGTGGCGTCCCAGATGGCGGATGCCCGCCTTGGGAAGACGGATATAAGGATCGCGGGAGACGGTATCGGAGAGCGTTTCGATGTGACCGGTTCCACTGTACTCTTCGACGGATTCCTCAAAGTCTACATAGAATCTACGGATGATGAGGCTCACGGCAGTGAGGAGGAGATGATCCTTCCGCCTCTGAAAAAGGGAGATGTGATGCTGCGTGATACTGTTACTGCATCCGAGAAATATACCATGCATCCCCCGCGCTATTCCGAGCCGTCTCTCGTCAAGAAAATGGAGGAACTCGGCATCGGGCGTCCTTCGACCTATGCCCCGACCATTTCCACCCTGCAGCAGCGGGGATACATCACCAGGCAGGACCGCAAAGGCGAAGAAAGGACAGTGGCTGTACTGACTCTCAAGGGAGACAGTATCGCCCGTACCGGAAAGAAGGAAGTGGCAGGCTCCGAGAAGGCCCGTCTCTGTCCTGAGGATATCGGTATTTTAGTGACGGATTTCCTCGAGAAGACATTCCCCTCGATCATGGATTATGGATTCACAGCCAGAGTCGAGGCGGATTTCGACCAGATAGCGGCTGGCAAGTTGGTGTGGAACAAGACTGTGGCGGATTTTTACAAGCCCTTCCATGAAAGGGTGGAGGAGACCATGAAAGAGAGCGCTCCCATGAAATCCCGCAAGGTGCTCGGTCAGGATCCGGCGACAGGCAAGACAGTGATAGCGAGAATGGGCCGCTACGGCTCCATCGTGCAGATAGGAGAGGACGATGACCCCGAAAAGCGTATTACCGGACTGGAAAAGGGGCAGCTTATAGAGACTTTGACTTTGGAAGATGCCCTCAGGCTTTTCGTGCTTCCCCGGACATTGGGCGAGTACGAAGGACAGACGGTGACATGTTCAAAGGGCAAGTTCGGGCCTTATGTCAAGTACGGAAACACCTATGTGTCGCTGAAGCGCGGGCAGGATCCCTATACGGTGACGCTGGAGACTGCGGTATCCCTTATCCAGGATCATGAGGCCAGGCAGAAGAACAGGGATATCAAGTCATTCCCGGATGCGGACATCTATATCCTCAACGGACGTTACGGTCCCTACATCAAGCATGCGGGTGAAAATTACAAAATACCTAAGGGAACCGACCCGGCGGCATTGACGGAGGAGGAATGCCGTGCCATCATCAGTGCGGGAGGCAGCAGCGGAAAACGGAAATTCCCGGCCAGGAAAAAGCAATAGTTATGAGTACAAAATACCAATTGGACAGAATTGACCAGAAGATACTGTCCTACTTAGTCAAGAACGCCAGGATGCCTTTTCTCGAGATAGCCCGTGAGTGCGGGGTGTCTGGAGCAGCCATCCATCAGAGAGTCAAAAAGATGGAGAATATGGGAATTATCACCGGTTCCCGTCTTCTCGTCAAGCCGCAGGCCCTGGGCCTGAACGTGTGCGCCTTCGTGGGCGTATCCCTGTCCGAGACAAGCAAGTACAACGAAGTCATCAACAATCTCCGCAGGATTCCGGAGGTAGTGGAGTGCCATTTCGTGACCGGCAAGCATGCCTTGCTGCTGAAAATTTACTGTACGGACCACGATCATCTTATGAGTATACTGGTGCACACTATCCAGAACATCCCCTACATTGCCGGCACGGACACTATGATTTCGCTCGATCAGGCGATAGAACGTCAGGTGTGGGTGGATGACGTGCCCGTAAGGGATTAGTCTTCAGACTTTATCCACGGGCCGAAATTTTCGTTGTAGTAGAAATCTATCTCGAAGTCGACCGGCGCTTCCGCTCCGTCAGTGTAGTTGTGGAAGAATACGGGGAATGTGTGGCCGTCTGAACGGAGCCAGAATTCATTGCCTTTATGGTGATCCAGCCTGTGGGTCCATCCGTACCGTCCTATGGTCAGGTACAGTCTTCCGTCCTTGAGGCTCACTTCTGCATCCCCGAAGGGTGCCGGTTTGGTATATCTGCCGGTCAGTCTGCTGAAATCCGGAGTCACGCTGCTGCGCTCTATGATGCAGGGGACTGCACGGCGCCGTGGCTTCTGCCTGTCCGCGAACCACTGTTCCAGCCCCTCTGTACTCCAGTCTCTGAGGGTGTCACCCGGAAGATAGAGGTCGATGATGTGTCGCATGAGGCCGAGGCGGGCGTATTCCGACACCTCCGAGTTGCAGAGGATGGCTATGCCCAGGTCCAGCTCGGGAACGAACCCGCAGACTCCTGTGAATCCCCAGGTGGTGCCGGTATGATAGATGACCCGGTAGCGCTCATTCTGCTCGACATACCAGCAGTATCCGTAGTCTCTGGTCATTGTGGAGTCCCGCCGTACGTTTACCGTCCCTGTATGCAGGAATTCCATCTGCCGGCTGGAGATGAGCCGCACAGTATCGCAGTAGGGATAGAACCTGAATCCGTTTGCGTAGGAAAGGCTCGTTTCCGGAAAGAATGCGGCCAGGGCAGATGAGTCGGCAGGGAAGGAGGACAGCCATGTGCTGTCCGGAGTGATTTCCTTGACGATCAATCCGTTGTGCAGATGCAGACTTACCCATTTGGCCATATCCTCCGCCGTCGAGCTTATGCTGCCGGCCGGACCGATGACATCGACCCAGTGCAGGGCCCTCTCTTCTCCGTACAGGGGAGTGACATAGATGGAGCCGCGGCTCCCCCCTTTCCCCCTTGAATAACCGAAGTAATGGGCTACCGAGGCGTTCCTGCCGGCATTGAGATAGCCTTCAGTGCCTGGAACCGAGGAACTCATGCCGAGGGGAATGAAAATCCTCTCGCGGATATTGTCCTCCCATGTTTTTCCGGTGACCTTTTCGATTATGCGGGCTGCGATGATGAATGTGATGTTGTTGTATGCAAATTTGGTGCGGAACGGGTAGATCGGCTCGATGTACCGGAACATGCGGTAGACGTCATCCCTGTTGTATCCGAGGTTGGGGATATAGGTCCCTGCCTGGGCTACCAGCCCTGTGGTGTGTGTAAGCAGGTCTTTTACCTGCATGATGTTTTCAACGCTGTCATCGTACCAGTCGAAGTCCGGCAGAATGTCCTTTACGGTATCTTCCCAATGCAGCAGCCCCTCGTCCACAAGGGAAGCGATGACTGTCGCCGTGAACGCCTTTGTCATGGATCCTATGTGGAAAAGTGTGGACGGAGTCACGGCCACCTGCTGCCCGTCCTTTTCCACGGATTTTCCCTTTTCCCTGACTCCGAACCCTCCGGAGAATATCACCGAGTCTCCCTGCACCACAGAGAGTGACAGGCCCGGGATTTTCCATTGGGTACGCACCTGCTCTGCGTAACTGGCTATGTCCTTGCGAATTTCTTCGCTGTTGCGGGCCAGCCCCGGGGCAGTGCTGATGATAAGCAGGAATGACAGTAATACGGATAGTCTCTTCATTGCTGAACTGGTTTTATTCCTCTGCCCTGAACAGCCGGCGGCAGAGTGCGGCTATGTCGGAAACTTCTACAATCTGTATTCCGGTGCGTGGAATGCTCCGGCGAAGTTCCTCGGACAGATTGTAGGAAGAAATGTAGATCTGTCTGTAACCGAGGCGTGCGGCTTCGGAGATGCGGGCCTCTATCCGGCCTACCGGGCGGATTTCCCCGCTCAGACCTACTTCTGCGGCAAAGCAGATGCCGGGACTGACAGGAAGGTCGAAGTTGGAAGATAGGACAGCGACTACCACTGCAAGGTCACAGGCCGTGTCGCTGACCCTCATTCCTCCGGCCACATTCAGGAAAACATCCTTGGCCGAGAGCTTGAAACCGGCTCTTTTCTCCAGTACGGCCAGCAGCATGTTGAGCCTTCTTGCATCGTAGCCCGTGGCAGAGCGTTGGGGCATTCCGTATGCGGCCGTAGAGACCAGAGCCTGTATTTCGATCAGGAAAGGGCGCGAGCCGTCCACCATGCTGCCTACAGCCACTCCGCTCAGGCTTTCTCCGTGCAGGGGCGTGAGGATTTCGGAAGGGTTTTCCACTTCCCTCAGGCCGCTGCCGGTCATCTCGAATATGGCTATCTCGTCAGTGGAACCGAAACGGTTCTTTATGCTGCGCAGAATACGGTGGGAGTGCCTTGTGTCCCCCTCGAACTGCAGCACTACGTCCACTATGTGCTCGAGCACCTTGGGACCTGCAATCGAGCCGTCTTTCGTAATGTGGCCTATGAGGATTACCGGTATGCCGCTTTCCTTTGCCAGGCGCAGCAGTGCCGCGGCACATTCACGTATCTGGGACACGGAACTGGCAGCCGAATCGATGTTCTCGGAGTAGACTGTCTGGATGGAATCCACCACGAGAAGATCGGGTGAACATTCCCGTGCATAGCGGATGATGTTCTCGACGACCGTCTCGCCAAGGACGGTGCAGCCCTCTTCCGTGTCGCCTTCCTCCTTGCGCAGCAGCCTCATTGACCTGAGTTTGATCTGCCTGGGGGATTCCTCTCCGGAGACATAGAGGGTGTGCAGGCCGCGGCTCCTGAGCGGTATCTGCAGGGCGAGAGTGGACTTGCCTATGCCCGGCTCTCCTGCGAGCAGAATCATCGACCCGGGGACGATGCCGCCCCCCAATACCCTTTCCACTTCCGGAGAGCCTACGGTGATACGGCAGTCTTCTTCTACCGAAATGTCTTTCAGTGGGACAGGTTCGGAATCGGATACATTTACGAGGGCCCTGTCGCGGGAACGGGACGTCTTGTCCCTCGAAGGACCTTCCTTTATAGTATTCCATTCTCCGCAGGCCGGGCAGCGGCCCATCCACTTGCCGGTCTCATTCCCGCAGGAAGTGCAGTACCAGACTGTCTTGGCTTTGGAGGGCATGGCGTTATATCTCTACGGCTGTCAGACCGAAAGTGACGGAGTATGTGGCGTCGGGGCTTATGAGGGCATCGATGATGTCGATCAGCAGATTGTTTATCACTGTGTAGTTGGTATCGTTGATAAGCTGGCCGGACTCCGGCATTATCAGCTCGGCGATGATCTTGGAATAATCTGCAGGCAGGAGAAGAATAGCTTCCTTTATACGGTCTATGGCACCTGAAAGGGAGCTTAGGTACGGAGACACGATTTCCTGGTCTGCGGTAACGGAGAGAATGTCGTTCTCTATGTTGTAGTCAAATGGGATGACTATGCTCTGGGGATTGGATATGAGACTGCCCAATTCGAATGCCTCTATGATGGCTTCGGACTCGGGGTCTTCGAGCAGACTGAGAAAGATGGCCTCTACCACTGACTTGGGCAGATGTATGTTGAGTGTCTTGTCTCCCTGCCGGATATAGTATGATATGATGTCCTCAGGCGAATCCGTGCCGTTTACGGCATCTCCGGTGTTGACATATCCGTCTTCTGTCAGCTCCACGTAGTTCTCCTTTATCGAAGGATTTGCGGAGATCAGCGAATTCAGCCGTTCATTGACAGATGAGACCAGATCGGATACCGGGACAGATGCTCCGGGAACCAGACCGCTCAGATCCAGTGTGTTCATGTCAGGATGGGAAAACTCCAGGGAGATGCTGCCCAAGGTCCATTTTCCCGGTATGCCCTGGACGTTGATCTTCTCTGTGATGTTTACTGAGGCCAGGGTCGTGCCGGATGTCGTTCCATCGACAGTGACGGAACGGTCGCCGCTCACGGTTTCGCCCGAGAATACGGTTCCGTCGCTCCCTTCAGCAGTGGATGATAGGGTGCCGGGTATATCCACTTCCGTTTGTCCGGTAATCAAGTTGATAAGGGTAATGTCGCAGTCGTTGCCAGCTGTGACGGCGATCCTTATTGCAGCGCCGGAGTAGTCCGGGATGGATACCTGATTGCCGTTCATTGTAATGACTGTAGCGTTGTCCACAGTATATTCTCCATCATACACGCTCATGTCATTCTCCTTTGTGTTGCAGGAGAACAGCAGCACTGAAGCTGCAAGGATAATCGTTTTTCTCATTTTCATATTGTTTCTCTTGACAAGTGGAACTCGATACGGAACTCAGTGGAAGGCATGGCCATGGCAGCCGGCAGCAGGGCGACTGTGGCTTTCAGCCGGTCGAAGGATTCTTCCCCGATGTCTCCGAGAGGGGCGCCGGCCGCAGTGTAGTCCGCATAGGTCAGGGTGTTGAGGGACTCAGACAGACTGAGTAAGAGCGGAAGAGCTGTCGCCCGGTCCAGCCCGATGCCGATGGTGTCTCCGTTTTCTTCTGTGAAGTATCTCAAAGTCAAGTCGAGAGGTGATACAGGCAGACCCAGTCCGTCACAGATGGTCCTGCGCAGATAAAGATGGAAGCAGGAGTCTTCCGGTTCGCTCCAGTACTGGACGACACCTGTCAGTGCCGGTTCCAGTTCCGGGGAGATGTCTCCGTTCCATGATATGTTGACGTAACCGGTGTTGTCCAGTTCTATCCTTCGCAGGTCTCCGAGGTAGCCGGTGAGGGCGGATTTCGCGAGGACATTGATAAATGTCACTGCCACATCCATGGAGATCGTCTGTCCGTTGATGTCGATCTCAGTCAGCACCGGACTGGAGAACACGATGCTCATGTCGGCCAGCCCGTCACTGTCGAAGGCGGGCTTCCATCTGCCTGTGATTTCAGACTGGTAGATGTCGATGACACTCAGGGACAGTTCCCCTTTGTCTACAGTGCCGGATATCTGAATTTCCCTGTCTTTCAGGTAGTACGGGTCGTAGGATGAAAAGGAGTACTTGTCTTTCCCTTCCTTTACCGCCTTGGCGTCTATGGAGAGGGTGTCGAAGCCGGGCAGAAGGCTGTCGATGCTTACGAGCACCCGGTCTTCGTCCATGGACGTGACGCTGACCGAACTGCCGGGCCAGTCAGCGAGGTTGACTATCACTCCGTTGATCTGGACGCTTTGGGAATTCAGTTCATATTCCCCTTCGATGGATGCGGACGGGGAAGTGCTGCAGCCGGAGGCAAGTGCCGCCAATGCTGCTGCCGCTATGTACGGGTATTTGGCAAATCGTTTCATATAGTGAGTTTCTCTCCTTCTGAACGGGCTACAATGACCGCTCCGCAGAGGTCTCCGTAAACGTTGAGGCAGGTGCGGGGCATCTCGCAGATCTGCTGTACTGCAAGAATTATACCGACTCCTTCCATAGGCAGCCCGACAGCGTTGAATACTATTGCCATCATCACTATCCCGGCCATCGGTATGCCAGCCGAGCCTACCGCTGCAAGCAGGGAGGTCAGCACGATGGTTATCTCCTGTCCGATAGTAAGTTCAATACCGTAAAGCTGGGCGATGAATATGGCCGAGACGCATTCGAACAGGGCCGTTCCGTTCATGTTGACAGTGCTGCCGAGTGACAGTGTCAGTCCTGCCAGACGCTCGGATACTCCGCACTGCTCCTGGGTGTAGCGGATGGAAAGCGGCAGAGTGGCGCTGGACGAGCAAGTGGTGAAGGCCGTCAGAAGCGGGGTGGAGACTTTGCGCATGTGGCGGTATGGATTGACCCTTGCAAGTCCCCATACGGTTCCCGGCAGAACCAGACCGCCGTGAATCAGGCATCCGGCCCATACGGTAAGGACGAACAGCCCGAGTCCCTTGACAATGTCCACGAGTGATTCCGGGTTGCCTGCCTGTGCTCCCATCATGCAGGCCATTACGGAGAATATTCCGATGGGGGTCAGCTTGATGATGAACATCGTGACTTTCATGATAAGCTCGTACACGGCGGTGAAGAAGTCCAGGAGAACGGTGTAGTGTTTCTTGTCCAGCTTGGTCGAGAAAATTCCGAGTACGATCATGAAGAATATGATAGGCAGGATGTTGCCGTCAGCCATGGCGGAAAACACGTTGGATGGTATTATCCCCGTAAGCTGGTCCACCATGTTTACGTCCTGTGCGGTGATTCCGCTGGCGTCTCCGTGGAGTACCACTTCGCGGCCTACGCCGGGCTTGACCAGCGAAACCAGAGCCAGTCCGATGACAATGGCTGTGATAGTGGTGCAGAGATAGTAGGTGAGTGTCTTGCCGAGTACGCGTCCGAGATTGCCTCCGGCCATGCCTGCCACTCCGATGAAGATCGAGGATGCGATAAGCGGAATGACAATCATGTTGAGGGCGTTCAGAAACAGGTCGCCGATCCATTCAATGTATCTGGTCCACTGGGGCAGGAATATGCCGAATACTGCTCCGAGAGCGATTCCTGTGAGTATTTGCCAGTGCAGAGCAAAGCGCAGTTTCCTGCGGGGGCGGGGCGTACCCGCTTCTGTGTTGTTGGAGGTCATCGTCTTGATAGGTCTTTAAGTTTTGAGTTGAGTTCTGTGTCGGCTGTCAGCCGTTCGATAGTCAGGTGCATGCGGTATCTCCAGTAGTGCTTGGGTATGGACGGTATGTTGATACGTTCCGAGGCCGGGTCCTGCGTCCTTACCCGTCCGTCCACGGACAGCCAGTCCTGCAGCGGCAGGATAGTCAGCATTGCCGGAGATGCTGTGTGCATGCGTATGATGCGTTCGCAGAGCCAGGGCTCGCAGAAATACGGGGGCTCCCCTCCTTCGTGGAGCACGTTGTGCCAGAAGGCTGAGGATACCGTGCGGTCCTCTTCCCACCACTGCCTGAGGGTGCTGGTATCGTGGGTACCTGTGGTGCATACGCTCATGTAGGGGTAACGGGCCGGGTTGCCGAAGGCTTCCTTAGGGTCCTTGGACATGCGGAATATCTCCAATGACAGGATTCTCAGGTCTCTGATGACTTCCGGGACACAGTCGGGAATCATGCCGAGGTCTTCGGCGCAGGTGAGCATGTTGGTCGCGGCTGTCACCTCAGGCAGCTTGCGCAGGGCGGAGTCCCTCCAGAAGCCGTTGTGTCTCTTGTAGAAGAAATGGTCGTAGAGCCGGTTGTAGGCTTCTTTCTGATCCTCCGGCAGATCGCGGTAGGAGTATGTGAACTGGGCCGATATCCTGGGATGGAACAGGCCCGGCCGTTTGCAGTCTTCGAGGAAGAGCACTTCGCTGACAAGGGCCTGCAGCCCGTCTTTCACATCGTTCTGTCCCGGTCCGAAATATTCTTCTATCTTTCTTTGGGTGTTGAATTCCGGCTTGAGGGTAAACACTTCGTATTCATTGCTGTCCAGGTATTTGTCCATTACCTCGCCGGTGCGTCCGCCGAACATCTCCTTCAGCTGCCAGTACCGGATATAGGGCGTGGCATGGCGGGCGAAGTCGAAGCTGAACCCGTACGAGCAGATTTCCTCATAGCTCATCGGCAGGGCAGGCGAGAAATGTCCCATCAGTCCCTTTGTCTGGTCCTGGGGTATTTCCCATATCCGGAAGAAACCTAAGACGTGGTCTATTCTGTATGCATCGAAATATTCCGACATGTGGCGGAAGCGTTCTTTCCACCAGCTGTACCCGTCGGCAGCCATACGGTCCCAGTTGTAGGTGGGGAATCCCCAGTTCTGTCCGTCTGCGGCGAAGTCGTCGGGCGGTGCTCCGGCCTGGGAATCCATGTGGAAGAGATCGGGAGTGGCCCATGCGTCGGCGCTGTTGCGGGTGATGCCGATGGGGATATCCCCTTTCAGTGCGATTCCTAAAGAATGAAGATACTGCACAGCACTCTGCAGCTGTCTGTGCAGGTGGTACTGGGTGAAAATATGGAAGGATATCTCAGGATAGAGCGGGCTGTCTTCCGAATTGATGCGGGCGAGCAGTTCCGGCGTGCAGCGGGAGTCTTCTCCCCATCGGGAGAAATCGGCGGTGCCGTGGCTGTCTCTCAGGGCGCAGAATGCGCAGTAGGGCAGGAGCCAGGATTTGTTGCTGCGGTAGAATGAGAGGAACTTCGGCTCCGCGAAGGTGTCTTCCCTGTATGTGTTGAACTGTATTCTGAGGTATTTGTTTTTCAGGGCCAGGACTTTCTCGTAATCGATTGCGGGGAGTTTCTCCAGTGCGAGCCGTTCCCTGGTGTATGCGGACCGTTGCCCCGGGTTTTTGATGGGGCCGATGGCGGTGATATTGATGAAGATGGGATGCAGGGCCATCACGGTGATGCCGCCGTACGGATAGGAGTCTGTCCATGTCCCGGTGGATGTGGTATCGTTGACGGGCAGAATCTGAATGACGTTCTGCCCGATCAGGTGGATCCAGTCCCCGAACGTCTTCAGGTCCGTGAAGTCACCGATACCGCAGCTGTTCTCTGTCCTGAGGGCGAATACGGGCACGGCGGTGCCGGAGAAGCGGGGCCTTCCGACCGGGAATGCGGCCTGGGAATATTCCACCGACCATGTCCTGTGCGGAGTGATGTCCCCGGGGACTTCGAGGATACGGTTGTACCTGTTCTCCCAGACAGTCATGCCATTGGAACGGTTGCGTTTGATGAACTTGAATTCCAGACGGCGGCCGGTTTGGGCGGCAGACAGGTGGGCTACCCAGCGGGAACCGTGTACGGGAGTCATTTCGATGGCCTCCTCGGGATTCCAGTTTCCGAGCAGGGGAGAGCTTCCGCAGAGGCAGATGACACAGTCCGGTTCGACAGCCGGTGCGGTGACGCGGATGATTATTTCACGGGAGTGTATGTGGATCTGGGTGGACTCCTGATGGGCGTGGGAGTAGAATATCTCCGAGAAAGGGGCGGTCAGGAAGGGTGCCGCCTCCGAGTTGCCCTGCCACTCGTCGTTGAGGAAGAGCTCCCGGGACGCGCTGTTCAGTCCCAGTACCCTTTCCGATCCGGCCTCGTAAAAGGAACTGCCGTCTTCTGACTTCACGAAGTATTTATAAGACAGGACCCTTTCTTCTAAAGCGGATATCTTGATATCGCATTTCCAGTAATTGTCAGGTGAGTAGTTCATCGGCACCGCACGTGCCGGGTCTCCGCCTCCAAGCTCCGGGAGAGAACCTGTGACATAAAGGTTCTGGCCCCAGACAGTGCGGAAGTTTATAGAAAAATGAATGATCATCTTTTGGATTTTTTGCAAATTTATGGAAAAATCCTTAATTTTACAGAAATATCTCTCAAGACACTATGAAGCGGTTTTTCTCACGATCAGACAATGCCCGGAGGGATCTTCTCTCCTCCAATTTCATAGTTCTGCTTTTCGTCCTTGCCCATGCCCTTACCTGTCTTGTTCTGCATGACACAAAAGTGGGGGACGGGATATTCCTGACATGCCTGACGATAGCCATGGTGTTTGCCCTTATCAAGTTTTATGGAGCCACTTTCGACGTGTTCCTCGGACTGGCGTTCCTTTCCTGTTTCGCCGGATTCTACATAGGGACGGAAGGTGCGGGGCTTCTCGAGAGGGCCGTGCCGTCGTGGGGTGTGTGGATCAATGTGATAGTCACGATGGTGACTACCGGAGTGCTCGGCGAGATCATCATTCTGTTAGTACGCAGGAACTGGCATGTCAAAGGCAGATAGCAGCGGAAAGGTTTCGGCAGTAGACCTCTTGATCATCACTGTAGTGGTCCTCTTCGTGAGGGTGGTGATAGAAAAGGTCATGCCCATGTTCTATGAAAGTTTCGGCCTATATTTCGGGGACTTCCTTTTTCAGACACTCTCCAACTATCCCCTGACGATCGGGGCAGTGATAGCTGATTTCTTTCTGGTACGCCTGCTGGTCAGTAAGTTCCCCTATGGAGGCAGGACCATTGTAAGGTCTGCGGCAGAGGTGGTGCTGATCCTGCTGATGGCCTTTGTGGTCTCGGTGCTGGTGCGGGCGTGGCAGTATCCGCATGTGCAGGACGGGGTAGGATTCTTCAGCCGTCTTTTCCTCTTTACCTATGTGAGCAATTTCGTATTCAACGCGGTGGTTATCCTGACCATGGATCTGGTTTTCTATTACCGCTGGACGAACCGCAGGGCAGTGGCCGTGGAGGCCGAAAAGCAGGCCAGGGCCAACTACCAGTATCAGCTGCTGAAGAGCGAGACCAATCCTCATTTTCTTTTCAACTGTCTCAATGTCCTTCAGTATCTGATACATGAGGATGCAGATAGGGCCAGTGATTATGCGGGGAAACTGGCGGGAGTCTACCGCTATTTCCTGAATCTCGAGAAACACACCCTCGTCATGCTGGAGGAAGAACTGGAGTTTGTAGGCAAGTACAGTGACCTGCTCAAGGAAAGATTCGGCTGCGGTTTTGTGACCGTAATTGATATTCCCGAAAAATATTACCAGTCCATGATTGTCCCCTGTACACTCCAGATGATGGTCGAGAACGCTGTCAAGCACAATGTGGTGAACTCCACCAGCATCCTGCATATCGGCATTACGGTGGAGGACAGGTGCGTCGTGGTCCGCAACAATCTCAATCCGAAGAAATCCGAAGAAGGCATCCCATCCGGTACCGGACTGCAGAATATCAGCCGGCAGTACGAAATCCTGTTTTCACGCCGGGTGGAGGCCCGGAAGACGGATTCCGAGTTCATTGTGCGTATACCTCTTATACAATAGTTGACGGCTATGCCCCCTCGAGCCACTCCATGAAGGACTGCACCCTGTCGCGTGGAACGATTACCGGTTCGATGTTCTTGGGTGACAGAGTGACTTTCAGCCTGGAGTTGAAGTATTTGGAGATGGTGTATATGGAATTGATGCCGACTATGCACTTGCGCGATATCTTGTAGAATCTGGCGGGATCCACTTCGCCCTCCACAGTCACCAGGGATTCGTCGGTCATATACTGTTTCCCGTCGCGGGTGACAAGCCATGTGGACTTGTCCGTGGAATAGAAATAAGCTATGTCGTTGACGTCAATAACCAGAATCTGGCTTCCTAACTTGATGGTAAAGTGATGTTTGTACGCAGTCTTGGCATAGGATGTTACGCTCGGGACCGGTTTGGCCGGGGGAGGCGCGGCGGCAGTTACCCCGCATAACTGCATGCATCTGTCTACGGATTCACTGAAGGCTTCCGCCTCTATGGGTTTCATCAGATAGTCGATGCACTTGGCCTTGAAGGCGTCCAAGGCATAGTCAGCGTATGCGGTGGTGATGATGACCGGACAGGATATTTCCGTCTGCCTGAAAATCTCGAAGCATTTGCCGTCAGACAGCTCCACGTCCATGAAGATGAGATCCGGAGAGTGATGCTTCAAATACTTGACCGCTTCCTCTACGGAGTCTATCGTCCCCGATACTGTAAAGTCGGGGAAGTACTTTCCGATCAGCTTTATCAGAATCTGCTGTGCAGGTATCTCGTCTTCTATGATAAGGACTTTCATACTCGGCCGCAAAGTTAAGACTTATTTCCCGTTTGTTAAAATAATGTTACAATTCGTCATGAAAATTTAACACCTCGTCGAAAACTATAATGTTTAAAAAGGTACGGCTTTCTATTTTTGTCACCGCTTAAAACCATGCTAAGACCTATATGGAAAAAAGGAAAATGACATTCTGGCAGATATTCAACATGAGTTTCGGGTTTCTCGGAATTCAGTTCGGCCTTGCCCTGCAGAATGCAAATGTGAGCAGAATTCTCCAGTCCTTCGGCGCAGACGTGGAACATCTGTCATATTTCTGGCTGGCGGCACCCATTACTGGCATGATTGTCCAGCCCATCATAGGACATTACAGCGACCGTACATGGTGCAGGCTCGGAAGGAGGCGTCCTTATTTTCTCACAGGCGCCATACTCGCCTCCATCATGCTTTTCCTGATGCCCAACTCGCCATCCCTTGCCGGTTTCCTGTCTCCTCTGCTGATAGGTGCCGGTATTCTTATGATTATGGATGCCTCCATCAATGTTGCAATGGAACCTTTCCGTGCCCTGGTCGCCGACAAGCTGCCTTCTGAGCAGAGGACCCTCGGCTTTTCCATGCAGACATCCCTTATCGGCATCGGCGCCGTTGTCGGAGCCGTCCTTCCTTATGTACTTACCAACTGGTTCGGAATGTCCAATACCCCTGCCGTAGATGGCGGTGTCGCCCCCAATGTCAGGACAGCTTTCTACATCGGCTCGGCCGTGCTGTTGATCTGTGTCCTCTGGACAGTCATCAGCACAAACGAATACCCTCCGGAGCAGGGGAAGAAGAAAGAAAAGGACGGAGGATTCCTCGAGATATTCAAGGATTTCGGCCGTATGCCCAAGACAATGGTGCAGTTAGGCGTAGTGCAGTTCTTCTCCTGGTTCGCACTTTTCTCGATGTGGGTGTACATGACTCCCGCCGTGGCAGAGCACTGCTACAATACAGTCGACCGTAACTCTGTGGCATTCGGCAATGCCGGAGACTGGGTCGGGGTACTGCAGGGCATATATAATGGTGTGGCTGCAGTCTATGCCTTCCTCCTGCCCTGGATAGCCTCGAAGATAGGACGTAAGGCCACCCACTCCCTTTCCCTCCTCCTTGGAGCTCTCGGTTTCGCCTCCTTCTTCCTTTTCAAGAATCCGAATCTGCTGATTGTCTCCATGATCGGAGTCGGCATAGCCTGGGGCAGCATCCTCGCAATGCCGTATTCTATCCTTGCAGGTTCCCTGCCTCCCGCCAAGATGGGGGTATTCATGGGGATTTTCAACTTTTTCATCACTATACCGCAGGTATGCAACGGCCTTCTCGGCGGGGTTCTCGTCAATCATGTGTACGGCGGCCACACTATCTACGCCATGGTATTCTCAGGGCTCTGTCTGCTGATAGCCTCCATCTCGGTCATCTTCGTGGAGGACAAGGACGACCCTGTGCAGCTGCGGCTTTTCGGCAAGAAGAAACAACAATTAAACTAATTTATACAAAAGTAAAATTATTAAACATTTAACGTATGAAAAGATTGATGACAGCGTTAATCTCGATTACACTCCTCTCGCTCAGTACGGCCTGGGCACAGTACACTGTGAAGGGCCAGGTTGTGGATGCGATTGGACCCGTAATCGGAGCTGCAGTCCTCGAACAGGGGACACTCAACGGTACGGAAACAGACCTGGACGGTTATTTCGAACTGGTCGTTCCCTCTGCTTCCTCGATGATCGAAATCACGCTCATCGGTTACAAGACACTCGTATTCCAGGCCGACCAGGTGCCTGCAGTCATTACCCTCGAGGATGATACACAGATGCTCGAAGAGGTTGTGGTCATCGGTTACGGTACAGTGAAGAAAGAAGACCTGACCGGTTCGGTAGCTACAGTTCGTGCCGACCAGCTGAACAAGGGTGTCGTTACCTCTCCCGCAGAGCTGCTGAAAGGCAAGTCGGCAGGTGTCGTAATCACTGAGGGCGACGGTGCCCCCGGTTCCGGATCCACCATCCGTATCCGTGGAGGTTCGTCCCTGTCTGCAGTGAATGACCCTCTGATCGTGATCGACGGTCTGCCCATCACCAACACCGGTATCAGCGGTGTGGCTGACCAGCTCTCCTCCATCAACCCCAACGATATCGAGACCTTCACCGTCCTCAAGGACGCCTCGGCGACCGCCATCTACGGTTCGCGTGCGTCGAACGGTGTGATCATCATCACCACCAAGAAGGGCAGCAAGAATGACTCTGCAGTACCTACCATCAATGCGGACTATACATTCTCCGTATCCCAGAACACCAGATACCTGGACGTGATGACAGGTGACGAGATGAGAGCCGGCCTGGCTGAGTATGCTGCCAGGTATCCTGAATATGCTCCCGCCCTCAATGTACTCGGTGACGCCAATACCGACTGGCAGAAGGAAATCTTCCAGCTCGGTATGAGCCATGAGGCCAATATCGGTCTCCAGGGCAACTTCAAGCTTGGCAAGGCCGGTTACATGCCTTACCGTGTATCGGGAGGATACCTCAATGAAAAAGGTACTCTGAAGACCTCCGGCATGGAAAGGGGAACAGTCTCACTGAACCTGACTCCCACCCTCTTCGACGACCATCTGACCATTTCCCTCAACGGTAAGGGAATGTTCCAGAACACCCGTTTCGCCAACACGGCTGCCATCTCCTCGGCAGTCGAGTATGACCCTACCCAGCCGGTTTACAACGAAGACGGTTCATATACTGCATGGATGGGTGCAGATGCTTACAACACCCAGTCCACCATCAACCCTGTTGCCGCACTCAATGAAAGGGACGACCGTGCAAAGGCTTCCCGTTTCATCGGCAACGCCCAGTTCGACTACAAGATCCACGGACTCGAGGACCTGAGACTGAACCTCAACCTCGGTCTCGACTACTCCCACTCAGAGGGTCAGGTGACAGTTCCGTTCGGATCAGAGCAGAGTGCACACAACCAGACCCAGAACGGCCGCGGTCTCGACAATCCCTATGACCAGACCAAGCAGGACATGACCCTTGAGGCTTATGCCGACTACAGCAAGGAGATCAACAAACACAGCTTCGGTGTCATGGCAGGTTACTCCTGGCAGCACTTCTATACCGAGAGCAACAGCATCTCCCGTACCCAGATAGATCCTGAGAATCCTACAGTGGAGCCGACCATTCTGGCCGAGACCCACAACAAGAGCGAGTACTTCCTCGTATCCTTCTTCGGACGTGCCAACTACAACTACGACAACCGCTATATGGTGACAGCCACTGTCCGCTGGGACGGTACCTCCCGTTTCTCCAACAACAAGTGGGGCTTCTTCCCTTCCGTAGCCCTCGGATGGAACATCAAGGGCGAGAGCTTCCTCAAGGACGCAAAGGCCGTATCCGACCTCAAACTCCGTCTGAGCTGGGGCCAGACCGGACAGCAGGACCTCAATGCCGGTGACTATCCTACTCTGCCTACCTATCAGACCAACCTGATCGGAAGCTACTATATGTTCGGCGGTGTGCCTATCGTGCCCATTACACCTGAAGGATACAACGCGGACCTGAAGTGGGAGACCACCACTACCTACAACGTCGGTATCGACTACGGCTTCTTCAACGACCGCCTGTTCGGTACCTTGGACGTGTACTACAGGGAGACCACCGACCTGCTCAACTTTACTCCCGTAGCGGCAGGTGCCAACCTGACCAACTACCTGACAGCCAACATCGGTTCCCTTGTCAATAAAGGAGTCGAGTTCGAAATCACCGGTATCCCCGTGCAGACCATGAACTGGAACTGGACCATCGGCGCCAACTTCGCCTACAACCAGAACCGCATCACCAAGCTGACCACCAACGACGGAGACGGCTACAAGGGTGTAGAGACCGGCGGTATCAGCGGCGGTATCGGCAACAATATCCAGAGGCACATGGTAGGCTATCCAGCCAACACATTCTATGTGTACGAGCAGGTCTATGACGAGAACGGAGCACCCATCCCCGGTGCATACGTAGACCAGAACGGTGACGGTGTCATCGATGCCGATGACCTCTACTACACCGGACAGGCCGCTCCCAAATGGACAGTGGGCTTCAATACTTCGGTATCCTGGAAGAACCTGACCCTGGCAATCTCCGGTCACGGTAACTTCGGCAACACTGTCTACAACAACAACGCTTCCCGTCTGTCCCTGCTCTCCGACCTGTGGACAAACACTTTTGTGCGCAACTGTATGAGCAACGCCATCGGTCTCGGCTTCAACAATGCGGCTTATCTGTCCGACTACTGGCTTGAGGACGGTTCCTTCTTCAAGATCGACCGTATCACCCTCAGCTATCTCTTCGACCTTGGCAAGGGCGGCAGCCTGAATCTCTTCGGAACAGTCCAGAACGTGGCTACCATCACCAAGTACTCCGGAATCGACCCCGAGGTGTTCAACGGTATCGACAACAACCTGTATCCCCGTCCTACCACCTACATCATCGGTCTTAAATACAACTTCTAATCTTAAAGGGATCTGAATATCATGAAAAGAATAACAACAATATTGACATCGGTAATGGTTTCCGCAGCGATGCTCTTTTCCGTGACATCCTGCGTGAACGACCTCAATGTCCGTCCTATCGACCCCAACGTAGATATGCCCGAGGATGTGCTCAACTCCCTCGAGGCATACCAGCAGCTGCTGGCCAAGTGCTACGGCGGTCTGTCCGTCAGCGCTTCCGAAGGTCCTGACTCCAGCCCCGACATCAGCGGTATCGACGGAGGTTTCGGACAGTACATGCGTGCACTCTTCTATCTCAACGAGCTTCCTACCGACGAGGCCAGCACCTGCTGGAACGACCAGACCATCAAGTCCCTTCACGGACTCAGCTGGACCAATTCGGACGTGTTCGTGACAGCCATGTTCTCCCGTCTGTACTACCAGATAGGTATCTGCAACGAGTTTATCCGTCGTGCGGCTTCTGCAGCCGATGACCTCAAAGGCGAGGAACTGGACTATATGGTGGCCCAGGCCCGTGCCCTTAGGGCCCTCAGCTACTGGCATGCCATTGATATGTTCGGCAACGTACCCTTCTCTACCGAGGAGAATACTGTAGGTGCTACAGGCCCCGAGCAGATTATGCGCTATGACCTCTATGAATGGCTTATAGAAGAAATTTCCGGAGAGAACGGATTCCGTCAGGACCTCCGTCCCGCTGCTTCCACCGAGTACGGCCGCACCAGCCAGGAATTCGCGACCATGCTGCTGGCCAAGCTCTATCTCAACGCAGAGGTGTACACCTCCAATGACTCTCAGGGCAGGCCCGCTGTCAGTGCATGGGACGAGTGCATAGCCGAGTGCCGCAGCCTCATGCAGTCCTATCCCTCTCTCGAGTCCAATTATCATGGCCTTTTCTCCTCAGACAACCACCAGTTCACCAACGAGATAATCTTTGCTGTACAGAGCGATGCGGAAAATATCCAGACTTACGGAGGAACCAACTTCGTTATCAAGACCTCTCTCGTGGCAGGTAACAAGGATTGGGCAGATTCCCTTGGCGTCGATGACGGATGGGGCGGAGTAGTCGTTACAGGTACATTCCTCGACTTGTTCGGTACTGAAACTGATCCTAACGAGCATAACGACAGCAGATATTTCTTCACTGACGGAACGGATTTCGAGGGAGAAGATGCACATTCCCGTCATATCGTGAACAATTCCGACTTCGGCAGCGGCTGGTGCGCATTGAAATTCACCAACCGCAATGCGGACGGAAGCAAGCCCACATCTGCAGCGGCATGGCCCAACACCGACTATCCTATCTTCAGGGCTGCCGATGCCTATCTGATGCTGGCAGAGGCCCAGCTCCGCAAAGGTGCTTTAGAGGCTGACGGAGCTGCTGCTTTCAACGCTGTCCGTACAAGGGCAGGGGTCTCCTCTATCAGCAATCCTGACCTCGACGACATCATCGACGAGCGCGGCCGCGAGTTCTACTGGGAGAATCTGCGCCGCCAGGACCTTGTCCGCTTCGGTCTCCTCACATCCGGTGAATACCTTTGGGACTGGAAAGGCGGTGATGCAAACGGAAGGTCTGTGGACGAGAGGTTCAATCTCTTCCCCATACCTGCCAATGAGATCAATTCGAACAGCAACTTAGTGCAGAATCCCGGCTATTAACAGAACAATAAAACAAAGAAACTGATATGAAAAAGATTTTCAATATACTCTTAGCCGCTTCGGTGTCTGCTCTTGCGCTGACATCATGCCAGGAGAAGACCATTACGGTGTTCCATCCCGCAGATATGGTGGCTCCGGAAATCACGGAGGATATCGAGGCCAGCTATGACATCAAGGAGAACGGGGCTTTCCTTACCCTCAAGGTGTCCGAGGCCAGCTACGGTATCGCTACCAGCATCAGGTACACCGCCTATGCCGATGTCAAGGATGACTTTTCCAGCAAGCAGACCCTTTCAAGTGTCACCGACACCTCGAGTGTTGTCTCTATCTCAATAGATGCCAACACCATCAACAATGCCCTCATGACTCTCGACTGTCCTTTTGAAGAACCGTCTACCATCTACCTCAGGGTCGAGGCGGAGATGATGAGCGAGTCCAATCCCGTGGAAAGTATGGATATCCTGATGACAGGTACTGTAAGTACCAGTGTAGAGGCTTTTGTACCCCAGTCCCTCGTTGAGAATGACATGTGGGGTGCTATCGGAGACTTTACCGAAAGCCGCAACTGGAAACTGTACAGCTATCTTTCCGAGTTCCCTCCCGAGAGCGGGCTTTACAGCTCCCCGGTCATTACCTTCAAGGAGGGTGACCAGTTTATCCTCCGCTATAACCACAGCAAAGACACTTTAATAGGCGGTACCGGCAATGCAGGCGATACCAAACTGAAGTTGGGAGTGCCTATGAGCATCAACAATGGCGCAGATGCTGTGAACTTCGGTATCGATGCTGATCAGGCAGGCTCGCAGGTGATAGTGCTTGATTCTGCATCCATGCAGGTATTTTTCCTCAAATGGGGCGTTATCGGACAGGTTGCAGGTGACGGCTGGTCAAACGATGCTCCGATGATTTACGATGAGGCCGCCGGTACATGGACGGCGACAGATCTGCAGTTCGCCGCCAGCGGCCAGTTCAAGATCCGTCTGAAGAAGGCCTGGGACGATGACCGCGGTCTGGACGATGGAGTGGAGTTCGCCGTCAATACCCCCATGAAGGTGAAGAAGGGCGGTGGCAACATCACTGTCAAGGAAGCAGGCTATTACGAGGTAGTCTACAACGAGAAGGATGAAACGATAACTGTGACGAAACTTCGCGACCTCGAGAAAGAGGAATAGCTGACTATTATGATGGAGGGCGGGGAACTTGAGTTACCCGTCCTTTTTTTATAATGTTTTCAAGATATGAAGCGTCTGAATGCAGCGGTATGTCTGCTTTGTGCTGCGGCCTTGTTTCTCATGGAGTCTTGCTCCTACAGGGTGGCCAGCAATCCGTTCTTTGACGAGGAGTCGGCTCCGGCAAGACCGTGCCTGATATCTTCGGATACCACCATGTTGGTCGTAAGGGACTATTTCCCGACGATAGGGCGGGTGGATGCGCTGCGCTGCGACGACTATAGGATTGTCCCGGTGTCCGGAGAGAGCATGGATACCGTACTGGTGGTATGTATAGCAAGGTCCCGCTCTATTTCCACGGTGAAAGTGACCACTGGAGATGAAAGCGGTGTCATTGTCCTCAAACGTGAAAATCCGGAAGTTGCGGATACTCCGGTTGTATCGGCCGTGGGAAGCGGGATGGGAGGACGTGAGTTTACCGTGGAGGTGAAGAATACTCCGGCAAGTTATCTGGTCTTGTGGCAGAATACGTTGCTTGACCGCAATTGTCTGTCTTATCGTAAGAACGGTGTGTTTACCGTCCATATTCCCTACAATGCGCTCGAGATGGAGCGTTCCTACATCCGCATATATTCACATAATGCGGCGGGGGCCGGCAGTGATATGACTGTGCCGGTCGTGAATGGCCGTATCTTAAATAAAAATAAGTCGATATGAAAAAAAGCATAGTATTGTCAGTATGCGCGGCCCTTCTCCTGTCCGTTTTTGCAGGAAGGGCGCAGCAGATGAATTCACCATCCGGAGAGCTGTCCCTGAATGTGGAATGCTCCGGAGGGATAGTCAGTTATTCATTGGCCTACAAGGGACTGCCTGTCATCTTGCCCAGCCGTCTCGGGCTGGTTGGCGATGAGGCGGACCTGGCTTCGGGCTTTACCGTAGCCGCAGTAAGCCGTGATACCGTGGATCAGAGCTGGACTCCGGTCTGGGGCGAGTATGCCAGCGTGCGGGAGCATTATAACGAGATGGCCCTGACCTTGGTGCAGGAAGGTACGGGACGGCAGGTGCTGGTGCGCTTCCGTCTCTTCGATGACGGCCTGGGCTTCCGCTATGAGGTGCCGGAGCAGGACGGGGTGAATTACCTTACCCTGCGCGGGGAACTGACTGAGTTCAACCTCAGCGGGGACCACACCGCCTATTGCATTCCGGGGGACTATGACACCAACGAGTTTGCCTATTCCACGGCCCGTATCTCCGGGCTGGAGGATGAGATAGAGCGGCGGCTGGCTCTGAAGACCTACGAGACGAAGGCAGAGGGCGGGCTGTCCGTGCAGACTCCGCTGATGCTGCGCTCCGATGACGGGCTGTACATCAACATCCACGAGGCCGCACTGGTGCACTATGCCGCCATGCTCCTCGATGTGGATGATGTGAATTTCCGGCTGAAGG
>ENA-OOXJ01000301-OOXJ01000301.1-human-gut-metagenome-genome-assembly--contig:-NODE-301-length-44526-cov-10.002159_pt1 | contig 44526 bp, 41 predicted proteins | sample MGYA00241587_ERZ501343 | MGnify/ENA primary metagenome ERZ501343 (study PRJEB25962, sample SAMEA2042918) | human gut metagenome | biome: human gut; feature: human-associated habitat; material: faeces... | reverse complement strand
CTTCCGCGTGCGCAACAAGAAGCGCAGCATCTACTGCTACAACGAGGAGGAGAAGGCCGCCGCGATGAAGGAGCTCGGAGCGGGCCACGAGATCACCCGCTTCAAAGGCCTCGGAGAGATATCTCCCGAGGAGTTCAAGGACTTCATCGGCGAGGAGATGCGCCTCGACCCGGTCCGTCTCGACCCCGACGACAGCATCCCTCCCCTGCTCCAGTTCTACATGGGCAAGAACACCATGGACCGTCAGTCATTCATCCGTCAGAACCTCCGTTCCGACCTAATCCTGGAGATCGTATAACATGAGAATCATCAGTCCCAAGACCGCCAAGCGCATACTCAGCATGATGGGTTGGAGAGGAATGGACGAGGCCATCCCCGCCCCCAAGTGCATCATACTCGGAGCCCCCCACACCTCCATCTGGGACTTCGTCATCTCCTGGCTCTACTACCGCTCCGTCGGGGGCAATGCCAAGGTGATGATCAAGAAGGGATTCTTCAAATGGCCTCTGGGCCCCATCCTGCGGCATCTCGGCGGCATCCCCGTGGACCGCACCACCGGCGGCGGAGCGCACCTGGTCCGTCAGATGATAGAGGAGTTCGGGAAGGACGAATACTTCCAGCTGGCCATCGCCCCCGAGGGCACGCGCCGGCCCGTGAAGCGGTGGAAGGGCGGTTTCCACCTGATAGCCAAGGCCACCGGCGTACCGGTCTTCCTCGGCTACTTCGACTGGGGCACCAAGACCGTCGGCGCCAAGGAGGAGTTCCACATCACCGACGACGTGGACGCCGACCTCAAACGCATAAGACAGTGGTACAAAGATAAAGGTGTGGTAGGAAAGTTTCCTGAAAAATTCACTACCGGGGACGACCTGGACTAACAGCACAGCATCATGGACAACGTACATCAGCGGTCGCTTCGGGCGCTGCTCGAATTCGCCTTTACACACTATCAGGACAAGCCCTTCCTGCACTTCATCGACGGGCCGGGCTACACCTACGGGGAATTTCACGCCAAGGCCCGCGAAATCGCGGAGCTCCTGGCCCGTTACGGCATCGGCCGCGGCTCCCTCGTGGGACTGCTCTCCCAGAACATGCCCAACTGGGGCGTAGCCTACTTCGCCACCGCCGCCTTCGGAGGCATCAGCGTCCCGATGCTGCCCGATTTTTCCGAAAGCGAGATCAAGCACATCCTCAAACATTCCGCCGCCAAGGCCCTCTTCGTCTCCCGCAAGCTGCTGCCGAAGGTCCTGCCCAAGGCCATCGACCGGCTGGAAGTGATCATCTGCCTGGACGATTTCTCCATAATCAAGGGAGAACCGTGCCCGGCCGGCCCCGCCCCCCTGCCCTCCGAAGAGGAGATACAGTCCGATGACCTGGCCGCCATCATCTACACCTCCGGCACCACAGGCAGCTCCAAGGGAGTGATGCTCAGCCACCGCAACCTCTGCGCCAACCTCTGGTCCACCGAGGACGTCCGCCCGAGTTTCGACTGGGACGTATGGCTCTCCCTCCTTCCCCTGTCCCATACCCTCGAATGCAGCATGTGCCTCCTCCTCCCGATGCAGGCCGGAGCCAGCGTCAACTACATCGAGAAGGCCCCCACCCCCTCAATCCTGATGAACGCCCTCGCGAAGGTACGTCCCACCACTATATTGTCCGTACCCCTTATTATAGAAAAGGTATACCGCAGCGCCGTCCTGCCCAAACTCACCGCGACACCGCTGCTGCGTTTCATGCACCGCATCCCCCCTCTCAGGAAGATGATGCACCGCAAGGCCGGGAAGCAGCTCTTTGAGAAATTCGGCGGACGCATCCGCTTCTTCGGCATCGGAGGAGCCCGGCTCGACCCCGAAGTGGAGCGTTTCCTCTTAGAAGCCCGTTTCCCCTACGCCATAGGCTACGGCCTCACCGAGACATCGCCCCTCATCGCCGCCGCTCCCCCCGACAAGGTACGGCTCGGCTCCACTGGTCCGGTAGTCAAGGGTGTAGAGCTTCGGCTACTGGACAAAGACCCCAAGACCGGCGTGGGAGAGATAGCCGTCAAGGGGGACAATGTCTTCAAAGGCTATTTCAACAATCCGGAAGCCACCTCGTCTGCCTTCACCGAAGACGGCTGGTTCAAGACACGCGACCTCGGCAAGCTGGACAAGGACGGCTGGCTCTATATCAAGGGCCGTTCCTCCACCACCATCATCGGACCCAGCGGAGAGAACATCTACCCCGAGGAAGTCGAGAGCGTCATCAACAGCCACGACATGGTGGCCGAGTCCCTGGTAACCAACCGCAAGGGCCGCCTGACCGCCCTCGTCCACTTCGACTCCGAGAAACTCAAGGCCTTCCTCGAATCCACCGATGAGTTCAAGCGCACCACCCAGGAGAAACTCGAGAACCTCAAGAAAGAGCTCCTCGAATACGTCAACCAGAAAGTCAGCAAATTCTCCCGCATCAGCGAGATAGCCCCCCAGGACCAGGCCTTCGAGAAGACCGCCACCCACAAAATCAAGCGCTACCTCTACGACGGCTCCAAAACCAAGGACGGCAAAGACAGCAAGAGCGGCAAGGATTCCAAGTCCAAGGAACGGTAAAGACTCACGCTCCGACACACTCCGAACGGCAAAGGCTCCCAATCCCCAAAAGTTCCCACCACAACGGCAGCATTTCCCGGGATTCAGTGCCGTTGCGGACACCGCTCTTCTGCACTGCCCCGCCTAGAACGCCCACAAGTAGCCTTTCAACTAATCACATCTGTTAATAATCCACTATCCACGCCTGCATCACGCAGGTGAACCGTTTTCCTACTCCTTCGGAAGGAGTAGAGTATGACCCCATTTTGCCAACTCCTTCGGAAGGAGTGAAATCTGCCTACCGCCGTTATAGACACTGTAGCGACGTTCTGCACGTACTGCATCACAAAACTCCTTCGGAAGGAGTAGACATTCAGCCGTTTTCCTGACTCCTTCGGAAGGAGTGAAATTGCCGCGATGCCTCCACGGGCGCTGAACTGAACTTCGTTATGGATCTGCCCGGCAAATTCCATGAAGTCCACAGGGCACTCTCCAACATCCCGGACTGCAGTGAATATTCCATGGAAGAAGCCCAACGGTAATCTGAGAAAGAAAGAAAGAACGAGACCCCGTCCTTCTACAAAACAAACCTTTCAGGTCTTCTGCAGTAACTACTTGAAGTCAATGTCGAAACGGCCGACCCACTCGCCCTGGGCACCGGCCTGCACAACAACGACGTCACGGCCGACGCGGTTCTTGTAGACGCGGTCGGTCTTTAGGAAGGTGTGGCTGTGGCCGCCTATGATGATGTCGATATTCTCGGAGTCCTTGGCCAGGGCGACATCGTTGGCCTGGTCAGGATAGCCGGAGTAGCCGAGATGGGAAAGGGCTATCACCAAGTCGCACTTTTCCTCCTTCTTGAGATACTCTGCCCACTTGTCGGCCGTAGCAAAGGCATCCATGTAGATTATCCCCTTGAGGTTCTGTCTGGCCACCAGAGTACGGAGCGGAACAGTCAGACCGAAAATGCCTATCTTCCTGCCTGCCTTCTCCACTATCACGTATGGCTTGACTATGGACTCCAAAGCTGTGCCCGAAAAGTCATAATTGGCACAGACTGTCTGGAACTTGGCCTTGGAGAGGCGGCGGGCCAGTTCATCCACCCCGTTGTCATATTCATGGTTGCCGATGGCCACTACCTCGTATCCGAGGGCATTCATCACCTCCATCTCGAGGTCTCCCCCGAAGACGGTAAAATAAGGAGTGCCCTGATTGTAGTCCCCGGCGTCGACGATGAGCACATGGTCCTTGCCATACCGGTCCAGCACCTGACGGAAATATTCGGCACGCCTGTGTACACCCCCGGTACCGGCGCCCTTGCCTACACGCACTTCCTCTATCTGGGAATGGGTATCATTGGTATGCAGAATCACAAGGTCCTGGGCATTCGCGGAAGAAACCGCCACAGACAGGAGCAACGCAGCTGCAAATATATGTCTCACTTTCATAATTTTTCCTTAATCATCAATAATTACACGTCCGTCAGTCTTGTTCTCGAGGACAATCCCTGACTCGGAAAGTTCCTCTAAATAGGCGACAGCCGCATCACGCATCACTATGCCGGTGCGCTCTATTGACACGGCCTCACTGCCGATGTGGAAACGGTCGCCGCCATCGAGGAGGAAGTCGATGGTCACAAGATTGTACAAAGCGTCATCCTCGAGTGGATGGCCGTCTATCATACAGTTCTCTATTTCCTTGTCTTCAACGAGAATACGTACGCCACCAAGGGCCTCGAAACGTTCCCTGTGCGCAAAGTTCTCCAAAATCTCCCGCACGTCCTTGCCCTTCATCACGGCCACCACTACCGAATTGTTGAACGGCAGGGTGGAATAGACATCGTAGACACGGACAGCCCCCTTGGGGAAATTACTCCTTATACCTCTCATATTGGTGAGGGAAAGCGTAGGATAGTCATTGTCAATAAACGGCGCGGCGGCATGGATCAGCATATCGGCGACAAGGTTGGTAAGGGCGCTCTCCGGCTGGTCCTCCTGTATCTCCGCATTGGAGTAAATCACCACTTTCATCAGCGGGGCCATCTGTTCCTCATGCTCGGCCACGATACGGTCAACAGGATAAACGGTTGAACTCTCGTAGGTCGAATCCATCCGCACTCTCTGCCAGTGGTACTCAAAGTTCTGCGCTCCAAGAAAAGGGAAGGGGAGCACAGCGGCTATAATCATTAACAGAAATTTTCGCATATCCTTAGTACTTTAACCACTTCCAGATGTCCTTCCAGGAGTACTTCGTGCCATGCATGAGTATTCCTATTCTGTAAACCTTTCCCGAGAAAAATACCGCTATGAGGAATGTCAGCAGCAGCAGACCTATCGACAGCAACAATTCCCAGGTCTGTACGCAACCCTCGAAGGGTACGCGTGCAAGCATCACCATCGGGGATGTGAAGGGAATCATCGACCCCCAGAAGGCCAGCTGGCTGTCAGGGTTCTGGAATGCCTGTAGCATGAGCAGCAGACCGAGGATAAGTGGAATGGTCACCGGCAGTACAAGCTGCTGGGTGTCGGCCTCATTGTCCACTGCGGAGCCTATGGCCGCGAACAGGGATGCGTAAAGCAGGTATCCGAGGACGAAATAAATCAGGAAGCAGCCAATGATCAGGGCGAAGTTGACTTCCTTGAGGGCAGCGAAGGTCTGGGCGATCTCACTGTCCGAAGCCTGGGCTATCTGGCTGATCTGGTCAGAGCCCATACCTGCCATCTGCGTCATCTGCTCCATAGCTTCAGGGTCGCTCACGAGCTGGGGTCCCATGACAAGCTGGAATCCGAAGAAAATGGCCAGTGTAAGTATCACCCAGATAAAGAACTGCGTCAAAGCCACGCTTGCAACTCCGAGTATCTTGCCTATCATCAGGTCAAATGGCTTTACGGAGGAGACGATCACTTCGACAATCTTGTTGGATTTCTCGTTGATGACACTGGACATCACCATGTTGCCGAACATAGTCACGAACATGTAGATGACAAATCCCATTATAAAGGAGATGGCCATGTTGATACCGAGTATGGACTTGCGGTCCTGCCCGTCCTCACCTACAATATACGTGTTCAGGTCCACCTCATGATTGAGGTCAGCCTGAATCTCATCGAAGTTCTCTATGTTGTACTGCTGGAGTTTGTATCTTTCCACAATATTGTTCACATCTGCCGCTATGGCCTCGCTCACTTTTGCGTTTATCTGCTTTGTGGCGTAGGCGTCCACAGTCACGTTATTGGCTGTATCGAGGGGGGAGACATACATGACAGCATAGGCGCCGAGACTGTCGAGATGGCTCTTGAGATACTCCATATCGCGGGTATCAGGCATGACATACTCTATCTCGGCCCCGCTCTCCAGAGCCTGTGCCACTATACCGGAATCATCGACGACCAGCACCTTGTTGACATCCTTGTCCCAGTCGGCCATCATGATGAGGGTCGGGACAATCATCAGGGCCGCAAAGAGGATAGGCGTGACGATTGTGGTGATTATGAATGATTTCTTCTTGACGCGGATGGAGAATTCACGTCCCAGTACGAGTTTTATCTTCTTGAAGTCCATATTACTTGTCCTCCCCTTTTACCAGTTGGATGAAAATATCGTTCATGCTCGGTATCAGCTCGCGGTAAGACACCACGTCGATACCGCTTGCCGCCAGTTCCGAAAGTATCCGGCCGGAAAGCGTGCCCTTGGCCACGTCGTAGACGGCTCTGCGGATATCCTTGTGCTCCACGTCGAAGGCCAGAGTCAGAATCTCCGAGCCGGCCATCTCTACCGACGCATCGCCTGGACGGTAAAGCACCTCCACCTGGTTCTTGCCGTGCTCGCGGCGGATCTGCTCCACACCGCCGGTGACCACAAGGTTGGACTTGTTGATCAGGGCTATATTGTCGCACAGCTCCTCCACCGAAGCCATGTTGTGTGTCGAAAGGATTACTGTAGTGCCCTCATCCCTCATACGCAGTATTTCGTCACGGATGAGCTGCGCGTTTACCGGATCGAAACCGGAGAACGGTTCGTCGAGAATCAGCAGTTCCGGCTTGTGGAGGACAGTGGTGATGAACTGCACCTTCTGGGCCATTCCCTTGGACAGTTCCTCCACTTTTTTGTTCCACCAGCTCTCGATTCCGAACTTCACGAACCATTTTTTAAGTTCGGTCATGGCCTGCTGACGGCTCAGTCCCTTAAGACGGGCCAGATAGAGGGCCTGCTCCCCTACCTTCATCTTCTTGTACAGTCCCCTTTCCTCGGGGAGGTAACCGATACGGTAGACATCGTCCGGGACGACTGGATTGCCGTTGAAAAGGACAATGCCGGAATTGGGCACTGTTATCTGGTTCATAATCCGGATGAGAGTGGTCTTGCCTGCCCCGTTTGGGCCTAACAGACCGAAGATAGTCCCTTTTGGAACTTCTATGGAGACATGGTTCAGGGCGGTGTAATTGCCGAAGACCTTGACTATGTCCCTACAGGTGATTGTGTTCATGTATAGTTATTTGTTCTGTTTGGTTTCTGTTTGCACGTCAAACGGGTTTCCGCATTCCTCGGCACCGCAGTCATGGAAGTGGAATTCCTCCAGAGCTTTCTCTCTCGGAAAAGTGAAATACACGCAAAGGGCCTCGGTACAAAGTTCTCCGGCAGCATTGAATATTCTGACCTCTATGTCAATGACATTGCGCCTCTCACGGACCGTCCTCGCCCTGAGGTCGATATAGTCCTCATTGGTACTTATGGGCTTGTGGTAACGCACCTCCATTCTGGAAGTAACTCCGCTGGTCTGGTATTTCCGGAAAACGACCCAACTGCTGATTTCGTCAGCCAGAGTTGCCTGAATGCCGCCATGCAGGGTATTTATCCATCCCTGAAACTCCGGACGAGGTTTCCAGCGGCTTATTATCTCATCGCCGTCCTCGAAAAATTCCATGCGGAGACCGTTGTCACTGTGAGGGTCACAGCCGTAGCAGCGGTAGCCCTCCATTCCGCTCCAGGGGTTGATGATGCGTTTCATAGACAGGTGCAGCCGGTGTTATTCGAATTTTATGGATATCAGTTCCTGAGTGTGGTCGAGGCGGCCCTTCCGGTCATAAACCGCCTGCTTTACGCAGCCGATACCTTTTGCATACCATGTCTCGACATTCTCCACCTTGGTCCCGAAGGACTTGGTAGCCTGCTCTTCCTTGATAAGGAAGCAGTCGAATGTTCCTGCCGGTACCGTTATGCTCTTCTGTTCAGTCACCTGACGGCCGGTGGTGGAAATGTGGGCAGTAATCTTTCCTACCTGGACCTTGATCTTACCGTCCGGTATAGTGGTGCCTGCCTGCAGTTCAACCGGTATATTGCTGGCATCACCCTTGGACATCACATCCTGTACCTTCAGGAGCCTGCCCACCTCATTGAGTCTGGATACCGTCCCTTCAGGTCCGCCTACCGTAACCTCCATGGGGACATTGTTGTCCCCGCTGAAAAGAGGCTGGCCGTTCTCATCATAGAAGTACTGGTCATAGCTGACCGTTCCGTCCGTAATCGTTCCGGATACGGCCGTCACATGAAGTACATACATACCGGCCTTGCGGCCTTCCGCATCGTAATTCTGATACTCGAGGGTCATTCCCTCTGTAATCGGGCAGAACCCCGACTTGTCGTATTCCTGTGCGGAAACATAATATCCGCCTGTCAGTCCAATGGCTGCGGCGGACATTACTGCGAACATTGCTTTGGTTACTTTTCTCATTGTCCGTTATGCTTTTACTGTTTATCCTTCTCCCCTTCCCCGGCATCGCTGCCGGACGATGGCTGAAGTTTGTTGACAAGCACCTTGTCTATCCTCGGGCCGTCCATGTCCACAACCTCGAGGCGGAAACCGTTCCAGTCGACATACTCGCCGGATTTGGGGATATGTTCAAGCAATTCAAGAATCAGGCCACCGACCGTATTGTAATCATTTTCCGATGCAAGATCCTCCATATCGAAGTGGGCCAGAAAATCGTAGAAAGGACACTGTCCGTCCACCAGCCAGCCTCCGCTCTTGCGCTCGATGATATCAGGCTCGTCCTCCTCGTCGTCAATGGAGCCTACCAGACCCTCGAGGATGTCCTTATAAGTCACAATTCCCTGACATACCCCGAACTCGTCACAGACCAGGCCGTATGTGACATGGGCCTTCTTCATCTGTTCGAGCACCTTGTACACATCGGTATACTCGTGAAAATACTGTACGGGACGGATGATATCGTCTATGGAGAAATTCTCGTTGTCAAGCTTGCCGAAAAGATCCTTTAGGTAGACAACCCCGACTATCTCATCGAGACTGCCGTCACCCACGGGATAGACCTCGAAAAGATTCTCCTGCACCGTGGTGTTTATCTCCTCACGGGTCATTTCCTTGTCTATCCATATAATCTCGTTACGGCTGGTCATAATGGTCTCTATACTCCTGTCTCCCAACGAGAACACCCTCTCCACAATATCCTGCTCCACATCCTGGACCTCACCGTCCTCCTTGCCCTCGGCCACCATCGACTTGATCTCTTCCTCCGTTACCTTGGACTCTTTCTCCTCAACGTGGAATGCCTTGGTAAAAAGCGAAGTGCTCTTGTCCAATATCCATACGAAAGGAGTTGCAATCCACGAAAGGACCAGCATCGGACCCGACACTACCTTCGCGATGCTCTCCGGAGAACCCAGCCCCAGACGCTTGGGAACCAACTCGCCTATGACTATCGACAGGTAGGTCACAATGATGACTATGGTCACCTGAGCCACAGGCTGCGCCACGCTTTCCGACATGCCCCATCCCTCGAGGATGTCAGAGAACTTGTATGCTATCGAATCTCCTGAATACAGACCGGTCAGAATACCGATGAGGGTAATTCCGATCTGCACGGTTGAAAGGAACTTGTTGGGTTTTTCTGTAAGGTTGAGAACGTTTTTGGCAGTGCGGCTTCCCCGCTTGGCATCAGCTGTGAGACTTGATTTTCTTGCGCTTATGAGAGCCACCTCACTCATGGAGAAGAGGCCGTTGAGTAGTATCAGCAGAAGTATTATAAATATTTCCATTCAACTATATAGTAGTCACTGGGCGCAAATTTAATTAATTTTCGGAATTCTCCATGCATTTATTGAAGCAATGGCGGCACAACGGCTCGTACACATCCTTCTCTCCGAGCTCCACCAAGGTGTTGCCCGCACTCAGACGGTGGGAATAAAGGGCGGGGTCACCGCACTTTACACAGATTGCATGCACCTTGTCAACATACTCTGCAACAGCCATCAACGCCGGCATAGGCCCAAATGGTCTGCCCAGGTAGTCCATATCCAGACCGGCCGCTATCACCCTGACACCTGACGACGCCAGCTGACGGCACACATCCACTATGCCGTCATCAAAAAACTGCGCCTCGTCTATACCTACCACATCCACGTCCCCCGAAAGCAGAAGGATGCTGGCCGAAGAGTCCACCGGTGTGGACATTATGGCTGTCGCATCATGGGAAACCACTTCCCCGACGGAATAGCGGGTGTCAATGCCCGGCTTGAATATCTCTACCCGCTGGTTGGCAAACCTGGCCCGCTTCAGCCTGCGGATAAGTTCCTCTGTCTTGCCTGAGAACATCGAGCCGCATATAACCTCTATCCAACCCGGTTTTTTTGCGTATTCTGAAAACATTTTCCTAAATTTGGGACTGCAAATTTAACATTTTATCATTTCACTCACACTCATGGCTGGCAAGCTTTACATAGTGCCGACTCCGATAGGAAATCTGGAGGACATGACTTTCAGGGCCGTGGAGACCCTGAGGCAGGCCGACCTGATCTTAGCTGAGGATACCCGCACTTCGTCCGTACTGCTGCGGCACTACGGCATCAGCGTACGCACCGAGGCGCACCACAAGTTCAACGAACACGCCAGGACTGCTGCAGTATGCGGGAAACTGCTCTCAGGAATGAATGTCGCCCTGATCTCCGATGCCGGTACCCCAGGAATATCCGACCCCGGCTTCTTCCTGTCGAGGGCATGTGCGGAAGCCGGTATAGAAGTCATCACACTGCCCGGCGCCACTGCTTTCGTACCGGCTCTGGTAAACTCCGGTCTCCCTCTGGACCGCTTCACTTTCGAAGGCTTCCTGCCTGTCAAGAAAGGACGGCAGACAAGGTTCGCCGCACTCGCCGAAGAAGGGCGCACAATGGTTTTCTATGAGTCGCCCTACAGGCTGGCAAAGACCCTTAGCCAGATGTGCGGATATTTCGGAGCAGAGCGTAAGGCATCCGTCTCCAGGGAGATCAGCAAAATACATGAGGAAACCCGGCGGGGCACACTGTCGGAGCTGGCATCGTGGTACACGGACAACCCGCCCAAGGGCGAGATAGTATTAATTGTAGAAGGGAAGGATTATGCGGGAAGAAGAATTCAGCAGGAAGAAGAGTAAAGGCCAGAGACTTTTCTCACAGGGAGTTGTCATACTGGTATGTCTGATATTGGCCGCACAGGCGGTATTTTTCGTCAAATATCTGGTGGAAAACGGCAGTCCAGTTCCGTCTCCGGAACCAAAGGTGGAACCGCCCTCCGTTGAAGTCAAAGAACTGGAAAGCGGAGGCAGTACCGGGACGCCGGACACATCGGCCCGTACCGACCATAAACCCGGCCATAAAAAAGAAGAATACCGAAACGGTCCTGACTCTGCAGAACTGAAAATCAAGCCCCATGACGGCTGGAGCTGGGATCGCGTGGAACTCAACTCCGCCGACAGCGCAGCCTTGGATGCACTGCCCGGTATCGGGCCCTACTATGCCCGTCAGATTATAGCGTACAGGGAAAAGATAGGTTTCTATGCCGACATTTCACAGCTCATGGACATACGCGGCTTCGACTCCACAAGACTCAGCCGGCTCGCCGGAAGGATATACATAGATCCGGCATCCCTCAGGCATATTGACTTCTATACCATGTCCACGGACTCCCTTGCCTCTCATCCCTATATCGGTCCGTATGCGGCAAAGGGGATCGACCGCCTCCGGCGCACCGTCACCCGCGAAAATTTCACAATGCAGACCATCATCGACAGCCGCATACTCACGCCCGCACAAGCCCGCCGGCTCGCCCTTTATTTTTAGGCGTAGTGGATCTCCACTACCTTCCCGATAGCCTTCAGGCTTGAGGCCAGACGTTCTATCAGTTTAAGTTTCAAGGTAGTATCTATGGGAAGACCCTCATGCGCCTTGTTGACTCCCTGTCCTACGAAAAATGTTATGTGAGTGGCTTCCTCCAGCAGCATTCTGGCAAGCAGAGAGGCTCCGTCCTGCTTGGTAAACATCTTGGGTGTAAGATCATTCGGAGAAATGTACTTCTCCGTAAGCTCGAGCAGGCGGCGCAATGTTATGACTCCTTCAGTAGTCAGGTCTATGCCATCGATATGGCCTATCGGAGGTATTTCCTTGTCGGGGAAGTCGAGGCTTGTCGTAACCTTTTTGCCGAGATAACGGGCTACGATCTGCGAGCTCGTGCCTCCGCATACCACCTTCCTGCTGTCCCCTTCCATGAACTTGGCTACGTAATAGTCATCATTTTCCTTATTGACCGGCGGACCTACCATCAGGTTGACATGCAGTGCCTCACGCATCTTCAGTGCGGCTACGGTGGTGTCGTCTCCGGGCTTGTCCATGTAAAGGTCATTGCATGCAGCAGCCAAAAGCCAGGCCACACAGCGGGCCGACATCTCCGGCTTGATGTTGCGGTCGAGATGTTCCATGATCTCGCGCCTGTCCCAGCCGAAATTGAGTACCCTGCCGATACCGGCGTGGATGGTCCCGTCGGACATGATCAGGACTATGTCCCCGTCGCAGAGTGAGAGCTCCGAATGATAGACCTTTTTGCCAAGGACCTCCAGCGGCTTGCGGTCGAAGTCCATGCAGCGGCCTTCATGCCAATAGACCGCCTGCGGATTGTCGAACTCGAAAAGGTACCCGCGGCCGTTGGAATCCACATGTATTACAGAAAATGTCGAATATGCCACACCGCGCACCTTGCACACGGGCAGGGTCTGGATCATGGTTTCGATGCAGTCTTCGATAGGGATGTTGTTGGACACCATCGTACAGAGGATCTTGGAGGAAAGTGTGGAAAGTATGTTTGCCTTTACACCGCTTCCCAGGCCGTCCGCCAGCACGAGAGTCGTATAGCCGTCCACTGTCACCCCTTCCACATTGTCACCGCAAAGCTCTTCCCCGAATTTGTTCAGGGACACGTATCCGTATTCTATAAACAGTTCCTTCATGTCCTGTCCTCCGATTTCTCCCTTTCCTCTTCTTCCTGCATGAGGGTCTTCTTGAGTTTGAGCAGGGCGACCTTGGTCTCGGCCGTAGTCTCACCAAGGAGCGAGGCTATCTCCTGTGCCACACGCATCTGCTTCTTTATCACATCATCTGTGGTAGCGAGGGTCTCCATCCTCATCTTTCCGAGTTTCTCGCTGTAATGCACCTCATCCGTAATGTCCTTCAGTATGCCGAAAAGGGCCCTGTTGCCTTTGAGGTTGCTGATTGACAACTCCACATGCCGCTTTGTTTCAGAGACGTATATCTTTTTGCGGACATACTGCCTTCCGGAATTCTGGGCAATGAGAAATTCTGTGGGATTGAAGAAATCGATTGCAGGCATACCTTTGACATTGGCAGCGGTGATGCCGAGCAGTTCACGGGCTTTTGCATTGATATCCACCACGTTCATATCACTGTCAAGAACGACTATCCCCTCCGGGCTGTTATGGATTATCTCGTAGGACATGGACTCGGCTCTCTCACGCATGTACGGAAGGCATATATCGATATCGGCATAGCCGTTGAACACAGCCCAGGCTTTCTCGCGGCAGGTGGGATAGCCGCAGGAACCGCAGTTGAGCTCGTCTTCCGGCCTGAATTTGCCGGTCTTGTGGAGAATTTCCTCTATCTGCTCCGGAGTAGGCACGAGGCTCCTGCTTTCGATCTTGGGATAGGTCGCGGTGATATCCACGGTATAATCCCTGTCTCCGGCCTGTTCAGGAGGAAGCGAGGCACACTCCTGACGCACATAACGCTTGACATCGACGGTGGCACGCACGCCCTCACCGTCCCCGACAAGACTGCACGGGCCGCTCACACAGGCATTTTCGCACATGTTCATCTCGAAAAACACTCCTGTAACCCTGTCGATGTGCTCGAGAGTGTTCACACAGTTCAACGGACCGTCCACCGCCACGTAATCATACCCTTCGGGACGGGCTTCGAAAGAGTGGATGATGCCCCTGCGGATCGGATAGGACTTGCTCCTGTTTGCCGGGGCTGTCCCGGTAATGCCTGTACATGAAAATTTCTCTCCTTCCTCTTGGGGACCGGCATCCGGAAGCGGGAAGGTAAGCCCCCTTTCCACCATCAGCCTCCTCAGGTCCTCGAAAGTAAGGACTCCGCTGATAAGCCCGCTCTCCTTGGCCTCACGCTTCTTGGCAATGCATGGGCCGATGAACACGACCTTGCAGTCAGGAAAACGCTGCCTCAGGATCTTGGCATGTGCGATCATGGGGGAGTCCACCGGAGCAAGATATTTCAGGGCATGCGGGTGGTACTCCTGGATCAGACGGCAGAGGGCGGGGCAGGCAGAGGTTATGAAATTGGGATACTGTCCTGTCGCTATGCATTTCGCATATTTCTTGGTCACAGCATTTGCTCCGACAGCCGTCTCCTCCGCAAAGGCGAAGCCGAGTTTGAGGAGCACCGACTCCATCTGTGCGAAACTCTGCAGACGGAAAGAGGAGATGAAGGAGGGAGCGACACTTGCCACCACATTGCCGCTGCCGAGCAGCAGATTGTCCACTTCCTCCTTTTCGCTGTGAACTATCTTGGCATTCTGCGGGCACACCACTGTGCAGCGGCCGCAGAGTATGCACCTTTCCTTTATGATCTGCGCCTGGTGGTTCTTCACCTCAATAGCCTTTACCGGGCACTCCCTCAGACATTTATAGCAGTCCTTACACCGGGCCTTCTTGAACTCGAGATACTCTTTCATAAGTCTGGTATGTATTGTGTTGTTACAGTCCGAGTTTGGGGTAGACTTCCTTGAGGAACTTCTCCTCTATGTTGTCCTTATTCACTCCACGGACAAAGACGTCAGCGGAGCCGTCGAGCGCATCCTCCGCCCTCATTACGACTCCGTCGGCGCACTGCCCGAAACAGAAACTTGCCTGCAGCTCGATCAGATCCTCGACATCGTATTTGCGGAGCATTTCCTTCATGCCCTGCACTACGTCGTAAGACCCTTTGAGATGACAGGAACTACCTATGCAGATCTTTACTATCATTGCCCCTGCGCCGTATTACTGTTTCATCGCCTCCACCTCATCGGCTGTCATAGGCTTGTACAGCTTGCCGAGACGGCGTTTTCCTTCAGGGGTGACAAGATAGTCCTCTTCGTTGCGGAGACCTCCGAAGCCCTTGAACTTCTCGATTTCGTCATAGTTGAGGAAATCCTTGAACTTGCCCTGGCTTCTCCACAGGTCTATGAGTTCCGGAATGAAATAGATTCCCGGTTCAATTGTCAGCACGAAACCCGGTTCGAGGGGACGGGCCAGACGCAGCGACTTGAAGCCGAATGTAGCGCTCTTGGGATGGCCGTCATAGCCGACCCACACTTCCCCGAGGTTTTCCATATCGTGTACGTCCAGTCCCATCATGTGCCCGAGGCCGCAGGGGAAGAACATGGCATAGGCACCTTCATGCGCCACTTCTGCAGGATCGCCCTTGACCAGACCTATGCTCTTGAGATCGGCGGCTATGGTCTCGGCCACTTTCAGATGGATCTCCTTGAAAGCGACTCCGGGCCTGACGGCATCCACTCCGGTCATGTGAGCGTGAAGGGCCATGTCATATATCATTCTCTGCTGCTGAGAAAAATGCCTGCTTACCGGCGCGGTGGAAGAAAGGTCTCCGGCATAGTGCATGGAGTTCTCCGCTCCGGCGTCGAGCAGAAGCATGTCCCCTTCCTTAAGGATATTGCCGTGATAGTGATTGTGAAGGGTCTGGCCGTTGATAGTGGCGATAACGGGGAACGACAGGCCTGCACCCTTTCTGAGGGCTATTTCCGTAACTGCCGCAGCGATATCGGCTTCAGATATGCCCGGCCGTACCATGCCCATCATGGTCCGGTGCATTTCCACCGAAATGTCCACCGCCTCCTCGATCTGGTCAATCTCCTCGGGAGACTTGTAGTTACGCATGTTGACCACGGCCTTTACAAAAGGTATGGACACGTTTTCCGACTGTGCCTGTTCGGGAAGTCCGAGAAGATCAAATATCCTGAGGTTATGCTCCGGCCTGTAGGGAGGGAGGAAATGCACCATCCTGCCCTTGTTCAGTGCTCTCTGCACATAATCCTTGAGTTTGGCACGTGGCTCCGTCCTGTCGACGCCAGCCCTGTCACACTTCTCGCGTATCGTAGGCTGGCTGCCCATCCAGACGATATCGTCTATGGTGAGTTCATCCCCGAATACAGTCGACTCGCCCTCATCTATGTCGACAAGGGCCGCAAGTCCGGCGAAATCCAGACCGAAATAGTACAGGAAAGTCGAGTCCTGACGGTAGGGGTAAGTATTGTCCGTGTAGTTCATCCCGGCCTCATCGTTGCCGAGGAAAAGAAGGAGTCCGGTCTCGCCGTGATATTTCATGTCGGCCACCAGTCTCGCCCTTCTTTCGATGTAAGTCTCTCTTGAAAACATGACGGTAGGTTTTAAGTTGTATCGGATTCCAAAGATAGGAAATTTTATCTACATTTGTAGTCCACTCAATTTAAAAACGACCATGAAAAAAGGATTTTTACTTTCACTTCTGCCGGCCTTCGCCCTTTTGGCGACAGGATGCGGCGACCGTACCACCGGCAATACAGACAATCATCAGCCACCCGTTCCCTCAAGGGAATACGTCATCGTAGTCCACGGCGGCGCGGGTGAAATGGGAGACCAGGCAGACAATCCCGAAATAGCCGGCAAATACTATTCGGCGCTTGACACTGCCCTGAACATCGGCCGCGATGTGCTCGACAACGGCGGCAACGGCCCCGAGGCCGTAAGGGCAGTCATCCGCTATTTCGAGAGCAACCCCCTGTTCAATGCCGGAGTAGGAGCCACTATATCGGCTGAAGGCTATTTCGAGCTGGACGCCGCCATCATGGAAGGCAAGGACCTCAGTGCAGGAGCCGTAGCCGGAGTGCGCCACGTCAAGCATCCCATTGACGCCGCATACGCCGTGAAGACCGCCTCTCCACATGTGATGCTCAGCGGGACCGGCGCCGACCGTTTCGCCGAGGAGCAGGGTCTTGAGACCGTGGAGGACAACAAATATTTCGCAACCCCCAAGACCATGAAGTGGGTAAAGGAATTCCAGGCCAAGTCAAAGAAGAACGGTACAGTCGGATGTGTCGTACTCGATTCAGAGGGTAATCTGACCGCCGGCACAAGCACTGGAGGAATGTTCGGAAAGAAATGGGGACGCATCGGGGACGCCCCTGTCATCGGAGCCGGGACCTACGCCGACAACGAAGGTGTTGCTGTCTCCTGCACCGGCCACGGAGAGTACTTCATCCGCCACTCTGTGGGATACAACCTCAATGCCCGCTACAAATTCCTCGGAGAGAGTCTCGAGGAAGCCGCCAGCCATATCATATTCAATGAGCTGAACCGCGAGGAGGGCAACGGAGGACTTATCGCCGTAGACAAGGACGGAAACTTCACCATGCCGTTCAACTGCAGCGGAATGTACCGCGGATACCTTTATAAGGAAAAGGGCACAGGCAAGGTAGTCGAAGCATACGGCATCAACGACAAACTGATAGAAAAACAATAACAGTCCATTTTCTGATAACAAGATGAAATATTCCGGATTCCTATCTGCGGCAGCTGCCATCATGATGGCCTCCGCCGTTGTCCCCGCTCAGGCACAAAGCCATAAACTGACACTCGAGGACATATACAAGAACTACGAATACTCGGCCAAAGGCGTAAGTGCCTTCCGTTGGGCCGAGGACGGACACTCATTCCTCACCATAGAGAAGGATGCCGCCACCGGAGGACAGAACATAGTCCTCAACGACATCAAGACAGGTGAGAAGACAGTCACGGTAGCCGCATCCTCGCTCATACCCGAAGGATGGGACCGCCCCCTGACCATCAACGGCTACAGCTGGTCGCCTGACCACTCGCAGCTGATGATCTACACGGATGCGCAGCGGGTATGGAGAACAGCCAAGAGGGGCAACTACTGGCTGTACACCCCTGCAACCGGAGAGCTGCGCCAGCTCGGCATGGAGAACTTCGAGCCATGCTGGATGCAGTTCGCCAAATTCTCCCCTGACGGGAGCAAGGTCGCATACGTCTACAAGAACAATCTCTACGTCGAGGACCTCGCCGACGGCTCTGTCCGCCAGCTGACCTCTGACGGCAACGACGAGATCATAAACGGCCAGTTCGACTGGGTCTATGAGGAAGAGCTGCACCAGCAGGACGGCTGGCGCTGGAGTCCTGACAGCCGCAGCATAGCATACTGGCAGTTTGACACCAGGGGCACCGGCACCTTCTACATGATCGACAACATCGACTCGGTATACTCCACTGTCATTCCCCTGCCCTATCCCAAGGCCGGCACCACCAATTCGGCCGCCCGCATCGGAGTGGTGGACGTGGACACTGACGAGCCTGCAACCCGCTGGTTCGAGTTCGAAGGCGACCCCAGGGAGCACTACCTGGCCCGCATGGAGTTCGTTCCCGGCTCCGACGAAGTGATGATCCAGAGGCTCAACCGCCAGCAGAACACCGACTGGGTCTACTACGGCGACATCCACACCATGGAGCTGACTCCGGTGCTTACAGAGACCGACGAAGCCTTCCTGGACGTGCATGACGACATCGTATGGCTCGAGGACGGCAAGTATTTCACATGGACCAGCGAGAGGGACGGATGGAGACATCTTTACCGCGTATCCCGCGACGGCAGCGAAATATCCCTGATAACCAAGGGGGATTTCGACTATGAGAGCATTGTACGCATCGACACCGAAGGCGGCTGGGTCTACTACATCGCCACTCCCGACAGCCCGATTGACCGCTACCTCTACCGCAGCCGCCTGGACGGCAAGGGCGAGGCCGAGAGGCTGACACCGGCTGACGCTCCCGCCGGACACCACTATTACAACATCTCTCCGGACGCGAAGTACGCCATGCACACCTTCAGCAACAGCGAGACCCCTACCGTCTACGAAATAGTCTCACTGCCCAAGCACAAGAACGTGCGTCTGCTTGAAGACAACCATGAGCTGGCCGCCAGGTTCGCCGCCCTCAGATGCAGTCCCAAGGAATTCTTCCGCGTGGACATAGGCGACATAGAACTGGACGGATGGATGATCAAGCCGGCCGGATTCGACCCCACGCAGAAATATCCGGTAATCTTCTTCGTCTACGGAGAGCCCTGGCAGTCCACAGTCCAGAACTCGTGGAGCGGAGGTGACCTCTGGAGCAGGTTCCTCGCCCAGCAGGGCTATGTGGTCATGAGCGTGGATCCTCGCGGAACAGCGACTCCGAGGGGACACGAATGGCGCAAATGCGTCTACGGCAAGATCGGCATCCTGCCCATTGAAGACCATGCAGCAGCCGTCACCAGACTCATGCAGACCTACAGCTTCATGGACCCTGACCGCATCGGCATCTGGGGATGGAGCGGCGGCGGCTCGTCCACTGCACACCTGATGTTCAAGCACCCCGACATCTACTCCACCGGTATCGCAGTGGCCGGAGTCTATTCCCTCTACCTCTACGACACCATCTATCAGGAAAGGTACTCGGGCATACCCTCCCTCAACCCGCAGAGCTACCATGACGGCTCAGCCATCAACTTCGCGGGCGGACTCGAGGGCGACCTGCTGCTGATCCACGGCACGGGCGACGACAACGTACACTACCAGTGCTGCGAGATGCTGGTCAATGAACTGATCAGGCAGAACAAGATGTTCTACCAGCTCTCCTATCCCATGCGTACCCACAGCATATCGGAGAGGGACAACACCACATACCATCTGTATCAGTCCATGTACAAGTTCTGGGAGGAGCATCTGTAGCGGCAACTGCAGAAAAGACACAACAGAACAGACATACTGCCGGTTGTATTCCCGGTCTACCATATCGGCAATACAACCGGCATACTTTTTCCAACTCATCTTATCTTCCTGATCTGATGAAGCAGAGAATGATTATCCGCAAACTTACCCCCGATAAATTGAATAACATCGAAGACAGAAAGACAGTCCTTATGTACAATTTGTACAGTCCCTTGGCCTAACTTACCACGATGATTCACCACTATGCATTTTCATCATATTGCAATCCACTCACTATCAACAACTTCCCAAATCATAAAAATGTAAGAAGGACGTAAATACGGTCCTGATTACCAACATTTTTCAACTTAACTAAAATGTATAGTGGTTTTAGAAGAGGCTTCTTGCGGCCCGGGGGCATTTTACGTACAGCCATTACGCAAAGTTTCCCCCACACTTGGAGAGTGCACCGGGAAATGGCACAAACGGTACACTCCCCCAGGCCAGGGACCGGCTACGAGGTCACTGCTCACTACCCGCAGGACATGCAGCTGGCATCATTCGGAGAGTGCACCGGGAGACGGCACTTACGGTACACCCCATAGATACAGATGACATATATCCATATCTGATCAACAAGTTAACAAATTAAAAAAGACACCATAAAGACATGAACGATTTTTTCAAATATACCGAGTGCGCAATTACAGTATGCGACACGGAATGCGTAATCGTATACCAGAACGAGAAATCAGTGGCGGTGAACGGAGACATGCGGGGACGCTGCATGCTCGGCTGCCACAACGACCGCTCCCGCGGCATCATCAACCGCATCCTTTCCGAGGGCACACCCAACTCATACACTATCAGCAAGAAAGGCCAGCGCAAACTGATACACCAGACCCCTTGGTACAAGGACGCGGCCGACGGCTCCGGCAAGACTATCGCCGGCATCATCGAGCTGTCCATTGTGATTCCCGAGCAGATGCCTCACTACGACCGCGGATGACAGCCGCCCGGCATAACAGAACCGGACACAACAACCGATGCTGTTTCAAGTGAGCGAGAATTGCAGGCCAATCTGCAACGCACTCTTTCTCAGCAAATTGGAAAAGCACATGCATTTCTCGCACTCACCTCTGCTACCGAAAATTGCACGATGATTTGTAAATGCCTGACTGTGAACAGACTGCAAATCAGCCTGCAATTCCCAAAAGCTTCTCAGCCACCGAAAATTGCAGGCCAATCTGCAACGCACTATTTATCAGCAGATTGGAAAAGCACATGCATTTCTCGCACTCACCTCTGCTACCGAAAACTCATGCTGTCTTGTTGGTAGGTATGTGGGATGTGTCGTAGTCTGTATCGCCTAATTCTGTGTATTCTCTTATTCCATAGAACTTTACTAAAAATGCCAGATTACAGATTGCGGACAGCCACCTCATAGTCTGTTATCATGCTTTCCGCTTATATTTCTGTCTGACAACACCAAACACAAATCGTCCTGTTTCAGACTCACGCGCAGAAAAATGCACGACGGCATCCAGGCCCTACTGCGCGCGTTCTGAGCTTGTTTCAGAGAAGTACATGCCGCGGTGTACGGTTCAGTCTGTAGCCTTAGCAACCCAGTAATTGCCTGTCGTTTAGTCAAATATCTAAAACAATCAATTATAGACTGCGAGGTAAGGCTTAAGGCTGCAGGTGGAACGATAAGGTAACGCTAAAACTGAGGCTCAGACTGAGGATATTGAGTCAGGTTAAATCAAGGCAAACTCTTGATTTTGGCAAGTGATGAACAGAATATTGAACCATATCATTTAAACGAATTTACTTCGGGCGTGCAGAGGAGAATACATTCTTGTAAATCAGATTGTTACAAAACGTACCGCACATTCGCTCTTTTTCGAGACAGGTCAAATGTGCAGCAGTTTTTGCATACCGTTGATTTCCAGGCTGTTGAAAAAGCGAGTGCACCACGAAGTATATCCGTTCAAAATGCACTACCCCCCCCTGCACAAAACCTTCTGAGCGTGGCATAAGGACAGCAGCTGGTCATTCTGTCAATTTTCGGTACGGTCAATTACGGACTGCCGCCATGCTGTGGGCAAAGGGCTCCCACGAATGCGATAGGTTGATAATGAAGCAGATCTGGTATCAATAGAGCAGATGATATGAGGGGTAAGTTTTCGGATAATCATTTCCTGGAACATCTGGATAGGGCAGAAATGAAAACGTGTCAGGAGCAACACAGTGTGGATGCGCATAATGGTTTACGACTCTAAAGTCTGATTTGGTTATTGCAAGACTCTGCTAAAAAGCCTGTTGCGGCACCTGCCGTGCTATGTAGCGGCCTGTATCTTTCTGCCAGTCCATCTTTACCTCATCTCCTTCGACTCAATTTCACACTTTCAGTTATATTGAAACTGTCTGATACTCACTTTTTGTGGACTCGCGTATCTAGCAAGTGACGCATTTTCGGGGAACCGGAACTCCTTCGGAAGGAGTGGAGAAAATGCGGTGAAACACGATTCCTTCCGAAGAAGTGCAAGCATGCTTTGCAGAGAAAATGGTTCTCTGGTGGCTGTAACGAGGGGGGGGGTCACAAACTCCTTCCGAAGGAGTGGAGAAAATGCGGTGAAACACGATTCCTTCCGAAGGAGTGCAAGCATGCTTTGCGGAGAAAATGACTCTCTGGTGGCTGTAACGAGGGGGGCGGGTCACAAACTCCTTCGGAAGGAGTGGAGAAAATGCGGTGAAACACGACTCCTTCGGAAGGAGTGAAATCCCCAGTGATTTTCTACCGCCTCACTGTCCGACTATATCAGAAATATGTATAATAAATATGTATAATAAGCCGGGCAAATGGAACACACAGGAGGGGTTACATTGAACATATTTGCATAAGGTCTTTCTATCTCATAGGCACGTCATGCATACAGACATATTTATTTGGAGAATGGGCTTAAAATTTCTACCTTAGCATTATTATATTTAATATTAAAAACAACCTATTTAAACAACCAAGGTATTATGAACGACAGATATGAGTTGAACAAAAATTTAGCTCAGATGCTCAAAGGCGGCGTCATTATGGACGTCACCACACCTGAACAGGCCAAGATTGCAGAACAGGCAGGAGCGGCAGCCGTAATGGCCCTCGAACGGATTCCTGCGGACATACGTGCCGCCGGAGGAGTATCCCGCATGAGCGACCCCAAGATGATCCGCGGTATCCAGAATGCTGTCAGCATACCCGTCATGGCCAAGGTCCGTATCGGACATTTCGTCGAGGCCCAGATTCTCCAGGCTCTGGAGATCGACTACATCGACGAGAGCGAGGTTCTTTCCCCCGCTGACGGAGTCTACCATATAGACAAGACCAAGTTCCGTGTGCCTTTCGTATGCGGCGCGAAGAATCTCGGCGAGGCCCTTCGCCGTATCGCAGAGGGAGCTTCGATGATCCGTACCAAGGGCGAGCCCGGCACCGGTGACGTGATACAGGCCGTGACCCACATGCGCAGCATGATGCGCGACATCCGCCGCCTCCAGGCCCTCCCCGAGGACGAGCTGTACAACGAGGCAAAGGAACTGGAAGCTCCCTATGACCTGGTCAAATACGTTCACGAGAACGGCAAACTGCCTGTAGTCAATTTCGCTGCCGGCGGAGTGGCCACACCTGCTGACGCAGCTCTCATGATGCAGCTGGGTGCCGAGGGAGTATTCGTCGGCTCCGGCATCTTCAAGTCCGGTAACCCCGAGAAGAGGGCAAAGGCCATCGTCAACGCCGTAACCAACTACAACGACGCCGCACTGCTGGCCGAGGTATCCACCGACCTGGGCGAGGCCATGGTGGGCATCAACGAGGAGGAGATCACCATTCTAATGGCTGAGAGAGGCAAGTAATCCGTAAAACACAATGCACAGAATAGGCATTTTAGCTCTGCAAGGGGCCTTCCTCGAGCATGCACAGATGCTGGAAGGCCTCGGTGCGGAGCACTTTGAGATACGGCAGCTGAGCGATCTGGAGAAACCGATGGACGGACTCATCCTGCCAGGCGGGGAGAGCACGGCGATGGGCAAGCTGATGGACTGTCTGGGCATGCTGCAGCCGCTCAAGGACCTGATCAACGGAGGCCTTCCGGTATTCGGTACCTGCGCCGGCATGATACTGCTGGCAAAGGATCTGGGAGACGAGCCGCGCCGTTTCCTGCAGACCATGGACATCCGCGTATTGCGCAACGCCTACGGCCGGCAGCTCGGAAGCTTCTTCACCCGCAGCACCTTCGCAGAGATGGAGGACATACCGATGACCTTCATCCGCGCCCCCTACATAGAGAAAGTTACAGCTCCCGACGTAGAGGTCCTGGCGACAGTGGACGGCCATATCGTAGCCGCCCGCCAGCGCAATATGCTCGCCACCTCCTTCCACCCGGAGCTCAACGATGACTGGCGCATACACCGCTGGTTCATAGAGCATCTTATCGAAAAGCCGGAATAATCCTCCCGGCTTTTATTACTTATTTCAACACATGGACAACATTACAATCCGACTGGAACAGACATCCGATTACCGTGAGACAGAAGAGGTCGTAAGGGAGGCCTTCTGGAACGTCTATTCGCCCGGATGCACTGAGCACTACCTGCTGCACACTATGCGCGGGTCATCAGGCTTCGTACGGGAACTGGACTTCATCGCCGAGTCGGGCGGCAGAATCATAGGGGCAGCCGTTTCTCAGAAAGGGTATATCCTTGGCGACGACGGCAACCGGTACGGGGTTCTAACACTGGGTCCCATAGCCGTGCTGCCGTCTTTCCAGCACCGGGGAACCGGACGGGCGCTGATAGAGCATACCCGTGCAGCCGCTGCAGAGAAGGGATACCGCGCCATCCTGCTCTGCGGAGACCCAGAATACTACCGGAATGTCGGTTTCACCGCCGCGGAGCACTACGGAATACGCACGTCCGGGAACAGATACGCGGCGGCCCTTCAAGCATGTCCGCTATACAGGAACGCACTGCAGGGACTTGCCGGACGATACTTCGAGGACGACATCTATCTTGTAGACGAGGCCAAGGCTGCACTGTTCGACAAGCAGTTCCCGCCCAAAGAGATGCTCTCGGGCACTCCGTCACAGCAGCGTTTCAAGGAAGTTTCCGCCATGGTGAAGGAATATCCCGGAAAATATTTCTGAGAAATTTGTATATTCGCAAAGTAAAAACCTAAGAAAAACCTATCGAATATGCAGACACTGTCCGACATCATCGCTTCCATCGCCTCTTTCCTGTGGGGATGGCCGCTCATCATCCTGCTTCTCGGAACCCATATTTACCTGACGATAAGACTCAGATTCCCCCAGCTGAAAATATTCAAGGCCATCAGGCTGTCTGTGACCAAGGACAAGACCGAACACGGGGACGTAAGCCAGTTCGGGGCGCTTGCCACGGCGCTGGCGGCTACCATCGGCACCGGCAATATCGTGGGAGTGGCCACGGCCATCACCCTCGGAGGCCCGGGCGCCGTGCTGTGGTGCTGGCTCACCGGCGTGTTCGGCATGGCCACCAAATATTCGGAAGCTCTGCTCGCCGTCAAGTACAGGGTCAGGATCAAGAAGGACGGGCACATCCTCGGCGGCCCGATGTATGCTCTCGAACGCGGTCTGAAGGCCAAATGGCTGGGCGTGCTTTTTGCCGTCTTCGCCGTCGTGGCCTCGTTCGGCATAGGCAACATGGTACAGTCCAACGCCATCTCCATGCTTCTGGACGAGAACCTCAGCATTCCCCCGGTCGTAACCGGCATAATCATAACCGTGCTTACCGCACTGGTAGTACTGTTCGGCATAAAGGGCATCGCCAAAGTATGCACATGGCTCGTGCCGTTCATGGCCCTATTCTACATCATAGGCTGCATAATCATCCTGTGCGTCAACTTCGAGTACCTCGGAGAGACCATCAGGGTCATAGTCACCTCCGCCTTTTCGCCTCAGGCAGCAGGCGGCGGATTCGTAGGCTCGACCATCATGACCGCCTGCCGTTTCGGTATCGCCCGCGGCCTCTTTTCCAATGAGTCTGGCCTCGGCTCAGCCCCTATCGCAGCCGCAGCGGCCCAGACCCGCAACCCTGTCCGCCAGGCCCTCGTGTCCTCCACCGGGACTTTCTGGGATACGGTCGTGGTATGCGCCATGACAGGACTCGTACTGGTCAGCTGTGTCATTGCCCCCAACGGCATAGACTCCGCAAGCGAGACCCTGACGACCCAGGCTTTCGGCATCATACCGATAGCCGGACCGATTATCCTCAGCATCGGCATTGTAACCTTCGCCTTCTCCACCATCCTCGGCTGGTCCTACTACGGCGAGCGCTGCATCGAGTACCTCGGAGGCCGCAAGGCTACATTTGTCTACCGCATCCTCTTCATCATCGGCATTTTCATAGGAGCCGTAGCCAACCTGTCGATAGTCTGGAACCTCGCCGACATGATGAACGCCCTGATGGCCATCCCGAACCTCATTTCCCTGCTCCTGCTCTCCGGAGTCCTCGTCAAGGAAACCCGGTACTACCTCTGGGAGAAGCGGCTCGACGAATACTCCAAGGACGAAATCCCGACAATCGATAAATAATTATATATTTGCAGCCGCTTAAGACTGCAGACATGATAAAGGCACTGTTTTTCGACATAGACGGTACACTGGTAAGTTTCAAGACCCATTCGGTACCGGCATCCACTGTGGAGGCGCTGACCGCTGCGCACGAGAGAGGTGTGAGAATATTCATCTCCACCGGCCGGCCGGCACCGCTTATCAACAATCTCGACCCGATAGAGCACCTCATCGACGGCTACATCACTGTCAACGGCGCTATCTGCACCGTCGGCGGGGAGACCATATCACGCACACCCATTGACCCCGAGGATGTCAGGACCATCATCAGCGCCGCAGACAGCTGGGGCATCCCGACGCTGATCGTGGGCGAAGACCGGGCGACAGTACACAACCACCGCCCGATCGTAGACCGGATATTCGGCCAGATGCTGGATATCAAAGGGCTGGACATGCACACCTCTACGGAGGAAATGCTCTCCCGCCCCATTTACCAGCTGACCCCATTCTTCGACGAAGGGCAGGAAGCAGCCGTGGATCCGCTGCTCAGGCATGCCGAGTCAGCCCGCTGGTGCCCATATTTTTCCGATGTGATATCCTCGGACGCCGACAAAGGCCGCGGCATGGAGATAATCGCCGGACATACAGGCATAGAGCTGTCTGAGTGCATGGCATTCGGAGACGGTGGCAACGACATATCCATCCTGCGCCGGGCCGGAACAGGGGTGGCCATGGGCAATGCGGGGGTAACTGTCAAGAACGCCGCCGACTACGTAACGGACAGCATCGACAGCGACGGAGTCTCCAGGGCTCTCAGACATTTCGGCATCATAGCATAACTTTCAGAGAACAAGGCAAAGACAATGGACAACAAAAAAGATTTCGCAAAAGTGTTCATGATTGCCGGAAGCGAGCCCCTCGGCTGCTGCGGCATTCAGGCAGACATCAAGGCAGTATCGGCATGCGGAGGATTCGCAGCCGGAGCCACCACCCTTCTGGTGGACATGAATACCACCCATGTCAAGGGCATCCACACCATCCCTGTGGACATCATACTGAACCAGAGCCGGGACTTCCTGGACGATGTGGGAGCTGACTGCATCAAGACAGGCATGCTCTACGAGAAGCAGATAGTAGAGGCAGTGGCCGGCCTGCTGCGGGAGTATCCCGACGTGCCGAAGGTCATCGACCCGGTGATGGTAGACTCAGGCGGCAGGGCCCTCATCCTGCAGGAATCCATAGACGCCTACCGCGAACTGCTTTTCCCCCAGGCCGAGATCATCACCCCCAACATCCACGAGGCCCGTGTGCTGGCCGGCGAGACCATCACCCTCGACAACGTGGACAGACTCATCCGGAAGATATCGGAGGCCGGCTGCTCTGTGATCATCAAGTCGATACCCGACGGGGAAAACCTCATCGATGTGCTCTACAACCGCCGCACAGACACCGTCAGACGTTTCTCCAAGCGCCATATAGACACCCGCAACGTCAACGGCACAGGCGACACATTCGGCTCGGCAATAGCCACTTACATCGCAAGAAAGTACGACCTCGACGCAGCCGTGGAAAGGGCGGAGATATTCATCAACGAATCCATATTCAACGGATCCTGCTACCGTTTCGGACCCGGTTACGGCCCGGTCCACCCCTTCTACCGTACGATAGATTTCTTTGAAAGGGAAGACAGCAGCTACTCCTTGAAATAAATCCTCTTGACCCTGCGGGAGATGCTCGTGAGCACCTCGTAGGGGATAGTTCCAAGTTTGTCGGAGATTTCGGTCACAGGTATATCGTGGCCGAATATCTCCACCTCGTCCCCGACCCTGGCTCCGGTGCCGGTCACATCCAGCATGCAGGCATCCATACAGATATTGCCTATCACCGGCACTCTCTGTCCGCGGACCATCATCTCTCCTACCCCGCAGCTCAGATGGCGGTCCAGTCCGTCAGCATAGCCCACCGGAATCACCGCGATATCCGAATCCCGCGTCACCCGGCCCTTCCGTCCGTACCCCACCGTCTGCTCCGGAGTAATCCTGCGTATCGAGGCGATATGCGTCTTGAACGAACTTACAGGCTCCAGCCCGGGCAGCGGTCCGACACCGTACAGCCCTATACCGAGCCGCACCATATCGAAGGCATACTGCGGAAAACGCTCTATGCCGGCACTGTTGAGAATGTGTCTTATGATCTTGTAAGGAAAATGCGGCCGGACCATTTCAGTCATCTCCCCGAAAAGACGTATCTGCCCGAGGGTAAACTCATCTTCGGCAGGATCGTCAGCCGCCGCCAGATGTGAGAACATACTCCGCAGCATCAAGGTCCTGCGTCCTTTCATAAAATCCAGCAACTCCGGAATATCCCGCTTGTCCAGACCGGAGCGGTTCATCCCGGTATTGAGTTTCAGATGCACGGGATAATTCTCCACCCCTCCACGGGCAAGCACAGCCTCGAAGTCCCGCAGCAGTCTCAGCGAATATATCTCAGGCTCCAGGGAGAATTCAATCATCTGGTCAAATGCCTCCGGCTCGGGGTTCATCACCGCTATCGGCACTGTAATGCCCTTGGAACGCAGTTCCACTCCCTCGTCCGCGTATGCCACCATCAGATAATCCGCCCCGCTGTACTGCAGCTGGGCCGCTATCTCACCGGCTCCGCTGCCGTAGGAGAAGGCCTTGACCATCACGGCCAGCCTCGTCCCGCGCGGTACACGGTTGCGGAAAAGGTTGAAATTACGGGACAATGCATCCAGGTCCACCTCCAGCACCGTGGTATGCGACTGACGGGCCAGGAAGCTGCCTATATACTCGAAACGGAACTTTCTCGCCCCCTTTATAAGGATGTCCATATCGCGGAAATCATCCCTGCGCTCATTCGCAAGAAAATCCTCAGTCGACCCGTAAAACCGCTTTTGCGGTATACGGTCGAAAAGCCCCCGGAGGGCACTCAGGCACGGACCGACTCCGATGAAAAGCCTCACTCCGGATTTTTCCAGCATCTGCGCCACCTGCCGGTAGAGCTGTTCGGCCCTGACACCTACATCCACGAAATCAGACAAGATCACCACCTTAGGCCTGGTCGAATCCTGATGGGACAGGGTTCCCAGTGCAATGGCAAAAGAAGCAGGGTCCGAATTGTAGTAATCCTTTATCAGAGTACTGCCCTCCACACCCTCGCGTATCTCCATACGCATGGCTACCGGCTGCAGGTCAGCTATCCTCGGAGCAAGCTGCCTGAGCTCATATCCGTGACAAAGCATGAATGACAACGCGGTCATACAGTTTTCATAGGAAGCATCATCCGCAAAGGGTATATGGATACTGCCGTGCTCTACGGTACTGCCTCCTCTGCGGCCATATTCCAACTCCACATCCCTTCCGGAGAAAGAAAGTGTGTTCCCGAGCACCCGCACATCCGCTTCCGGAGACTCTCCCCACAGGTAAAGCCTGGTCTGCGGACCACATTGCCCGCGGATTATACTTGCAGCCTCCCCTTCCCGGCATATTACTGTCCGACAGCCCTTGAAAAGCAGGGCCTTCTCCCGCATCTTTTCTTCCACCGACGGGAAATTTTCCCCATGGGCCTCTCCCAAATGTGTAAAGACCCCGATGTCCGGACGGATGATCCGGTGCAGGCGGGCCATCTCACCGGGACGGGACATTCCGGCCTCGATCAGTGCAATGCGGCAATCAGGAGTGATTTCCAGAAGAGAAAGAGGCACCCCTACCTGTGAATTATAACTGCGGGGACTGCGGCTGACGGGGACATCCTCCCCGATAAGCTGAGCAATCCATTCCTTGACCACGGTCTTGCCGTTGCTGCCGGTAATGGCTGTAACCTCTGTATGCGGAAGATTCCTTCTGCGATGACGGGCCGCCGCGGACTGAAGGGCCTCGAGGGTATCATCTACATACTGTATGGCAGCATCTTCCAATGAATCATAATCGGGACGGTGTTCACTCAGGACGAAGTGGCGCACCCCTCTTTCATAGAGGGAACCCACATAATCATGCCCGTCGTTATTCTGCCCTTTCAGGGCGTAAAAGACAGTCTCTTCGGGACGGGTAACCGTACGGCTGTCTACGGAAACTATCATGCTACTGCTTTTTTGCAGCGCAAATTTAATGCTTTTTCCGAAAGACTATCTTCAGACCCACGATGAAGAGCAGACCTCTGAAACACAACTCGATGCACATGGCAGTCCAGACGCCTGCAAGCCCCATCGAAGGAGCCAGGAGCCAGGCGAGGGACAGGCGTACCGCCCATATACTGAAAAAGTTCATCAGACACGGAGCCAAAGTGTTGCCCATTCCTACAAATACACTGTAGGCCACTATCGAGGCGGCAAACATAGGCTCGGCCCAGGCCTCAATACGCAATGCCTGTATTCCGAGACGCAGCACCTCGGCATCGGAAGTCATTGTCCCCATGATAGCCGGAGCCCCCAGATACATCACTACTCCCATTATCCCCATCACTGCCATACCCATCAGAACCGTAATCCGGGCAAACTGACGGGTAAGGTCCCTGCGTCCGGCTCCGTAACTCTGTCCTACCAGGGTAGTTGCCGCATCCGCAATACCATATCCCGGCATGTAACACAGACTCTCGGCTGTAACGGCAAAGGAATTGGCAGCAATCGCAAATACGCCCAAAGGGGCCACAATCACCGTTGTCATAATCTGGGCACCGCAGATGACAGTATGTTCCACAGCCATAGGCAGACCTATCCTCACTGCCATTTTCAGAACGGGACGGGTCGGGCGGAAACTGCCCTTCTCCCCCTTCAGCCTGAGATAGTCCGAGCGGCGCAGCAGATACCCTAGCATCAATGCCGCAACCGTCAGCTCTGCCAGACCGGTACCTAATGCCGCTCCCTCAACTCCCCACCCTGCGCCCGGCACATGCACAGTCCGGCCTAAAACGGCAATGTCGCGTGAGGGGAAAATCAAAAAGAAATTGAATACCACATCCAGCAGGCACATCATGACACTAAGCATACTGGGTATCTTCATATTGCCGCTGCTGCGCAACATGCCGGCCGAAAGGACGTATATCTGGAAAACAGGTAAAAACGCAGAATATATCAGAAAATACTTAGAGGCATCCCCCGCAATCTCCGGGGCCCCGCCTATCCACACAGGGAGCGGACCGCTGACCGCCATGCCGGTACATCCCCACAACAGGCCGAAAAGTCCGACCGTCACTATGGCCTGACGGAGTACAGACCTCGCCCGTTCCATATCCCCGGCCCCTATGGCATGGGCCACCTGCACCGAGAAACCTATCGAAACAGCCGTACACGTCCCGCTGAAAAGCCAGGTTGTAGTGGATACCAGGCCGATGGATGCAGCCGGTGCCGCCCCGAGACTGCCCACCATTGCCGCATCTATATACTGCATGACAATGGACGAGAGCTGCGCCAGCACTGCAGGCACGCTCAGCATCAGAGTCAGACGCAACTGCTGCCCGGCCGACATAGGCAGACCTCCGCGGATCCTCGCAAGCAGATTGTCAGAAATTCTATCCTTTACAGCCATCCTTTCACTTTACTCCATAGACATCCTCGGGGTGCGTTCCGAAGGGTTCGATGTGGACTACTATGTCGTAGACCTCGGGAATGCTTTCACGGATATTGCTCTCTATCTGATTTGCCAAGGCATGGGCCTGCGAAAGGGTCATACTGCCGTCCGCTTCGATATCGAGAGTGATCATATATTTGCCGCCTATACTGCGGGAGCGTACACGATGAGGATTGCTTATGCCTTCCACCTTGCTTATGGCATCGAAAATCTTCTGGTAAACCGAAACGTCCTTGACTCCATCCATCAGCTCTACGTTGGAATCCATGAATATCATTATGGCGGAACGGATAATGAAACAGCTTACGAGCAGGGCCGTTACTGAATCGAGCACCGGCATGTCCAGTACAAATGAAAAGAAAAGGCCTGCCAGCACGCTGACGGATATTACCATATCATTGCGCATGTTGACCCCGTTGGCTACCAGCATGGACGACCCGGTACGCTTTCCCACGCGGGTCTGATATACTGACAGCAGGAGTTTGCACACTATCGACAGCACCGTGACATATATCGCCACGGCACCGGGCATAGTCCTTTCTTCGTTCCGGAAGAGGTGCCCGACTGCGGAAATGAACATTTCCGCTCCTGCAAAAAATATAAGCATTGACAGAATCTTCGTAGCAATCGACTCGGCCTTGGCATAACCGTAGACATACTTCTTGTTGGGCCTCCGTCCCATTATCTTTGCAGTTACTATCATCACTGCCGACACCGCCACATCCGATGCCGAGTCTATACCGTCACCCACCACTGCGAAACTCCCGCTTACGACTCCCGCGACGATTTTGGCCACCGAGAGCAGCGCATTGCCTGCGATACTGGCATAAGATGCTGCAAGTATCTGCTTTTCAACTGATTTTTGCCTTATTTTACTCATATCCGGATTGGCAAAGATAATTAATTTGCGTGAATACCGCATTTCACATACATTTGCGGACACCAATTCATGCAAATATGATCAGAGCACTTATAATAATAATGGCAGCCGCATCCGTCCTCACCCTCTCGGTGTCATCCTGCGGCAACGGACGGAAAGACTCCCATGAAGGCAGGCAGATGCCTATGGAATACGCGAAGTATCTGGATATAAGGGACTGTGGGGACTACTCCGTCGCAGACATCATCAACCCCTGGGACACCTCCCGCCTGCTGCACCGCTATGTTCTCGTACCTTCGGACACTCCCGTGCCTGAAGGCCTGCCGGAAGGCACCCTCATACGTACTCCCATAGACCACATCATTGTCTATTCTTCCGTCCATGCATCCATCATTGACGCTCTCGGAGGCTCTGATCGCATAACCGGAGTATGCGAGCCGGAATACATGACTTCCGACGCCATCAGGAAAGGCATCGCTTCCGGCACCATAATCGACTGCGGCAACTCAGTATCGCCCAACATAGAGCGGATAGCCGACGCAGGCGGGAAAGTCATCATCGCATCCCCTTTCGCGAACAGCGGATACGGAGCGGCAGGCAAACTCGGCATCCCCATCGTGGAAGCCGCCGACTACATGGAGGACCTTCCCTTGGGACGCACCGAATGGATAAGACTGTTCGGGGCCCTGTTGGGATGCCGGGAAAAGGCGGACTCCCTTTTTCTCGAGGCAGAATCGGAATACAATGAAGTGAAAGACATGGTAGCACGGCACATCACGGAATGCGGCGGCGACTCCCACCGTCCCACACTGCTGGCCGAGCGCAAGTACGGAGCCTCCTGGGATGTACCTGGCGGAAACAGCTATATGGTACGCATCTACAGGGATGCAGGGGCGGACTACATATTCGGGCACTACACCTCCACAGCCAATGTCAATATGTCATTTGAGAATGTACTCAAAGAGGGAATCGATGCCGATATATGGGTCCTCAAATACTGGAACAAAGAGCCCATGTCTTACGCATCTCTGCAGGCAGAGTACCACCTCTACTCCAGGTTCAAGGCTTTCCAGGAACGCAGAATCTTCGGATGCAACACATTCTCATCCACCTATTACGATGACATCGTCCTGCACCCTGCATGGATTCTGACAGATCTGGCATCAGTATTCCATCCGGACCTCCTTCCGGAACACGGACGACGCTACTTCAAGCCTCTGGCAGAATAAGGCAGGAGCAGCCTCACCGCCTGGGCGATACTATCCACAGTTGCAAGAGTCCCTGAATCAGGTTCCGAGACCTCTATGCACACAGGAGACAGGCAGCGTACACAGGGAATGCCTGCTGCAGGCAATACGGGAGTGAATCCATTGCGGGCCAACGCATTGGCCATCCAACGGGCTGTAAGGCTGTCGCCCTCTACCCCTATCTCCGGTCCCGATACTCCTGTGGAGAGCCGCCCGGAGCGGACTTCGAAGTTCATGCCACGGCGGCCGAAAAATTCTCCGAGACTTCCGTCCAGAACCAGTTCCTCAGGCGGGCCGGACACCACAGGGACCCCGGCCGAAAGCAGCAGCAGCCGGTCGGAGTACATCAGGGCGTTGTCGATATCATGGGTGGAAAGGAGAATGGCCTTGCCCTGCTCCCTTGCAGTGCGGTGCAGCAGCGACATGGTCTCGATACGGCTCGCCACATCCAAAAAAGCCGTAGGCTCATCCAGCACGATAACCGGGCACTCCTGCGCCAGAGCCTTGGCTATCATAGCCCTCTGCCTTTCCCCGTCGGACAGTTCTGAGACATAGCTCCAGGCCTTATGGTCAATGCATACGGCCTTCATCGCACCGGAGACTACTTCGCGGTCCCTCTCCCCCAATCTCCCGAAGAAACCGGTATGAGGCTGACGTCCCAAAGAGACAAGCTCACGCACAGTAAGTCCTCCGGCATTTGTCCTGTCCGTCAGCACTACCCCGACCGTAAGTGCGAATTCATGTTTTGAATACTCGTAGAGTTTCCGGTCCATCACCTCCACTGTCCCGCTGACAGGAGGCTGAAAACCGCACAGAGTTCTGATCAGGGTGGATTTGCCTGCTCCGTTAAGTCCTATCAGAGACGTGAGTTCTCCGGAGTATATGTTAAAATCCACACACGGATGGACCACACTCCACTCCCGTCCGTTCTTTCCGGAAGGATATCCGATAGCCAGGAATGAGGCGGAAAGTGCAGCCTTTGATCCGGATATGTTCTGACAGGGACTCATATCAGTCAAAATATTGAATACGTTTGCGGTTCATTATCACATAAATTATTACCGGCGCTCCGAAAAGAGGAGTAACGGCTCCGAGAGGAAGCAGGTTACCGGTACCGGGTATAACTGTCAGCATATTGCATACCAATGCGATATCCGCACCGGCCAGAATGGTGGCCGGCACTAAGGTCGAATGGTCGGAGGTCCCCGAAAGCAGACGGGCCACATGTGGCACGGCAAGGCCTATAAACGATATGGGGCCGCAGAAGGCAGTAACCACGGCAGTCATCACTCCGGTACATACGAGTACGGAGATTCGGGCAGCCGCTACGTTGACTCCGAGATTCGATGCATATTTTTCCCCTAACAGAAGGGCATTGAGCGGCTTCACCAACAGTATGGAACAGGCCAGACCGAGCAGGGCCGCCACGGAGAAGAACGGCAGGGAATCAGGAGACACCGCCGAGAAATCACCCATCCCCCACATGACAAACTGCCGGACCTTATCAGCCGAGGCATAATAATTCAGGATGGATATACACGAGGATACCAGATAGCCTACCATTATGCCGATAATAAGCAGCATCACATTGCTGCCTACCCGGCGTGAGAAAAACACTATCACTGCCAGTACTGCAAAAGCCCCGGCCATGGCTCCTGCCACAGTTGCCATATATCCTCCGAATGAGCCCACGGAGCCTCCGAAAGCCAGCATCACCAATGCCACCCCGAGATTGGCACCGTCGCTGACTCCGAGAATGGAAGGTCCGGCAAGCGGATTGCGGAACAAGGTCTGGAGCAGAAGACCGCTTACAGCCAGAGCGGCACCTGCAAGCATGGCCGTCACTGCCTGGGGCAGACGCGAGCCGGTGAGAATTATCTTCCATGCCGGATTTTCCGTCTCCGAACCGGTAAGTATGTCCAGGACCGCCCCCGGCGGGATGGGCACGGCGCCATAGAACAGGCTGGCCGTGAAAAGCACTGCAAGCAGTGGCAGCAAGATGCAGTATATGCGTCGGTTTCGGGCTGTCATTGCTTTCCGGAATATCTTTTACCGTATATTATCCCGCACACATAGCGGAATATCACTATCACCAGAAAGAGGATCAGTATGGACACCTCGTAGAACAGCCTCTGCGATATCGTCTCCCTGGCGGTCAACTCTTCCGAGTCGAGACTGAACGTACGGGATACGTCTTCGGGAGAGAACCTCCATCCGGCCCATTTCCTGACGACAATCCCGTTGTGGAGGAAGAGTACGCCGCCATTGGAACGTACCATGGATATCAGTGTCTTGTAGTCTCCGAACACCATCGCTCTCCGCAGTTCCGGATAACGCCCTGCCACCGAATCCATCACCGCGTCCATGACCGGAGCCGCCACAATGGTCCTTCCTCCATGGACAGCAATCGAATCCACACACCCGCTTACCATTGGCCAGTAGTCCTCACCGAGCTTTGACGGACGAAGGACCGTGAAAATGAACACAGGGGCTTCCGAATTCACAATATCCTCAGTCACAATGTCTCCGGCCGCATTCGAGAGAGTCATGTCAAACAGCATGTTGTCCGCATCACCGAGGTATACGGATTCTGTACTGACATAATTCCATGTGGTATCGGGCAGACCGTCAAGGGGGAAGTACTCCTGCCGTCCGTCCTTTTCATACAGGAAAACCGTCTCGAAGTTGTCACTGTCCGTGATGTCGTCCAGTTTCGCTGAGATGTTGGTCCCGACCCGGAAATTGCCGAAATCCATAAGCGGCATATTGACAAAGGAATAGATGGAGCAGCACAAAGCCAGTACACCGTATGTGGCCAGAAAAGCCCATTCTGCCGGGACGGGGGCCACAGGGCGGAATTTCTTCCGGAAAAAGAAAACCGGCACTATACATACGGTAAGTACGATATTCTTGTAGAATGTCTCCCACATGGTAAGATGCACGGCCTCGCCGAAACATCCGCACTCCTCCAGCGAATCGGTCAGGGCCAGAATAAAGGTCAGGACGGTGAAGAAAGTATTCATCACCAGTCCGGCTACGGCAGCCACCCTCATCCTCACGCACATCAGAATCGCGATACCTATGAGGAACTCCGTCAGGGACAGTACCATTCCGAACGCGACTGCACCCTGGCGCAGAAAACCGATTCCGAGGGTATTCAGATATGCTTCAACTATCAGCCCTGTGCCGACCGGATCGGTCAGCTTGAAAAAGCCGGACAGAATATAGGTCACACCGAATACCAGGCGGAGCAGGAACATCAGAATACGCAGCAGTCTCATGGAAGCACCTCCCTTATTTTTCCGAACACCTCATCTTCCGGAGGCATCCTGCCTTCCGCATCCGTACAGTCGATTCTAATGAAAGACGGATCCCTGCGGCACAGTCTGAGGTATACCTCACGTACACGGCTCTGGAAGCCCATATCCGCCTCATGGATATCCTGTTCCCCGTGCAAGTACTCCCTGTCGGCTCCGCCGCGATGTTCCCCGAGCCTGCCGCTCACGAATGACAGAGGCACATCCAGAAAGATATTCAGATCCGGACGCGGAATTCCGTACACCCCGTATTCGGTCCTTAGAATCCAGTCCTCGAGAGACCTGGACTCGGAGGCTGACGCCGTTTTGGCACACTGGAATGCGATATTGGAGTACACATACCTGTCCAACAGTACCGTTTTCCCCATGTCCAGCCATTTGCGGATGAGAGGTGCGGCATCCCTGCGGTCCTCTGCGAAGAGAAGTGCAACTATCATCGGGTGGACGTCTTCCATTTTCCCGAACCCGCCCCGGAGAAACCGGGCGATCATTTCCCCCACCACAGGAGCGTCGAACCTGGGGAAATGCAGATATTCCGGCCTGCTGCCCGAACGGCCGGTAAGATATTCTATCGTTTTAGCGACCTGGGTAGACTTGCCGGAGCCGTCCAGACCCTCTATTACTATCAGCATAAATCCGTTTTTTATGAAACTTTGCAAATGTACAAAATTATAACCTATATTTGTGATTTAATCACATTACAGTCATGCTTACATCGATTTCCCCAATAGACGGAAGATACTACAGGCAGGTACGCGACCTGTCCTCGTATTATTCCGAATTTGCCCTCATAAGATACAGGGTAAGAGTTGAGATAGAGTATTTCATCGCCCTCTGCGAACTTCCCCTGCCACAGCTCGAAGGCTTTGACCGGAGCCTCTTCGACTCCCTCCGCAGCATCTACCAGGACATGACGGAAGACGAAGCCGCACAGGTCAAGGAGATAGAGAAAACCACAAATCATGATGTCAAGGCAGTGGAATACTACATAAAGAGAAGGTTCGATGCCATGGGGATTCCTCCACGCTACAAGGAATTCGTACACTTCGGACTCACCTCCCAGGACATCAACAACACATCTGTCCCGCTGAGCCTCATGGAAGGTATCCAGGACGTGTACCTGCCCCAGCTGTACGAAGTGCTCAACACACTCGACTCAATGGCAGAAGAATGGAAGGATATCCCTATGCTTGCCCATACACACGGACAGCCGGCATCCCCTACCCGCCTGGGCAAGGAGATTGCCGTATTCACAGCCCGTCTGAGGGAACAGCAGAAAATGCTTATCGCAGTGCCGTTCTCTGCCAAATTCGGCGGAGCCACCGGCAACTTCAACGCCCATTTCGCAGCCTACCCTGACATAGACTGGAACGCTTTCGCCGAAGATTTCGTGGAAGACCGTCTCGGCCTGAAACGTTCGTGGCCGACCACCCAGATCGAGCACTACGACAATACGGCGGCCCTTTTTGATGCGATAAAACGCATAAACAACATTCTCGTGGACCTGTGCCGCGACATGTGGACCTATATCTCCATGGAATACTTCAAGCAGAAAATAAAGGAAGGGGAGGTAGGATCGTCAGCCATGCCGCACAAGGTCAATCCGATAGATTTCGAGAATGCAGAAGGCAACCTGCTCATGGCCAATGCTGTCTGCGAGTTCCTCGCATCGAAGCTCCCTATCTCCAGACTCCAGAGGGACCTGACGGACTCTACCACCCTGCGTAACATCGGAGTGCCCATAGCCCATACCATCATCGCCCTGAAGTCCCTCAAGAAAGGTCTCGACAAGCTGATCCTCAACCGTGAGGCCATCGAGCGCGACCTCTCGGACAACTGGGAAGTGGTAGCCGAAGGCATACAGACAATCCTCCGCCGCGAGGGCTACCCTAACCCTTACGAGACCCTCAAGGCCCTTACCAGAACCGGCCAGGCGGTATCAGACCGCACCATACGCGAGTTCATCGATTCGCTCGACATTGCCGAAAACGTCAAGGACGAACTCAGAAGACTTACACCTTTCAACTATACCGGAAAATAACATGAAACGTTTTATCCTCATTTTCATCCTGTCCTGCCTGCAGGCAGGCATACTGGGAGCACAGACTCCTGAATATGACAAATACTTTACATCCGACCGTCTCCGCATAGACTTCATCCTGTCGGGGAACTCCGATTCCCAGCAGGCCTATCTGGCAGGACTCAGGAAAGAATGCCGGTGGGCAGGTTCACCTGCATCGCTCATCGATCCGTTCCGCTATGGAGAATATATGTTCGAAGCATGGTCCGGCCAGACCCTGATCTACTCCAAAGGCTTCTCCACCCTCTTCCAGGAGTGGAGGACGACCGCTGAAGCCCGCGAGGTATCGAAGGCATATACCCAGGCCGTATGGATGCCTTTCCCCAAAGAGGAAATACGCATCACTCTTTCGGAGAGGGTCAAGGCCACAGGCGGATTCCGCGAGATATTCTCCTGCAATGTCGACCCTGAAGACGCCCTTATCAGCCGCGAGTCGGCCCCTGACTACGCTGTCACTCCACTGCTGACATCAGGAGACATGGCGCACAAAGTGGACCTGCTTTTCGTTGCAGAAGGCTATACGGCCGACCAGATGGACAAATTCCACAATGACTGCCGCAAGTTTATGGAATACCTCTTTTCAATGGAGCCTTACAAGTCCCGTAAAAGCGACTTCAACGTAACTGCCGTGGATGTAGTCTCTTCAGAGCAGGGCACAGACATCCCCAACAGGGATATCTGGAAACACACCGCCCTCAACTCGCATTTCTACACCTTCTACATAGACCGTTACCTGACCATTACAGACCACAAGGCAATAGCCGACAATGTTGCGGGAGCTCCCTTCGATGCCCTTTTCATAGTCGTCAATGAGGAAAAATACGGCGGAGGCGGGATATTCAACTCCTATGCTCTCGGAACTGCCGGCAACGAACAGTCCTATCAGGTGTTCATACATGAGTTCGGCCACAGCTTCGCCGGTCTCGGAGACGAATACTTCACATCTGAGGTGGCATACGAGAACTTCTATAATCTGGAGACAGAGCCATGGGAGCCCAACATTACCACCCTTGTGGACTTCGACAGCAAGTGGAAGGACATGATTGACTCCGGAAAATGGACTGAAGATCAGGTAGGAATATATGAGGGAGGCGGCTACATGGCAAAAGGTGTATACCGTCCCCGCGAGGACTGCCGCATGCATACCAACAGCGCTCCCGACTTCTGCCCCGTGTGCCAGCGGGCCATCAGCCGGATGATAGACTACTACTGCAGGTAATGACCATAAGGCCATACAGCTATTACCTGATCGACCTGGACAGGACACTGTGGGATTTCGACAGCAACTCGGAGCACGCCATAAGTCTGCTCATTTCCCGCAATCCGGAACTGTTCAGGGCTATAAGGGAAAAAGAAGGGTGCGGGGATGATTCCCTGCACCGTTTCTTTTTGCGCTACGATGTGCTCAACCACCGCTTGTGGGCTTTGTACGAAAAGGGGGAGATGTCCAAGGAAGATCTGCGCTGGATGCGTTTCCACGAGGCATTCCGATGGTACGGAGTAGAGGACGAGGCCCTGTCGAGACAGTTCGGGGAAGATTATCTGGAGCAGATGGTCCTGGAGAACCGCCTCATGCCGGGAGCGCGGGAAATGCTGGAGGCAATCCGTTCGGCCGGAGGCAGAATGGCCATCCTGAGCAACGGATTCCGCGAGGTACAGTACCGCAAACTTAGCGGGGCAGGTATCGGGGAATACTTTTCGGCTGTAGTTGTATCAGAGGAAGCCGGATGCCTGAAGCCGCGTCCAGGCATCTTCGCCTACGCCGTGGAAGTGCTCTCAGGCATCCGCCGGAATGATGATCCGGAAGCATGGAAAGAAGCCAAACGGCAGACCCTGATGATCGGGGATGACCCTGTAAACGATATCGAAGGAGCCCAGATATTCGGCATTGACCAGTTCTATTACAACCACAAGCGCCGCCGCGCCATATCACACGCCACCTACGAGTCCACAGATCTGAAACCGTTCTATTCCGACCGTTAGAACAGATCGTCCATCAGCCGGTCGAGGTCCCTGCGTTCCTTTTTGGTAGGACGGCCCGTCCCGCGGTCGCGACGTACGTAGATAGTCTCGAACGGGGCATTAAGCTTGTCGAGTTCCTCCTGAGGTGTGATGTCCTCGGCAAACTCAGGGACAAGCTTTGCCCCGACCCTGTTGCCGACAGGAACTATGACACGATACTGGAAGTGTACGCTGCCTTTGCGCACCGACACTGTATCCCCGGCCTTTACATCCCGTGAAGCCTTGGCTTCCACTCCGTTGACAGAGACCTTGCCGCTGCGGCAGGCATCAGCCGCCTCCGTGCGTGTCTTGAATACACGGATGGACCAGAGAAATTTGTCTATACGTACCTGCTGCTCCATATTACGACGGTATTATTCATTTATATAATTGTCTTTCTCTTCCACCTTTCCTACATATACCTCCATCAGCCTCGTTCCTGGCGTAATTCCGGAAAGGACAAAGTCAGGCATGGCTGCCGGTATAAGCACCCACTCCCCGCGCAGCAGAGGAGTCGGCTCGGATGTTCCGGAAGGAGTGATCATCGCCCCGCCTTCTATACAGCAGTAGAGCAGAAAACTCTCGTATCGGTCCGGCCATATCCTGAGAGGGTCCGTCAGCAGCAGTTCATTGGCAGTGAAATACTTGCTCTCGACGAGCTTCTTCGAGGGGGCGTTTCCTCCGGCGGGGACGAATCCGGTTCCGTCATATTTCCTGTAGTTGATGCAGCTCAGGGCCTGATCCACGTGCATCTCCCGGGCCGTGGCGGGATTGTTCTCCCGGCCCCAATCGTATATGCGGTAGGTCACGTCCGAAAGCTGCTGGATCTCGGCTATCACCAGACCGCCTCCGGCCGAGTGGACGGTACCGGCCTCGATGAAGAAGAAGTCTCCCTTCTTTGGTGTAACCACATTCAGTACCTCTTCGAGGGTGCCGGCGGCACAACGGTCCAGAAACTCGCGCATATCCAGATCCCTGTTGAATCCCATGTAGATACGGGCAGTGGGGTCGGCCTCAAGCACATACCATGCCTCGTTCTTGCCGTAGGAATTGTGCCGGTCAAAGGCGGTCTCGTCGTCGGGATGCACCTGCACGGAAAGCCGCTCATTGATGTCCAGGAGCTTGACCAAGACAGGGAACTCATTGCCGAAACGTTTGTAGTTGTCCTCCCCGACTATCTCGTCCATATAGGTCTCAATGACATCGAAGAGGGGATTGTCCTCCAGCCAGCCGTTCTCTATCACAGAACTGTCATCCTCGAAGCCGGAGACCTCCCAGCTCTCCCCTATCACTGCATCGGGATCGAAAGGCTTGTGGAACTGAGCGGCCAGACGGCGCCCTCCCCATACCCTTTCCTTGGGCTGGGGTATGAACTTAATGGGATAAATCGCTTTTTTCATCTGTAATATATTTGTTTATCAATCCTATGCCGGCAGCCAGCACCAGAGCGGAGACGGCAAGCAGTATGTAAGTCATCTGGGGACCGAACATGCTCTGCATAGTCTCATCGGAAACAACTTCCGGGCCGAAAAATGCAGCCACCATGATGGTCAGGGTATTGTTGAGCGAATGCATCGCTACCACGGTCCAATAACTGCGGGTACGCACGTATATCCATCCGAAAAGACAGCCCATCACGAAAGCCGGAAGAGCCTGCCAGGGATTGAGGTGCGCTATACCGAAAAGCACCGACGACCAAAGGATCGCCCACCATGTATCCATCCTCCGCATCAGTCCGGTAAGGATTACCCCCCGGAAGAGAAATTCCTCCAACAATGGAGCCAGCACACTCATCGTCAGCAAATTGAAAACAATATTTGTTCCGTACATCTGCTCCAGCGCGCTGCTGAACCACTCCGGCATCTCCATTCCCTCCGGCAGGCTGCTGATCAGGATGATTACGGCCAGTTCAAGCAGAATCACGACCGGGATGAATGCCCACAACCCCATCCTTCCGAAACGGGGCCGGTCCAGACGGATACTGTCATACTCCGGAAGCTGCTCTCCAAAAGGACTGTTCAGCCGCCGCAGCCCCTTCCAGTACAGATACATCAGAGGGAAAATATAAGCCAATGCATAGGTCAGCGGCAATGCAGCTGTCTCAAATGCCTGATATTTTTCATTGTCAGACAGTTCCCCGCTACCGAAATCATATCCGACAAAGACATTGAATACAAACAGCTGCAACATAGCAGCTGCAAACTGTCCTCCGGCGAACAGGAACAGTATCAGCCATGACTGCTTCAGATCCGGAAGGGAATACATCAGTTTTCTAAGCATGAGATATCAGGTTTTCAAAAATTTTTCAAAGATACGCAATTAATGATAACTTTGCATCCATGGAAGAAATGGAAGAAGAAGTACAGCATCCCGAAAAGAAACGGTATTCCCGCAAAAAGTTCGTGAAAGCGGTCACGAACAAGTACTTCATTGTCACCCTTGCATTCGCGGTGATAGTTCTCTTCATAGACCGGAACAATGTTATCCGGTGGGCCGGAGACTACATCGAGGTATTGCGCCAGGAGAGGGTCATCCGTCAGTACGGCAAAAGCATCCAGGCTCTGGACGGAAAGCTGGACGAGCTGACTTCAGACAAAGACTCCCTGGAGAAATTCGCCAGGGAGCAGTATTATTTCCATCGGGAGGACGAGGAAGTGTTCATTGTCGATTGAACTGGGTCATAGTCCTTTCTATGCCGGCCAGACCGAAGGACTTGACGGCCTCCACAGCCCTCTCCCGTATCTCCGGGAGCTGGCGTTCCTCCTCCTCATCCCATTTTCCCAGCACGAAATCCACCTGCGGACCGCGCCCCACATGCGAACCTATGCCCACCCGGAGACGGGGATAGTCCTGGGTGCCGAGCATCTCCGCGATGTTGGCAAGTCCGTTGTGACCGCCTGCACTGCCACCCTTACGCATACGCATGGTCCCGAACGGCAGATTCATGTCGTCCGCTATCACCAACAGATTCTCCACCGGGATATTCTTTTTATCCAGCCAGTAGGCTACGGCCTTGCCGCTCAGGTTCATATAGGTCGAAGGCTTGAGCAGGACAAAAGTCCGGCCCTTGAGCCGGATCTCCGCCATGTCGCCGTAACGTACTGTCGTAAAAAGAGTATTGGACGCCTGAGCCCAGGTGTCCAATACCGAAAATC
>ENA-OOXJ01000299-OOXJ01000299.1-human-gut-metagenome-genome-assembly--contig:-NODE-299-length-44595-cov-5.645622_pt1 | contig 44595 bp, 40 predicted proteins | sample MGYA00241587_ERZ501343 | MGnify/ENA primary metagenome ERZ501343 (study PRJEB25962, sample SAMEA2042918) | human gut metagenome | biome: human gut; feature: human-associated habitat; material: faeces... | reverse complement strand
TTTATCAAGCTTCTCTGCCGTCTGTACGACCCGCAGGAGGGACAGATCCTCTTAAACGGCATCGACATCCGCAAGTACAACTACCGCGACTACATGGGCATCTTTTCGGTGGTCTTTCAGGACTTTCAGCTGCTCTCCCAGCCGCTTGGGGAAAATGTGGCCGGCTGTGCCGCCGGAGAAGAGCAGGATGACCCCGACGAGGAGGCCAACCGCATTCGCCTTGGAAAATATAGCCTTCACCCCTATAACCGCCAGCGCATCCGCAAGGCCCTGATCGATGCGGGCTTTGGCGAAAGGCTCTCGACGATGCCAAAGGGTCTGGACACCCAGCTCTACAAGGATTTTTCAGATGACGGCGTCGAGGTCTCGGGCGGTGAGGCGCAGAAGATCGCCATCGCGCGCGCACTGTATAAGGATGCGCCGTTCATCATTTTGGATGAACCGACCGCAGCGCTCGACCCGATTGCCGAGGCGGAGATCTATGCCCAGCTGGACCAGATCGTGGGGGACAAAACGGCCATCTACATTAGCCACCGCCTATCCTCCTGCCGCTTCTGCGACAAGATTGCAGTATTCGATCACGGCTCCGTTGTTCAGGTCGGCACGCACGACGGACTCCTCTCCGATGAAAACGGAAAATATCATGAGCTCTGGAACGCACAGGCACAGTATTACGACGAACAAGAACAGGAATGAAAAGATCCCCGCTTCGGCGGGGATTTTTTATGTGCCGGATAAAATAAATAAAAAAATAAAACTTAAAACCTGTTGCGTTTTGCCTGTTTTTATGATATACTTGACAAAATACATAAATCAAAGGACTCAAAATGAAGAAAAGACTCAGTTTAACCGAAACCTTTGCCGTAGGTAGCATGCTTTTTGGATTGTTTTTCGGAGCAGGAAACCTTATTTTTCCTGTGTTTATGGGGCAATCGGCAGGGGCAAACGTATGGAAGGCGATAATAGGCTTTCTGATAACGGGCGTCGGAATTCCGCTTCTTGGCGTGGCTTCGCTCGGCATGAGCCGCAGCGACGGTTTGCTTGAACTCAGCAGCAGGATAGGGAAAAGATACGGCGTATTTTTTACGTGCGCGCTTTATCTTTCGATAGGACCGTTTTTTGCTATACCGCGTTGCGCTTCCACTTCCTTTTCCGTAGGTATAAAGCCGCTCGTCAGCGATGGAACGGCAAAATGGATTGTATGGGCATTTGTGCTTGTGTTCTTTGCGGCGGTGCTGTGGTTCTCGCTCAGACCGGGGAAAATACTTACATGGGTAGGTAAAATACTTACACCGATGTTTCTTATAAGTCTTGCACTGCTCGCAGTCACCGCACTTGTAAAACCTATGGGTTCTGTTTCGGGACTTTCTCCTGAAGCGGCTTATGTAAACAATTCGTTTTTTCAGGGCTTTCTTGACGGATACAACACAATGGACGCGCTTGCCAGCCTTGCGTTCGGTATAGTTGTTGTAAACGCAATAAAAGGACTTGATGTAAAAGAACCTTCGGCGATAGCCGGAAATACGATCACATCCGGGCTTTTCGGATGCGCTATTATGGCGTTTATCTATGCCGCACTTGCGATAATCGGTGCGCAAAGCAGAGCCGTATATCCGCTTGCGGCAGACGGAGGCGAGGCGCTTTACGTTATAGCCACGCATTACTTTGGCAGCGTGGGCGGAATAATTCTTGCCGTTACGGTAACGCTTGCATGCCTGAAAACTGCGGTAGGACTTATAACAAGCTGCGGAGAAACATTCTGTGAGATGTTCCCGAAAGGACCTGAATATAAATTCTGGGCGATAGGCTTTTGCGTGATATCATTCTTTATCTCGACCGTAGGTCTCAGTGCGATAATCGGCTGGTCATTGCCGGTGCTTATGCTATTGTATCCGCTTGCGATGACGCTTATTTTGCTTGCGCTCTTCGGAAGACTGTTTTCAAATGACAGAGCTGTCTACGTTTCGGTTACGGCGTTTACTTTTGTTTCCGCATTGTTTGACTTTGTAAAGGCGCTTCCTCTCGGCTTGCCGAAAACAAAAGTTTGTGCGGCGATAATAAGCGTTGGAGAGCTTTTGCCTTTTGCGGATCTTGGACTCGGATGGGTGTGTCCTGCGGCTGTCGGGCTTATAATAGGTCTTATAATTCATTTTGCAAAGAAAATAAAAAAAGGCGCCGCAAAAGCGGCGTAAAAGAAAAGGGACTGAAATTTCAGTCCCTTTGATTTTTTATTTGTCTATTTTTTTAAGGAAGCACGCGCGCGTTTTGTGATGAGTTTTTTCAAATCTGCTCCACAGCGACTGAATTTCAAGATTTGTTGTAAGCATCGGGCCTGTTTCGGCATATTCAATTCCGTTTTCAAGGCAACTTTTGTTTGACGCTTCAAGAATCAGTGCCGCAACTCCCTTTCTTCTGTATTCGGGATCGACCGATATCAGGAGCATATCGAGTGATTTTGATTTTTTCAGCTCGCGCAGAAACGGTATCCAGCCCCACGGAAAAAGGTGACCGTTGCATTTTTTCAGTGCATTGACCGGTGTGGGTATCATAAGTCCGTAGCCGACAAGCTCTCCCTCTTCATTTTCCACAAGCTGAAGGAAACGGAGGTCGACAAGGGGAACGTATTGCGCCGCAAGGTGCGTCATTTGCTCCTTGCTTATCGGAACGTATTCGTAAAGATCGGCATAGCATTTGTTCGTCATTTCAAGAACCTTATAAATATAAGGCTTGAGCTGACTTTTGCGCTTTATTTTTACAATGCGGAGATGATACAGGCTTCTTGCGTGCTCCGCAATCTTTGCGACGGTGGGGTCGATTGTTTCCGGGACGGGAATTTTGTATTCAGTCCACACGGCGTCCTCAACAAAACCGAGTGCGCGGAGATGATCGACGTAATACGGATAGGTATAAAACGTTGCAAACATATTTTTCTGGTCAAAGCCGTATGTGAGAAGACCCTCTTTATCCTGATCGCTGTATCCGAGCGGACCGCAAATCTCATCCATACCGTTTTCTTTGCCAAACTCTTCAACGGCGCCGATAAGAGCCTTTGTCACTTCAATATCGTCTATCATATCGATACGGTTAAAACGAACACGCTTTTGACCGTATTTTTCATTTGCGAAGCGACTGATAATCGCGCATATCCTGCCGACAGCCTTGCCGTCCTTATATGCCATCATCAGCTTGAAATCGCAATATGACGACGCCGGATTTTTGCCCGGTGTGAGATTTGCAAGCTCGTCTTCGAAAATATAAGGCGTGAAATACGGGCAGTCCTTATAAAGCGAAAGAGGGAAGTCTATAAACCTCCGAAGCGCTCTTTTTCCTTTGACCTCTCTGATTTCAATCATAACCGCACTCCTTTCGGCGTTCTGCCGCTTAAAACAGTATAACGCAAAAGCGGAAAATAGTCAAGGCTTTTGTTTGCCGGAATAAAAAAGAACCGTGCGGGGACGGTTCTTTCTTGACAATCTTTTTTTATTTTTCCGTATCAAACTTCTTTTTCAAAGCAAATTCGGTGGGGAAGCACGACGCAATCAGAATGACGCATTGTATTCCGCAGATAATGCCGCCGTAAGTGCCGACCGTTGTGGAGTCTCTGTTCAATGTCAATAGCATAACAACCATTAAGGCGTAAGACAAAAGCAGCATAATCAATCCGATAACAAACCACAGCCTGCCGCAATGCTTATGAGCATACTGCCATGTTTCCTGATTTCTCATTGACCTTTTTGTCCGGTATCCGAAATACGGATTGATTTCTTTCGGAGCATTTTTACGAAAATATGCACCGAATCCAACCATTAAAAGCGGAATTATTGAAGCGACAAACAACATATAAATCCAGAATCCCATTTTTGCGTCTCCGTTTTTCTGCAAAATTTGTTTTGTTAAAGCATAACCTTGCATAAGTATTATATCAAAAAACAAAGCTCCTGTCAACAAAAGAAAAGCCCCGAAAAATCGGGGCTTTTGAATTTGCTCTGTAAGATAACTTGTTATCTCTTTGAGAACTGGGAAGCACGACGAGCGGCTTTGAGACCGTACTTCTTTCTTTCCTTCATTCTCGGGTCACGAGTGAGGAGACCTTCCTTCTTGAGAAGAGTTCTGTAAGAATCATCAGCGAGGAGAAGGGCTCTGGAAATGCCGTGACGGATAGCGCCTGCCTGACCGGAAATACCGCCGCCTGCAGCTGTGCAAACTACATCGAATTTGCCCTGAGTTGAAGTAACTGCAAAAGGCTGGTTAACGATGAGCTTGAGTGTTTCGAGACCGAAGTAATCGTCTATGTCACGACCGTTGATCGTAACTGTGCCTGTGCCGGGATAAAGACGAACACGTGCAACGGATTTCTTTCTTCTGCCTGTACCGTAGAAATAAGGTTTAGCACTTGTATACATTGTTATTTCTCCTTTCTCTCTCAGTCAACGATGAATTCTTTGGGCTGCTGAGCCTGATGATTGTGCTCTGCGCCTTTGAAAACCTTAAGACGTGTGAGAGCGGTAGCGCCGAGAGTGTTCTTGGGGAGCATTCCCTTGACTGCGAGAGTCATAGCGAGTTCGGGCTTTGTAGCCATAAGCGTCTTGTAGGAAACTTCCTTAAGTCCGCCGATGTAGCCTGAATGATGACGGTAGAATTTCTTTTCGAGCTTCTTACCTGTGAGAACTGCTTTCTCAGCGTTTACAACGATAACGAATTCGCCGCAATCAACGTTGGGTGTGAATTCGGGACGAGTTTTACCTCTGAGAAGATTTGCAGCGGCAACAGCCGTTTTGCCAAGAGGCTTGCCTGCCGCATCAATTACATACCAACCGCGAGAAACGGTTTCTTTTTTTGCCATGTAAGTTGACATTGTATTTCCTCCGTAATGAATTTAAGCCGCGCAAAAAAAGCGCCGCTTTTTATGCAACGGTGAAATTATATCATTATGTTTACGGCTTGTCAAGCGTTTTTGCGAAAATAATTTGTATTTTTTAATTTAGCAGGGCTAAAACTCGCAAAATCTTTCAAAATCGCGCGTTTTCACCCTCTGGCTCGCCCGTAGGATAACAATTTTGCGTGCGACAAAATATCGGCAAATACGCTTGAATTTACAGTATATATGTAGTATAATAAACTGAAATATAAATTTCACGGAGGTAAAAATGCTTGATAAGCTTGCGGAAATAGAGAAAAAGTACGAGGAAACGGAAAGCTTGCTTGCAAGTGCGGAATATATTTCCGATCCCGCAAAGCTGAGAGAAGCTATGAAAGAGCTGAAAAAGCTCGCGCCCGTAGTTGAAAAATTCCGTGAATACAAGGATTGGGTAAAGCGCACAAAAGAGGCGGAGGAGCTTCTTTCGGAGGGCGATGCCGAACTGAAAAAGCTTGCTCAGGAGGAGCTTTCCGAGAGCAAGGAGGCTGTCCGCCGTTGCGAAGAGGAGCTTACGGGACTTTTGATTTCAAAAGATCCGAACGACGAAAAGAACGTTATAGTTGAAATACGCGGCGGTGCTGGCGGAGAAGAAGCGGCACTTTTTGCAGGCTCGCTTTACAGAATGTATTCAATGTACGCGGCGACGCATAAATATAAAACCGAGATAATTTCGTCAAATCCGACGGAGCTTGGCGGCTTTAAGGAAATTTCGTTCTCCGTTGAAGGCGAAGGCGCATATTCGCGATTCAAATACGAATCGGGAGTTCATCGGGTTCAGCGTGTACCCGAAACCGAAGCGCAGGGAAGAATCCACACATCGACCGTGACGGTCGCAGTGCTTACGGAAGCGGAGGATATAGAAATCGAAATAAATCCCGCCGACCTGCAGATCGAAACGTGCAAATCAAGCGGCGCGGGCGGTCAGCACATAAACAAGACCGAATCGGCGATAAGAATAATTCATAAACCGTCGGGACTTGTTGTCGAATGTCAGGAAGAACGCAGTCAGCTCCAGAACAAGGAAAAAGCAATGAAGCTTCTTCGCGCACGACTTTACGATATAGAACGGACAAAGCGTGATTCAGCAATTGCCAGTGAACGCAGGAGTCAAGTCGGAACGGGCGATCGCAGCGAACGGATAAGGACATATAACTTTCCGCAGGGCAGAGTGACAGACCACAGAATAGGACTTACGCTTTATTCCATAGACAGCATTATGGATGGCGGTCTTGACGGACTTATAGACGCGCTTTCGGCAGCCGAGACAGCCGAAAGATTAAAAGGAAGTAACGATAAATGACGACAAAAATCGTAAAAATTGATTTTTCAAAACCGCTTGAAGGGCAGCTTTCCGAAGCGGCTGAAATAATAAAGCGCGGAGGACTTGTGGCTTTTCCTACGGAGACCGTGTACGGACTCGGCGCTTCGGCGCTTGACACCGAGGCGGCAAAAAAGATATATGCGGCTAAGGGACGTCCGTCGGACAATCCGCTTATAATTCACATTGCCGAGCCTTCCGATGCAGAGAAATATTGCTTTGTAAATGATTTTTATAAGAAGATAGCCGAGAAATTTATGCCAGGTCCCATAACCGTGATAATGCCCAAGAAGGATATAATTCCGAAAGAGGTCACGGGCGGACTTGACACGGTCGCGGTAAGATGTCCCAAAGATATTGTGGCGCATACGCTGATAAAGCTGAGCGGCGTACCGATCGCCGCACCGTCGGCAAATATATCGGGCAGACCGAGTCCGACGGAGGCGGATACCGTTATACGCGAAATGACGGGACGTATAGATATGATAATCGACGGCGGAAATTGTGACATAGGGCTTGAATCGACAATAGTCAAAGCCGACGGCGACGGCGTAAAGCTGCTCCGTCCGGGCGGGGTGACGGTTGAAATGCTGCATAATATATGCGGCAGAGTCACGATAGACAAAGCAGTTACGGAAAAGCTGAATGACGGCGAACGTCCCGAAGCGCCGGGAATGAAATATCGTCATTATGCTCCTCAGGCAAGCATGCATCTTATATGCGGCGACGGAGACGATTTTTACATGAGAGCGGCGGAGTTCATAAAATCAAAGCTGAGAGAAAATGCCGATGCGGGCGTGCTTTGTCCCGACGAGATCGCAGATGTGCTTTCGGGAAAATACATAGTCCGTCTCGGAAAAATATCCGATACGGAGGAGCATGCAAGACGTTTGTTTTCGGCACTGCGAAAATTTGACGATATGGGCGTTCAAACGATATACGCCGTTTCCGACGGCGAAAAAGGTATAGGGCTTGCACTCTATAATCGTATGCTGAAAGCGTCCGGATACAGTGTTATAAACATATGAAAGGGGAGTGTCGCGATTTGATAATAGGTCTTACCGGTGCAATAGGCGCAGGCAAAAGCACGGTTTCCGCTATATTTTCGGATATGGGATTTTCCGTCATCGATTGCGACGCCATATCGCACGGGCTTGACGTTCAGCCCGAATATATAAATGCTGTAAGAAAAGAATTCGGTGACGGAGTGATAGATATAAGCTGCGGCACTGCAAGAGTTTCGAGAAAAGAGCTTGCGGAAATAGCTTTTTCCTCTGCAGAAGCGAAGAAGCGACTTGAAGCCATTGCTCATCCCATAATTCTGGGTGTGGTTTACGAAAGAATAAATGCCGCGAAGGCTTTCGGAAGGGATATTGTAATAGACGCTCCGCTTCTTTTTGAAGCGGGACTTGACCGCGCATGCGATGTTACCGTAGGTGTTACGGCAAGCGAGGAAATCCGACGCGAGCGCGCAATCAGACGCGGAGGAATTTCCGCCGAAAATATTGAAAGGCGGATAAGCCTTCAGCCGAAAAGCGATTACTATGTTTCAAAATGCGATTATATAATCAATAACGACGGCTCTGAGAATGAGCTGAAAACAAAAATTTCCGCTTTTATTTCCGAAATGAAAAAAGGAGGCGCCGATGACAAATAAACAGCGGAGCTTGCTTTTGCTTGTTTGCGAAATGCTTGCGCTTGCTTTGGTTTTTGTTTTTATTATGACGTGCGGAAGCTCGGCGTATGTAAAGGAGCTTTTCGACAAAATAGAGTATCCGCGCGATTACGTTGAATATGTAAGAAAATATTCTTACAAATACGGTGTTGACGAAAATATGATTTTTGCTATAATAAAGGCTGAAAGCGGATTTGATAAGGACGCGGAGTCAAGAGTCGGAGCGATAGGCCTTATGCAGATAATGCCGTCGACATACGAAGGCGACCTTAAAGGCGCGCTCGGCTTTGACAATGACGACAAGGATATCTATAAAGACACTTTTACCGCTCTGAAAGATCCGCAGACGAACATAATTTGCGGAACGTATTATTTTTCGCATTGGCACAAATATTTTGAAGACAATGTTTCTGCACTTGCGGCGTATAATGCGGGACCGGGAACAGTTGAAAGATGGCTTTCCGATAAGTCGCTTATAAATGCTGAAGGAAAGCTTGATCCGGAAAAGATTCCTTATAAGGAAACGAAAAAATATGTCCGCAGGGTGCTTTCCTATTATGAACATTACAAAGCCATATATGGCGATAACAAGGCTGACGCCGAAGGAAGCATATCACGTGCGGAAGCGCTTGAATATGCCAAAAAATACGGCGCTAAATTCAAAGTGGATTACAATTTTATAATGGCTGTTATTGAAACGGAATCAAGTTTCAGATATGCAGTTGTTTCATCATCGGGCGCGATAGGTCTTATGCAGATGAAATCAAGCACTTATTTTGTCGACGTGGCGGCAAACCTCAATCTGCCGCAGGGGGCGGACGAGCTGTTCGAGCCCGAATTCAACGTTATGTGCGGAGCATATTATCTTCATTGGCTTGACTACCGTGTTGACGGAATAAACACAATAGCAGCGGCGTATCACGGCGGAATAGGAACCGTGCGCGGCTGGCTTGCAGACGAGAGTATTTCTCCCGGCGGTGTGCTTAACCCCGAAAAAATACCAGACGCAGCTACAAAACGATACGTAGAAAAGATACGGGGCTTTTACGAGAAATCGGTAGAGCTTGACGGTCCGGACGAAACGTATAGATTTTCATTTTGAAAAATAATTATTTGAAAGGATAAAAGAATATGTCAGAAGAAAAAACACAGGCACAGCAGCTTAAAGAAAAGCTGTTCTATTCTCAGAAGAACGCGTTTGAAACGCTTTCCGAAAACGTGATAAACGACGCATACGCTTATTGCGACGATTACAAGAAATTCCTTAACGGCGGCAAAACCGAGCGCGAATGTGTAAAGGAAGCGATCGTAATGCTTGAAAAAGAAGGCTTTGTGCCTTATGAGTTCGGTACTAAGGTCTCCGCAGGAGAGAAGTATTATTATAACAATCACGGTAAATCTCTTGCCGCATTTGTTATAGGCAGCGAATGCATATGCAAGGGCGTTCGTCTCTCGGCTGCTCATATCGATTCGCCGAGAGTAGACCTGAAGCAGCGTCCGCTTTATGAAGCCGATGGAATGGGCTTCCTCAAAACGCATTACTACGGCGGAATAAAGAAATATCAGTGGACGACAATACCGCTTGCACTTCACGGCACGATAAGCAAGGCAGACGGCACGACGGTCGATATCTGCATAGGTGAGGATGAAAATGATCCCGTATTCTATATAAACGATCTTCTTCCGCACCTTGCGGGCGATCAGATGAGAAAGTCGCTTTCCGAAGGTATAAGCGGAGAACAGCTCAACCTGCTTTCGGGTTCACGCACTTTCGGTAAAGACGTTTCTGAAGGCGTAAAACTCAATATCCTCAGCATACTTAATGAAAAGTACGGCATAACCGAAGCGGATTTCCTTTCCGCAGAGCTTTGCGGTGTTCCCGCATACAAGGCAAGAGATATCGGTCTTGACCGTTCAATGATAGGCTCATACGGTCACGATGACAGAGTTTGCGCCTATCCTTCTCTTACCGCAGTTATGGCTGTAAAAGCTCCCAAGCACACAATAATGACGATCCTTGCCGATAAGGAGGAAATCGGAAGCGAGGGAAATACAGGCATGCAGTGCGCCGTTTATTTTGACATAATCGACGATCTTGCAAAGACGGCAGGTGTAAGCGACGCAGTCGTTCGCAGAAATTCAATGTGTCTTTCCGCAGATGTTAACGCCGCATTCGATCCCAACTTCCCCGAAGTTTGCGAAAAACGCAACGCCTGCTTCCTTAATCACGGTGTTGCACTTACCAAATTTACAGGTGCAAGAGGTAAGTCCGGTTCTAATGACGCAAGCGCGGAATATGTAGGATATGTACGCAATCTCTTTGACGCAAACGGCGTTATCTGGCAGACGGCAGAGCTTGGTAAGGTTGACGGCGGTGGCGGCGGCACAGTTGCAAAATTCATTGCACAGCACAATGTCGATACGGTTGATATCGGCGTTCCCGTTATTTCCATGCACGCTCCTTACGAGGTCGTAGCAAAGACGGACGTTTATATGACGCACAAGGCTATAGAGGCATTCTTTGCCGACTGAAAAACGATATAAAGAATATTCCGCCGTATCCGGCGGAATATTTTTTTCGTTTTTGCTTTTTTCGATTGAAAAAATTGTTTGTTTGTGATAATATTACGGTTAACAACTGTTTTCGGAGGAAAAAATGATTGATGTTTTGCTTGATACGCTGCTTGACGCAGCCAAGCTTATACCTTTTTTATATCTGACGTATCTCCTGCTCGAGTTCATTGAGCACAGGGCAAAAGAACAGACAGAGGCTCTGATGAAAAAAGCCGGCAAGTGGGGACCGTTTCTCGGCGGTGCGCTCGGTGCTGTGCCTCAGTGCGGATTTTCGGCGTCTATGTCTAACCTTTATGCGGAAAACATTATAAGCATGGGAACGCTTGTTGCGGTTTTTCTTTCAACATCGGACGAGATGCTGCCGATAATGATTTCCGGAATATCGAGCGGAGACATCCGTGCGTGGAGCGTTGTCAAAATATTGCTTGTGAAAATTCTGCTTGGCGTTGTTGTCGGATTTATAGTTGACGGCGTTGCAAGGCTTTGCAGTAAAAAGGAAAAGAATATAGATATTGAGTCGCTTTGCCATGATGATCATTGCGGTTGCGAAGAGGGAAATATATTTCTTTCCGCCCTTATTCATACGCTTAAAATACTTGCATTTATACTTGTTGTATCGTTCGCGCTCAACACGGTGATATATTTTATCGGCGAGGATGCGCTCGGAAACTTTATCTCGTCGCTTCCCATAGTTGTAGGACCGCTTGCCACCGCGCTTGTGGGACTTGTTCCGAACTGTGCCTCTTCAATTGTGATAACACAGCTTTATATGAGCGGAGTGATAAGTGCGGGTTCAATGCTTGCGGGGCTTCTTTCCGGATCGGGAATCGGACTTCTGATACTTTTCAAAGTCAACAAAAACATGAAATCAAACTTTGCTGTTCTCGGCATAGTTTACGGTTCCGGTGCGGTGATCGGAATAATTTGCGATCTTCTGAAGGTAACGTTCTGAAAGGAAAATAAAAATGGCGATAGAAAAAGTAAGAGAATATCTTAAAAAGTTCGGCGCGGAGGGAAGAATACGCGAATTTGACGTTTCATCCGCAACGGTGGAGCTTGCAGCTCTTGCGATAGGGACAAAGCCTCAGCGCATAGCCAAAACAATGGCATTTGCGGTAGGAGACAAATATGTGCTTATCGTTTGCGCCGGCGATGTGAAGATCGACAACCATAAATACAAAAGCTTTTTCGGGGCGAAAGCAAAAATGCTCACTCCGGAAGAAACGGCTCTGCATATAGGTCACGCCGTAGGCGGAGTTTGTCCTTTTGCCGTGCCGGATGATGTTGAAATCTATCTTGATGAATCGCTGCGCCGATTTGAAACGGTATTTCCCGCATGCGGAAGTTCAAACAGCGCAATTGAGGTGACGATTCCGGAGCTTGAAAAAATTTCTGGCTCGGATAAATGGGTTGACGTTTGCAAGCTGAAAGAAGAAATACCCGTGTGAAAAAAGCTCCCCGCCCGGGCGGGGAGCTTTTTTATTTATCATTTGAACGTTTCAATCAGATTTTCAACTGTTTTTTTGTGCGCTTTTATCAAGCTTGAAGTAAGCGCTTTTGCCAGCGCCGTAGTCGCCCAATACAAGCTGAACATCTGTTACAATGAGAATATCACCGTAGAACCAGAATGTAAGGAGCGTGTTGCCTTCGGGAACTTCAAGTGCGGAAGAGGAAGCTGACCAAAAGCTGTAGTCTGTTTCAAAATCAAGCAGATAAAACTTGCCCATAAATTCTGGAAATCTTGAATCGTCGGGTTTTTCTATCTCTTCTACGACATGCTTTTCAATATTTTTCAGGCAGTCTGTGGCGGATGTTATTTTGTCTTTGTCAGATGTATTGTTACCTGACATGAATCCATCCGTATATGAAACGAGCATGACGGCTTTGTCCCCATGAACCATGTCGTTCCAGCTTTGACCGATGACTGAATTTTCAATGACGGCTTTTCCGCCGCACGAGGGCAAGACAAGGCAGAATGACGCAGCAAAAGCAAAAAGCAAGATTTTTTTGAATAAGTTTTTCACAAGTGAACACCTCCGTATTGTTTTGAAATTTGTCTGAATAGATTATTTTACCTCTGTTGTGTATAACAATTGAAACGTACAGACAGGTTACAAAATTTTTGAAAAAAATTTATTTTTACAGTAAAATCATTTATAAAACCGAAATGATAAGCTTTGGTTGTTCTTTATCGGCGCGATATTGTACTTATCTGTTTTCGGCTTGATTTTTTTGCTTTTGTGAATTATACTTTTAACAGAAACCAAAGTGTGAGAGGTTTATTATGAAAATAAAACAAGGCTCTGTAAAGGTAAATGATCTTATAAATCCGACGCTCGACTCTGCGCCTTATTTTTCGTATCTTATAGATTCGATGGGCGAGACCGAGAGACAAAAAGGTTATGAAATAACGGTTCGTGAACATTTTTCAGGCGACGTAATATGGTCGTCCGGCAAGGTTATCACCGAAAAACGATACGGAATATATATGGACGATTCGCTACTCGAACCGAGAAAAAGATACGATGTCACGGTCGAAGTTACGGGTGACGATGGTGAGGAAAGCTCCGCCGAAACATTTTTCTGCACGGGAAAACGCGGGGAAAAGTGGCTTGGCAATTGGATAACGGGCGGATTCTGCCTTAAAAGAGACGAGGCGCTTGAAGCTCCGTATCTTCGCCGCGATTTTGACGTTTGCGGAAAAGTGCGCAGAGCCACGCTTTACATTTGCGGACTCGGATATTTTGTCTGCACGCTGAACGGTAAAAGAGTAAACAAGGATTTTCTTTCGACTCCGTTTACGGATTATGACAAGCACCTTATGTATCGCAGTTTTGATGTGACCGATGTGCTTTCCGATAAAAATGCGATAGGCGTTGTACTCGGTAACGGGTTTTACAACTGCTTTACGATCGATCCGTGGCAGTCGCGCTTTGCGTCATGGAGAGACGTCCCGAAGATGATATGCGAGCTTCACATAGAGTACGAAAATGGTGATGAGCAGACTGTATGTTCCGATACAGGCTGGCAAAGCTCAAAAGGGCCTATAACCTTCAACGGGATACGTCACGGCGAGCAGTACGATGCAAATCTTGAGATGCCCGGTTGGGATATGCCCGGATACAAGGGCGAAACATTCGGGAAAGTCAGGGTTGTACGTCCGGCAGGCGGAGAGCTTATGTCATATGAGCTTGAACCGATAGTGGTGCGCCGCGAATATCCTGCGGTGAAGATGACAAAGCAGGGCGAAAAGACGCTGTTTGATATAGGGCAGAATCAGGCGGGTGTTTGCAGACTTACACTTCGCGGCAAGAAGGGTGATAAAATAACGATACGTTATTGCGACATAATAAACGATAAAGGCGAGCTTGATCAGAGTCCGCTTTCGTGCTTCATAAAAAACTATACTTTCCAGACGGAGATATATACAAAAAAGAGCGACGAGCCTGAGGCATGGCACTCGGAATTTACATATCACGGCTATCAGTATGTTGAAATATCGGGCGGAGATGAAGAAAGGCAACTTTCGGATGTGGTGGCGCTTGCGCTTTGCAACGGGATAGAGGACAGAGGCTATTTTGTTACAAGCGATGAAACGGTAAATCAGATTCAGCATATGTGCGTTGCAGCTACGACCTCGTGCTGTATGAACACACTTTCAAGCGACGCAGTGAGAGAAAAAACATCGTGGACGGGCGATGCCGGCTTTACAAGCGAGCAGATTGTGATAAACTTCGGTGCTGAGGCATTTATGCGCCGCTGGCTTTACGATTTGCGAGATTCGCAGACTCCGGCAGGCGCCGTTCCGTGCGTTATTCCGAGCGCGGGCTGGGGATATACTTCGCTCAACGGTCCCGATTGGGCAAGCCCCATAGTTGACGCTCCTAAATATCTGTATCTTGCAAGCGGAAACATAAATTACATAAAAGATAATTACGATATGCTTACCCGTCATTGCGCGCTAATGGAGAAAATGGCGACGGATAATATCGTTGATTACGGTCTCGGCGATTGGTGCGCTCCGTTTGAAGGTCCTGCGCTCAGCGTCAATATGGAATCGTTCAAATGCCCCGTTACGGTGACGGACACGGCATATTATCATACAGCGGTCAGAACGCTGGCGTATTGGGCGAAGCTTTTGGGCAGAGATGACGACGAAAAATATTATGCCGTTCTTGCTGACAACATAAAAGCGGCGTTCAGAGAAAAATTCTTTGACAAAAAGACATTTACGGTGAAAGGCAATTGTCAGACATCCACCGCCGTTATGATATATCACGGACTTTGCGAAGCCGACGAAGTTCAGCCGCTTACCGAAAAGCTTTTGCAACAGATAAAAGAACGTGACGGACATTTGGATTTCGGCGTTCTCGGAAATAAAGCCGTAATGAATGTTCTCGGCACGACGGGAAACGCAAAAACAGGACTTATGATGCTCTGCAACCCGACGTATCCTTCCGTAAAGCACTGGATAGATATGGGCGCAAACACATTGTGGGAGTGTTGGAACGGTCTTGGATCGCGCAATCATCATATGTTTTCCGATATGTCTGCTTTTCTTTACAAATATGTCGGCGGTATTTCAGCCGACATGGAAAAACCGGCATATGAGCATATAATTTTCCGTCCGGCGCTTGATGTCGGCATAAAAAATATATCGTGCGGAGTGAACACGCCGTACGGAACGGCAAGAACGGAGATATCCGAAAACGAGAGCGGAGCAAAGCTTACCGTCACCGTTCCGTCGGGTTCGAGCGGAACGCTTTATGTTCCGGTTGGCTACAATCGAGGTGCGGAGAAATTTTCCGATTGCGGAAACGGGCTTGTGAAAACAGAGCTTTTGTGCGGAGTACATAGCTTTGTGTTTGAAAAATAATCGCGGATCGGCGCACGTAGAAGTGCGCCGATTTTTTATGTTGATTTTATTTTGTGTTTGTGATACAATCTTTACAAGCAATCGGAACGGAGGCTTATTTTTATGTTTATTAAAACCGCAAAAGTAATATCCGAAAAAAGAGAATACCCGAAAGGAGCAAAGCGCATATGCAGAGAAGGCGCCTTTGGCGGAGAGTGGAGCGTTTACCGCTCGTCGTTTGATTGTGCCGCATTGCCTTCAAAAGCCGAAATTTATATGTTCGGCGCGGAGTATTTCAGAGTATACATAGGCGGTAAGTTTTGCACGGAATATTCTATCCGCTCGTATATTTTCCGTCGTGCTTATGAAGTGCTTGATATAACGGAATATATTTCCGAAGGCAAAAACGATATTGTCGTTGTCGCATGCGAAAGCGGAGAAGAAAAACGCTCCGGATTTTCGCTTGAGCTTTCGCTTGACGATGCGGTAGTTGCACTTGATTGGCAGACGAGAAAATATGAGGCGGTCATTCCTCCGATGACGTATATGCTTTCGAATTATATCGAACATTTTGACGCTGCAAAGGATGACGCGCTTGTCGCAAGCGGAACATTTTCGTGGTCGGGCGTAAAAACGCTTGACGCAGTTTCGGAGCCTTTTTCCGAGCTTGTTCAGAGCAGACAGAAAGAACAGACGCGAATAGTTTACAGTCCGCACAAAACAGTTGCGGCAGAAGCGTTTTTCGATGATAAAGGCTATGAAGCGGAGCTGTGCGGCGACGGAAGCTATTCTGTTTTTGCCAGCAATATTCACTGTGACGGGGATATAACGGTCAGAATCTGTCAGTTCGGTGCGACGGAAGTGTGCATAGACGGGGCAAAGGCAGATTGCGACAATGATATTGAGCTTTCTTCGGGAGTACATCTTATAACGGTGCTTTCCGGCGGCAATGTTTCGATAAGGATCTGCGGCGAAGGCTTTGAAGTTTCTTCACCGATAGGCGGAAAGTGGGCTGTTTGCAAAATCCAGAAAGCAAAAACGGGAATGGTTTATCCTTGGAACGAGCCTAAAAGGGTAACTGTTGTTCCGGAAGAGGCAAATCGTATTCTTCACACAAAAAGCTTTGATCTGCTTCCGGAAAACAAGCTTGTGGCTACCGTAGCGCCTATGTCGCTTTTCAGTAAGATAAAAATGAGAAAACATATTTCCTGCTCGGACGGTTTCTGTGATGAAAAGCTCTCGTCCGTATCGCCGAGAGAGGAAAGAACCGATCCTCGCGGCATAACAAATCCGGACGGCGCACATTCCGGAGGAGCTGTTGTGATAGCGCCGTCGAAGCTTGGTGCAGATCTTATACTTGACTACGGTTGCGAGCGCGTCGGTCTTGTCGGATTTGATGTTGAAGCTCCCGAAGGAACCGAAATAGAATTTATGACGTTTGAGATGATAACGGGCAGCGGAATAAGATATATGGGACCGGGATCATGCGGAAATGTAAAGTGCAGAGAGGGAAGAACGAGATTCCTTTCAAACAAAAAGAGAGGATTCCGTTATCTTGCACTGTATTTCCCTCCGTGCGAGGGTGAAATCAAGCTCTGTTCTTCCGATATGATAGAGACTCGGTATCCGGCGGAGGTTGCGGGAGAGTTTGTATCCGATGACAAACGTCTTTGTGATATCTACAAAATTTCAGTAGACACCGCGAAAAGCTGTATGATGGATTCCTATGTTGACTGTCCCGGATGCGAGCAGAACGTATGGACTGGCGACGCCGCAGTTACCGCCGAAGTAAATATGACGTGCTTCGGAGAGAAAGAGTTTGACGAGAGATATCTCGATATGATAGGCGATTCTACGGACGACGGAGTAAGAAGAATTTACAGAACGAACAATCCGCGCTTTCTGGCAAAGAAAAATATTGTTTGCGCGTGCTTCCCGACTTTCCCCGAAGGCGGAATTCCGATATGGTCGCTTTCGTGGGCAAATCAGGTTGTGAGCCACTTTATGCATTTCGGCAAGGGCGAAAATACCGAGAAAAATCTGCGCGATCTTGACGAGTGTTTTAACCGATTCTTCATTCAGACAAATGACAGGGGACTTCTTTCGATAGACGGTGCATGGAATCTTATAGAGTGGGCAGACAATGATCTTATGCCCTGCGGAGAGGTTACGGCAAACAACATGATGCTTTCGGGAGTACTTGCGTCAGTTGCGGGTATGCACGAGCTTCTCGGAAACACCGAAAAGGCAGAGTTTTACAGGGGAAAAAGCAAAGCTTATCGTGACGCTGTGAACGCATATTGTTGGGACGAAAATGAACATGCCTATGCAGATACCGTGCGCGACGAATATGCATACAGAGAATACGTCAGGTTCTGTACGGAAAAAGGCAGAGAAGTGCTTTCGATGGACGATTATATGTCGCTTTCGAGAATAAGCGCACAGACAAATACATTTGCGCTTCTTTATGATTGCGCTGATGGCGAGCGGGCTGAATACTGTAAGCAAATACTGCTCGATTCCGTAAAGGACGGAAACTATGTTTCGGGTTCGCCTTCAAGCGTGTTGCCGAATCAGGTGAAAAAACGCGTCGGGATCGGAACGCCGTTCTTCCTTTATTATACGCTCAGAACGCTTTATAGGCTTGGCTATTATGATATTGCGCTCGGAGTTATACGAAGGGATTGGGGTGCAATGATAGACGACGGACTTAAAAACTGCGTTGAAGCGTTCCGTATGAAAAACGGCGAATGGGGCAGAAGCGCGGCGCACGCATGGAGCGCATCGCCTGCGGTATTTATAGCAGAAGAAGTTCTTGGCGTAAAGCCTGTAAAGCCGGGATATACGGAGTTTACCGTTGCGCCTCACGCCTGCGGAGTTTCAAAGGCATACGGCTATGTTCCTACGCCATACGGAAATATTCAGGTAAAATGGACTGTTGGAGATGACGGAAAGACGGAGATAGTATGTCACGCTCCGGCAGAATGTAAGAGAGTTGAAAAATGAAATAAAAAAACTCTTCGGCGTATGCCGAAGAGTTTTTTGTTTTAATGAAATTCCGGTATTTTCCCGCTTATGCGGTCATCAAAATATTTGCCGACTTCGTAAATGAGGCGAAGTGCGGGAATCATAAGCTCCTGCGGCTTGAAAAGCTCGATTACCATATTTGCCGTTTCAAAGCTGAGCGCGCCATTGTAGCCGCATTCTTTTACTCCGGTAATGAATCTTTCCCAACCCACAACGCCGATATAAGGGCAGACGTGCGAATCCTGCGTGCAACTTACGTCATGAATATGGAACGTCACGAGTCTGTCTCCGAGCTGTTCCATTGCGAACGCCGGATCCTGACCGAGAAGATTGAGGTGACCTATATCAAGACAGAATCCGAAAAGCTTTTTGCCTGCGATCTCATTGAGCTTGTCGATATAAACGCAGGCTTCGGGAATATCCGAGCAGATGGCGGTGTATATCTTTTTTGTTATCCAATCCTGTCCCCACATGTTTTCAAGGCAACAGGTCACACCGTATTTTTCAAGCTCGGGAATAAGTGCCGAGTACATATCCATTGACCATTCCCACTCTTCACTGCGTTTGGAGGGATATCTTGCGCTGCCATTGAACGCCGGATGAACGACAAGTATCTTGCATCCCGTTCTGCCGCACATTTCAACGGAAGCTTTCAGTGCTTCAAGAATTGCCTTGTTTGTTTCCGGCTTGTCTTTTATATAAGATGGAAACGGAGCGTGACACTGATGAATTTCAATTCCGTGCTTTTTGCTTGAAGCTATCATCTCTTCTATAAACGCTTCTTTTTTTGCTTCGTCTGTGAAAATATCGGGGATTTTGCATTCAACCATATCTTTGTAAGAACAATATGAGTCGAAATTAAAGTCAACGCCGTCAAAGCCTGCCGCTTTGATCATTTCAAAGCCTTTGTCTATTCCGTAGCGCGGAACCATAGGATTTGTCTGCACACAGATTTTCATTTAAGATTTCTCCTTTGATTATTTGTTTTCGGGGAAGAGCTTGTCACAAACCTCGTCAAGCTCGCCGAGATCCCAAAGAAGTCTTGAACCTATATATTTGTCTCTTATGTCTTTGGTTATAAGGAAAGCGTTTCTTTCCGCTTCTTTAGTTACGTTTATTTCCTCAACCGTTGTGGGAGCACCGGCGATCTTAAGCATCTCTGTAACCGCTTCGGATGACGGGAGCGTATCTATAACGGCAAGGATCTCGTCCCATTTGTCTATTATGACATCAAGGCGTTTTGCGTGAGCGGCAACATCGTATTTATGCTCTTTGGCTTCGTTTGCAACCATTGCGTCCGCACCCTTGCCGAGATTTGCATAAAGGAATTTCTTCCATTCTTCATAGTTGAAATTCTTTGCATATGCAAGTGCTTTTTTCTTGTTCGGCTTGATCTTCTTTATTTCTTCATAAACGCGGAGAGAATTTATTGTTCCTATGCCGCACTGAATTCCGTGAAAATCAAAAGGTGTGCCGAACTCAACGCCGCGCATATCCCAGACGTGGGAGAAGTAGTGTTCCATTCCCGAAACGGGACGGGAAACAAGAGCATAGTTTGCAGCGATGCCCGAAAGCACCATACCCTCCATTATGGAGCTGATAGCCTCTTTGTCGCGGCTCTGAACTCCACCGATGTTCTTTACAACCTTGTCCAAAGCTTCGATTATAAGTCCTGCGATCTCTTCACAGTAATATTCGTTATTTATTATGTGGGAAATGCGCCATTCGCATATGCTGATATATTTTGCTATCATATCGCCTATGCCTGATTGGATCATTCTCATCGGCGCCTTGCAGAGTACATCAAGATCGCCTATAACAACGTCGGGGCAGTGACTGTCAACCGATACCTTGAGATTATCGCGGATGACGGATGACGTTCCGGAGCCGTAGCCGTCCATAGACGGTGCGGTGCCTACAATTATAGACGGTATGTGAGCTGTTTCAGCTATTATCTTGCCTATATCGTTTATAACGCCGCTGCCTATGCAGACAAGCATATTACAGGACGCGTCATAATGCAGAAGAACCGAACCGACTGCGTGCTCGTCCGGCTCTATGCGTTCCTTGCCCATGACGTAAAGCGAGTAGGGAAGTCCGCTTTTCTTTATTTCGGCGATGACCTGCTCGCCTGCCGCTTCATATGTGTTTCCGTCGGCAAGGACGAAAGCCTTTTTGCAGCCGTATTTTTCAAGCATTGCGGGAATATTTGCCATTGCACCGGATGAAATGAATACATCCTTTATTTTTGCATCGTGATGGCGACCGCACTTGCAATCGAAGCTGCCGCGCTCAAGAAGCTCTGTAATTCTTTGCTTTTCCATTAAGTTCTGTTGCCTCCGTGAATTTTTATATTCGCCTACATTATATTACACCAAAAAGATTTTTTCAATATGTTTGTGTAAACAAATATAAAAAAGGCTCCCGTCAAAGGGAGCCTTTCGGTTTATTTGATTGCTTAGTTAAGTTCTGCGAAGTATTTGATTGTACGAACCATCTGGCTTGTGTAGGAGTTCTCGTTGTCGTACCAAGAAACTACCTGAACCTGATATGTGTCGTCGTCGATCTTAGAAACCATTGTCTGTGTAGCATCAAAGAGAGAACCGAATCTCATACCGATAACGTCAGAAGAAACGATAGGATCTTCGTTGTAACCGAAGGAAGCTGAAGAAGCAGCCTTCATAGCGGCGTTGATACCGTCCTTTGTTACGTCTTTGCCCTTAACAACAGCTGTAAGGATTGTTGTGGAGCCTGTCGGAACGGGAACTCTCTGTGCAGAGCCTATGAGCTTGCCGTTGAGTTCGGGGATAACGAGACCGATAGCCTTAGCTGCGCCTGTGGAGTTAGGAACGATGTTTGCAGCACCTGCTCTTGCTCTTCTGAGGTCGCCCTTTCTGTGAGGACCGTCAAGAATCATCTGATCGCCTGTGTAAGCGTGAATAGTGCTCATGATACCGCTCTGGATGGGAGCATAGTCGTTGAGAGCCTTAGCCATAGGAGCAAGGCAGTTTGTTGTGCAGGAAGCAGCGGAAATGATTGTATCGTCTTTTGTAAGAGTCTTTTCGTTTACGCTGAATACGATTGTGGGAAGGTCGTTGCCTGCGGGAGCGGAAATAACGACTTTCTTTGCGCCTGCGTCGATGTGAGCCTGAGATTTAGCCTTTGAGCAATAGAAGCCCGTGCATTCGAGAACTACGTCAACGTCGAGAGCCTTCCAGGGAAGATCCTGAGCCTTAGGCATAGCGTAGATTGTGATCTCCTTGCCGTCTACCGTGATGGAGCCGGGAGTAACAACCGTCTTGCCGTCTTCAGCAAGAACGGGTTCCTTTGAAGAAATTGTGTGTGTGTTTTCACCGATTCTGCCGCAGTATCCGCCCTGAGCTGTGTCATATTTGAGAAGATGAGCAAGCATTGCGGGGCTTGTAAGGTCGTTGATGGCTACTACTTCGTAACCCTCTGCACCGAACATCTGTCTGAAAGCAAGACGGCCGATTCTGCCGAAACCGTTGATAGCAACTTTTACTGCCATGATAAAAATCCTCCGTAATTATTTAGATTTTTCTGAAAATTGCTGTGGAAATACTTTTCCATACAAGTTTATTTTAACTTAAAACCGCGCGTTTTACAATACCAAATATAAAAATTTTTCAGGATTTTTTAATCTTTACAAAGTAAAAGCACTCACGACGCTTGTTTTTGGCGATATTTTCTGACATTGAGGCATATAATATATAAATGTAACAAGCAATATGATAAAAAATAACATTTGTTCGGAGGTATATATGGGTTGCAGCATAAACAGTTTAAGAGACAAAGAGGTAATAAACGTATGTGACGGGCGCAGGCTCGGCTATATTTTCGATGTTGAAATAAATGCGGCGCTCGGATCTGTGGTGGCGATAGTCGTGCTTTTTGATTGTCGGGTGTTCGGCTTCGGCAAGTGCGAGGAGCTTATAATTCCGTGGGACAAAATACAGTGCTTCGGGGAGGACGCCGTGCTTGTCAGCGTCGGCCCGGAGCTTTACGAAAAATTCGCCTGCAAAAACAAAAAGAAAAAATAAATTTGTTTACGAATAATAAATGTTGCGTATACTGCCGTCGGGACTGTATTCCGTTTTCTTTATATAATGCTCGGCATAGTCTTTGCCCGGATATTCAAGCACATAATCGAGCACACCGGCTTTATAGCGGCGCTCGAACGTTCTGAAACCGTTTTCGTTGTATTCGTATTCGGAAGAACTGCGCTCCGTGCCGTTTCCGTCATAATTTGTTTCTTTTGCTTTTCTGCCGTTTGAATTATATACGGACACGGTGTATGAGCTTATGTTCGTGCCGATATAGCTATATGATACGGAAGATTTGATCTTTTCGCCGGAATACTCTGTCGTGCGCCAAAGGACGCCTTCCCAGCTGTATCTGCTTTCTTTTCTTCCGACGGCAGTGTACTCGATTATGTAGTAATCCTTCAGCGAGCCGTCCGACAAAATCGTGCTGCGGCGGATGACTCTGCCGTTTTCGTCATATTCATATGTCATTGAAGCGCCGGGAATCGCCGTATCCTTTATCAGTCTGCCGTTTTCGTCATATTCGTATTTATGATGATATGTCTCCTCGCCGTTAAGCGCGTCATAACGGATTTCCTCGGTAAGCGTTGAATCGTTTTCAACGCCCGTGCCGAGATAGGCTCTGTACCTGGATTTTTTGCCGTCCGTATCGTATAGCGTTTCGGAAATTATATATCCGTTTTCGTTGTATTCGTATTCGGAGCTTATGGTTCCGTCGTCTCTGTAATAAACAGCTTTTTTGACATTGCTGCTTTCAATGGGTTCTTTCACAACGGGTGATGTGGTTTCGACATTTTCTTTTGTTGTAGTTTCGGGAGGCTGTTCCTTGCTTGTGCTGCTTATAGTTATTGCGGGCAGTTCGGTATGCTTGTCTTCACAAGCAGTGATAAAAATTACCGCAGAAATCATAAGTGCTGCGAGCAAAAGAGTAAGTAGATTTTTCATATAGCGTTCTCCTTTTCATAAAACGGTTGCGTGTCTGTATTTATTTTACCGTGTTTCGCAGAAAAAGTCAATATAACGTGTCATTTCCTTCGCCGGAGATTTCTTAATTTTAACAAACAGGCAAAAAATATAACGCAAAAAGAAGAAATAAATTCCGATATAGGTGGGAAAACAGTGCTTTTTGTGCGACTGAAGGATAGAGAAGCAAAATGACAAATACTCAAAAAAATTAATGGAGGTGAATTTTAAAGTTTTAATTAATGGAGGTGAATTTTAAATTTTTGTTTCTCAATAAATTTTGTGACGCAGAAAATAGGAGGATTAGAATGAAAAAAATTATCTGTTTTTTGCTTGTGACGGCGGTGCTTCTATGCGCGTTTGTTTCGTGCGGAAAAAAGCCCGCAAGCAAAGAAAGCTCTTCTGTTGTCGAGCCGACAAAAGAAACGGATGAAGCCACCGATAAAGCTTTTGTTTTCGCACCGAAAAGAGAAGAGCATGAAAATCCTGCCTACGCTTCCGTGAAAATAACGGCGGGACAAAGCGAATACGGCATTGGCGCAAAGGAGATCGATTTTACGGTAACCTTTGAATCGGACGGCAATACGGAGGGGATATGCTGTCAGCGTTATCTCGGGCTTGAAAAGCTTACGGGTGGTGTCTGGACGCCTGTGGAATTTTCCGAGAAGAGATTTGCGGATGCATATCTCAATTGGGAATCGTATTACGAATTTGTCGTGCCGGAAAACGGAAAGTCGTTTGGCAAAACGCTGGAAACGAAGAGGCTTTACCGTCCGCTTGAAGCAGGGAAGTATCGCGCGGTTTTGTATCTCGAAGACGGCTCCGTCAGGTATGCCGAATTTGACGTAAAGTAATCCTGCCTTTTATATCCGTATGGAGAAATCTCCGTGCGGATATTTTTTTGAAAAATATGCCGTGAAAAATGCAAAAAACTCTTGCAATGGGCAAAAATATATGATATAATCAATTGGTTTTCGGAAATATGACTGCCGAAAATCGAACTCACACACGAACGGCAAGCGTCGGTTGCCCGAAAGGGATACGCTGCTGACTGCTTTTCGTGGTGGAATAAACCCAAAATAACAAAGGAGAAAGAAAAAATGTCAGTAATCACACTCAAACAGCTGCTTGAAGCAGGCGTACACTTCGGTCACTTTACAAGAAGATGGAACCCTAAGATGGCTGAGTACATCTTCACGGAAAGAAACGGTATCTATATCATCGACCTTCAGAAGAGCGTTGCAAAGCTTGAAGAAGCTTATGCTTTCGTTAGGGAAACTTCCGCAAACGGCGGAACACTCCTCTTCGTAGGTACAAAGAAACAGGCAGCAGATGCTGTCAAAGAAGAAGCTGAACGTTGCGGAATGTACTATGTAAATACCCGTTGGCTCGGCGGTATGCTCACAAACTACAAAACAATTCAGAAGAGCATCGCTCGTCTTGCAGCGCTTGAAAAAATGCAGGAAGACGGCACATTTGCACTTCTTCCCAAAAAGGAAGTTGCCGCTCTTACAAAAGAGATGGAAGACCTTGAAAGAAACATCGGCGGTATAAAGACCATGCCCGGACTTCCCGCAGCTATATTTATAGTTGACCCCCGCAAGGAACACAACGCTGTTCTTGAAGCTAAGAAGCTCGGTATTCCGGTTGTTGCTATTGTTGATACAAACTGCGACCCCGACGACGCTGATTACGTTATTCCCGGAAACGACGACGCTATCCGCGCTATAAAGCTTATCTCTTCCGTTCTTGCCGATGCTGTTATAGAAGGCAAGCAGGGCGAACAGAACGCTCCCGCTGAAGAAACAGAAGAAAACAAAGACGCTGAATAATTTATACGGAGGAATATAAAATGGCAGTAACTATTTCCGCCGCAATGGTCGGCGAACTCAGAAACAAAACAGGCGCAGGACTTATGGACTGCAAACGCGCCCTTGTTGAAACAAACGGCGATCAGGACGCGGCTATCGTTCTTCTTCGCGAGAAGGGACTTGCCGCTGCCGCTAAAAAGGCAGACAGAATTGCCGCTGACGGCGTTGTTGATATCATGAAAAACGGCGACGAAGTTGCTATGGTTGAAGTAAACTCCGAAACAGACTTCGTTGCTAAAAACGAAAAATTCGTTGAATTCGTTCACGGCGTACTTCGTACAATACTTGCTAATCGTCCCGCTGATATGGAAGCTCTCAACGCTTGCAAGTTCGACGGCACGGACTTCACGGTTGAAGATACCGTTAAAGAACAGATCTCTATAATCAAAGAAAAAATCTCTATCCGTCGTTTCGTTATCGTTGACGGACTTACAAGCACTTACATTCACGGTAAGGGCAACACAGGCGTTATTGTTAAGTTTGAAGCTGACGACGCCGCTAAGAACAATCCCGGATTTGCTGAATTCGCTAAGAATATCGCTCTCCAGGTTGGCGCTTATCCCACTCCTTACCTCAACAAAGAATCCGTTCCCGCTTCCGTTCTCGCAGAAGAGCAGAAGATCGTTGAAGAACAGATCAAAAACGATCCCAAGAACGCTAACAAGCCCGCTAACGTTATTGAAAAAATGGCTATCGGTAAGCTCGGCAAGTTCTATGAACAGAACTGCCTGCTTGAAATGGGCTATGTAAAAGACGACGCTATGTCCGTTGGCAAGTATGTTGAAACAACTGCTAAACAGTTCGGCGGAAAGATTGAAGTTGTTGGCTTTGAGCGTTACGAAAAGGGCGAGGGCATTGCTAAACGCGAGGACAACCTCGATGAAGAAGTTGCCAAAATGCTCGGCAAAAAATAAGCTATCTCTCTAATCAATATTCCATAATCTCCTGAAAAGGCGTATCGATTTTTAATCGGTGCGCCTTTTCACTTTATATAAATAAGGTAAACTTGACGCTTTTTTTTATGCCGGACTCCTATATTGTGTTACATAACGTACATAAATTTTGAACAAACTATTGACAAATCTATCCGACCGTAGTAAAATATAAATGTTACAAAATGTAACAAAAATGCGCCACTCGGTGCCGAAACTGCCGCATTCAAGTATCCGGATAATGCTTGCCTGCGACACCCGGGGGGGATGCACCCGGCGCGAAAGATTTTTTAATTTTTATAGGAGGATCCACTATGAGAAACAAAAAAGGCTTTACCCTTGTTGAACTCGTAATCGTAATTGCTGTAATTGCAATTCTTGCAGGCGTTATGATTGGTACGTTCGCAAGCGTGGTAAAGAAAGCAAAGAAATCTGCTGAGCAGCAGGAAATGGCTGCAGCTAAGCAGGAGCAGGTTGCCAACGACGTTATTGAAAAACTCAACAACGGTTCTTGGCTCGGTTGGACAGACTTTGAAGAGAAGCTCGCTAAGGCTCTCGCAGACGTTAACCCCAACACACCCGCACTTACAGAAGCTTCCGTTAAGGCAGCTGTTGCAGCAGCTCTCAACGAATACGCAGCTGCACATCCCAACACAGATAAGCCCAACACAGGACTTACAGAACAGCAGGTTAAATACATAATTGAAAACGCACTTTCCGGTCAGCTCACAGCTGAACAGGTTAAGGCAATTGTTAACAGCGCAGTATCAAGCACATCCACACTCACAAAGTCTCAGGTTCAGGCAATTGTTGACGCTGCAGTAGGCAAGACAATTACCGCTTCTCAGGTTAAAGATGTTGTTAATGAAGTTATAAAAGCTAACAAAGTCAGCACACTTACAGTAGCTGAAGTTGAAGAGAAGATCAACTCTATACTCAACAGCAAGAGCTACAGCACACTTACAGATAAAGAAGTTGAAAAGATAGTTAAAGCACTCCTTAAGGACTATTCTGTTTCCGCTAAAGAAGTTGGCGCAGACAAGACACTTCAGGAAGCTCTTAATGAAGTTGATGCAAACTCAACAGTAGCAGTTAAACTTACAAATGATATAACAGAAGGTTCTGTTGTTATTAACAAGAACACAGTTATTGACCTCAATGGACATAACTTTACTGTTCCGTATGCTCAGGGCATAAGGGTCGAGGCAGGAAAAACACTCACAATAAAAGGTGACTCCGGAAAAATAATTGGTGACGGTACAGCTATAAATGTTGATGGAAATGGTCAGCTTGTTATTGACGGCGGAGATTTTATTAATACGAAAGAACAAGCACAGAATGGTGCATGCCTTATTTGTAACGACAGCAATGGCTTACTTACAATTAACGGCGGCACATTCAATATTGCAGAAGGCGCATATTATACAGTATATGCTAAAAAGGATTCTACCACTGTAATCAATGGTGGTACATTTAATAGCATAGGTGTATCTGCAAACGCTAGCAAGGACGGAACAGGTACGGATAACGCTGTATGTATAATCAATGGTGGTACATTTAATCAGAATTACTATGATGATTGCCCTGCAATTTTCTGACCGGCAGGCACACTTTCCATTTATGGTGGTACATTTACAAGCAAATCTACAGCACTTGCTGTTTGCGGCGGTACAGTAAACCTTTATGGTGGTACATTTACATCTACAGGTACAGGAACTGATATTGGTACTTCTGGACCGTTTGTAAATGGCGGCAACACAATATGTGTTATTACAGGTCGTGCTTCAAAGGGTAATGGCTATGTATTTGAATCTATGTTTATAGGCAAAGATGTAGTTGCTACTCCCGTAGCTGGTGCAAATGCAGTTGTTGTTTACTCTGGTGGTCTCGAAGCTAACGAATGGGGTACAGCTACAAAGACATACGCAACAATCACAGCTGATATAACAATCACAAAGTAATTAAATAACTATTTAAGTTATAACCAAACAGCCCCGCGAGGGGCTGTTTGTTGTTGCAACATAATTCGGGGGAATTTTACATTTTTTGAAAGGTTTTAATGAAATGAAAAAACAGAATAAAAAGGGTTTTACCCTTGTTGAGCTTGTAATAGTTATTGCGGTAATTGCAATTCTTGCAGGCGTTATGATAGGCACTTTTTCAAGTGTTGTTAAAAACGCAAACAAATCTTCCGATCTTCAGGAAGTAAAAACTTATATTGACAATCTGTATTATGACTATATAGCAGACGCAAAGGGCGAAGTTCCGAATTGTTTTGTTTGGTCGGAGGAGAGCGACAGCTATACAGTAGTCGGTTTCGGTGTTATGCCGGAAGGCTTTACTGTTCCTGAGACAGCGCTTGAAGCAGACAAAACAGCAGGCAAGGCATATTATGCAGTCGGCGCAAACGACGTTCTTGCAGCACCTGTTGCAACAGAACCTACCTATACCAAAGAAGAAGGCGCAACTGAGGAAGCTAAACACACATATTATGTTGTTAATTATAAAGATTATACGGCTAAGTCGGGAGAGACAGCTGCAACTTGGACAGTTGTTTCTGTTGAAAAAGTAGTCGTTACTGTTCCTGTAGATGGAACAAATACAAAGGCTTCAACACATTATGCACCCTCCGTTGAAGTTGTCGGCAGAAAGAAAACAACTCTTACACTTTCGTTCGACGAAAAGGGCAACTACACAGTTGCAAACAAAGCAGACTAAGGCGTAAATAAAAAAACGCACCCGCAAGGGTGCGTTTTTTGTTTTAGCGAATGTCAACGATAATTCGTTTTCCGCCTGCGGAGGCGGTTCTCATTATCTGGCGTATAGCCTGCGCTATTCTGCCGTGTTTACCAATAACCTTGCCCATATCATCGGGCGCAACGGAGAGCTCAAGCGTTATCGCGGCAGAAGTATTTTCTTTTTCGGTAACGCGAACTTCTTCGGGTTTATCGACAATCGCGCGTGCGATGTTTGCAAGTGCTTCTTTGTAATCGACCATTATATGCACCCCGAATTACTCGGTCATGCCGGCCTTTTTAAGAAGTGATTTAACGGTTTCAGTGGGCTGAGCGCCGTTTTTGATCCATGTCTGAGCTTTTTCAATGTCGATTTTGATGTCAGCAGGGTTTGTTGTGGGGTTGTAGTGTCCGAGTTCTTCGATGAATCTGCCGTCACGGGGGTAACGGGAATCGGCAACAACTACGCGATAGAAGGGAGCTTTCTTTGCGCCCATTCTTTTAAGTCTGATTTTAACTGCCATTTTATTTTCCTCCGAAAAAATATAATATAAAAATTTTTTTATAAAAATCATCGCAGGCGTTTTGCCGCCAATGAATTTATACTTATTTAGTTAAAGTCCGAACGGATTTTTTCCGAAACGTCCTTTGCCGAAGCTTTTTCCGCCGGCAAACTGTTTCATCAGCTTGCAGACCTGTTCATATTGTTTAAGCACGCGGTTGATTTCTTCCACCGACGTTCCCGAACCCATAGCAATACGTTTTTTGCGTGATGAATTGAGAATTTCGGGTTTTTCGCGTTCTGCGGGCGTCATCGAAAGGATTATCGCTTCCATATGCGCCATAGCTTTTTCATCTACTTTGGCGTCTTTCAGTGCGGCGGAATTCATGCCGGGCATCATAGCCGCGATGGATTCAAGCGATCCCATGTTTTTCAACTGTCCCATCTGGTCAAGATAGTCCGTAAGGGTAAATCTTGATTTGCGGAGCTTTTCTTCAAGCTCGGCGGCTTTTTTCTCATCAAACGATTGCTGAGCTTTTTCAATAAGCGTAAGCATATCGCCCATTCCGAGAATTCTCTGTGCCATTCTGTCGGGGTAGAACGGTTCGATTTCGTCAAGCTTTTCTCCCGTTCCGATAAATTTTATCGGTTTACCGGTTACATATTTGACGGAAAGCGCGGCACCGCCACGCGTATCGCCGTCAAGCTTTGTCATTATCACGCCGGTGATATCGAGCATTTCGTCAAAGGTTTTTGCAACGTTCACGGCGTTCTGACCTGTCATCGAGTCGACTACGAGAAGTATTTCAGAAGGGGAAAGAGCGTCTTTCATGCGTTTCAGCTCATCCATCATATCTTCATCTATCTGAAGTCTGCCGGCTGTATCTATAATAACAAGGTCAAGACAGTTTTTCTTTGCGTATTGGACGGCGTGTTCGGCAATTTTTACGGGCGATTTTGAGTCGTCCTCCGAATACACGGGAACGCCAACCTTTTCGCCTACAACTTTAAGCTGTTGAATTGCGGCGGGGCGATATACGTCGCAAGCCGCAAGCATAGGACTTTTTCCTTGCTTTTTCATATAGGCGGCAAGCTTTGCCGAGTGCGTTGTCTTACCTGCGCCCTGAAGTCCCGTCATCATAACGATTGTCGGAGGCTTCGGCGATATTATGAGCTTTGATTGCGTGGAGCCCATAAGCTCCGTAAGCTCTTCGTTTACTATTTTTACTATCTGCTGTGACGGAACAAGGCTTTCAAGCACTTCGGAGCCTACGGCTCTTTCCGTCACCTTTGCTACAAAGTCTTTTACTACCGAAAAGTTTACGTCCGCTTCGAGGAGCGCCATTTTTACGGCACGCATACCTTCGCGTACATCTTTTTCGGTAAGTTTACCTTTGTTTCTGAATTTTTTGAGAGCCGCAGACAGCTTTTCGGAAAGTCCGGAAAACATATATTTGCCCTCCTTGATTACAATTTTATTTCATCGAGTATTTTGCCGGCTAAAGCGGTGTCGCCGCTTGAAAGGGCTTTTTTTGCCGACGCTATTAGACGATCGGCTTCAATAAGCTTTTCTTTCAGTCCGAGCTTGCTTTCACTGTCGCGCAGGAGCTTTTCGGCACGGACGATATTGTCGCGCACACCCTGACGAGTCATTTTCATAAGCTCCGAGATTTCGGAAAGAGAGAGGTCGTCGCAGTAATAATATTCAAAAGCGTTTCTTTCATTTTCGGAAAGAAGTCCGCCGTAGATGTCGAAAAGTATCGTAAGAGAAAGATCTTTTTCAGCCAAGACAAGCCTCCGTTGTTTAGTGTAAAGCAAAATGCTTTACACAGTATATCACCGGTAAAGCATTTTGTCAATAGTATTATTTTATATTTTTTCTTTTCTTCCAAAGAATATAGTCCTTGCACGGATAATCTGTATTCAGAGAATCCGAATGAAATACGGTGTCAGCAAAATATTCAAAGCCGCACTTTTCGATTACCCGTCGCGAACGGTCGTTTCCGACAAAATGTCCGACGGAAACGGCGTCGAGGTTAAGCTCGTCAAAGCAGTAGCAAATGACGGCTTTTGCGGCTTCCGTCATAATACCTTTCCCCCAATAATCTTTTGCGAGAACATAACCGATTTCCTTCACTCTGACGTCCGGAAAGCGCGAGACGGTCACCTCGTCCGGATCTTTAATTCCTACGCTGCCGATGACCTTTTCGTTGCTTTTGTCAACTATTGCAAAGACGTTTTTGCTTTCGATGAACTTTGAAAGTATCTCGCGGCTTTCGTCTATAGACTTGTGGTGCGACCAGCCGGCACATTCGCCAACGCCTTCAATCTTTGCATAATCATAAAAATCGTGAAGATCTTCGCCTCGGAAGCCTCTCAGAACGAGGCGGTTTGTTTCTATTCTTACTTTGCTTGTATCTATTGTGATTTCCATACTTATTTGCTCCTTTCTTAAAGTATAAGTGCTTGTAAATTTCAATAAAAAGCGGCGTGACATTATCTGTCGCGCCGCGCTATACTCGTTTCCTGCGGAAGCTTTATCTTTCCGTTTGAAAGAGGGTATGGCGGTGCAAGCGCACAGCGCCCTTCTGCGCAGAAGGAGCATTTGTGTACTTGAAAGAGGTATTTGTCGCATAAGAAGACGTTTTTATTGTCATGGCTGTTTCGCTCCTTTTCAAAATTTTGTAAAGTATAGCACAAGAGAGTCCATTTGTCAAGAAAAAAATTGTGACCTTATTTTAAAATGATTTCGCGCGGTGTTGACTTGATGTAAAAAATATTGTATAATTAACAAAATATTATTTTGGGAAGTATGCAAAAAAATATGGAAACAAAAAACAAATACGGCGCGAGAGAAATAACTGCGGAAGAATCCGAGAGACAGAAGGAATGTGCGCGCAGAGTATATGAAAAGATAACTTCAGAACGCGACGGCGGCGAGCATCGTGCATGTTGCGTTGTTACATATGGCTGTCAGCAGAACGAGGCTGACGGCGAAAGAATTGCCGGAATGGCGCAGGAAATGGGCTATACGCTTACGGACAATCCCGCAGAGGCGGATCTTATAGTTGTAAATACCTGCGCTGTAAGAGATCACGCAGAGAAGAAAGCACTCTCGGTGACAGGAGGCTACAAGCATCTGAAAGCGAAAAATCCGGCGTTGAAAATAGGTGTTTGCGGATGTATGGTATCGCAGCCGAAAATGGCTGAAAAGATAAAGAACAGCTATCCTTACGTTGACTTCACGTTCGGCACGGAGGTGCTTTGGAAGTTTCCCGAAATCCTTTGCGGATGTGTGTTTTCCGGAAAAAGAAGCTTTACCGAAAACACCGGCGACGCTGTAATAAGCGAGGAAATCCCCGTCAGCCGAAAGAGCGATTTTGCCGCTTGGGTCAGCATAATGTACGGCTGCAATAATTTCTGTACCTACTGCATAGTGCCTTATGTACGCGGCAGGGAGAGAAGCCGTCGTCCCGAAGAAATAATAAAAGAAATAGAGGGGCTTGTACGCGACGGATATAAAGAAATAACGCTTTTGGGTCAGAACGTAAACTCTTACGGAAAGGAGTACGGAGTTGACTTTTCCGACCTGCTCGGCGAAATATGTAAAATAGACGGCGACTTCATTGTCAGATTTATGACGAGCCATCCGAAGGACGTTCCTGACAAGCTTATAAAAACAATAGCCGAAAACCCGAAGATAGAACGTCATTTTCACTTGCCGATGCAGTCCGGAAGCGACAGGGTCCTTAAAGAAATGAACAGAAGGTACACCTCCGAAACGTATGTGGCACTTGCTGAAAAGCTTCGCCGCGAGGTGCCGGATATATCGCTTTCGACAGATATAATAGTAGGCTTTCCCGGCGAAACGGAAGAGGACTTTGACTGCACGCTCGACGTAATACGCCGCGTGGGTTTTGATATGATGTTTTCGTTTATTTATTCAAAGAGAGAGGGTACTCCTGCGGCAAAGTCCGAGCATCAGGTTCCGGATGAAGTCAAGACAGAACGTTTCCTTCGTATGCTAAAGGTTCAGGAGCCGATTGCGGAGCAGCGTTCACAGCGCTATGTGGGAAAAACCGTCCGCGTGCTTTGCGAAGGAAGAAGCAAGAACAATCCGGATAAGTTCACGGGGCGCGACACGGGACTTAAAATAGTTCTTTTTGACGGCGACGATTCCATGACGGGTAAATTTGTTGACATAAAAATAAGCGAAGCTCACGCCTTTGCTCTTTACGGCGAGGCAGTAAAATAAAGTGAGGTAAAAAACATTATGACACCGATGATGCAGCAATATTTTGAAATAAAAAACAAATACAAAGAGTATATACTTATGTACCGTCTCGGAGACTTCTATGAGATGTTCTTTGACGACGCAAAGGTTGCTTCAAAAGAGCTTGATCTTGTTCTTACGGGGCGCGACTGCGGAGAAGAAGAGCGCGCGCCTATGTGCGGAGTTCCTTATCATGCGGTGGAGGGATATATAGGAAAGCTTGTGGCGCATGGCTATAAAGTCGCCATATGTGAACAGCTTGAAGATCCTTCGCTTGCAAAAGGAATAGTAAGGCGCGACGTCGTGCGTATGATAACGCCCGGAACGCTTACGGAGTCTTCGCTTCTCGATGAGAAAAAGAACAACTATATTTGCGCCGTATACTTCGGTGATGATGCTGTCGGCGTCAGCTTTGCTGATATATCGACGGGAAGTCTTGCGGCTACCGAATTTTTCGGCGATGACAGAATGAACAGGCTTTTCGGCGAAATAGGCGTTTACGCTCCGAGAGAGCTTGTTATAAACACTCCTGCTTCCGCGCTCGGAGAAATGGAGACGTTTCTGCGCGAAAGACTTTACTGCACGATAAATGAAAACCAAAAAGAACGCTTTTCGGGCGAAGCGGCGCAGGCGGAGGCTCGCGTCCGTTTTGCCGGCGAGGCAATCCCTTCGGAATTCGACAACACGGACGATCCTGCGCTGAAAGCTGTCGGAGCACTTATTTCATATGCGCTTGAAACGCAGAAAAACGATCTTTCAAACCTTCGCTCGCTGAATTATTATCGCGAGGGACAGTATCTTGAAATGGATATAAACACTCGCAGAAATCTTGAAACGTGCGAATCGCAGCGCAGGGGCGAAAAGCACGGTACGCTTTTGTGGGTGCTTGACAAAACGAAAACCGCAGCGGGAGCAAGACTGCTGAAAAACTACATAGACTTTCCGCTTTCAAATCCTTATGGGATAAACCGCCGTCAAAGCGCGGTTGCCGAGCTTTGCGAAAACGTTGTTATGCGCGGCGAGCTTGAAAATGCTCTTCGCGGAATACTTGACCTTGAAAGAATAATGACAAAGGTCGTATACGGCTCTGCGGGAGGAAAAGACCTCCGCGCTCTTGCGCAGACGGCAGAAAAGCTTCCCGAAATAAAGGCTCAGCTTGAGGGAAGTAAGTGCGAAGAGCTTGCGTCCATATATTCAGAACTTGACACGCTTGAAGATATCTGTGCGCTTATTTCTACGGCAATAGTGGACGATCCTCCGTTCTCGGTACGTGAGGGCGGTATCATACGCGACGGATATAACAAGGATATAGATTACCTTCGTTCGATAATATCGGATAGCAAGGGTTGGATAGATCGCATTGAAGAAACAGAGAAAAAAGCCACAGGAATAAAAACGCTTAAAGTCGGATACAACCGCGTTTTCGGCTATTATATCGAGGTTTCGAAATCGTTTACCGCGAGCGTTCCGGATAGGTTTATCCGCAAACAAACGCTTGCAAACGGCGAAAGATACATAACAGAAGAGCTGAAAGACATGGAAGCGCAGATGCTCGGAGCTTCCGACAAGATAGAGGCACTTGAATATCAGCTGTTTACCGAAATAAGACTGAAGGTTGCGGAAAACGTTCACAGAATTCAGAAAACGGCGTTTTTGCTTGCAAAGCTCGACGTTTACCGTTCGCTTGCCGAAGTTGCATGCCGCAACAGTTATTGCCGTCCCGAAGTTACATACAGCGATGAGATAATTATAAAAGATGGCAGACATCCTGTTGTCGAGCAGTTTTCAAAGGATACGTACTTTGTTCCCAATGACACGAACCTTGACGGCGGCAAAAACCGTTTTATGCTTATAACCGGACCCAATATGGCGGGTAAATCGACGTATATGCGTCAGACGGCGCTTATATGCCTTATGGCACAAATAGGCTCGTTTGTTCCTGCAAGGGAAGCGCGCATAGGCGTTATAGACAAGTTGTTTACCAGGGTGGGTGCGTCTGATGATCTTGCTATGGGGCAGTCAACCTTTATGCTTGAAATGAGCGAGGTCGCATATATACTTTCACATGCGACGAAGCGCAGTCTTATAATTTATGATGAGATCGGCAGAGGCACGAGTACATTTGACGGAATGAGCATTGCGCGTGCCGTTGCCGAATACACTCTCGGCAAAAAGATAGGTGCGAAAACACTCTTCGCAACCCATTATCACGAGCTTACCACAATGGAAGATGAGTTCGAAGGAATAGTTAATTACAATATAGCGGCAAAGAAAAAAGGAGACGATATCGTTTTCCTGCGCAAGATAGTTCGCGGTGCGGCAGACGACAGCTACGGAATAGAAGTGGCAAAGCTTGCCGGTGTTCCGAAGGAAGTTACAAAAAGAGCGAAAGATATACTTTCTTCGCTTGAAGCGGGCGGAATTCAGGTAAGAGAAAAGAAATCCGAGACGACAGATGACGATTTTGCGCTCAGCTTTGACAGTATGAGCGAAAACGAAGTTGCGGAAAAGCTCCGCGCAGTGGATATAAACACGCTTACTCCGCTTGAAGCGATAAACCTTATTTACGAACTGAAAAAAATGCTTTCCTGAAAGGATAAAAAATGTCCGAAATAAATGTTCTTGATATAAGCGTAGCCAACCTTATAGCGGCGGGCGAGGTGGTCGATAAGCCTTCGTCCGCGCTTAAAGAGCTTTGTGAAAATTCAATAGACGCCGGAGCAAAGACGATAACCGCCGAGATAAAAAACGGCGGAATAGCTCTTATGCGTGTAACCGACGACGGCAAAGGCATGACGGGAGAGGACGCAGTGATCTGCGTACGGCGTCATGCTACGAGCAAAATAAAGACGGCAAAGGATCTTTCTTCGGTTATGACGCTCGGATTTCGCGGCGAGGCACTTGCGGCGATAACCGCAGTTACTCATACACGCATAATGACAAAGCGCAGAGAGGATACGTCCGGCACGGTCGTTACGGTTGATTACGGAAAGCTTGAAAGCGCGGAGGAAGGCGGCTTTCCCGACGGTACGACGGTTATATGCGAAGGGCTTTTCCGTACGACTCCGGCAAGATTGAAATTTCTGAAATCCGATTCGGCTGAGGGTGCGGCATGCGCTGCCGTCATGGAAAAGCTTGCGCTTTCGCATCCGGAGGTGGCATTTCGATTCATAGCGGACGGACAGCAACGATTTGCCACTATGGGCGACGGAAAGCTGAAAAACGCAATATATTCCGTTTACGGGAGAGAATTTGCGTCAAAACTTTGTGAGATAGATTCAAAAAGCGGCGGGATAAGCGTGTCCGGTTATGTCGGAACTCCCGATAATGTCAGGGGAAATCGTGCGCTTCAGATATTTTTTATAAACAACAGATGCGTAAGAAATATAAGTCTTACGTCGGCGCTTGAAGCGGCATTCCGCTCATTTGCGCCGATAGGAAAATATCCCGTATGCGTGCTTAACATAGGATTGAATGCCGCATATGTGGATGTAAACATTCATCCTGCAAAGCTTGAAGTAAAATTTTCTGATGAGAAGAGCATTTTTGACGCGGGATATTATTCGGTTCGCGGAGCACTGGAAAGAAATCTTCAGAATCCCGTTCTGATACCGAAAAACCAGCAGCCGATGACTGAGGAAAAGCTGAAAATAATATCGGCATTCGTATCTCCCGATGCGCCGAAGCATGAGCAGACAAAGCTTGACAGTGGCACTTTCACGACGAGTTACCGTCCTTATGTTGCTCCTGAATCTAAGGAAAAGAAGCCGGAAAGTGAAGAGTATGCTCCGGTTGAGCTTCCGAAAAAGGTTTCTTCGCCTGCGGAGCTTGAAAGAAAAGACCCCGAAGAGGAACTTCCGAAGCCTTCGGTGAGCACGGACGCACATCTTGAAGGCTTTGAGCCGAAGCCTGTTCCGGAATATAAAATACTCGGCGAAGCGTTTGACTGCTATGTAATGATTGAGGAAGGCGAAAGGCTTTTCATTCTTGATAAGCACGCAGCGCACGAAAGAATAAATTTTGAAAAGATGAAAGCGGCGATATCAGGGCTGAAGCCCGAAACACAGCTTCTTATGATAGAAGAAAAATTTACGCTTTCTCCGCAGGAGAGAGAAGCGTGCGAAAAATATAAAAAGGAAATATCGGATATAGGCTTTGAATTTTCGGTTGAGGACAAAGGCGCAGTGCTTTACGGCGTTCCTTGCGATTTTGATATGGCGGAGGGAAGGTCGCTCTTCTTTTCACTTATAACTTCGCTGACCGAAAGCGACGGAAGCCTTTATGCAGACAGCAAAAATTATTTCGAGCGGGCGCTGTATCAAAGCTCGTGCAAGGCTTCGGTAAAAGCCGGAAGAAAGTACGATGAGGCGCATGTCAGATGGATATGCGATAACTTTTTTCGCTACGACTGCATACGGCGCTGTCCGCACGGCAGACCGGTAGCATACGAAATGACCAAACGCGAGCTTGACACAAGATTCGGCAGAATAAAATAAGAAATTGGGGAAAGATAAATGTTTAAGGTAATAAAAAAAGACGGAGCGGCGCGCAGAGGCGTATTTGAATCGGTTCACGGCACGGCGCAGACACCTGTATTTATGAATGTCGGAACGGCTGCGGCTATAAAGGGCGGAGTTGCGACGGAGGATCTTTACGAGCTTGGCTGCCAGATCGAGCTTTCAAACACATATCATCTTCATCTGCGCCCGGGCGACGACGTTATATATAAAATGGGCGGTATCCGCAAGTTTTTCAATTGGGACAGACCCGTTCTTACGGATAGCGGTGGTTTTCAGGTTTTTTCGCTTTCACAGCTCCGCAAGATAACGGAGGAAGGCGTCAGCTTTGCTTCTCATATAGACGGAAGACGAATTTTTATGGGGCCTGAAGAGTCGATGCGTATTCAGTCGCATCTGGCATCTACTGTCGCCATGGCGTTTGACGAATGTATAGAAAATCCTTCGCCGTATGATTACGTTAAGAATTCGATCGAGAGAACAACTCGTTGGCTTTACCGATGCAAGGCTGAAATGGACAGACTTAATTCTCTTGAAGAGACGATAAATCCGCACCAGATGCTTTTCGGGATAAATCAGGGTGGAATATACCCCGATCTGCGAATAGAGCATATGAAAGCCATCCGTGAGCTTGATCTTAACGGCTTTGCAATAGGCGGTCTTGCCGTAGGCGAGGAAGCGCCTGTTATGTATGATATAATCGAGCATGTAGAGCCGTATATGCCGGAGGACAAGCCGCGTTATCTTATGGGGGTCGGTACGCCTATAAATATTCTTGAAGCGGTTTATCGCGGAGTTGACTTTTTTGACTGCGTGATGCCTTCAAGAAATGCCCGCCACGGTTTCATTTTCACTTGGGACGGAACAATGAACTTAAACAACAACAAGTATCAGTGCGATCCGCTGCCGATAGACGAAAACTGCGGATGTCCCGCATGCAGACTTCACAGCAGAAGCTATATACGTCATCTGCTTAAAGCCGACGAGATGCTCGGTATGCGCCTTGCCGTAATGCACAACCTTTATTTTTACAACGACCTTATGCAGAAGATACGCGACGCTATCGATGCGGGCGAATACGAAGCTTTTTACCGTAAGTACCGCGAGATACTTGGAAGAAGAATATAATATAAAAAACTAAATTTTCAGCGGAGAAGAAAAATGAGAAAAACCAAAATAGTATGCACAATAGGTCCCGCCAGCAGTGACGAGAAGATATTTACCGAAATGTGTCTTGCAGGGCTTAATGTTGCAAGACTTAACTTCTCGCACGGTACGCACGACGACCACCAGAAGAAAATAGATATGATAAAAAAGGTCAGGGAAAAGCTCGGACTTCCAATAGCCATAATGCTTGACACGAAAGGTCCCGAATACAGAATAAAAACATTCAAAAATTCAAAGGTGACTCTTTCCGACGGAGATGAATTTATATTTACTTCGCGCGATGTCGAGGGCGACGAGCATATAGTTTCCGTAAACTACAGCGATCTTGCACGGGATCTTTCCGTTGGCGACAGGGTGCTTGTAAACAACGGACTTGTAATTTTCGAGGTAACTAAAATAGACGGAGAGGATGTCGTCTGCAAAACAATAGTCGGAGGTGAGCTTTCGGACAGAAAGAGCATGAGCTTCCCGAACAAGGTGCTTAAGAATCAGGTATATCTCAGCGATCAGGACAAGGACGACCTTATTTTCGGCATCAAAAACGGAGTAAGCTTTGTTGCGGCGTCGTTTGTATCGAGAAAGCAGGATCTTATAGACCTTAAAACGTTTTTGCGCGAAAACGGCGGTGAGGGCATTGACATAATAGCAAAGATAGAAAATCGTACTGGAATAAACAATATTGAAGAAATATGCAGCGAATGCGACGGTATTATGATAGGCAGGGGCGATCTTGGCGTTGAGATACCGTTCACGGAGCTTCCCGCAGTGCAGAAATATATCATCACAAAGTGCCGTTTGCTCGGAAAAAGAGTTATCACGGCTACGGAAATGCTTGAATCTATGATACACAATCCGCGCCCGACGAGAGCCGAAATCTCTGACGTTGCAAACGCCGTTTACGACGGTTCAAGCGCTGTAATGCTTTCCGGCGAATCGGCTGCCGGAAAATATCCCGTTCAGGCGGTCAGGACGATGTCCGAAATAGCGGAGGAAACGGAAAAACATATAGACTATACAAAGCGCTTCCGCGACAGCGAATTCAAAATAAAAAATCTTGTTGACGCAATATCGCACGCAACCTGCGGAATGGCGATAGACATAGGCGCAAAGGCAATAGTTGTTTCATCAATGTCGGGAATGACAGTTCGTATGGTTTCGCGATTCCGTGCTCCTACCGATATAATAGGTATGGCCACAACGAAAGCGGTCTGGTATAAGCTTGCTCTTTCCTGGGGAGTTATGCCCGTTATGAGTCGTCATTTTGATTCTACCGACGTGCTTTTCTATCATGCAATGCAGACGGCGCAGAAGCAGATGGGACTAAAACCCGGAGACAGAATCGTCCTGACGGGCGGAATGACAAACGGAAAATCAGGAAATACGAACCTTATAAAGGTTGAAACGATAGGCGAGCTTGACTGAAAGGAGCATTTATGCTCATAAAAAACGATATTCCGATACTTGAATTTGACGAGACGCGGGATGCAGTTATAAATCCTTGCGATATCGCAAAGTATATGGGGCAGCTCGGTTGCGAGAGGCTTGTAATCACATTTTTCAGAGAGGTCATAGAAGACTTTCTTTCTGACGGGAAGATTGAAAAAATCAAAACCATAATGGGCGAAAATCCTTATTATGTATACAAATTCAAAGATTATGACGTTCTCATCATGCACGGTGATCTGGGATGCCCCGCAATGGGCGGCGAGCTTGACGAGATTATCGCTATGGGTGTAAAAAAGGTTATGTTCTGCGGCGGAGGAGGGGTGCTTGACAAAAGTACCGGAGTAGGGCATTTTCTTATAGTTGAGGGAGCGATACGTGATGAAGGCTTTTCTTATCACTATCTGCCTCCGTCAAGGGTGGTATATACGGAGGAGAAAACGAGAAGCCTTATCCGAAGATATCTTTCCGAGCGGGGAATTTTGTATTCCGAAGGACTTGTGTGGACAACGGATGCAATTTTCCGTGAGACGAAAGAGAAAGTAAATGCCCGCAGAGAAGAAGGAGCAAAAATCGTCGAAATGGAACAGGCAGGTTGTATAGCTGTTACGCAGTTTCGCGGCGTTGATTACGGAGCGATAATTTATGGCGGAGATGACGTTTCAGGCGACGATTGGGATACCCGCAGCTGGCGCAGCAGAGAAGATATAAGGCAAGGACTTGTAGATATTTGCAGAGAAATTGTTCTTATGATGTAATTAAGATCGGCGGTGGGGCGCAAGAGCGTTCTGTCGCCGTTGCTTTTTCTCACAAACGGATAAAAAACAAAAAAGTATAAAGTTTTGATAAAAATCATATTGCATAAATGAAGATAATGTGATATAATAATCAGGAACGAGATATAAAATCAGACTATGCCGGCCGGGGAGTCAGCGGTGCCTTGTACCTGCAATCCGCTACAGCAGGGGCGATCCCGTATATGAGGCTTGTGCTTGTGTGGTCTGCGCCGCAGCACCCATGCGTTGAAGGATGGGTCTCGCGCAATCCGATGCTTTGAATCATGTCAGATGGGGAACCAAGCAGCATTAAGGAGATTTTCGGATGTGCCGCGAGGACGCCTGTCCCGAGCAAGGACTGCGGTGGCGCATGTGAGCGCAAGTCGAACTGCGGTGCATGGTCTGATTTTGTATCCCGTTATTTTTGTATCGGAGGTAAAATTATGTATCAGGCGCTTTACAGAAAATGGCGACCGTCAACATTTGACGATGTTTACGGTCAGGAGCATATTACCTCTATACTTAAAAATGAGGTTGAAAACGGGAAACTTTCGCACGCATATCTTTTCTGCGGCCCGAGAGGAACGGGAAAGACAACTTGCGCGAAGATAATATCAAGAGCTGCAAACTGCGAGCATCCTGTCGGAGGAAATCCGTGCGGGAAGTGTCATTCATGCATTTCGATTGCTGAAGGCACGGCTACCGATGTCATTGAAATGGACGCGGCAAGCAACAACGGTGTCGACAATATTCGTGATCTTCGTGACAGCGTTGTATATACGCCGGCAGACCTGAAATACCGTGTTTACATCATTGACGAGGTTCATATGCTTTCGCCGAGTGCTTTCAACGCGCTTCTCAAAACGCTCGAAGAGCCGCCAGCACATGTAATATTCATACTTGCGACAACCGAGCTTCAGAAGATTCCCGCAACGGTACTTTCGCGTTGCCAGCGTTTCGATTTCAGAAGAGTAGCTCCGAGCGCTATAATTTCAAGAATGAAAACCGTTTGCGCGGGAGAAGGAATAAAAGCAGACGAAGGCTCGCTTGAGCTTATAGCAAGACTTTCTCAGGGTGGCTTCCGTGACGCGCTCAATATGCTTGAATATTGTGCGGGCGGCGGTCACGAAATAACGCTCAAAAATTCGATTGCGCTGCTCGGTGCAAGCCCGATAGAACTTCTGTCCGGAATTTGTGATAAAATTGCCGAAAAAGATATATCCGGCGCGCTTGAAAAGCTTGATGAGGTGTACGCTTCATCAAGAGATATAGCGGTTTTTTGGCGTGAGCTTATTTCTTTCTGCCGTGATATGATGCTTTATATAGCTACTCGCGGCAATTATTCCTGTGATGTACTTACCGCACGCTCGGCAGAGCATTTTACTGTCGCCGGAATATTGCACATACTTGAAGTTTTTACAAATGCCGAAGGAGATATGTCAAAGTTGCCTTCCGGCGCTAAACTTTATGCTGAAATGGCACTTGTAAAAGTTTGCGATCCGTCGCTTGACGAAAGTATATCTTCGCTTATTGCGCGCGTTTCTGCGCTTGAAGAAGGTACTGTCAAGGCGCCGCCGTCTCCGGCAGAGCCGGAGCGGCGTTCTCCGACGCTCGTAAAGCCTGAGAAAAGCAATAAGATTTTATCTGCGGCGGAGAACGGAACGCTTTTGAAAAAAGCGGAGGCGGCGCCTTCCGAAGATAATAAAAACGCGCAGAAAAGCGTTCGCAATTGGGCTGAAATAATTCGAAAAGCGGAGCAGAAGGATATATCGGTAGGATCATTTTTGAAGGAGACCTTTGCATTTACCGACGACAGCGAAAGACTTTATATAAAATGTCCGAATGAGTTTGCAAAGGATATGCTTTCGACCGATGAACGCCGGGCGCTGATTGCTTCCGTTGCGGGTCCGGTGCTTGGCAGAACCGTAACGCCTGCGAATATTATTTTTTCCAAAGCCGAAGCAAATGAAAAAAGAATGCCTATAAATGATTTGATAGATACGGAGGATAATTAACATGAAAGCAAGAATACCCCAGGGACCTTCAATGAACGATATGCTGCGTCAGGCGCAGAAAATGCAGGAGGATATGGCGACCAAACAAGCCGAGCTTGAATCGCGTGAGTATGATATTTCCGCAGGGGGCGGCGTTGTTAAAATTAAAATAAACGGTAAAAAAGAAATACTTTCGCTTGCAATCGATCCTGTAATTGTTGATCCCGATGATGTTGAAACTCTTTCCGATATTATAACCGCCGGAGTAAATGAAGCTATCCGTACGGTGGAGGAAACAAGCACAAAGGAAATGGAGAAAATAACCGGAGCTATGGGAATGGGTATTCCCGGACTGTTCTGATAAGGCGGAATTAAATAAATGGAATATATTGTTCCGATTCAGAGATTGATTGAAAAATTTGCGTCGCTGAAAGGCGTGGGAAGAAAAACTGCCGCCAGATACGCTTTTGCCGTGCTCGATATGACCGAAGAAGAAGCTACCGATTTCGCAAACGCAATTATTGCCGCGAAAAACGACGTTATGACTTGCAGTATTTGCGGAAATATGAGCGACAAGCCCGTTTGCGACATTTGTGCCGATGACCGTCGTGATAAGAGCGTCATTTGCGTGGTTGAAGACCCCAGAGCTGTGATTGCTTTTGAAAACACACGCGAATATAACGGACTTTACCACGTTCTGGGCGGAGTTATTTCGCCGACAAGCAACGTCGGACCCGATAAGCTGCGTATTGCCGAGCTTATGGAGCGCCTTGACGACGGTACGGTAAAAGAACTCATTATTGCGACGAACCCCAATGTTGACGGCGAAACGACCGCCCTTTACATAGCAAAACTTGCCGCCGGAAAGGGCATTAAAACCACGAGGCTGGCTTATGGCGTGCCGGTGGGAGCCGATATTGAATATGCCGACGCAATTACGCTTATGCGCGCAATAGACGGCAGACGCGAAATTAAATAAGCCCTATATGTA
>ENA-OOXJ01000297-OOXJ01000297.1-human-gut-metagenome-genome-assembly--contig:-NODE-297-length-44677-cov-2.593990_pt1 | contig 44677 bp, 34 predicted proteins | sample MGYA00241587_ERZ501343 | MGnify/ENA primary metagenome ERZ501343 (study PRJEB25962, sample SAMEA2042918) | human gut metagenome | biome: human gut; feature: human-associated habitat; material: faeces... | reverse complement strand
CGGTGGGCGTGTCGGTGCCACCGCCGTCGCCGGTGCCGGGCGTGTCGGGCAGGGGCTTGCTGGCGGTGGAGGTGCCCATTTCCTGTTCGGCCTTGTAGATGATGCCGTTCACCTTCTGGATGAAGGCGGTCACCTCGTCCGTGGGCTGGAGGACGGCGACGGCGTTCACCGTCAGGACGATCTGTTGGTAGAGGGCGTCGACCTGCGCGCGCAGCTCCTTGGTGTCGACGCTCTGCAGGGCGGCCAGCGTGGCGGCCTCTTCCTGGTCGCGGGTGTAGGCCTCCTCGAAGGTGGCGTTGGCCTGCTTCAGGGCGTCCACTTCGTCGTCCAGGCCCAGGGTGGCGGCGTAGGTGGCGCCGTCACCGGTGGTCAGGACGGCGACCATGCCGTTTATCTCCGCCGTTTCCTTCTGGTAGGCGTGGTTGCCGATGCCCTTGTAGGGGGCGAGCAGCTGGCGCAGCTTGTTGGCGGCGTCGGCCTTCTCGGCGATGATGGAGGTGGTGTGGGCGTTGGTCAGGTTCATGATGACGCCCACGGCGCGGTCGCGCTGGCGGTCGGCGGCGCTGACGTCGACGGTGCTCGCCATGGCGGTCTGCCGGTTGACGATGCGGCTTTCTTCTTCAATCTTCTGCGCATAGAGCGTGGCGTAGTTTTCCACGCGGAGCGCGGAGGCGGTGGCCTGGATGATGGCGTTGTTCACGTCGATGTTGAACTTGTTGTGGGCGCCGAGGGTCATGTGCGTCGTGGCTAACTGTGTGATTTGTTGAACTGCCATAATGTTACATTAAATTTTAAGGTTAATATTCTGGTTAACGATATCTTCTCTCTGTTTTATCGTGGGCGGAGCTCGACAATCGGGATTTTCTTGCCGTCTACCACGGTTGTCGGGCAGAACATCCCGATTTTCTTGCCGTCCACCGCGGTTGTCGGGCGACTATCCCGATTTTTTTGCCGTCTACCGCGGTTGATGGGCAGAACATCCCGATTTTTTTGCCGTCCACCACGGTTTTCGGGCGACTATCCCGATTTTCTTGCCGTCCACCGCGGTAAATGGGTAAAAAATCCCGATTGTCGGCTCGTTTACCACGGTTTTTGGGCGACTATCCCGATTTTTGCCCCGTCCACCGTGGTAGACGGCAAGAAACTCCCGATTGTCAGCCGTAAATGTAAGAATTTCTCCGATAAATCCCGCCATTTCCGGCGGAAAAATCGAGGGGCGGGCGAAAAGAGTGGCGGAAGCGGGGCTCAGATGCGCTTCTCCGCCCAGTTGCCCCGGCAGATGTAGCGACGGCAGAAGAGCAGGATGAAGCCCGCGTAGACCAGCTCCGACGTCCAGCACAGCGCCACGTCGAGACGCAGGTAGAGGATGGTGAAGGTGATGTAGGCCACGTAGATGACCAGTACCGCCAGCTCCAGACAGAGCGCCGTGCGCGTGTTGCCCGTGCCCGAGACGGCCTGGAAGTAGACGTTGGCAGGCACCAGCAGCAGGTAGGTGGAGCACATGACCCACAGCGAGGGCACCGCCGCCTGCCGCAGCTCGGGCAGGTCGGTGTAGACGCTCAGGATGACCTCCGGGAAGAGGGCGAACATCAGGGCCAGCGGTAGCACGAAGGCATAGGCCAGGCGGATGTGCTGGCGGATGGTGGGGCGCACGCTGTCGCAGTGGCCCGCCCCGATGAGGTTGCTCACCAGCGAGCCGCACGTCGAGGCGAAGGCCATCATCACCATGAACAGGATGCCGCTGACGCTGCGGATGATGTTCGTCACCGCCAGCGACCGCTCGCCCAGGTGCTCGATGTAAAGGAAGAACAGGAACCACGTCGACAGCGACAGGAAGTTCTGCAACATCGTCCAGAACGACACGTCGAGCATCCGTCGCAGCACCGCCCATTGCAGCCGCGGGATGCGGTCGAGCCCGTACTTGCGGCAGTCGATGCGGCAGCGGGTGTAGACCACGAAGAACACGAGCGACACCCCCTCGGCCAGCGACGAGCCGATGGCGGCTCCGGCGATGCCCAGCGCGGGCAGGCCCAGCTTGCCGAAGATGAGGATGTAGTTGAACACCACGTTGCTCACGACCATGACGACCGAGTTCAGCGTCAGCGTGCGCGTCTGCGTGGTGCCCAGGAAGAAGGCGCGGAAGATGACGGCGCTGAACGAGAAGAAGGCGCCGAACACGCGCCAGTGCAGGTAGTTCGTGGCCGCTTCGTAAATCTGCGGCGAGGCGATGATGCGCTTCAGCAGCAGGGGCGAGAAGCAGTAGGACAGCAGGAACAGCACGGCGGCCAGCCCCGTCTGGAAGTAGATGCCCTGGTAGAACAGGGACCCTATCTCGCGGTATTGTCCCTCGCCGTTGCGGCGGGCGATGAGTATCTGCGTGCCGATGCTGAAGCCGAAGGCCACCATGAAGATGACCATGTAGAACACGCCGGCGATGGCCGAAGCGCCCAGCTCCACCTCGCCCACGCGGCCCAGGAAGGCGGTGTCGGTCATCCCGATCATCTGCTCCATGATCAGGCTGACGAGGATGGGGTAGGCGATGAGCCAGATTTGCTTGTTGGTATAGTGGGTGGTCGGGGTCGTTTGCATAGGGATTCTTGTTTTCGGTTGGGTCTTGAAACGGATGACGCGGACGACACGAATCAATGGGAAAGAATCAGTGTCATCCGCGTCGTCTGCGTCGGATTTGTCATCGTGCCTCCGCGGAGGCACCGTTATGTACGTCTTTTACTTGCGGTTCTGCCGTTGCTTCATCAGCTCTTCCTGCTGCTTCTGCATGGCCTCCAGGCGGGCGGCGAAACCGGATGTCTTCATCTTCTTGGGGTCCTTCTTGTTGGCCTCCAGCTGGGCAAGGAGCTTCGCCTCGTTCGTCGTCTTGCGCAGTACGAGGGTGGTTGCCACACTGATCAGCGTCGACAGGAAGTAGTAGTAGTTCAGTCCCGAAGGATAGTCGTTCAGGATGAACAGGAACATGACGGGCATCAGGTAGGACATCCACTTCATGGCGGCCATCTGCGGGTTGGCGCCCGTGTCCTGCTGCTGCATCATGTATTTTGTGTTCAGGATGTTCGTCACCGTCATCAGCACGCAGAACAGGCTCAGGTGGTCGCCCAGGAACGGGATGCGGAACGGGAAGGTGACGAAGGCGTCATACGTCGACAGGTCGTCGGCCCAGAGGAATCCTTGCTGGCGCAGCTCGATGGCGCTCGGGATGAACATGAACAGGGCGATGAGCACCGGCATCTGGATGAGCATCGGCAGACATCCGCCCATGGGGCTGACGCCGTACTGGCTGTAGAGGGTCATGATCTCCTGCTGCTTCTTCATGGCGTCCTCCTGCTTGGGATACTTCTGGTTGATGACGTCGATTTTCGGCTTCAGCACGCGCATCTTGGCCGATGACAGGTAAGTCTTCCATGTAGCGGGGAACACGACGGCCTTCACGATGAGCGTCAGCAGGAGCAGCACCATGCCCATGCTCAGTCCCCAGCCCGACAGCCAGTCGAAGATGTTGATGATGAACCATTTGTTCACCCAGCGGAACAGCGGCCAGCCCAGGTAGACCAGCTTGTTCAGCTCCCACTCGCTGTCGCGGTCGTTGTCGAGGGCGGTCAGCGTCTTGTAGTGGTTGGGGCCGAAGTAGAAGTACATCTGCGTAGCCTCTTTTCCCGTCGGGTCGAACAGGGTGTTCATCTCGGCCGAGTAGTCCTTGATGTAGCCGCTTCCCTGTGTCTCCATCTTGGAGGCCAGCTTGGCTTTCTCGAAGTTCGCGTCCGTAATGAAGACCGATGAGAAGAACTGGTTCTTGAAGGCGATCCAGTTCAGGGGCTCGGCCACTTCTTTTTCGTCGTTTTTGGCGGCCGAGAGGTAGTCCGTCCCTTCTCCGCTGACTTTGTAGGTCAGTTCGGCCAGGCGGTTCTCGTACGTATAGCCTTTCTCGATCTGGCGTGCGCACTGCGACCACTCGATGTCGACGTGGTTGTTTCCGGCAGCCAGCAGGTTCTCCATGCCTATGGCGTGGATATTGAAATCTACCAGGTAAGAGCCTTGGCGCAGGGCGTAGTTGAAGTCGATGTAGCTGTCGGCACTGGCAGCCAGGCGCATGGTGAGGGTGCTGTCCGTGCGATTGACAGCCTTGAAGTAATAATTCTGCGTCTGGATGGTCTCCCGTTTGTTATAGAACAGGAAGTTGAGGTCGATATCGTTGCCGTTGAAGAGGGTGAGCGGTGTCTTTTTGTCCTGCTCCATGTATTCCTTGAGGGTCACGGAGAACGGCGTGCCGCCTTTGGTGCAGACAGCCAGTTCCATCACGTCGTTCTGGATGGTAACCAGTGAATCTGCTCCCTGCAAGGCACCGAAGAACACGGAAGTGGAGTCGTTGACGGCTTCCGCTTTCTCGTTGGCAAGGGCAGCTTCCGCTTTGGCTTTCAGGTCGGCTTCGCGTTGTTGTACCAGTGCGATGGAGTCGTAGTAGCGTTGCTGGGCTTCCAACTGCTCCTTGCTGGGGCGGCTCAAGAAACTGAATCCGACCAGAAGGATCGCTATCAGCACCAGTCCGGTAATGGTATTTTTATCCATTGGGATCTTTTCTGTTAAATATGAGTATGATTAAGATGAATTAGTTGTTTGTCTGTTTCTTCTTTTCGTCTTCGTGATATTCGATGGCAGCTTTTACGAAAGATACAAACAGCGGATGCGGATGGAGCACGGTGCTGCTGTATTCGGGATGGAACTGCGTACCTACATACCAGCGGAGAGCGGGAATTTCTACGATTTCAACCAGGTCGGACTCCGGATTGATGCCCGTACACTTCATGCCGGCAGCTTCGTATTCGGCCTTGTACTGATTGTTGAACTCGTAGCGGTGGCGGTGGCGTTCCTGGATGTGCTCAGTGCCGTATGCTTCGTAGGCTTTGCTTCCTTTCTGCAACACGCATTCGTAGGCACCCAGACGCATGGTTCCGCCCATATTGGTGATGGACTTCTGTTCTTCCATGATGTCGATCACATTGTGCGGTGTCTTCTCGTCCATCTCGCGCGAGTTGGCATCGGCATAACCCAGTACGTCGCGGGCAAATTCGATGGCGATACATTGCATACCCAGGCAGATGCCGAACGTCGGGATGTTGTGCGTACGTGCATATTTGATGGCTACAAACTTGCCGTTGATGCCACGTTCGCCGAATCCTGGGCCGATGAGCACGCCCGACATGCCCTTCAGAGCCTCGGCGATGTTTTCGTCGGTCAGCTTCTCGCTGTTCACGAAGTCTACGGACACCTTGCGGTCGTTGTAGGTTCCAGCCTGCGAGAGGGCCTCGCGGATAGACTTGTAGGCATCCTGCAGGTCGTATTTTCCTACCAGTGCGATGTGGATGGGCTCAGTCTTCTCTGCCTTGTGGCGGCGCTCCAGGAAGCTGCGCCAGGGGCCAAGTCCCGGAGTATCGCCAACGGGCAGGCCCATCTTCTTCAGGATGGTCTCGTCCAGCTTTTGAGCCTGCATCAGGATGGGCACTTCGTAAATGGTCGGTGCGTCGATGCTTTGTACTACGGCATCTTCGTCTACGTTGCAGAACAGGGCGACTTTCTTGCGAAGGTTCAGGCTCAGTTCATGTTCGGTACGCAACACCAGGATGTCCGGTTGGATACCGGCACTTTGCAGTTCCTTGACCGAGTGCTGGGTAGGCTTGGTTTTCAGCTCGCCGGCGGCTGCCAGATAGGGTACATAAGTCAGGTGTACACACAAGGCGTCTTTGCCTAGTTCCCACTTCAGCTGTCGGATACTTTCCAGATACGGCAGCGACTCGATATCGCCTACGGTTCCGCCGATTTCGGTAATGACGAAGTCGAATTTATATTTGTTGCCCAGCAATTTCACGTTACGTTTGATTTCGTCCGTGATGTGAGGGATGATTTGGATCGTTTTGCCTAAATAATCTCCGCGGCGTTCCTTGTCGATGACACTTTTGTAGATGCGTCCCGTTGTGATATTATTGGCTTTGGTTGTCTGTATACCCAGGAAGCGTTCGTAGTGTCCCAGGTCGAGGTCGGCCTCGTGTCCATCCACGGTTACGTAGCATTCACCGTGTTCGTACGGGTTCAGCGTACCCGGATCGATGTTGATATACGGATCAAACTTTTGGATGGTTACTTTATAACCTCTTGCTTGCAGCAATTTTCCGATGGAAGACGAAATGATTCCTTTGCCTAAAGAAGAGGCAACACCACCGGTGACGAAAATATACTTTGTTTCTCCCACAACTATTATTTTTTTAATTGTTTTTACCTTAAAAATATAGAGATGGCATTGCATCGTGGATAATATCCGAAAGCTGTACGCAATACCACTCTTAAAAAGCGCAAAATTATAAAAAAAGAAAGGAGAAAGGAAATTTTGTCGTGACAATTATTGGTAAAAGCGATAAAGTAATCAGAAGGCTTTTAAAGATTCGGTTTCATAGTTGTATTTTTGTTCTCTATCTTTTTGCATCCTTACTTAGTTTAAGCTACATTTGCATTCAAAACATAAACTTAATGGGCTTTATGAAGAATAGACTGTTTGGGGCATGTGTTTTTATGACTTTATTCATGCCGGCCGTAAGTGCACAGAATGTAGAGAAAACCACAATATCTCCAGATGTAGCCGTAGGGGATACACTCGTATCGCAAAATGATACCTTATCGGGTGTTTTGAAGGAAAACTGGTTGTTGAAGCTGGTACCCGTTGATTCTGTAAACTATAAAGTTGATACGGTTTCTGTACTTTACAATCAATATTTTGGTATGTTGGATTATTTGAATGATCCAGCGACACCGGAACGCTATATTGCCTACGATCCCGATTATTTTCGTCTGTTTGTTCCTTTTACTTATTTTTATGCTCCGATGGAACGTGTTTCTCAGGTAAACTGGAAGTTTCAGACTGTAGATACATTGCCGCAGATGACGAATCAATTACTGCCGTTGGATACGTTGAGTTTTACGACTAAGGAACGCATAAACCAATTTGTAGACCACGTTATGCTGGACGCTTATGTAAATTGCCCGCAACTGGTGGTATGGACTGAAAATGAAATTGAAAGTAAGAAGGTATTTAAAGATAACATAGAGAAGGAAGCTTCTTCTAAACAGTCTGTAATCAAATTGTTTACATCTGAAAGTATGAAGTATGTGAAGGAAGAGGAACCGGGAGTTGTCATACATAAACCCAATTGGTGGGTAACTGGTGGAAACGGTTCGGTACAATTTGCACAAAACCATTTTTCAGATAACTGGTATAAAGGCGGGGAAAGCACACATTCTTTGCTGGCAAATGTACAGCTATATGCAAATTACAATGACCGGGAAAAAATACAGTGGGAAAACTTGTTGGATGCCAAACTGGGCTTTGTGTCTTCACCGTCGGATGAATATCATAAATATCTGGTAAATAATGACCAGCTGCGTTTATACAGTAAGTTGGGTTTGCAAGCCATTAACAAATGGTATTATACAATTTCGACAGAATTTAAAACTCAGTTCTGTCAGGCATACGGTGCAAACAGTGAAACGCTGAATGCTGCCTTTTTTGCTCCTGCTGACTGGTCGACCAGTATTGGTATGGACTATAAATTAAGTAAGACCAAAATCAATCTCTCTATTTTTATGGCACCGTTGACACATACCATGCGTTATGTCGGTAATTCGAAAGTCAACGAAGTCAGCTATGGTTTGGAAGAGGGTAAATCTGTAAAGCATGATTGGGGTTCGCAAGTGCAGTCCAATATATCGTGGACTATTATACCGGCTGTGACCTTGACATCCCGTTTGGATTATCTGACCAGCTACAAATGGGTACGTGTAGAATGGGAGAGTACTGTGAACTTTGCGCTGAACCGTTACTTGTCTGCTAAACTGTATGTGTTTGGCCGTTATGATGACGGAAACAAACCTACCGTAGGTGACAGTTATTTCCAGGTGAATGAAAACTTGGGATTTGGCCTTAATTATGCCTGGTAAATCAATCGCTTAAAATATTTAGAAGCGGTGTGAAAAATATTCCTTTTCACACCGCTTTTTATATGTCTTGCATCCAAATAATCGCCTTTTGTTATCAGAAAGCCGTGTCAGTTATACAGAAAAAGGTAAAAAGCGTGGCAATCTGTATAGAAAAAAGGTGTAAAAGGCTTGCAGTTCATAATTTATGCTTAAATTTGCCGAGATTTGTAATGTTCACTTAGCAAAATGACTAACGCCATAAAACACCAAGGTATTGTGGAAAGCACAGACGGTTCTTGTATCCGGGTAAGAATTATACAGACATCTGCATGTGCGGCATGCAGTATCAAAGGACATTGTACATCGGTAGATGTAAAGGAAAAACTGATTGAAATTGCAGATACCGATGGAACTGTTTATCAGCCGGGCGATAAGGTATGGGTGTTGGGCGAGTTGTCTATGGGAGCCAAGGCTGTATTCTTGGCTTTTGTATTTCCTTTCTTGATTCTGATTGTTTCTTTGTTTATTCTGATGACTTTGTTAGACGATGAACTCCAAGCAGCGCTTGGTTCATTGCTGTTGCTGATACCTTATTATTATATACTATGGCTGAACAGAGAGCGCATGAAGAAGAAGTTTTCATTTTCTATCCGACCAATGGACTAATTAATAATTCAATTAATAATCAATAAACAAATTACGAATTTATGAATGTAATTCTGATTGCAGTGGTTTCATTAGGAGTCATAGCGCTGGTTTTGGCTGCTATTCTGTATGTGGCTTCTAAGAAATTCGCAGTGTATGAAGATCCGCGCATCGGTCAGGTGGCAGCAGTGTTGCCCCAAGCCAATTGTGGTGGATGTGGTTATCCGGGATGTAGCGGTTTTGCCGATGCATGTGTCAAGGCCGGTTCTCTCGAAGGTAAACTTTGTCCGGTAGGTGGTCAGCCGGTTATGACGAAGGTCGCTGAAATTCTGGGTTTGAGTGCTTCTGCTTCCGAACCGATGGTAGCAGTAGTTAGATGTAACGGATCGTGTGAGAACCGTCCTCGCATCAATCGTTATGACGGAGCTCCGAGTTGCGCCATTGCTTCATCGCTTTACGGTGGAGAAACCGGTTGTAGCTATGGCTGTTTAGGGTGTGGTGATTGTGTGAAAGCATGTAAGTTTGGTGCTATTCGCATGAATCCCGAAACCGGATTGCCTGAGGTTGACGAAGCCAAGTGTACGGCTTGTGGCGCTTGCGCTAAAGCATGTCCCCGCAATATCATTGAAATTCGTCCGCAAGGAAAGAAGTCGCGTCGTGTTTATGTACAGTGTGTCAATAAGGACAAAGGTGCAGTGGCCCGCAAGGCTTGCAAGGTTGCATGTATCGGTTGTGGAAAGTGCGTAAAGACCTGTCCTTTCGAAGCGATTACATTGGAGAACAACTTGGCATATATCGATCCAAATAAGTGTAAGTCTTGCCGCAAATGTGAAGAGGCTTGTCCGCAGGGAACGATTGTTGCGCTCAACTTCCCTCCGCGTAAACCCAAGAATGAAGATACGGCTGCTGCCGGTACAGATAAGCCTGTTACTCCTAAAGTGGCACTTGACGCTTCTAAAGAGGCACTTGGCACTTCTAAAGTAGCACCTGAGACTACCAAAGTGGCATCTGATGCAGGGAAGGCATAACAACAAGAGTATTAAACGATAAAATATAAAATTCGTATGTTGAAAACATTTTCAATTGGTGGTGTTCATCCACACGAAAATAAACTTTCAGCACATCAGCCCATTATTAAGGCCGAAGTTCCAGCTAAAGCTGTTATTTTGCTTGGACAGCACATTGGGGCACCGGCAAAACCCATTGTGGCTAAGGGGGATGTAGTGAAAGTGGGTACAAAAATTGCGGAACCGGGCGGTTTTGTATCTGCAGCTATCCATTCGTCTGTGAGCGGTAAGGTTGCCAAAATTGATACGGTAATTGATGCGAGCGGCTATCCGAAACCGGCCATTTTCATTGATGTGGAAGGAGACGAGTGGGAAGAAAGCATTGACCGGACTGATACATTGGTGAAAGAGTGCACATTGAGTTCGGAAGAAATCGTAAAGAAAATTGCCGATGCCGGCATTGTGGGTCTAGGAGGTGCCTGCTTCCCTGCTCAGGTCAAGTTATGTCCTCCTCCTGCTTTTAAAGCTGAGTGTGTTATTATTAATGCCGTAGAATGTGAACCTTACCTGACTGCCGACCATCAGCTTATGCTGGAACATGCAGAAGAAATCATGGTGGGTGTAACCATTCTGATGAAGGCTGTGAAAGTGAACAAGGCATTTATCGGTATAGAAAATAATAAGCCTGATGCTATTCAGCTGATGACCAAAGTCGCATCGTCTTATCCCGGAATTCAGGTTGTTCCGTTGAAAGTACAGTATCCCCAAGGCGGTGAAAAACAGCTGATTGATGCTGTAATAGGTCGTCAGGTAGCAGCCGGTGCATTGCCTATCTCTACGGGAGCTGTTGTACAGAATGTAGGTACGGCTTTTGCAGTTTATCAGGCAGTACAGAAAAATAAGCCGTTGTTTGAGCGTGTCATTACAGTAACAGGAAAGTCTTTGAAAAAACCGTCAAACTTTTTGGCTCGTATCGGTACACCTATGCAACAATTGATAGATGCATGTGGCGGTTTGCCCGAAGATACCGGAAAAATTATTGGTGGTGGTCCAATGATGGGAAAGGCGTTGGTCAATACCGAGGTTCCTACTGCCAAGGGTAGTTCGGGTATTCTTATTATGAATAAAAAAGAAGCCCAACGCAGTGCTCCGCAACCGTGTATCCGTTGTGCCAAGTGTGTGGGTGCATGTCCGATGGGGTTAGAGCCGTATTTGCTTGCTACCGTGTCGGCTCATGGCGATTTTGAGAGAGTTGAGAAAGAAGACATCATGTCGTGCATTGAGTGCGGGTCGTGCCAGTTTACTTGTCCGTCCAACCGTCCGATGCTGGATTATATCCGTCTGGGCAAAGCCAGAGTAGGTGCCATGATACGTGCACGTCAAGCTAAAAAATAACATCGAATTATGGAAAATAAACTGATTGTATCTCTATCGCCTCATGTACATGGAGGCGACAGTGTGAAGAAAAATATGTATGGCGTGCTTGTCGCCTTGCTTCCGGCATTTTTAGTGTCGCTCTATTTCTTCGGCTTGGGAGCACTGCTGGTTACGGCAACTTCAGTACTGGCGTGTCTGTTCTTTGAGTGGGCTATTGGTAAGTTCATTATGAAACGTGAAACCACAAGCATTACAGATGGTTCGGCCATTATTACTGGTGTTTTGCTGGCTTTCAATTTACCTTCAAACTTACCTATATGGATTATTGTGCTTGGTGCCCTTTTTGCAATAGGTGTTGCCAAAATGTCGTTTGGCGGATTGGGATGTAATCCCTTCAATCCGGCATTGGCTGGACGTGTATTCCTGTTGCTTTCTTTCCCTGTGCAGATGACCAGCTGGCCTGCTGTTGGGCAGCTTACCGCTTATGCAGATGCCGTGACGACTGCTACTCCTCTGGCCATTATGAAAGGGGTAATCAATGGTGCTCCTGGTGTATCTATGGATCAGCTCCCCAGTGCCATGGATTTGTTTTTCGGTAACAATCCCGGCTGTGTTGGTGAAGTAAGTGCCTTGGCATTGCTGCTTGGCCTGGCATATATGCTGTGGAAGAAAATCATTACCTGGCATGTACCGGTTTCTATTTTGGTAACGGTATTTGTCTTTGCAGGAATCATGCATTTGGTTAATCCCGAATTATATGCATCTCCGGTTGTTCATCTCTTCTCGGGCGGTTTAATGCTGGGTGCTATATTTATGGCAACAGATTATGTTACATCGCCCATGAATCACAGGGGTATGCTGATTTATGGTGTATGCATTGGTTTGCTGACAGTCATTATCCGTTTGTTTGGTGCATATCCTGAAGGTATGTCGTTCGCTATTTTGATTATGAATGCGTTCACACCACTGATAAATACATATGTTAAACCTAAACGCTTCGGGGAGGTAGCAAAGAAGAAATGAAAAAGTTAGAATCATCCTTGAAAAATATGCTACTGGTGCTGACTGGTGTAACTGTGGTGTCTGTTGCACTGTTGGCATGGGTAAACGAACTGACAAAAGAACCGATTGCTCAGGCTAATGCCAAAGCTTTGAGTGATGCTGTCAATCTTGTCGTTCCAGGTTTTGACAATGACCCCATTGCTGAAAAGAAAATGCAGGAAGTCAATGGTGTGCAGTATGCCGTATATCCTGCTACAAAATCCGGCGAGTACATAGGTGCTGCGGTAGAAGCTTCTGCTATGGGTTTTGGTGGCGATTTGAAAGTACTGGTAGGCTTTGATGCCGAAGGAAATATCCTGAACTATTCTTTGCTGTCGCATGCTGAAACTCCCGGATTGGGTTCGAAAGCCGATACCTGGTTTAAGAAAGGTAATAAAGGTGATATCACAGGAATGAATCCTGGTAAAGCAAAACTGAAAGTAAATAAAGACAGTGAACCTGGTTATGAAGGACGTGTGGATGCTATTACGGCTTCTACGATTACTTCACGTGCATTTTTAAGCGCTGTCAATGCCGCCTATGCCGCCTATGCCGGTCAGGAACATGCAGATGGTGCTACCGGTGCAAGCTCAAAAAAGAATGTTGAACAACCTGCTGAGACTACTGCACCTGCAGATACTCTCAACACTAAATGATAGGAGTGGAAGATTATGAATAACTTTAAAGTTTTGATGAATGGCATTATCAAGGAGAATCCTACGTTTGTGCTTCTGCTTGGTATGTGTCCTACGTTAGGAACTACATCTTCGGCTATAAACGGTATGGGTATGGGGCTTGCCACCATGTTTGTGCTGATTTGTTCGAACGTGGTTATTTCGGCCATTAAGAATTTGATACCCGATATGGTGCGTATTCCGTCCTACATTGTGGTTATCGCCTCTTTTGTGACTCTGTTGCAAATGGTTATGCAAGCCTATGTTCCTGCGTTGTATGCTACGTTGGGCTTGTTTATTCCATTGATTGTTGTAAACTGTATCGTACTGGGAAGAGCTGAAGCCTTTGCTGCCAAGAATACTCCGGTAGCCTCTTTCTTCGACGGTTTGGGAATCGGTTTGGGCTTTACCATTGCCTTGACATTGCTGGGTAGTGTTCGTGAGTTCTTAGGAACCGGTAAGATTTTTAATCTTGCGCTTATTCCTGAAGAATATGGAATGCTGGTCTTTGTATTGGCTCCGGGAGCATTTATTGCATTGGGATATCTCATTGCGCTTGTCAATCGTCTGAAAAAGGCCTGACAGCCAGTATAGATCCGAATATTAGTTATCAACTTTCAAAACAGATAGTATGGAATATATATTGATATTTATCTCGGCAATCTTTGTGAATAACATTGTATTGTCGCAATTCTTGGGTATTTGTCCTTTTCTGGGCGTTTCCAAGAAAATAGATACGGCGCTTGGTATGTCGGCTGCAGTGGCTTTTGTGCTTACCATTGCTACTATTGTGACTTTCCTGTTACAGAAATATGTATTGGACGCCTTTGGATTAGGATATTTGCAAACCATCACTTTTATTCTGGTTATTGCCGCATTGGTGCAGATGGTAGAGATTATCCTGAAAAAAGTGTCGCCGGCGCTTTATCAGGCGTTGGGTGTGTTTTTGCCTTTGATTACTACAAACTGCTGTATATTGGGTGTAGCCATTCTTGTTATCCAGAAAGACTATGATTTGCTGACAGGAGTTGTTTATGCTTTCTCTACGGCACTGGGATTTGGTTTGGCTTTGACACTGTTTGCTGGTCTTCGTGAACAGATGAGCTTGGTAAATATTCCTAAAGGAATGCAGGGAACTCCTATCGCTTTGATTACTGCCGGACTTTTGGCTATGGCATTTATGGGATTCTCGGGTGTTGTGAAGATCTAAGTAGGTTTATTGTAGAATAAAAATAATTGGCTGTACAAGGAGGTTCGTTGAACCCCATGTACAGCCAATTTGTTTTTACTTTAAATATGTTTTCAAAAACTCAGATTAATTCCGCCCATGACAGTTGCTTTGGGCATTGGGTAGCCGGCATTGATTTCATAGCGCTGTGCCAGCAGGTTTTCTCCTTTTATATACAATTGTACCAGATTGCACAGTTTGTAACTGCCTCGTAAATTCCATAATACAAAGTTTTCTTGAGGGCCGTTTCCGTCTTTTACTGTAGTATACAGACCTTTTATATATTGTATGCCAGTGGATACCTGCCATCTGTTTTGGGTAAAGTCAACTCCAATGAAAAGTTTGTGTTCGGGTGATGCAACTACCGGATATTTCATGTGTAGCCAACTGTAATTGGAAGACAGGTTCCATGATGTATTGAAACGGTAGGAAAATGTGGTTTCTATTCCCCAGTTTTCTACTTTTCCGGTGTTGGTATTTTGCATGCGGCCGTCTACCGGTACAGCAATAATCAGGTTTTTCCCATTTATGTAATACAGGTTTGCGCTGTATGACAGTCTGTTTTCCAGCAGATGTTGTGAGAAGGAAAGTTCATAGTTTATCAGGCTTTCGGGCTGCAATTCTGGATTGGCCGAAAACATGAACATTTCCCGTATGGTAGGGTTTCGGTATCCTTTGCTTACCATTGCTTTGGCTTCTGTATGATTAGGCAAATGGAATGCCAGACCTCCTTGTGGAATAACTTCCGTTCCTACATGCGAATGGTGGTCTATACGGATACCTGCATCGAGTGAAAGCCAGTTGCTTATGTTTTGTCTGATGTCCATATAACCGGCGAATTCATCCATTTGTTTATCTACCCCTGGGTTACGTTTACCTGTTTCTACCACTTGGTACCAGGATTCTCCACCAAAGTGCTGATAATCGAATCCTAAGGTCAGCCGATTTCCTTTAAACAATGTGGCGCTTTGATACCAGGAAATCCCCATCATTTTGTCTTTTGAGTTGAAGTGCGAAGTTTGTGGTTGTTCGTCCGGCGAATAACCGTCATTAATTTTGTGTCTTCCCCAGTTATAGAAGAAACTGATTGTTCCTGATGTATTGTCAGAATGGTTCTCTAGTGCGATAGAAGCCATTCCACGGGTAATACGCGAGTCATTGTCTATGAGCGGCTTGCTTATAGTACCTGGATTGGATGCATTATAGTGGGTTACGTTGGCATCTCCCCAGATTTTCCAATGTTTGGTTAGGTCATATCCCAATTTGGCATATCCTCCATATTGTTCGAAAGCCATGTTTTCCCGATGCCCGTCGGTTCGGTTATACGATGCCGTCACCACGCTACTGAAACGGTCTTTCTTTATTTGGTTGGAAGCTTCGGTCTGTAATGTACCATATGAACCTCCTCCCAAATTAACGGTCGTTTTTATGCCGTTTTCCTGCTGTTTACGGGTTACAATATTGACAACTCCTCCCATTGCGTTCGAGCCGTACAATACGGAAGCAGGTCCGCGCAAAACTTCTACACGTTCGGCAAGCATTGTCTGATAGGCATCGGCAATAGGATGACCCATAAGTCCCATGTACTGTGGATGTCCGTCAATCAGTACTAGCAAACCTGTAGTAGGACTACCACCTATGCCGCGTAAAGTCATACCTCCAGCCGCACCGGTAGACACACCATAACCCATAATGCCGCGTGATGTAGTGAAAAAACCGGGAACCTGTTCGGTCAGTACCGGTAATAGTGACGGCTCATAGCGTTGTTCTATTGTGGGGCGGTCTATTATGGAAATAGTCATGGGCAAGTGTCGGATATCTGTTGCATTTCGTGTTCCCGTAACAACAACTTCATCGGTTGTAATGGTACGGGCCACTTGCAAGCTGTCCTGTTGCTGTGCCTGCAAAGAGTAACTTCCCAGCAAACATGCCAGAAAGGCTCCGGTAATTTTTTTTGTAGTACGTAAGGTTGTTATGAAATCCCGAATGATGGGAAACATTTCCTGTACGGATTTGATTTTTTCACAAGCGGTCTCAAGCGGGCACCATCCTGTTTTATTCCGGTTTATGATGTGAGGAACTTCTTTTGAAAAACTTACGTTTACACCTGCTTGTTGCAAGACTTCAAGGGCTGGTGTGCTTATAACATCAGCATATACTTGTTTTATGCCTCCCAGTACTATGAGTGCAGCAGCACCTTTTCCTATTACCTTATCGGCAACAGACGCACCCTTCATGAAGGATGCGTCTGTCTGATATAAGTCGTACAAGTCGGCTACTCCCCGTTGGGTAAAAGTCCGGATCTCTGTATTTTTTTTGATCACACAGGAATATCCTCCTGTGTGCAATAGTTCAATGATATCTTCCAAAATCTTATTCTTTTTTCTAATTATATTTTTTGTTGTTTCAACTGTTCTACATATTTATCAATCCGTTGCAATTCTTTCGGTATGTTGATGGATTGTGGACAGTGTGGAGAACATTGGTTGCAACCGATGCAATGATTGGCTTGCCTCAGTTTGGGCACACTGCGGTCATAACCGATCAAAAAGGCACGCCGCGCCTTTCGGTAATTCTCGTCCTGACTACTTTCGGCAACATGTCCTTCATTTACACATTTGTTGTAGTGCACCAGGATAGCCGGAATATCTATGCCATAGGGGCAGGGCATACAATATTTACAGTCATTACAGGGAATGGTTGGGTATTGTGCCATGAGGTTTGCCGTATCATACAGGAACTGTTTCTCTTCTTCGGTCAGAGGAATCAGCGGTGAATATGTACGTATATTGTCCTGTAAATGTTCCATATAAGTCATGCCGCTCAGCACTGTAAGTACATATTCGGGAGAACCGGCAAATCTGAAAGCCCATGAAGCAACACTACTATCGGGACGACGTTGTTTGAGACGTGCCACAATATGTTCGGGAACATTTGAGAGACGGCCACCGAGCAAAGGTTCCATAATGATAGCTGGAATTTTCCGCTTCTCAAGTTCTGCATAAAGATATTCGGCGTTTACATTACTGCCAGTTGCGTGTTGCCAGTCCAAATAATTGAGCTGTATTTGGACAAAATCCCAGTGCACTTTTTCGTGCATGGCAAGTACTTCGTCAAAAACTGCGGTAGTTCCGTGGAATGAGAAGCCCAGGTGGCGTATGCGGCCGGCTTTACGTTCTTCCAATAGATAATCGAGCATTCCGTTTTCAATGTATCTGGCTCTAAAAGTTTCGATACCGCCATTACCAATGGAATGCAACAGATAGTAGTCAATATAGTCAACTTGTAGGTCGATAAAAGACTGCTTATACATTTTGATAGAATTCTCTCGGGTAAAATTGGAGAAATTCGATAGTTTTGTGGCTATTTTGAATGATTCACGCGGATGTCTTTTCAATGCAATTCCAGTAGCTTTCTCACTCCAACCTTGCACGTATACAGGAGATGTATCATAATAGTTCACACCATGAGCCATGGCATAATCTACCAGTTTATTTACAGCATCCTGGTCAATCAGGTCTCCTTTCCCATCAGGAGACGGGACGGTAGGCCATCGCATGCAACCATATCCTAAAATAGAAATCTTATCATCAATGATACCGGGAAAACTGCGATAAGTCATTTTACCTGTATCCGCATTGGCAGCTGAACTATTGGTTTTATTGGTTTCTTTTGTACTGCACCCATAAAGGGCTGCCGTGGAAGTAGCTGCTGTAATTCCCACAATTTTTAAGAATTCACGGCGATTGATATGCTTGTTGTTATAATGTTCTTCCATTGTATATGAATTTTTTTAGATAATACGATGTCTTTCGTGCCCTTCTACATAAATGGCGCTGAATGGACGGGACGGGCAAAGATTTTCGCAGGCTCCACATCCGATGCAGCGCTCTGTATTGACTGCTGGTATCTTGGGTGACTCTTCATTTGTTGGATCTGAAGGAATCATTTGTATGGCTCCACTCGGACAATGACGGGCACAGTTGCCGCATTCTACGCCATCGGTCAGCGGTATGCAGTTTTCTTTTATCCATACGGCATGGCCTATTTGGGTAGATGATTTTGTGGCTAAATCTGTTAATTGGATTGCTCCTGTTGGGCATACCTCAGAACATTTGTTGCATTCAGGCCTGCAATATCCACGTTCGTATGACATCTCTGGCTGCATTAGTTTTTGTAAATCAGTAGATGGACGCAGTACTTGATTGGGGCATACCGATACGCATAGTTGACATGCAGTACAGTGTTGTGCCATATGTTTGGCGCTTTGTGAACCGGGAGGCAATATGGGAGTACTCCGGTTGGGTATTTTTTTCTTCTCAATGACAGCCAGTCCACCGTCCACTTTCTTTTCTTGCGCTTTGAGTAGTGCAGTGCTTGCCACCAGTGCAGTTGCTGTAAGAAAGCTACGGCGATTTCCGTTCGTATTAGCCGTTTGTTCTTTTACAGACTGTTTATTACTCACAGTTGGATTTTTTGAGGTTAATGGAATATATTTATAGGAGATGGCATGGTGCTTGCAGTGCTCAAGACAGTCCATACATACCACACAGCGGCTATAATCGATGGTGTGGTTCTTTGAATCAATGCATGACGCTTTACAATGGCGTGAACACAAAGTACAGGAATTACATTTGTTGGTATCTATTGTAATTCGAAAAAGTGAATAGCGGGAAAGGAATCCTAGAACAGTGCCGACCGGACAAATTGTATTACAATAAGTCCTTCCGTTTCGTCCAGCCAATACGATTAGTACGACGGTGGTAAGAATTGCGATAATAAAGGTTGGTAAACTTTTGATCCATACTTCTGTTTCGTAAAAGGCATAACTGTCTGCACGCTCTGCCAGGTAGGCAAAAAAGTTATTTCCCCATTGCCACAGAGGTTGGAACAGATTGTTTGCGATGCGACCGTACGAACTGTAAGGTGCAAGCAAAGCGGCCAATGAGCCCAAACCAGCAACAAGTGCAATGATGAATATGCCAAGCATACTATATCTTAATACTGAAAGAGCAGGGGAGTAATTGTAAGGTAATTTTTTGCGGCTGCCGGTTTTCTTCCCAAACCAGGCAATAATGTCTTGAAATACACCTAACGGGCAAATAACGGAACAATAGATTCTCCCAAATACCCACGTAAGTATTATTAAAAATACTACGACGCCTACATTAAGTGCCAATAGTGCCGGCAAAAATTGAATTTTTGCCAACCATCCAAACCACCCGTGTAAAGTTCCTGAAAAATCCAGGAAAAGTAGGGTGATGAGTGCAAAACAAACAATTGCAAAAGTTAGTCTGATTTTACGTAACATATATTTAATTAATTAGATGATTAAATCATGTGTTGTGGAAGCCATAATTATCCTTGCAAAGATAACTTTTTGTAGCAAAATGATTGGAATGTTATCTCTATTTCTTTCTTTAAAAATGTAAATAGGCTTTTTATGTGCCAGTTTATAACTGTTATGCGGCTTTAAATTTAATATTGTTTGTTTCATATGTTAAATTATTTGCTGGTGTATTGATGTTTCTATTTGTATTTTTTTTAGTCTTGTAATATTTCTATTTGTTATATTTTTGGTTTGTTTGGTTTCAGATTGAAATTTTTATAAATATACGATCTATTTTTGTCGTGCTAAATTAGTGAAAGTTTTGTGTTTTGAAAGTGATTTTCTATTTTTGTGATCAATTTGAAACTGATTTATTGGTAAATGAAGAAAAATGAAATCATATTTTGATTATTTCAAAACTATTGTATAATATGAAAAGAAATAATGAAACACAAGAACAATGTGGCTTTTATGATTACAGGAATGAACACGATGCTTGTGGGGTAGGCATGATTGTAGATATTCATGGAAATAAATCGCACGAATTGGTTGATTCTGCACTGAAAGTCCTGGAGAATATGAAACATCGTGGAGCTGAAGGAGCTGATAATAAGACAGGAGATGGAGCGGGTATCATGTTGCAAATTCCTCATGAATTTATTCTTTTACAAGGTATTCCTGTTCCGGAAAAGGGGAAATACGGTACAGGGCTAGTTTTTCTTCCTAAAGTAGCAGAAGAACAGGAGAAAATCTTGCAGATTATGATTGAGGAGATTGAGCGAGAAGGGCTTTCATTGATGCATTTGCGTTCAGTTCCGGTTAACTCAGCTATTCTCGGAAAGAGTGCTCTTGAAACAGAACCGGATATTAAACAGATGTTTGTGACAGGTGTAACAGAAATTGAAAGTTTTGAACGTGTTTTATATATCATTCGGAAAAAAATAGAAAGAAGAATTACACATAAGGATTTTTACATTGTATCATTATCCAGTCAAAATATTGTTTACAAAGGTATGCTTTCTTCCACGCAAGTTAGAGAGTACTTTTGTGACTTGACACAACCTTATTTTACAAGTGGATTGGCTATTGTACATTCTCGCTTTAGTACAAATACGTTTCCGACATGGAGTTTGGCCCAGCCATTTCGGTTGTTGGCGCATAATGGTGAAATAAATACAATCAGAGGAAACCGAGGGTGGATGAAAGCTCGGGAAAGTGTGCTTTCTACTCCGCAACTGGGTAATGTTAAAGATCTTGGTTCCATTTTGCAACCCAATATGAGTGATAGTGCTTCATTGGACAACGTCTTGGAGTTTTTCGTCATGTCGGGGTTGAGCCTTCCTCATGCAATGGCGATGCTTGTTCCTGAGTCATTTAATGACAAAAATCCGATTAGTGAAGATTTAAAGGCTTTTTATGAATATCATTCCATTTTAATGGAACCGTGGGATGGTCCTGCAGCTTTGTTGTTCAGTGACGGACGTTATGCTGGTGGAATGCTTGACCGTAATGGCTTGCGTCCGGCTCGTTATCTGGTCACGAAAAATGATATAATGGTTGTTGCCAGTGAAGCAGGGGTCATCAATTTTGAACCGGAAACAATTAAAGAAAAAGGAAGACTGCAACCGGGAAAAATATTATTGGTAGATACCAAAGAAGGACAAATTTATTATGATGGGGAATTGAAGGAGCAGTTGGCTTCAGCAAAGCCTTATAAACAGTGGCTTTCTGCCAATCGTATTGAACTGGATGCTTTAAAAAGTGGAAGAAAGGTTGAAAATGCGGTCAGCGATTATATCCGCAAGTTAAATGCTTTTGGATTTACACGTGAAGATATAGAGAAGACAATAGTACCAATGTGTACAACTGCATCCGAACCAACAGCTTCGATGGGGAATGACACACCGCTAGCTGTTTTATCGGAGAAACCTCAGCTGCTTTTTAATTATTTTAGACAACAGTTTGCACAGGTAACCAATCCACCGATAGATCCTATTCGTGAAGAACTCATCATGTCATTGACTGAATATATCGGGGCAGTAGGAAATAATATTCTGCTGCCGGATGAAAGTCATTGTAAGATGGTACGTTTACCGCATCCCATATTGACTAATACACAATTGGATATATTGTGCAATATTCGTTACAAGGGATTTAAAACGGTAAAACTGTCTATGTTGTTTGATGCAAGTAAAGGAAAAGCCGGTTTGCAGGAAGCTTTGGCCTTGTTGTGCAAGAAAGCCGAAGAGGCGGTTATGGACGGGGTCAACTATATTGTCTTGTCTGACCGTGATATTGATGCCGCTCATGCTGCTATTCCTTCTCTATTGGCTGTCAGTGCAGTGCATCACCATTTGATAGCAGTACAAAAGCGTGTACAAACAGCTTTAATTGTAGAGAGCGGTGAGATACGTGAAGTTATGCATGCAGCCCTGCTGTTAGGCTATGGGGCCAGTGCAATCAATCCATATATGGCATTTGCCGTGCTTGATGCGTTGGTAAAGCAAGGGGAAATACAGTTGAATTATGAAACGGCTGAGAAAAACTATATTAAGGCTGTTTGTAAAGGATTGTATAAGGTTATGAGTAAGATGGGTATCAGTACGATCCGGTCTTACAGAGGAGCGAAAATATTTGAGGCAATAGGTTTGAGCCAGGAACTGTTAAAAGAATATTTTGGAACAGATACTTCTTCTATTGGTGGAATTCGGTTGGAGGAAATAGCCAAAGATTATATAGCTTTCCATGATGCAGGTTTCTTTCCAGAAAAAATGGACGATTTGTTGCCTCATATCGGTTTATTCTCATATCGCAAAGATGGGGAGAAACATGCGTGGAATCCTGAAACAATCAGTGCATTACAACTGGCTACCAGGTTGGGAAGCTATACCAAGTTCAAAGAGTTCACATCTAAGGTTGACAATAAGGAAACACCTATTTTTTTACGCGATTTCTTCCGGTTTAAGAAGAACCCCATACCTATTGATCAGGTTGATCCGGTTGAAAAGATTGTCAGACATTTTGTGACGGGAGCCATTTCGTTTGGAGCAATCAGTAAAGAGGCACACGAGGCTTTGGCTTTGGCTATGAATAAGTTGGGAGCACGTAGCAATACCGGTGAGGGAGGAGAAGATTCACAACGGTTTCACGAAACATATAATGGTATTTCATTGTGTAGTAAAACCAAACAGGTTGCATCCGGTCGTTTTGGTGTTAATGCTGAATATCTAGTCAATGCCGAGGAAATTCAGATAAAAGTGGCTCAGGGAGCAAAACCGGGTGAAGGAGGACAATTGCCTGGTTTTAAGGTCGATGAAGTCATTGCACGTACGCGGCATTCTATTCCCGGTATATCACTTATTTCACCTCCGCCACATCATGATGTTTATTCGATAGAAGACTTAGCTCAACTAATATTTGATTTGAAGAATGTTAATCCCAAAGCGAAAATCAGTGTTAAACTGGTTGCAGAAAGTGGAGTTGGTACGATTGCTGCCGGTGTGGCAAAAGCCAAGGCTGATCAGATTGTAATATCAGGAGCAGAGGGGGGAACAGGGGCTTCACCTTCTTCATCCATGCGTTACGCTGGTATTTCGCCGGAAATAGGTTTGAGCGAAACACAACAGACACTGGTTTTAAATGGACTTCGTGGAAAAGTGCGTTTACAGACCGACGGACAACTGAAAACTGGACATGATGTTATTAGTATGGCATTGCTTGGAGCAGAAGAATTTGCATTTGGAACAACAGCCCTTATTGTATTGGGATGTGTAATGATGCGCAAATGCCACGCCAATACCTGTCCGGTAGGAGTGGCTACACAGGATTCCAAACTTCGTGAACATTTTCGTGGACATTACGAATATGTAGTCAATTACTTCCGCTTTTTAGCTCAGGAGGTTCGTGAGTATTTGGCTGAGATGGGATTTGCACATCTGGAAGATATTGTTGGACGTACCGATTTGATTGAGATTACTCCCCGTAATGCCGGTACAAAAGCCTCTTTGCTCGATTTTGGAAGGATGTTATACCGGGTTGACAATCATGCGGCATGTCATAACATAGATGTACAACAACATGACATTGACCATGTAATGGACAGGGGCATTCTTAAAGCGGCTAAAGAGGCGATAGAAAATTGCAAGGATGTCTCATTGGAATATGCCATAGCCAATACGGACCGTTCGGTCGGTGCAATGCTTTCGGGGGCTGTTGCTGCAAAATATGGAGCAGCCGGATTACCCGAACAGACCATTCAGATCAAATTTAAAGGGTCGGCCGGTCAGAGCTTCGGAGCATTTTTGGCACATGGTATTTGTTTCCGTCTTGAAGGTGAAGCCAATGACTATTTGGGAAAAGGCCTGAGTGGAGGACGCATATCAGTACAACCGCCTGTACGGAGTGGATTTGCAGCCGAGGAAAATGTAATAGTAGGTAATACGTTATTGTATGGTGCTACAAGTGGCGAAGTCTACATTAACGGTAGGGCAGGTGAGCGTTTTGCTGTTCGCAACTCGGGAGCTGTTGCCGTAGTTGAAGGTGTAGGAGACCATTGCTGTGAATATATGACAGGAGGGCGTGTAGTCGTTTTAGGAGAAACGGGACGTAATTTTGCTGCCGGTATGAGTGGGGGTGTAGCCTATGTGTGGGACAAGAATCATAATTTTGACTATTTCTGTAATATGGATATGGTAGAGTTGTCGTTGTTGGAAGATGCTGCTTCACGAAAAGAGCTGCATGAACTGATCCGCCAACACTATTTTTATACCAGTTCGGAACTGGCCCGTACAATGCTAGACAATTGGAACCGTTATGTGGATGAGTTTATTCAGGTAACGCCAATTGAATATAAAAAAGTACTTGCCGAAGAGCAAATGCGCAAGTTACAGGAAAAAATAGCAGAAGTTCAGAGAGATTATTAATGAAATGAGGATTAATTTATACTGATTGATATGGGAAATCCAAAAGCTTTTCTGACTATCCCCAGACAAGAAGCCGGTTATCGTCCGATACACGACCGGATAGCAGATTTTGGAGAAGTTGAACAAACTTTAAATACAAGTGAACGCAAGTTACAGGCCTCACGCTGTATGGATTGCGGAGTACCTTTTTGTCATTGGGCATGTCCGTTGGGCAACCGTCCACCTGAATTTCAGGATGCTCTTTATAAGGGAAAATGGTTGGAGGCCTATCGCATATTGACTCACACGAACGATTTTCCTGAATTTACGGGACGTGTGTGTCCGGCATTGTGTGAAAAGAGTTGTGTTCTGAAGTTGAGCTTCAATGCACCGGTTACTATACGCGAAAATGAGGCAGCCATTATCGAAGCTGCTTTTCGGGAAGGATATGTTAAACCTGAGCAATATAAGCGTAACGGAAAGAAAGTGGCAGTTATCGGTTCCGGTCCGGCGGGACTGTCTGTCGCCAACCGGTTAAACCGCAAGGGATATACGGTGACTGTATTTGAAAAAATGGAATATATTGGAGGGTTGTTACGTTTCGGAATTCCCAATTTTAAATTGCACAAACCTATTATTGACAGGCGCATTGGGATTATGGAAGCCGAAGGCATAACATTTAAAACCAATACGGAGGTAGACTTGTCAAAACTGCCGGAGGGATATGATGCCTATTGCATTTGTACAGGGACACCGCAGGCACGTGATTTAAATATACCGGGACGTGATTTGCGTGGTATATATTTTGCGATGGATTTGCTGGCACAGCAAAATCGCGTATTGGCCGGTCAGTCTTTCTCAAAAGAGGAACGTATATCTGCCAAGGGGAAACATGTTCTGGTGATCGGTGGAGGAGATACAGGAAGTGATTGTATTGGCACGAGTAACCGTCAGGGAGCATTGAGTGTAACACAAATTGAAATTATGCCGCAACCTCCAGTGGACTATAATCCGGCAACTCCGTGGCCACAATGGCCACAAGTGCTGAAAACCAGTAGCAGTCATGAAGAAGGATGTACGCGGCGTTGGAGTTTATCTTCTTGTCGTTTTATCGGTAAGAACGGGCATGTTTCAGGTGTTGAGGTAGAGGAGGTGGAATGGCTCCCTGATCAGGATGGTGGGCGTCCGATTATGCATTCCACTGGGCGTAAGGAAATTTTAAAGGCTGATTTGGTTTTGTTGGCAATGGGTTTTTTAAAACCGGTGTTGCCTGAGTTGCCGGAAAATGTTTTTGTGGCTGGAGATGTGTCAACTGGTCCAAGTCTGGTTGTAAAGTGTATTGCATCCGGTCATAAGGCGGCCGAACAGATTGACCTCTATTGCAAGCCTGATGTCTGAGTCTGTAATGATAGCGTCGGGCAAGATAAGCTACTGATTAGAGAACGTGGAATTAATTTATTAGAACCAGTAAAAGGAATAAGACAATGTGTGGGATAGCAGCAATATTTAATATTAAACAGCAGACTCCGGAATTGAGAGTGAAGGCTTTGTCAATGGCTAAGAAAATTCGCCATCGCGGACCGGACTGGAGTGGCATCTATTGCGGAGGAACAGCTATATTGGCCCATGAACGGCTCTCTATTGTTGATCCGCAAAGTGGAGGGCAACCCCTGTATTCGCCCGATCGTAATTTGATTCTTGCTGTGAACGGTGAGATTTACAATCATCGTGATATAAGAAAACTGTATAAGGACGATTATGAATTTCAGACCGGAAGCGATTGTGAGGTTATCCTGGCACTTTATCGTAAAAAAGGAATTCATTTTCTGGAAGATTTGAATGGGATATTTGCCTTTGCACTGTACGATGCAGAGCGCGATGAGTTTTTAATAGCCCGTGATCCCATAGGAGTAATTCCTTTGTACATTGGATACGACCATGACGGTAAGGTGTATTGCGCCAGTGAACTGAAAGCCCTTGAAGGTTTTTGTGAGCGCTATGAACCGTTTTTGCCCGGGCATTATTATTACAGCCGCGAAGGGCAGATGAAGCGTTGGTACACCCGCGACTGGATGGAATATGATGCCGTAAAAGACAACCAGACATCTGTATCGGCCGTTCACGATGCTTTGGAAGCGGCTGTGCGCAGGCAGTTGATGAGCGATGTGCCTTACGGAGTTTTGTTATCGGGTGGTCTCGACAGTTCCGTTATTTCGGCCATCGCTAAAAAATATGCTGCCCGTAGAGTAGAAACCGATGGACAGAAAGAAGCATGGTGGCCTCAGTTACATTCGTTTGCAATTGGACTAAAAGGGGCGCCTGATTTGATAAAGGCACGTGAGGTGGCCGACTATATCGGAACGGTTCACCATGAAATAAACTACTCTATTCAAGAAGGCCTTGATGCCGTGCGCGATGTCATTTATTACATTGAGACGTATGATGTAACGACTGTGCGTGCTTCTACTCCCATGTATTTGTTGGCTCGTGTCATTAAAAGCATGGGCATTAAGATGGTTTTAAGCGGAGAAGGTGCCGACGAGGTTTTTGGAGGATATCTGTATTTTCACAAGGCACCCGATGCTAAGGCTTTTCATGAAGAGACTGTACGCAAGCTTTCCAAATTATACTTGTACGATTGCCTGCGTGCCAATAAATCGCTTTCTGCATGGGGTGTAGAAGGACGTGTGCCGTTCCTTGACAAAGAGTTTCTGGATGTGGCAATGTGTATGAACCCTAAAGATAAAATGTGTCCGGGGCAGGTGATAGAAAAGAAAATCATTCGGGAAGCCTTTTCAGACTTATTGCCTCAAAGTGTGGCATGGAGACAGAAGGAGCAGTTTAGCGATGGAGTAGGCTATAGCTGGATAGACACGCTGAAGGCTGTGACTTCGCAGGCCGTAAGTGATGAGCAAATGGCCGAGGCAGCCGTCCGTTTCCCTATTAATACTCCAAAAACGAAGGAAGAATATTATTATCGTAGTATATTTGAGGAGTATTTTCCCAGTGACAGTGCGGCACGAAGCGTACCGAGTGTTCCCAGTGTGGCATGTTCTACGGCAGAAGCATTGGCATGGGACGCTTCGTTTAAGAACATGAATGAGCCCAGCGGCCGTGCTGTGGCAGGAGTACATGCAGATGCATACAAGGTTGCTGACAAATGAGAAACAGGAAAACTATGAATATAAAATTTACCAAGATGCACGGGGCAGGCAATGACTATATATACGTCAATACCTTGCAATATCCCATTAGCGAACCTGAGAAGATGGCAGTGCTATGGAGCCGTCCGCATACCGGTATAGGAAGCGACGGACTGGTGCTGATTGGCGCTTCGGATAAGGGAGACTTCAGCATGCGTATATTCAATGCGGACGGCTCGGAAGCTATGATGTGTGGAAATGCCAGCCGTTGCATAGGAAAATATGTCTACGAATATGGACTGACTGCAAAAACGACCGTCCTGCTTGACACACTCTCTGGAATCAAGACGCTGGATTTGCATGTTAGCAATGAGAACAAGGTAGAGGCGGTAACGGTGGACATGGGCATTCCTGCCGACATCCACTGGGTTGATTTAGGCGGACAGCTGCCGTTTCAAAGAGGGCTTGCCGTGTCAATGGGGAATCCTCATCTGGTAATCTTTGTAGAGGATGCAGAGTCGGTTGATGTAGCAGGTCTGGGAGCCGTGTTGGAGCATCACCCTCATTTCCCCGACAGGGTAAACGTGGAATTTGTGCAGGTACTCGACAGGAGTCATATGCGTATGCGTGTATGGGAACGTGGTTCCGGTATCACTCAAGCCTGTGGCACAGGGGCATGTGCCAGTGCCGCCGCTGCTGTTTATGCTGGTTTGTGCACGGGCGAGGTAGACGTCAGAATGGATGGCGGTTCGCTCAGCCTGCAATGGGGCGGCAAGGATAAACATCTGAAGATGACTGGTCCGGCAGTCAAGGTTTTCGATGGTGAAATTGATATGTGAGTATGTAATTAAAATCTTATGAAATTATGGCATTAGTTAATGAGCATTTTTTAAAACTTCCTGGAAGTTATTTGTTTTCAGATATAGCAAAAAGAGTCAATACGTTTAAGGTGACTCATCCCAAACACCGGCTGATCCGGCTGGGGATAGGCGATGTAACCCGTCCGCTTCCACAAGCCTGCATTGAGGCCATGCACCGTGCGGTTGACGAGTTGGCCAGTGTGGATACGTTCCGGGGATATGGACCTGAGCAGGGATATGATTTTTTGATAGATGCCATTATCAAGCACGACTTCGCATTGCGTGGCATCAGCCTCACGCCCTCCGAAGTATTTATCAGCGATGGAGCCAAAAGCGATACGGGCAACATCGGAGAACTGTTGCGCTGGGACAACAGTATGGCCATTACCGATCCGGTGTATCCGGTGTATGTCGACAGCAATATCATGTGCGGACGTTCGGGGGTGTTGGACAAAGACGGGAAATGGAACAATGTGACCTATCTGCCTTGTACGGCAGAGAACGATTTTATACCTGATATCCCGGACCATCGCGTGGATTTGATCTATCTCTGTTATCCCAATAATCCCACCGGGACCACTTTGACCCATGAACAACTGAAGAAGTGGGTGGACTATGCACTGGCCAATGATACGCTGATTGTTTTTGACGCCGCCTACGAGGCATACATTCGCGAGCCGAATGTTCCGCACTCCATCTATGAGATACGCGGAGCCAAAAAGGTGGCTATTGAAATACGCAGTTTCTCAAAAACAGCCGGTTTTACCGGAGTACGTTGTGGCTATACGGTGATACCGAAGGAAGTGACTGCCGCAAGCCTTGACGGCAAACGCATTCCGCTCAATCCGTTGTGGAACCGCCGGCAATGTACCAAATTCAATGGCACGAGCTATATCACCCAGCGCGGCGCAGAGGCGGTCTATTCGACGGACGGACAAAAACAAGTAAAAGAGATAATTGATTATTATATGGAAAATGCCCGCTATATGTACAACAGCCTGAAAGAAGCCGGATTCAAAGTCTATGGCGGAATCAACGCGCCCTACATTTGGCTGAAGGCACCCGATGGGATGACTTCCTGGAAATTCTTCGACCAGCTCCTGTATGAGGCCAACGTCGTAGGCACTCCGGGAGTCGGTTTCGGGCCTAGCGGGGAAGGGTATTTGCGCCTGACGGCTTTCGGCGACAAGGAAGACTGCATGGAAGCCATGTATCGCATTAAGAAGTGGAGATAGGCGGGCGCTGATAAGCTCATTGCTACCGCGACTTCGGCAATGATAGGGTGTCATATTTTTTCTACGCTCTGTACAGGCGGGTTACAAGCCGTTTTTTACAAGGCTAAACCTTTACGATGTCAAAGTTGAACTTCGAGGTGCTGAAAGTTCAACTTTGACCGTCTCGAAGTTCAACTTCGGGAAAATCCTCTCCAGACAGGTTGTGGACGAATGTCTGACCTATTTGCTATATGTCTGTTTTCTTTACTCCTTCCGCGTTGTCTGGACGTTGCGATAGGAGTGGGTGTGCAATTCCATGTGGTGGCACACCCTTTTTTTATGTCTATATCTTACACTCTGCACCAGTTACGGCTGTGCATCCGCTTTTGCATCCATTCCTATTTTTACTCCTCCGATAAACCATGCAGGGATTGCGGCGTGTCATTCTGCTCCCCATTGTTTGGGTTTGGCTATTGTTTTGCACAAATTGTGGTTTGATTTTCTATTTGTGATAAAATGATATAATAATTCTCTGTGTTGTATAAAAATGTTATTATATATGGTTTTTATGTGTTAATCTGTAATATTTGATTTTTTGTTGTCAAATAGATTTGCATGATGAGTTTAGGGTAATCAAAAAGCTGTAATTTTGCATTGTGATAATTCAAAAAGATGCTTTTTTATTCGATTTATAAATAAAATGATTATTTATATAGTGTGTTAGTGTACATTTGATTGTTTAATTTCTATGGTAAAGAAGCTATGAAGAAGATTGTATTACACGGAGCAATGCTTGTTGCAATGATGATGCTGCCTGTGCCGTTTCGGGCACAAGAGAGAGTGAAGGCCGAAGTTGGTGCCGATATTGTCAGCGGTTATATCTGGCGTGGACAGGACTTGGGAAATGTAAGCGTACAGCCTTCAGTGTCTTTGGGTTATCAGGGATTCTCGCTGACCGGATGGGGATCGGTAGGAATAGATAAGAACGATACAAAAGAGTTTGATTGGACGTTGGGATATGGCATTGGCGGTTTTTCGGTTTCAGTAACCGACTATTGGTTCAGCGGAGGTGCCGGATATTTCCATTATGGTTCCCGCAACACAGCGCATGTTTTTGAGGCGCAACTGGGATACGATTTCGGATGCATTGCAGCAAACTGGTATACCAATTTTGCGGGCAACGACGGAGTGAATGAAAAAGGCGACCGTGCTTATTCTTCTTATTTTTCCTTGTCGGCTCCTTTCCGGCTGGGTGGTCTGCAATGGTCGGCCGAAGTCGGGGCTACACCCTGGGCTACCACTTTCTATAACAACGGTGCCACCGGATTTGAGGTATCGGCAGTGGCGCTTTCGGTAGAGAAAGAGTTGCCGTTGACCGACCGCTATTCACTTCCTCTATTTGCAAAAGTAATCTGGAATCCGGCAACCGAGGGAGCCTATTTTGTATTCGGATTGAGTCTCTAATTAAATATTTCGATTAAAAAGCAGGTGTTCGTTTTTTGATGAAGGTAAAAAAGATTTCAGGATAATATTGTTTAACAGGATACAAATACAATTTCGTTATGAAAAAGATTGAAGCGATCATCCGTAGAACCCGTTTTGAAGATGTAAAGGATGCATTACTGGCAGCCGACATTGAGTGGTTTTCTTATTACGATGTACGAGGCGTGGGCAAAACAAGGGAAGGCCGCATTTATCGTGGAGTAGTGTATGACACAAGTTCCATCGAACGCATATTGGTCTCCATTGTTGTGCGCGACAAGAATGTGGAAAAAACTGTTCAGGCCATTATGAATGCAGCCCAAACCGGAGAAATAGGCGACGGCCGTATATTTATTATCCCGGTAGAAGATTCCATTCGTATCCGTACGGGTGAGCGGGGAGATATTGCCCTGTACAATGCAGAGCAGGAAAAGTAAATCAATAGAATGTGTTTTCAGGTAAAATGTTAGAAGCAATGAAAAAGATGGATAAAACAGTTAGACTGGCACGCGTAGCGGGCATTGCACTGCCGATGCTCCTCTTGCCTGCATTGGCAATGGCTCAGGATGCGGCAAGTGCCGAACAAGCAGAGAGAATAAGCGAACTTGGAACTGGTATCAATACCGTTTGGATGTTGCTGGCAGCCATGCTGGTGTTTTTCATGCAGCCTGGTTTTGCCTTGGTTGAAGCCGGTTTTACACAGATGAAGAATACTGCCAATATCTTGATGAAGAATCTGGTCGATTTCATGTTTGGTGCCCTGTTGTTCTGGCTGGTCGGATTTGGCATTATGTTCGGCGTTGGCAGTTTTGCAGGATGTCCTCATTTGGCAGATTTGGATTCGATGGCACAGCTTTTGAATAACGGATTGCCTATTGAAGGATTTCTGATATTCCAGACCGTATTCTGCGCAACTTCGGCTACCATCGTTTCGGGAGCTATGGCCGAACGTACCAAATTTTCGATGTATCTGGTTTACACCGTATTCATCAGTGTATTGATCTATCCCATTTCAGGACACTGGACATGGGGCGGCGGTTGGCTGATGAACGGAAATGAAGGTTCGTTCATGATGGATCTGTTTGGTGTGGCCAGCCATGATTTTGCCGGTTCTATGGTGGTACATTCCGTTGGTGGCTGGATTGCTTTGGTCGGTGCGGCTATCCTGGGTCCCCGTATCGGCAAGTATGGTAAAGACGGACGTTCCAAAGCCATACCTGGTCACAGCCTTACATTGGCATGCCTTGGCGTATTCATTCTGTGGTTTGGCTGGTTTGGCTTTAACCCGGGTTCGCAGCTGGCTGCCGATACTGCTTCAGCGCAGACTGCCATATCGCTGGTATTCCTCAATACAAACCTTGCCGCTTGTGCAGGAGGTGTAGTGGCCTTGTTTGTCAGTTGGATGAAATACGGAAAGCCTTCGTTATCGCTGACGTTGAATGGAATTCTGGCAGGCCTTGTAGGTATTACCGCAGGTTGTGATGTCGTTTCACCACTTGGCGCGGTACTGATTGGACTGATTTGCGGAACGGTTATGATTTATGCAGTCGAATTCATAGACAACAAATTGAAGATAGATGATCCGGTGGGTGCTTCCTCCGTTCATGGTGTCTGCGGTACACTGGGAACCATTCTGGTCGGATTGTTTGCCGAAGAAGGAGGGGTATTCTATGGAGGCGGCTTCGGATTGCTGGGAGCGCAGACTTTTGCCGCACTGGTTGTCGCCGTATGGGCTGCACTGATGGGATACATTCTGTTCAAAGTGCTTGATAAACTTTTCGGTTTGAGAGTTTCCAAACGTATTGAAGAAGAGGGGTTGGATATTTATGAGCATGGCGAGTCTGCATATAACCATTGAAAATTGAATTTATGTAATACGGGATATATAATTTATTGTAATCATTCTAAACAGAATATGTTATGTCAAAGTTAAGATTTAGAGTTGTAGAAAAGGCTTTTCAGACCAAACCGTTGGAAGTGCCTGTGCCTTCCGAACGTCCGAGCGAGTATTTCGCCAAGTATGTGTTCAACAAGGAAAAGATGTTTAAATACCTGCCTACAACAGTTTATACCAAACTGATTGATGCAATGGACAACGGTGCCGCACTGGACCGTGACATTGCCGACAAGGTGGCCGATGGAATGAAACGCTGGGCCATGGAGTTGGGGGCTACCCATTACACGCATTGGTTTCAGCCGTTGACCGAAGGTACTGCCGAAAAACATGATGCTTTTGTAGAGCATGATGGAAAGGGAGGAATGATGGAAGAGTTCTCAGGGAAGTTACTCGTACAGCAGGAGCCCGATGCTTCCTCTTTCCCCAATGGAGGTATCCGCAACACCTTTGAAGCCCGTGGGTATAGTGCATGGGATCCGTCTTCACCCGTATTTGTTGTCGATGACACTCTTTGCATCCCTACGGTCTTTATTGCATATACCGGTGAATCGCTCGATTATAAGGCTCCTTTGTTAAAGGCATTGCGGGCGGTAAATAAGGCTGCTGTCGATGTCTGCCATTATTTCAATCCCGATGTCAAGAAAGTGGTAGCCTATTTGGGCTGGGAACAGGAATATTTTCTGGTAGACGAGGGGCTTTATGCAGCTCGTCCCGACCTGTTGCTTACCGGACGTACGCTTATGGGACACGAAGCTTCCAAAAACCAGCAGCTGGAAGACCATTATTTTGGAGCCATACCTACCCGTGTAGCTGCATTTATGAAAGATCTGGAGATTCAGGCATTGGAGTTAGGCATTCCTGTAAAGACGCGGCACAACGAAGTGGCTCCCAATCAGTTTGAGCTGGCACCTATTTTTGAAGAGTGCAATTTGGCTGTGGATCATAACATGCTCATCATGTCGCTGATGAAGAAAGTGGCACGCACGCATGGCTTCCGGGTTTTACTTCACGAGAAACCTTTCAAAGGGGTAAACGGTTCGGGCAAGCACAACAACTGGTCGCTCGGCACCGATACCGGTATCCTTCTGATGGCTCCTGGAAAAACGGCTGAAGAGAATTTGCGCTTCATCACATTTGTGGTCAATACGCTGATGGCTGTATATCGTCATAACGGCTTGCTGAAAGCATCCATTATGAGTGCAACCAATGCACATCGCTTAGGAGCCAACGAAGCACCTCCCGCCATCATTTCTTCTTTCCTGGGCGAACAGCTGAGTAAGGTGCTGGATCACATGGAAGACTGTACGACCGACGAGCTGGTTGCTTTGGGAGGTAAACACGGTATGAAACTTGATATCCCGCAGATTCCGGAACTGCTGATTGACAATACAGACCGCAACCGTACTTCGCCTTTTGCTTTTACGGGAAACCGCTTTGAGTTCCGTGCTGTTGGTTCGGAAGCCAACTGTGCAAGTGCCATGATTGCTCTGAATGCAGCAGTAGCCGAACAGTTGGTTTGTTTCAAACAGGAAGTCGACCAGCTTATCGAAGAAGGTATGGATAAAATTCCTGCCATCATTCAGGTGGTGCGCAAATACATTAAGGAGTGCAAGCCCATCCGTTTTGATGGCAACGGTTACAGTGAGGAGTGGAAACAGGAGGCTGCCAAGCGGGGATTGGATTGCGAGACCAGTTGTCCGGTTATCTTCGACCGTTACCTTGCTCCCGAAAGTATCCGGATGTTTGAATCGACGGGGGTAATGACACAGAAAGAACTGGAAGCCCGCAACGAAGTGAAGTGGGAAACATATACCAAGAAGATTCAGATTGAAGCACGTGTGTTGGGCGACTTGGTGATGAATCATGTTGTACCTATTGCTATCGAATATCAAACCAAACTGATAGACAATGTGTACAAGATGAAGGCGCTGTTCCCCGAGCAGGAAGCTGAAAAACTGTCGGCCGAGAACCTCACCATTATCCGCAAGATAGCAGAGCACACTACATATATCAAAGAGCATGTGGATGCTATGATCGAGGCACGTAAGGTGGCTAACCGAATTGCTGGTGAACGTGACAAAGCCATTGCCTACCACGACACCATAGCACCGATGCTTGAACAGATACGTTACCACATTGATAAGCTTGAATTGATTGTAGATGACCAGATGTGGACATTGCCTAAATATCGAGAGCTGTTATTCATAAGATAAAACGAAGCTGACGCCCGGCATAAACCGGACGTTTGCATTAAGTCAGGCTGTTGGGAAACAGTCTGACTTTTTTGTTTATCGGATTTGTGACCTGCCGGGTGGTGTAACGGATTTCCCCTGCCGGATATGAATTAAAATACAGATATGCAGGAGGGGGTTATCAAGTTAGTCAACCATCTCTTTCAGTTTTTTGAAGTAATTGATGATTTCACAATAATTCTGGTCATTACAGGCATCAAATTTATTCCATAAATCATTGGTTATCACGGCGCCACCGAATCCATAGTCTTTTATTTCCAGAATGTTGTCAAGGGTAATTCCGCCCAAAGCCATCACTTTACTGTCAATAATACGTTGTCTTCTGGCTTCGCGCAACTCCTCAGGAGAGAAGTCTGCTTTTGTGCCGTTGTTGCAGGCATAAATTGATCCCAGAAACATATAATCATAATAGCTTTTTTTATTTTGAATTTCCTGGATAGAGCGGCATGTACAGCTTATGTGTTCCGAATAATCGTGTGGCTGGTTCTGATTGCGACTGTTTATATGAATTCCCATCAGATTGAATTCTTCTTGCAGATAGAAGTGTTCATGGGTTACAATACGTTTGTGGTATTTGGCGGGTATCAAAGTCAGAAGCCTCTCAGAATACATGGCAGGGGTCTCCGGTTTTCGCAGATGCAATATGTCCAGTCCTTCTTCAAAGAGTGCTGTGATAATCTGATCTTCTTCCACAAAAAATGTGGGCGCTGTAACTACAATGAGTTTCATGTCCTATGTTAACTTAATAGTTAGCAAAGTTAGTGAAAACTTGTTTTTGTATTCTATGTTTTCATTTAAAAATTGTTAGCCAGGAGTGTTGGAACATAAATTGTCCACTGGCATAATACTGGGTATGTGGCATTGGATTTACTTCGCCTATAATAATTATTGCACCGGTATGTCCGACATTATAACATGTTATACGGATACATACCGGTGCAATATTTCTGAAAAGCAGGTTATTGCTGTTGATAGCGCTGTTCGATTACTTCCCACTCAATGATGTTCCACAATGCATTCAGATGGTCGGCGCGACGGTTCTGATAATCCAGATAATAGGCATGTTCCCATACATCGAAACACAGTAGCGGAATCAGACCGTTACGGAGCGGATTGCTGCCGTTCGGTTCTTTGGTAATGTGCAATTTGCCTTCTTTGTCTGCCGATAGCCATGCCCATCCGGAACCGAAGAGACTCACAGCTGCTGAGCTGAATTCTTTTTTGAAATTCTCAAAACTGCCAAAATCACGGTCTATACTTTCGGACAGTTTGCCTTGAGGTGTCTGGTGTGATGGACGGGGAGCGAATTGCAGAAAATAAAGAGTATGGTTCAGTACTTGCCCCGCATTGTTAAAGATACCACCGTCGGGAGCGGCGGCTACAATAGACTCCAGGCTTTTATTTTCGAACTCAGTTCCGGGAACGAGAGTATTGAGGTTATTTACGTACGTTTGCAGATGTTTTCCGTAATGGAAATTCAGGGTTTGCTGACTGATTACAGGTTCCAATGCATCGTTTGCATAAGGAAGTTTCGGCATCTCGAATGTCATAATTGTTTTTGTTTAAAAGGTGAATGAATTAAATTCTGCCGTTACAGGCTTTGTTTAGTATAATATTCCAGGGTTTATTTGAATCTACTTCGCGACAGGTTGTTGGGTAAGAATAAAAAGATAGAAATAACCGATTTGTGTCGGTGTAACGTCAATAACGCGTACCTTACCGGTGGTGTTAGGCGTTATCGTAATGTTCAGATATTTATCTTCGCACACGATTCTGCCCCATTCGCCTTCAGCAATGTGTTTGTCTTTGTCAAGAGCGAGAGGCTGTTCGTCCATGACCACACTGCTGAGCCAAATGCCGGTTTGCGGCATGGCGTTGGTGCAGACCAGCGAATACGACGTTCCTTCGGGCGGAACGTCGACCGATGTGTATGCATCGCCCAATTGAATATTGGCGCATTCTTCCCACGTTAAAGAAGAAGATTTGTCTTCCTGCTCTTTATCGCAACTGGTGAGGCAGACGAGCAGCAGAACCGGGCATATCAGCCGTAGGAATGTTGTTTTCATAAGTTTTCTGTATTATGTGAATCTTGTATAGGCTGCGATTATTTATAATATTAATGTTAAGGAAATCTGCCCTTAATAGACTGTGGCGCTTTTAATTCAAGATAATCGTTGTTACAGGCAGTAAGTGATAAAAGTCAGATAACACACTCGCTCCAAAGAATATTTTTAAGTTCATAGTTGCTAAAATTAGATGGTTAATATTAGATTTCTACAAATCTAAAAAAAACTTAAGAGAAAAGCAATAGAGGTTGTTCAAATTCCGTTGGAAATAGTGTTCATCAACTATCTTTTTTCGATAACCAGTAAGTTGTTTTTCTAGCTTTCAAGTATTCTACCTCGATTTTACGGTTTTGGCAGGTATTTATTTTAAGAAAGCATTCATTATCTTTGCAACCGTTATTCTATTGAATGGCATTACACAGTAGCCACTGTTTAACAGAATGCTTATGTCCGATTATATAAACGAATTGAATGAAGGTCAACGCGCCGCAGTGCTTTATAACGACGGGCCGTCACTGGTAATAGCCGGAGCCGGTTCGGGTAAAACGCGTGTGCTGACCTATAAGATTGCCTGGCTGTTGGAAAACGGATACCAGCCGTGGAATATTCTGGCCTTGACTTTTACGAACAAGGCAGCCCGTGAAATGAAGGAACGAATAGCTAGACAAGTAGGGGCTGAAAGCGCCCGACGTTTGTGGATGGGTACTTTCCATTCCATTTTTCTGCGTATATTGCACGCTGAAGCACAATTGTTGGGATTTACACCGCAATTTACCATTTACGATACAGCAGACAGCAAAAGCCTGCTGCGTTCCATCATAAAGGAAATGGGCCTGGATGAAAAGGTCTATAAGCCAGGGGTGGTGCAGGCGCGCATTTCCAATGCCAAGAATCATTTGGTATCTCCAGCAGGATATGCGGCCAATAAAGAAGCCTACGAAAGCGACAGTGCCATGAAGATGCCGGCCATACGTGACATTTACCGCCGTTATTGGGAACGGTGCCGTCAGGCCGATGCCATGGATTTTGACGATTTGCTGTTTTACACTTACCTGCTTTTCCGTGATTTTCCCGAAGTGCTTGCGCGCTATCAGGAACATTTCCGTTACATTTTGGTCGATGAGTACCAGGATACAAACTTTGCACAGCATAGTATTGTGCTTCAGTTGGGTAAAGAGCATCAGCATGTCTGTGTGGTGGGCGACGATGCACAAAGCATCTATTCTTTCCGGGGGGCTGACATCGATAATATTCTCTATTTTACCAAAGTTTATCCGGGTACACGAGTATTCAAGCTGGAGCAGAATTACCGTTCCACTCAGACCATTGTAGAGGCGGCAAACAGCCTGATAGAAAAGAACCGGCGCCAGATACAGAAAGCCGTATTTTCGGAAAAGGAAAAAGGGGAGGCCATTGGTGTGTATCAGGCATACAGCGATGTGGAAGAAGGGGAAATCGTGGTAAATAAAATAGCTGAATTGCGCCGTCGTTTCCATTATGCGTGGACCGATTTTGCCATACTTTACCGCACCAATGCGCAAAGCCGCATTTTTGAGGAAGCCCTGCGCAAAAGAGCAATGCCATACCGCATTTACGGAGGACTTTCCTTCTATCAACGCAAGGAAATCAAGGATGTGATTGCTTACTTCAGACTTGTGGTCAATCCGAACGATGAAGAAGCATTCAAACGTATTATCAATTACCCCGGTCGCGGCATAGGTGATACTACTGTCGGAAAAATTATTGCTGCGGCGACGGCTCACAATGTCAGTTTGTGGTCGGTTCTGTGTGAACCGATATCTTATGGAGTTGACTTTAGCAAGGGGACTCTTGGGAAATTGCAAGGATTCAAAAGTCTGATTGCCGGATTTATGGAACTTGCCGGGGAGAAAAACGCATACGAGACCGGTGTGGAAATCGTACGCCAGTCTGGCATCATGGCGGACGTTTGTCAGGATAATTCTCCCGAAAATCTCAGCCGCAAGGAGAATATCGAGGAATTGGTCAACGGTATGAATGATTTTTGTGAACAGCGGTTGGAAGAAGGCAATGAGCATATTCGTCTGGATGATTTTCTTTCGGAGGTGTCATTGCTGACCGATCAGGACTCCGATAAGGATGGTGACGGTGAAAAAATTACGCTGATGACGGTACATTCGGCCAAGGGGCTGGAATTCAAGAATGTCTTTGTAGTAGGGATGGAAGAGAATCTGTTTCCCAGCAGTATGGCCGGAGAATCACCGCGTGCACTGGAGGAGGAGAGGCGTTTGTTTTATGTGGCCATTACACGGGCCGAAGAACACTGTTTCCTGTCTTATGCCAAAACACGCATGCGGTATGGCAAGATGGAGTTTGGGGCTCCGAGCCGTTTCCTGAAAGATATTGATACGCGTTTCCTGCGTTTGCCTCAGGATATGCAGTTGCAACGCAAAGTGGACGAGTATGCCGGACAAAGCCGTCCGTTTGTTCGGCAGCCGGTCATTGCTCCAACTGTTCCCCGTAATTTGAAACGCGTCTCGCTTACTTCCAGACCTGCCGGTTCTGCTTCAGCGGGATGCTCGGTTCAGGTCGGGCAGTTCATCGAACACGAGCGTTTCGGAATAGGAGAGGTGATAAATGTCGAAGGCGAAGGCGACAATGCCAAGGCAACCATCCGTTTTCAGAATGCAGGTGTGAAGCAGTTGCTGCTTCGTTTTGCACGTTTTAAAGTAATCAACCAGCAGTAAAATAACAACATAAATAATATGATAGATTTCAACCGTTTTCCTTCTCCCTGTTACATTATGGAAGAGGAGTTGCTGCGAAAAAATCTCGCATTGATAAAAAGTGTGGCCGATCGTTCTGGGACAGAAATCATATTGGCTTTCAAGTCATTTGCCATGTGGCGTTCGTTCCCTATTTTCAGGGAATACATCCAGCACTCCACGGCCAGCTCGGTTTATGAGGCACGTTTGGCACTCGAGGAGTTCGGCAGCAAGGCGCATACTTATTCGCCGGCTTATACCGAAGCCGATTTCCCTGAAATCATGCGTTGCAGCAGTCACATTACATTCAATTCACTGTCCCAGTTCCATCGGTTTTATCCGACGGTAGCCGGTAGTGGTCATACAATATCCTGCGGTATCCGCATTAATCCCGAATATTCGGAAGTAGAAACCGAACTCTATAATCCATGTGCGCCGGGAACGCGCTTTGGGGTTATGGCCGAGCAATTGCCGGCACAGCTTCCGGCGGGTATTGAAGGCTTTCACTGTCATTGCCATTGCGAATCATCGTCATATGAATTGGAGCGGACATTGGCACATATCGAGGCCAAATTCTCTTCCTGGTTCCCGCAAATAAAGTGGCTTAATCTGGGAGGGGGACATCTGATGACGCGTAAAGATTACGATGTAGAACATTTGATCGGGCTTTTGCAGGGATTACATAAACGGTATCCTCATTTGCGGCTCATTCTGGAGCCGGGTTCGGCTTTTACCTGGCAGACGGGGGTACTGGCTGCCGAAGTGGTAGATATTGTTGAGAACCGAGGAATACGTACCGCCATATTAAACGTAAGTTTCACCTGTCACATGCCCGATTGCCTTGAAATGCCTTATCAGCCGGCAGTGCGGGGTGCAGCCATGGGAGAGGAGGGACCTTATGTGTACAGACTGGGAGGTAACTCCTGTTTAAGTGGAGACTACATGGGCATGTGGAGTTTTGACCACGAATTGTGTATAGGTGAGCGAATCATTTTCGAAGATATGATACATTATACCACCGTCAAAACAAATATGTTTAACGGAATTCACCATCCTGGTATTGCCATGTGGACACAAAACGGAGAGGCGGTTGTCTTTAAGCAATTTTCTTACGAAGATTATCGTGGGAGAATGAGCTGATAATCAGTTCTGTTATATTGTGGCCGCCTAAATTGTCTAATTTTTTAGGCAAAAAAATAGATGGAATGTTTGCAGGTTAAAGGAAAATATCTACCTTTGCAACCGCAAACGCGGAAATAGCTCAGTTGGTAGAGCACAACCTTGCCAAGGTTGGGGTCGCGAGTTCGAGTCTCGTTTTCCGCTCATAGCAAAGGCTGTTTCAATCTTATGTTGAGACAGCCTTTTTTGCATCTATTCAGTTAGCCTTTTCCAGTTACTCAAATCCCTCTTTAGCTTTCTAAAGTAAATGGTTAGGATGCTAAAAAGGGCAGTTGCACACAGAAATGTCCAACTACCCTTTGTCTTGTTCTATGTTTCTTAATCGCTTGACACTATTGCTTTTCCAGTCCGAGTCCTACAAGCATTCCGTCGTAGGTTTCTGCCAGCGAACCGATTGTCTTCAGTGTAGTGTTGCTGCTTTTGCTGGAAAGATAGGTGAGCAGTTGCAGCAGTTTGTCGGCGTTGAATAAAAGATCCATGGAACTGGAAGTACAATTTACTTTGGCATTCAGACCGATAATCTTGGCAAACTTCAGATTTACTTTCTGTGCAGAGCGGTCGTACGAATAACTGCCATTCAAAGGTTTGTTTCCCACTGTCGCAGTAAATGTGCTGTCGGCATTGAATACAAATGTCAGTTCACCGGCTTTAATGCCTATTTTCTCAAGCTGTTCATCCAGTTTCTGTTCTACGGCTGATGCAGCCAGTGAACCTCCGGCTTTTTGTAACAGATTATCCGATTCAAATTCAAGTGCCGAGCCGGTGAACATCCACGTTCCTGTCATATCTGTGTTGTCTTTGTTTGTAACTGCATTGACAACTTTCTCAATATTGTCTTTGTTGAACAAATCTTTCAACGATTGTGCCTGGCTGACAGCAGGGTATATCAGCAGCACGGTCATCATGACGAATCCTCCGATTTTTCGTTTCATAATTTAAATCCTTTCTGTTTTTCTTTACTGTCTCACTTCTTTATTGATTTTCTCAATATAATCCAATAACTCTTTTCGTCCCAAATTGTTTTCGGAAGAGGTAATAAAATAGGGCGGAAGTTCTTCCCATTGTGTTTTCAGGGTTTCCAGATATGCTCTGACATTGGCATTCAGCCTGCCTCCTTTCAGCTTATCGGCTTTGGTAAAGACTATGGAAAACGGAATGCCGTTTTCTCCCAGCCATTCAATGAATTTCAAATCAATATCCAAAGGTTCCAGCCGGCTGTCTATCAGTACAAACAGGTTGGTCATTTGAGCCCGTTGCAGGATATAGCTTTCAATGACATTTTTTATCTGTTCCTGGCCTTTGAATCCTCGTTTGGCATACCCGTACCCCGGGAGGTCTACAATATACCAGTTCTTGTTAACAAGAAAGTGGTTTATCAGCATGGTCTTTCCCGGAGTAGCAGAAGTCATGGCCAAGCCTTTCCTACCTGTCAGCATATTGATAAGGCTCGATTTTCCTACATTCGACCTGCCAATAAAAGCATATTCGGGAAAGTTTCCAGCCGGACATTTGCGTACATCCGTATTGCTTATAATGAATTCAGCACTTGTAATTTCCATGTTGTTTTGCAATTCTGTTGTTATTGTTATTTTTTGTGGGCTTGATAACCCTTAGCAAAGATACTATTTATTTTTTGTAAGTTGGCTGCATTCGGTTCAATTTGCTATCTTTGCAATCCTGTATAAAAAATTAAGATATGAATGAACAGTTTCCTTCCGTATTGTTGGAAAAGGCCGTAAGCGAGTTCGCCAAATTGCCGGGAGTGGGACGCAAGACCGCCATGAGGCTGGTGTTGCACTTGCTTCGACAGGATACACCTGTGGTAGAAGCTTTTGGAAACGCCATTGTAACACTGAAACGGGAGGTGAAGTATTGCAAGATATGCCATAATATTTCAGATACGGATGTCTGCCGCATTTGTGCCAATCCGCAGAGAGATTCCTCGGTGGTATGTGTGGTTGAGAATATACGCGATGTAATGGCTGTGGAAGCCACCCAGCAGTTTCGGGGATTATATCATGTGCTGGGAGGGGTTATTTCTCCTATGGACGGTATTGGCCCCGGTGATTTGCAAATCGAAAGTCTGGTACAACGGGTAGAAGCAGGAGGCATTAAGGAGGTAATTCTGGCATTAAGTACTACCATGGAAGGTGATACCACTAACTTTTATATCTATCGTAAATTAGAAAAGACGGGTGTCAAACTGTCGGTCATAGCCCGGGGCATTTCCGTGGGCGACGAACTGGAGTATGCCGACGAAGTTACCTTGGGGCGTAGCATTGTGAACAGAATGCCTTTTACGGGAGTGGTTTGAATGGAAATAACATCATAAGAATATGGAAGAAGAGATAAGACGGACAAATAAATTGATTCAGACGGCCTATTGTGTTTTCTGGCTGTTGCCGGTATGTCTGGTAATTGCCGGAGAGACTGGCGACAGTTGGGTAGGGCTGTATGCCGAACAGGTACGCACTACCTATCTGGCCGAAACACTGGTTATCCTGCTTACGGCGAGTATGGTTCCGCTGTCGTTGAAACTGTTTTCGTGGATACTTGAAAAGAAAATCAATACAGCCCATTTGCCTCATGCATTGCGACTGTATGCCGTCTGGAGTTGCATCCGTCTGTGTATGCTGGCATTGCCTGCGTTATCGGGACTGGCGGTTTATTACATGATGTTGAGTAACAAAAGTGTTTTATGCGCACTTATTTCCCTGACGGCTTCCCTGTTTTGCATTCCGGGTATGAAGCGCCTGCGCAGGGAGTTGCAGTTGGAGGACAGTGCAGATTGAGTGAAACAAACAAAGAGCAATGCTCGCTTTTCTCGCATATCATATATGGACAATTCTTACTTTGTTGGAAAGGAAGTATATCTTCGGGCTATGGAGCCTGAAGACTTGGAAATAATGTATTCCATTGAAAATGATCCCCGGATGTGGGACGTAACCAATTTTACAGTGCCTTATTCCCGCTATGCGTTACGGCAATATATCGAAAATTCACAATATGATATGTTTGCCGACAAGCAGCTCAGACTCATGGTAGCACGTCAGGCTGATAACGAAGTGGTAGGTACAATTGATATAACCGACTTTGCCCCGTTACATTCACGTGGAGAGCTCGGTATTTCAATCCGTAAAGAGTTTCAGGGCAAGGGATACGCCAAGGAAGCGTTGGCTTTACTTTGCGATTATGCTTTCCGTTTTCTGTTTATGAAACAGCTGGTGGCTCATGTTGCAGCCGACAACGAGGCAAGCATCCGTTTGTTCGCTTCTTGCGGTTTTGTACAGTGCGGTTTGCTTAAAGAATGGTGGCATGTGGAAGGAACTTATAAGGACGTATTGCTGCTACAGCGCATCCGGCCTAATTGAGTGAAGGAATCTGCGGAAAGTGTGACCATATTTCATATTTGTTTCCCAATTTTCCAAGCGATTGTTTCCACAGTTGGTCGCTTGAAGCTTCATCCATCAGTACACTGGCATTTTCATGACTTATCAGCCATGTGTTCTCGGCTATTTCACGCGAAAGCTGTTTATATTCCCAACCGGAATACCCTAAAAAGAACCGGATATTTCCTTTGATGTTTCCACCCTGTTGCATGTATTGCTTAAGCATGTCAAAATCTCCGTTCAGATAAATATTGGGAGCCACCGGGAGTGAGGGG
>ENA-OOXJ01000293-OOXJ01000293.1-human-gut-metagenome-genome-assembly--contig:-NODE-293-length-44934-cov-17.704160_pt1 | contig 44934 bp, 34 predicted proteins | sample MGYA00241587_ERZ501343 | MGnify/ENA primary metagenome ERZ501343 (study PRJEB25962, sample SAMEA2042918) | human gut metagenome | biome: human gut; feature: human-associated habitat; material: faeces... | reverse complement strand
GCCGACACTGTTTTGTAGCTTAATGTGTCCACTGTGTTGATTTTTAAGTTAATACGTTAAATTTTGTTGCAATCCCCCTATTATAAGGGGGTGCAAAGATATACAAAATTTTCAACCCAGCAAAACAATCTTCAGAGAATCAGCCCAATCAGACACGATGACAGAAAAAGGAAAAATAAAAGGGACCGCCTTTAAGACAATCCCTTTTAGACTTTACACAGCGGCAGATCCTGTTAATCGGCCATATTAATCTCAAGATAGAGATGTCCGAAATTACCGCTGATTATATAATTGTCAGGCACACTCGATATCACGACAGGGAGGAGATATCTGTGACCGGGCTCGAAACTCGAGTTCACAGTAACATTAAAATCAACAGCTGTCTTCTTCGTTCCAGCCGCTATGACAAGCTGAGAGGGGAGTTCATAGCTGCCGGCAGGGAAAATCTCGCACTGCTGCTCCGATGCCGCAAGACCACTGTTGAACTCCGCCACCATATCCTGATCCACAGCTATGCCTACAGGAATATCCTCGGTAACCTTGTTCGCATAATCTATGGTGTAGTTCACCATCAACTCGAAGGTAACGACCGTACCCTGAGCAACGTTGTTCTTCACCTGAGAGTGGGATGTATAAGGCAGCTCCACTACTACTCCGAGCTGAGACCAGTCGATCAGAGGCTCGTCTTTGAGACAGGAAGTTGCACATAGCATAAGAGCAGGTACCGCAAATGCCAGTATTATTTTATGAATTGATTTCATTTTCTGTAGTTTTTGGGGTTAATACAACGTTGTGGCCGGAACAGTGGGTTGAGTCACATCCCAGAACACCAGAGCACTGTAGATATTTCTTTCAGGATCAGGAATATTACTCATGTTGAGGTTCCTCTCTGTCTGGGGATATGGCAGCAGGGAGAAATTCAGACGGGGCTGAAGTCCCTGGTTGGAAGCGGGCAGCTCGGGCATGTCTGTCCTTCTGTGCTCAAACCATGCCTCCATGGGGTTGTAACCCATGAATGCCAGCCACTTCTGAGTGCAGATGGCGTTAAGTTTCTGCGTTTCATCAGACATTTTTGTCCAGTTGGTCAACACATTGTCCTGATCAAGATAAGTGCGGGCCGCCTCTTCTGCGGTACCGGCAATAGGATCTCTCATTCCCTGCATGGGATCACCGAGATAGTTTGTAAAGTTCTCGCTGGCATCCTGCATTGCTGCTTCATGCCGCTTCATGGCGGAGGTCACGGACCTTTCGTAATAATCCTTGGCAGCAGCGTCACCGCCGGGGATGATACCGCGGAGAGCAGCCTCGGCCAGGAGGAATCCGACTTCGGCTCCAGTCATGAATGTAGTGGCCCTCAGCATTCCGCCCTCCTTATCGGAGCTGCCGGCCAGCAAACCTGTCCCGGTGGTAGAGGTATACTCGATACCGGCCGGATTCGCCTGACCGTAAGGAATACCGATGTAGCGCTCATTGACCAGTTCTGGATAGAGGGAGTAGTACACACCCATCTCCTCGTCGTCACCCAACTCCCGTCGGGGATCGGCGTAAACCCTCAGACGAGGGTCATTGTTGTTCCTGAGTATATCTACGAGGATGGATGTCGGGCAGTACTGACGGATGTTGACGGCAGGATTGAGGTTCTTGTCCCAGCCGTAGTACTGGAAGAAGATGTTCATCTTGTCGTCCTCGGAAACATATCCGGGATTGGCGTCCACATTCTCATCTATAGCCAGACATTTCTGATAGATGGCCGAGACCGAAGCGCTGACATCCTGCACGTTGGAAACCCTCATCAGAAGGCGGAGCTCCACCGAGTAGGCAATACGGGTCCAGAGAGCGATGTCTCCGTGGCAGATGATATCCACACCGCTTAACTCGGAAGTACTGTAGGAAGCGGATATGGACTCAAAGAGCTTGGCAGCCGCATCAGCCCTGGCTATCAGATCGGTATATATCGAATCTGCCTTGTCATACTTCGGCTTCTCTATCTCTTCGGGGTTGCATGCCTCAGAATAAGGTATATCTCCCCATATATCCACCATCCTTTGGAAAACAATCACTTGCAGAATCTCGGAAATCGCCTGATATCCCGGATCTTCGTTCTCCACTGCCATTTCCTGAATAGTTTTGAGATTCCAAAGAATGTAGTAGTAATTCTGCCACCATGAATTGAGATTCTGGGGCATCACCTGACCGTTAAGGAAGGTGTAATTGCCGGAATACTCACCGGACTTAGTAAGGTAGTGAGCCAGTGTCCACGCGTAAGTGGAGTTGGTCATGTTGTCCAGAATGGCATACTGCTGTGCCGGCAGCATAATGGCCTCAGTCATCTGTTCCGAGGTCGGATTATTAGGGTCATGGTTGATGTCCAGCCAGTTCTCACACCCTGACAGTCCGACGGCACTCAGCACAGCTATTGTATATATTAGAATCTTTTTCATTTCCTTCATGTGTTAGAATGATAAGTTGATGTTGAAACCGAATGTTCTGAAGCCGGCCATAGCGTTGCGGACAACACCGGGCGCGTTGCGGTTGCCTGTTCCGCCCCACATATCAGGGTCTCCCCAGAGGTTGGTGTCAGGTACCCAGTAGAAGAGATTACGTCCCACGAGAGATACGGCAGCGCTCTGCAGGATCTTGGTTTTCTCCATCCATCTCTGCGGCAGGTTCCATGTCAGGGAGAGCTCACGGAGCTTCCAGGAGTTGGCGCTCACTACCTGCGCGGCACGGGCGGAACGGTAGACTCCTGTCCAGAAATCCTTACCGCCGGAGTTTACAGTGATGTTGGTGTTCTCTACATAGTATTTTTCACCGTTCTCATCTGTCATTTCTATTACGGAATTCGGGAATACGAACCTCTCACGGCCTGCGATAGCCGAGATATAGGACGCTCCGGTGAAGAGCATCTCATACTCGGAGTCGAAACGGGCTACGTGGCCGCCTCTGTACTCGAAGGTAGCGTTGAGTGAAAGACCTTTCCATGCGAACTCAGTAGAAAGACCCAGACGGACACTGGGTTCTGTCTGACCGACGGGCACCAGGTCGCCGAGTGTAGGCAGACCGGTAACGGGGTCCACAATCACCCTGCCCTCGGGGTCACGCTTGAAGTCTGTGGCCTTGATATAAGGGAAAGGCTGACCTACGATAGCATATATAGGGTCGTACACCGTCAGCTCTGACAGACCGCCGTAAAGCTCGGTCACCTTAGATGTAGCGAATGTAGCGTTGGCATAGACATTCCAGTAGAAGTCACCGAACTCCAGAACAGGCGTCAGACGGAGGTCGAGCTCAACTCCCTGACCGGTCATGGTTCCGGCATTAAGATACTTGGAACCGGCTCCTGTCGAATAGGGTATGCTGACATTCACTGTCTGTCCGGTAGTATTCTGATGATAGTAAGCTGCCTCGAATGTGATACGGTCTTTAAGAAAACCTACCTCGAGTCCCACCTCAAACTCTGTAGTGAACTCAGGATTGAGGTAACGGTTGCGGATATTGTTGTCTATCTCATAGGATGTCAGAGCGCCGAAGGGGAACGGATCGGCCACCTCTGCTATATTGTCCAGACGGTAAGCGCCCACGTTCACCGTACCCACCTTTGCAAAGGTTCCGCGCAGCTTCAGGTATGAGAGCCAGGAACTGTTCTTCAGGGCAGGGATGGCGTCTGAGAGCATCAGGGACATGTTGGCTCCAGGATAGAAGAAGGACCAGTTGCTCTTATCGAGCAGGGATGTCCAGTCGTTACGTCCGGTCACCTGGAGGTAGATCCAGCCGAGGATATTGAAGTCTACGCTGGCGTATACCGACTGGGTCCTGATCTGAGTAATGCTGTTCTCGCCAGCGAGCTCACCCACCTTGTTGGAGACATTGAAGAGGTTGTCCAGAGCGAGCTGTCCGGCCTCGACGTTCTTGCTCTCCTCGTAGCGGGAATTCATGGACCATCCGACCATTCCCTTGATACCGAAGTTCTTGTTGAACTGATGTTCCGCAAAGGCCATCACATCGGCATTGAGTCTCTGAGAAAGGCCCGCATACGTATAAAAAGTAGAGTAGATATCCGATGTGGCATAGCTTCGTCCGGATGTCTTGGCGTAATCGTTGTAATGCCAGGCATTGGTACGGGTGCTGGTATTGCTGACATTGGTGTTCATACCCACACGGCCCATGAAGCGGAGCCATTTCAGAGGAGCCCATTCGAGGGTGGCGGCACCTGTGAAGCGGTCACGGCGGAATTCACGGCGGTAGATGTCAATCTGAGCATAGGGGTTCTGATAGTAGTCGTTGACCCACTGGTCAGGACTGCCTCCGAGGACATTCCTCCAGTCCTTGTATTCGGGGAGATTGATATGTCCTGGAGTGTTCCACAGAGCCTGCAGACCATTGGACGAGGAGTTGTTGAAGTCTCCCTGCATGTTGGCATAGGAGAAGTTCACCCTCGCTGTAAAGCTCTTGTAGATACGGGAGGCGTTGAAACGGACGGTGTTGCGGTCCATCACGTCACCAACCACAGTTCCGGTGCGGTGCACGTTCTGGTAAGAAACGAAGAAGTTTCCGTTGTCACCGCCTGAAGAGAAGGAGATGTCGTTCTGGATACCGATACCAGTATCATAATAGGACTCGCGGGCACCCTCCTTGAAGGAATAGACCTCCTCCAGCTGATGGATTACACCCTCCTCGTCCATGAAGGGAGAACCTATCGGGACTATCGAGCCGTCAAACTCGGGACCGTACTGCTGGTTCTCACCCTGAATGTAGGAACCGAAACCGTGCTCCTCCTGGGCTCCGGGACCGAACCTCTTCTGGTACTTGGGGAAGTAGGAGGCCTTGTCGAAGGTGGTGGTCAGGGCGTAGGTAATCCTCGGGCGGCCTTTCTCACCTGTCTTGGTGGTGACATAGAGCACACCGTTGGCTGCCGACGAACCGTAGAGGGCCGCGGCGCTACCGCCCTTGAGGACGGAGATGTTGTCGATATCGTTCGGGTTCATCGACTGGAGGAAGTCCAGAGGGGTGGGAACACCGTCGACAACGAGCAGAGGCTGGTTGTCACCGAGGAACGAACGGCTGCCTCGGAGGTTGATACGCACCTCGGCATCGAGGGATGCGGAAGCCGCACTGATCTGCAGACCGGATACCTTACCGATAAGGGCCTGGGTGGCATCCGAGTTCTGGGTAGTGTTCAGATCTTCCGAGGACACTTTTGCGGCCGAATATCCGATCTCCTTCGACTGACGCTGGATACCGAGGGCCGTTACTACGACCTGATCCAGGAACAAGGCATCGGGTTCAAGAGTAATGGTGAGATTAACTCCGTTGCCTATAGGAACCTCTACATCCTGATATCCCACAAAACTTGCGATAAGGGTCGTTGCATCCTGAGGCACACCGGGAAGAGAGAAAGTTCCGTCATCCAGCGTATAGGTTCCGAGAGTAGTGGAACCCTTTACCGCCACTGACGCGAACGGGACAGGCTCGCCTGTTTCGGCGTCCAGCACTTTACCGGTCACAGTACGGGTCTGCGCCATCAGTATAGACGGAAGACACAGCACTGCCACCAGTGTGGTGATTAAGATTTTTTTCATCTGGGTTAATTTTAGTTATGAATTACAATATTATAGCTTGATTTTACATCAGAACGGCAGACAGAATGTCTATCGCATAAAAAACGGTCAAGGCGATGGTTTTTTCATACAATGTAGCGGTTAACTGTTATTAATTAATCTAATACAGGTTTTCACTGGTTTTCAGTCTATTGCCAAGTATTTCCCCTTTTATGCTTACAAATATAATATATTTTTTAGAGTCAAAAAATAATTTTGAACAAAAAACTTTGCTACGCTTTATCCTATTGGTTACAAGCAGAATATGCCACTTTTAACAATTGCCGCTTATAAATTGTTAAAAACAGAGACCGACTTTTAATAAAATTGAAACAAAAACCATATTCCTTTATAAAAAGATATCACAGACATAAAATAACGGCCGGACTGTTCTTGAAAGCAGTCCGGCCGTCGGCCACAGCAGCGGCTCACTGCCTATATCGACAGGACCTTAGTGATATCGTACCACTTGGTATTAATTTCGTTGTGGCGGCTGCATGCCTCAGCAAAAGGAGTAAACACTGTCTCATTCTGCATCTGGCCGATCATCACGCCGGAGCGTCCGTCGAGCAGAGCCTTCACAGCGCCGTTGCCGAGTATGCTCGCAAGCACGCGGTCATTACATGTAGGCGAACCTCCCCTCTGGATATGTCCGAGGGTAGTCACACGGGTCTCGTAATCGGGAATACGCTCCTTTACCTTTGCAGCTATCTGCGTCGCGCTGCCGAGGTCACCTCCCTCAGCGACGATGATGATGCCCGAGGTCTTGTTCTTGCGCCTTTCGTAAAGCAGATACTCGCAGAGCTTTTCTATCGTGGTGGGTATCTCCGGTATCAGAGTAGTTTCGGCACCGGTTGCCATAGCTGTATTCAGAGCTATGAAGCCGGCATCGCGCCCCATCACCTCGACGAAAAAAACGAGATTATGACTGTCTGCCGTATCCCTGAGCTTATCGATTGCCTGCACCGCCGTATTAATGGCTGTGTCGAAGCCGATAGTAAAGTCCGTACCGTAGATATCATTGTCAATAGTTCCAGGTACACCGACCACCGCTAGCCCATGCTCTTTATACAGCAGGTCAGCACCCCGGAAGGATCCGTCGCCTCCGATTACCACCAAACCGTCTATACCCAGTTCTCTTAGATTGTTATACGCTTTTTCCCTGACAAATTTATCCTTGAATTCAGGACAGCGCGAAGATTTCAGTATGGTACCGCCCTGACTGATAATTTTAGAAACGGAGTGGGACTGCATCTGCACGTAACTCTTCTCGATAAGGCCCTGATAGCCCCTGTAAAAACCATATATCTCCTTTCCATAGTAAATGGCCGTCCGGACTACGGCCCTGATAGCCGCATTCATTCCGGGCGCGTCTCCGCCGGAGGTAATTACTCCGATACGGTTGATTTTCGTCTTTGTTGCCATATTTTTTAATTTATCGGATTCCTAACCTAAATTATACGCAAATATATTCTTTTCTATAATTCTTTTTTACTTTTGCCCCCGCTTTTTTAAGATTACAAAACCGTTACGTATGAAAATAGGTGATCTGGACCTCGGGAACCGCCCCCTGCTGCTCGCTCCTATGGAGGATGTCACAGACTTGTCTTTCAGGTATATCTGCAAAAAATTCGGAGCTGACATGATGTACACCGAGTTCATCTCTTCCGACGGACTCATAAGGGATGTCCCAGGCTCGCTCTACAAATTGAAAATATTTGATTACGAGCGTCCTATCGGGATGCAGATCTATGGACACATACCTGAGGCAATGGTGGAGTCTGCAGTAAGGGTCGAAGCCGCCCGCCCGGATGTAATAGATATTAATTTCGGATGCCCTGTCAATAAAATCGCGAGACGCGGAGCCGGCTCAGGAATGATGCGGGAGCCTGACAAGATGGTGGAAATCACCCGCAGGGTAGTCGAGGCGGTGAAACTGCCTGTCACGGTCAAGACGCGGCTCGGGTGGGACGAGGACAGCAAGATCATCGTGGAGCTGGCAGAAAGACTGCAGGACGTAGGAATAAAGGCCATCACCATCCACGGCCGCACACGGTGCCAGATGTACAAGGGAGAGGCTGACTGGACTCTTATCGGAGAGGTAAAGCGCAACCCGAGGATGAAAATACCCGTCATCGGCAACGGAGACATAAAGACCCCGCAGGACGCAGCCATAGCCTTCGAGCGCTATGGCGTGGACGGAGTGATGATCGGCAGGGCAAGCTTCGGCCATCCATGGATATTCCGCGAGATACGGCATTATCTCGACACAGGAAAGGAGATGCCGCCGATGAGTGTCCGCGAAAGGGTAGCCTTGGCGAAGGAGCATTTCGCCAAGTCCATAGAATATAAAGGAGAAAGGACAGGCGTGCTTGAAATGCGCAGACACCTGTCCTGTTACTTCAAAGGTCTGGCGGACTTCAAGGAGACCCGCCTGAGGCTTGTTACCGAAAATGACCCTTCGAAAGTCATCGGAATCCTCGACTATATCGACAGCCGCTGGGGCACGGAGCCAGAGTCCCCTACTCTATCTTCTCCCCTGTCCACGACTCTATAATGGACCTGTAAACGAGATAGCTTACAGGGCTTGCAACGACCAGACTGAGCACTACCTTAATAAATATCTTGCTTATGCCCAGCCACTCACGGCAGATATAGAACATCATGAGGAGGAGCAGAGCCTCCAGCACTATTGCGATGGCCCCGGCCACTATCTTTCTAAAAAGGGACAATTCTATCTTTTTCATAACTCAGCCTCCATCTCCCTCTCCACATCCTCTGTGGTTATCGGAAGTCGCTTGGAGCCGAGCAGGCGGCAGCCCTTCTCCGTGATGAGCAGGTCGTCCTCGAGACGGATGCCTCCGAAGTCGTAGTACTCCTTCTCGAGCAGAGGGAAGTTTACGTACTGGGTGTTGACACCCTCTTTCTTCCATTTCTCTATGAGGGCAGGAATGAAATAGATACCGGGTTCGTCTGTTACGACATGGCCGGGCTCCAGCATCTTGCCCATGCGGAGGGATCCGAGGCCAAACTGGGACGAACGCTTGTAAGTGTCGTCATAGCCCACGTAGTTCTCGCCGAGATCCTCCATGTCGTGCACATCCAGACCCATGTTGTGGCCAAGGCCGTGAGGCATGAAGAGCGAGTGGGCGCCGGCGGCCACGATCTCGTCAGGGTCACCCTTGAGAATACCGAGATTAATCAGGCCCTGGGCCATGAGGCGGGAAACGGTCTGGTGTACCTCGGTGTAGGTGATGCCGGGACGGGCTATGCTGAGAGCCAAGTTGTTGGCAGCCGATACGATATCGTAGATCTCCTTCTGCTTGGTGGTGAACTTGCCCGAAGACGGGAGGGTACGGGTGAAGTCCGAGCAGTAGTTGGTGTTGGACTCCGCACCGGCGTCGATGACGATGAGCCTGCCGTCGGTCAGGATGCCGTCGTGGTTGTGGTTGTGCAGGGTCTCGCCGTGCTGCGAGAGGATAATCGGGAACGAGGGCATCAGACCCTCGGCGATGGCGATACCTTCCATGACGCCGACGAGCTGCTGCTCCACCATGCCGAGGCGGGCCATCTTCATGGCGGTGAAATGCATGGCGTAGCCGATGTTGCAGGCCTTGTCTATCTCCTCGATCTCGCACTGCTCCTTGATAAGCCTCATCGATACGACGGCCTTGATGAACTCCTCGGAAGCGTCGCTGCGCATGCGGTCGAACGGCACGCCGAGCATCTGGTTCAGGCGGATCATGTTCTGATAGCGGTACGGGGGCAGGAAATGTACCTTGCGGCCGCCGGCCTTGGCCTTGGAGATGTAGCCGGCCAGCTCAGCGAGAGGGAAAGTCTTCGAGACGCCTACAGAAGCGGCCTTGTCGCTGATCAACGGCTGGGGCCCCATCCAGATAATGTCGTCGATATCCACGTCGTTGCCGAAGATGATCTCCTCTCCGGACTCGAGGTCGATGACTGCGGCCAGATCGGGGTCGGTCAGACCGAAATAGTAGTTGAACGTGCTGTCCTGACGGTAGCGGTAGGCGTTGCCGGCGTAGTTGACGGCTGCCTCACCCGTTCCCAGGAACAGAAGGATACCGGAGCCCACCTTTGTCTTCAGTGTGTTCCTCCGGTTTACATAGACTTCTTTTGCGAACATATATCAGATATTTTAAGTTTTACCGTATTTAACATTGCAACAGAGCAAATGTACAAATTTAAACGATAAAAACAAAATTTGGGCTATAGATTTCATGAGGAAAAGCCCGGGAGCGCTATAAAAGATAATTCATCTGATTATCAGGACATTATTCTGCTTGTCAGCTCCCGAAACATAATTCTGAGAAGGTTGCGGGAGCGAGCCTTGCAGCTATGTATCTGTTAATCAGACGTCAGCCATTTTAAGACGCTCCACCAACCCTCCTGCGGAAGGTCAGGGCATGAAAAAAGGTCAGTGGGTTACTGACCTTCAGAGCGGAAAACGAGACTCGAACCCACGTCTGCGACGTGGCAACGCGACCTTTCACATCCTCCCCGGCCCTCCGACGGAGGGTGATTCGGGGCGCGAGTTCGAGTACGGCACGGAAGGTCAGGGCATGAAAAAAGGTCAGTGGGTTACTGACCTTTAGAGCGGAAAACGAGACTCGAACTCGCGACCCCGACCTTGGCAAGGTCGTGCTCTACCAACTGAGCTATTTCCGCGTTGGGAGTGCAAAGGTAGATATTATTTTTGGAAATCCAAATTTTTTGAGAATAATTTCAATTTTAAGGAAGGGCCGGCCCTACGAGGAAGTATTTTGGTTATCTTTGCAAAGATATAACAGATATGTGCAGTATGGCAAGAAGGAGACGGATGCAAGGGCCGGGACCGGTCAACATAGGAGGGACGGGACGCATACGGAGACCCCGGAAACAAGCAGCGGAAGACAAGGAGGCACAGTCCTGCGAAGGCCGATGCCGAACGGGCAGACTCGGAGAGGAAATGGCTTTGGAACACCTTTTGCAAATGGGGTATAGGTTACTTGAAAGAAACTGGCGCTGCCGACACAAGGAAATCGACCTGATCATGGAAAGCGGAGACGGAATACACATCGTGGAAGTCAGGACCCGAAGAGCGCCGGCCGCAGTCGCTCCTGAGCAGACGGTGAACAGGGAAAAGCAGAAGAACATCGAAGCAGCAGCAGCGGCATACCTCAGGATGAGCAACAGAAAATGCCAGGTACACTTCGATATAGTATCGATAGTACTTGACCGCGAAAGCAGAGCGCTGCAGCGCACCTACATCCCGGACGCATTCATTCCTATGGACTTATACCTTTGAACACGCAGAAGACAGACACACAACTTATAAAAGATTCAACGAAATGAACAATAATTTCTATTGTGTAATCATGGCCGGTGGAGTAGGAAGCCGCTTCTGGCCGATAAGCAGAAATGCCAGGCCAAAACAGTTTCTCGACATCTTAGGCATCGGCAAAAGCTTCATACAGCTGACATACGACCGTTTCCTAAGGATAGTCCCTGAGAACAACATATACGTAGTCACATCATCTGCCTACGCAGACCTCGTACACCAGCACCTCCCTTCACTGCCCTTAGAGAACATCCTCACCGAACCTTACAGGCGCAACACCGCACCCTGCATCGCTTACGCTGCCACCAAGATACGCCACATGAACCCCGACGCCACCATGGTAGTGGCCCCGTCGGATCATTTCATATCCAACGAGAATCTCTTCGTAGACACCATCGCCAGCGCCATGCGCCACGCATCCCGCCACGACGAGCTTTTCACTCTCGGCATAGACCCGACCAGGCCTGAAACCGGCTACGGATACATACAGTGCAGTATGAAAGAGTCCACCACCATAGACGGCAACATAGCCTACAAGGTAAAGACATTCACTGAAAAACCCAACCGTGAACTGGCCCAGGTATTTGTAGACAGCGGTGAGTTCCTGTGGAACTCAGGCATCTTCGTATGGAACGCAAGTACGATATGCAAAGCCTTGGAAAGATGGCTGCCGGAAGTATATTCCCTGTTTAAGGAAGGCGACAGATACTACGGCACTCCCCACGAGCAGGAATTCATCACTAAAATCTACGAGGAATGTCCGGCCATCTCCATCGACTACGGAGTGATGGAAAAAACAAGCAGGGCATGGGTATTCCAGGCATCATTCGGGTGGACAGACCTCGGCACATGGGAGTCCCTCTACCTCCACGCGGAAAAGGACAGCAACCGCAACCTCATAAAATGCGACGATGCCATGATAGACTCATCCAGCAACAGCGTCATCGTGTCTCATGAGAAAGACAAGTTAGTAGTCGTCAAAGGCCTTACCGACTATCTGGTCATCAATACCGACGACGTACTGATGATCTGCCCCCGCGAAGAAGGCAAGTTCAAGGAAGTCATCGCAGATCTGGCGGTAAACGACAAGTCAAAATACATGTAACAAAAAGAGAAACACTATATGACAGACAAGAAACCACTGAACATAGACATCCAGTCTGAGATAGGGCAGTTAGAAGCAGTACTGCTCCACACTCCCGGTGCGGAAGTAGAGAACATGACTCCTAAAATGGCCCAGAGAGCCCTCTACAGCGACATCCTCAACCTTTCCATCGCCCAGGAAGAGTACGCCCAGCTCAGCGGTGTACTTCAGAAGATAGCCAAAGTCTACACCGTAAGCGACCTGCTCGTCAAGGTACTCGACAACGAGGCCGAACGCCAGACACTGATAGGAAAAATCTGCGTCATGGAGCAGGTGACAGATTATTTCGACATGCTCATGGACATGTCCTCAGCCCGCCTGGCCAAAGTCCTAATCGAAGGACTACCGGCCAAGATCAACACACTCACCTCTTTCCTCAACGAGGACTACTACGCCCTCTTCCCCCTCTACAACTTTTACTTCACCCGTGACGCATCAGTGACCATCGGCAACAACGCACTGATATGCAAGATGGCCAACCGCGTCAGAACCCGCGAGTCCCTGATCATGGAGGCGATCTACAAGGGCAGCGGCGAGTTCAACTGCGGTATCATCAACGCCTACGACTACCAGCCCGGCAACCCCGACATATACATGGAAGGCGGAGACATCCTCATCGCCCGCGATGACATTCTCCTCTTAGGCAACGGCGCACGGACCAGCACCCAGGGCATTGACCTGCTTGCTGCCCGCTTAGGAGCCCTCGCACCCGAAGGCCGCCGCCACATCATCGTGCAGCAGCTGCCGAGGACCCCAGAGTCCTTCATCCACTTAGACATGGTATTCACACTCCTCGACAAGGACAAATGCATGGTATTCGAGCCCCTCATCCTCGGCGACAACCAGTACCAGACCGTCCACATCACCATGGAGAACGGCAAGGTGGTCAAGATCAACAGTGTTTCGAACATCATCTCTGTCCTGCGCCGCCTCGGCATGGACCTCGAGCCTATCGTCTGCGGAGGCGAGTCGGACGAATGGGACCAGGAGAGAGAGCAGTGGCACAGCGGAGCCAACTTCTTCGCCTTCGCCCCCGGTAAGGTCATCTCCTACGCCCGCAACACCCACACCCTGGACGAGCTGTCCAAGCACGGCTTCGAGATTATCCCGGCATGGGATTTCATCGAGGGCAAGGCATCCGTCAAAGGAGACAAGCGCTGCGTAATCACCATCGAAGGCTCGGAACTGCCCCGAGGAGGTGGCGGAGCCCGCTGCATGACCATGCCGCTGTCGCGCAAAGCTGTTAAATGGGAATAATTCAATCTGTTCAATAATATGATCAACGAGAAAATCGAGAGCATCTTAGCGGAAATTCAGGATGCCAAGGCAAAGACAGAAAAGGAAATCGAGGAACTGAGAGTCCATCTGCTCGGCAAGAAGGGAGAGATCACCCAGCTTTTCGAGGAGTTCCGCACCATATCGGCGGACAAGAAAAAGGAATTCGGCCAAAAACTGAACAATCTGAAGAATGCGGCGGCAGCCAAGATTGAGGAACTGCGCAACAGCGCTGCCGAGTCTTCCGAAAGCGCAGCCCCCTCCTTCGACATGACCATGCCCGGAGACCACTTCGAGTTAGGAACCCGTCACCCTATATCCATTACCAGGGAGGAGATTATCTCCATATTCCGCAAGCAGGGATACGCGCTTGCTGAAGGTCCGGAAATAGAGGATGACCATCACGTATTCGAAGCCCTCAACTTCCCCCCTGACCACCCGGCCAGGGATATGCAGGACACCTTCTTCATCTCCTCCGGGGTCAACCCCATCCTGCTGCGTACCCACACCAGTTCCGTACAGGTCAGGACCATGGAGAACCGCAAGCCCCCTATCAGGGTTATCTGCCCCGGAAGAGTATTCCGCAACGAGGCCATCTCCGCCCGCGCCCACTGCATATTCCATCAGGTAGAAGGTCTGTACGTTGATAAAAATGTATCCTTCGCCGACCTCAAGCAGAGCATTCTCATCTTCGTACGCGAGATGTTCGGCCCGGACACCAAGATCCGCATGCGCCCCTCCTACTTCCCCTTCACCGAACCAAGTACAGAGGTAGACATCAGCTGCAACATCTGCGGCGGCAAAGGCTGCAACATCTGCAAAGGCACCGGCTGGCTTGAAATCATGGGCGCCGGAATGGTCGACCCCAATGTTCTTGAAGCCTGCGGCATCGACCCCAAGGTCTACTCCGGATTCGCCTTCGGCATGGGCATCGAGCGCATAGCCATGCTCAAGTGGCAGGTCAAGGACCTCAGACTGTATTTCGAGAACGACGTGCGCTTCCTGAGAGAGTTCGAAACCTCCATCTAAAAACCCAGAGGCCTCACATCAAAAAAATTCCGGTCCCCGCATCATCGCGGAGACCGGAATTCTATTTTAAGGCATTCTGTCTACTACTGGAATATCCAGCGGAGGCTAAGCTGCATCATCCATGTCGACGAGAGGCTGATCGAAGGCGAGAACTCGCTGGTCAGACGCTCTAAACCATTGGTCATGAAGTTGTATACAGGCTTGGGGCTCTGTCCTACTCCACCGGGAGTATAGCCGTTCTGGGCCACTCTGAGGATGGAAGTATTGTTGACAGACCAGAAATGTCCCCAGTTCTGGTTGAACAGGTTGCCGATATTCTCTATATCAAGGCCTATCTGGATAGTGTGGCGCTGGCCGTTCTTCTGATATACGTAGAAGTTCTGGAAGATACGCACATCGAACTGATGAGTCCAAGGTGCCACCAAACCATTACGTTCTGCATACTGTCCCTTACGGGTGCTGAGATACTTGCTGTCGTTGATGAAATTCCAGAAATCCTCAGCCTGCTCTTCTGCAGTGTATACCCAGTCAGCTCCGTCGGGAGTATAATCTGCAAATGTGAGCTCGTCCTTGGAAGCAGGCACGTAGATAAGGTTGTCAGCACCGCCGTCACCTACGATATTGGAGGTATAGGTGTAGGAATATCTGCCGCGAGGACCTCCCTCATAGAAGAGACTGATACCTGTAGCGAAATTGCGCGCATACTCGGCTGTATAGCTCAGGGAAGCAATCAGGCGGTGAGGCATCACATAACCGGCGTATCCTAACTCGACAAAGTTCTGACCGTTGACAGTAGCGGCATTCTGCCATGCAGAATAAACCTGGTCACCCCAGCCGTCGCCATAGCTCAGGGCATTGCTGTAGGTATATGCGATCATTCCGTCGAAACCATAGAAGTTACGCTTCTCTGCCTTTGCAGTTACTGAATAGTAGTGACCGCCCTTCTTGGAGTTGTTGAGCAGATAGACCTCCTGGAGGCTGGGCTCGTAGTAATCTCCCCATACGTAGCGGTTGTCGGCGAAGTTGTTGATGTTGGAGTATACAGGATCCTTGAGACCGACATTGGTGATGGTCACGGGATTGATGTCGTAGTTGTATACACCCTCGACTGACAGCATCACGTCACCGGGCAGGATGTAGTCGAGAGCGAGGGAACTCTTCCAGGTCTGGGGCATCTTGAGGTCAGGGGCCATCAGGGAGATGCTGGATATAGATGCGGCACCGGGGGTCACACCATTGGGATACAGTGTATTGAGCTGTTCTGTACGGTCAACGATGAAAGGAGGAACGACACCCTTGCCCTGCACTCCATTGTAAGTAGCCTGGATCACGCCTGCGTCACCGGCCTGAGCCACAATCCATACGAAAGGCAGACGGCCCGTGAAGAAGCCGGAACCTCCGCGGAGCACGAGGCTGCGGTCGCCGAGGATATCCCAGTTGAAACCGATACGGGGTGAGAACATAACGCTGGTGGCAGGAAGCTGGAGAGTGCTGTACTTGCCGCCGTTGCCATTGTAGTCCATGAATGTACCTTCAGACACCTGAGGGTTCTCCATGATGCCTAAGTCGGGATACATGGGAAGCTCCACACGCAGACCGTAAGAGAGTTTGAAACGGTTGAAAGACATCTCATTCTGGAGGTAAAGCGATACCTGATGGAAGTCGAACTGAGGGAATGCCTGTGACCAGTCGCTGTTGAAAGAGTGAGTGATGGCATACTGGTAAGGATTGTCGAAGAGGTTGTTGCTGTTGATGGCATTCATCAGGTCAGCCTCTGTGTCGAACTCGAAAGTATAGTAACCGGCACCGAACCTCTGGAATCCGTTCTTGGTCCTGTTCCACTCATACTGTACTCCGGCTGTAAGCTGGTTGATTCCGAGAGAAGCTGTAACTTCGTCAGTAACAGTCACTGTGTTTACATCCCTGAGATTACCGAGGGAGAAGAGCTCTGTACCGAAAGAGGTGTAGATATTGTCTCCCACTACTAAGTCCACGAAGGGGAACATACCGCCTTCTGTGCTTCGGGGCTCGTACTGATGTGAGTAGGTAGCGCGGAGCACGTTGTTGACCTTACCGTCGAGGAAGCGCGAGTTGAGCTCGGCGACTATTGAAGAATAGTTGTTCTCCTGGAAATAACGGGCATTCTGGAAATACAGGGCAGTCATCGCTGTACGGCTGTTGATGGTGAAATTCCTGTCACCGAGACCGCTGGTGGAAGTCGAAGGAGCGATAGGGCTCTTGGACTGCGTCATGTTGTAGCGGATGTTCAGCTTATGATTGTTATTGATGTTCCAGTCAATACGGGCGAGGAACTTATATGCGGGGCTGATAGTGGAATAACCCTGATATGCACCGGGGTTGTAGCCCCACTGGTTGATCAGATAATCAGAGAGGGCGTTCATCACAGACTCAGAAGGACGCGCAATACCGTCATTACCGTCTGTGTAAGGGTTGGCAGAAGTAGAGGCACGGCGCGAGGGACCCGGTTCCACATCTCTTTCCATCTCGAAGTTCAGGAAGAAGAAGAGCTTGTCCTTAATGATGGGACCTCCGACACGGGCTCCTACGAGGAGGTGCTGCTCGGGATTGACAGTAAGCTCATTGCCCTCTACATACTTGCCTCTGAATTTCTCATTATAGAAATAGGAGTAGGCGGATGCCTCGAAGTTGTTGTTACCGGAACGCGTCACGGCGTTCATAGCCGCTCCGATGAATCCACTCTGACGTACATCGAAAGGAGTCACATTGACAGATATCTGCTCGATGGCATCCATAGATATAGGAGAACCGTTGGCAGGCATGGTACCGCCGATACCGAAAGCATTGTTGGCCGCTGCTCCGTCTATGGTAAAGTTATTCTGACGATAGGTACCGCCGCCGATCTGAGGGCCGTTACCGCTGTCGTATGCCTGAGGAGTCAGCTTGATGATGTCCTGGACATCACGGCTGATGACAGGTATATTGCTGATAGACTTCAAGTCTACAGATGTCACGGCACCCGCTCTGTCCGAACGCATGTTGGAAGTGACACTCTCAGCGACTACCACCACCTCGTCGAGGTCCATGGACTCTTCCTCAAGAGTAGTGTTCACTACAAAATTGTCGGCAAGAGCGACGTTCACCCCTGTAACCTCTGTCACCTTGAAGCCGAGCATCTCGACTCTTACGGTATAAGGTCCACCAGGAAGGATGTTGAGAATACGGTAGTTACCCTTAGAGTCAGCTATTGTCCAATACTGTGTTCCGGAGGGAACATGGACAGCTATCACAGTAGCGCCTGCGATATCGGATCCATTCTCGTCTGTAATCTTACCGCTGATTGATGAGGTTGTGACCTGAGCAAATGCGGTTGCTGCCGCAAAGAGGCTCATGAGGGTCAATGCAATCTTTCTGATTGTACTTTTCATTGGTGTAGATTGTAAATTGGTTGTAAAATTTTCCGCAAAAAAATTCAAAAAAATTTGCATATCCAAATTTTTGTTATGACATTTGCGTGACATTTCCGAAAGGGGGTGTTCAAAGACGAATTGTGGACAGATTTGACTGCTTGCAACCACAGTAAAAAATGCTAAAATGAATCTTTCATACAGTTAGTGTTTTGTCAAATCTCTCCGAAATTCGTTCGGAAGAGATTTTTTTGTTTTATATACCTTTTAAATATGTCGTATTTTTTTACTTCAGAATCCGTTTCAGAAGGACATCCTGACAAGGTGGCGGACCAGATATCAGACGCCATACTCGACGACTTTCTCCGTCAGGACCCCGAGGCCAAGGTGGCCTGCGAGACATTTGTAAGCACCGGACTTGCCGTTATCTGCGGTGAGGTACGCTCAGAAAACGCCTACGTGGACATCCAGCATGTCGCCCGTGGCGTGATAGAGAAGATCGGCTACACCAAGGCCGACTATATGTTCGACTCCAAATCCTGCGGCATCCTTTCCGCCCTGCACGAGCAGTCTCCCGATATCAACAGAGGAGTGGTCCGCGCTGAGGAAAAGGAACAGGGAGCAGGCGATCAGGGCATGATGTTCGGCTACGCCTGCAACGACACCGAGGAGTACATGCCCCTGCCCCTCACTCTGGCCCACATAGCCTTGATAGAGCTGGCCAAGATCCGCCGCGAGACACCCTCCCCTATGCCATACCTCCGTCCGGACGCCAAGTCCCAGTTCACCATCGAGTACAGCGACGACCACAGGCCGCTCAGAGTACACACCATCGTCATATCCACCCAGCACGATGACTTCCCCGCTGCCGAAGGCATGGTGCCCGGCACTCCGGAGAATGATGCTGCCATTCAGGCCCGTATCCGCGAGGACATCGAGAAAATACTGATTCCCAGAATCATCGCCCGCCTGCCCGAGCGTACCCGCCAGCTCTTCGACGGCCGCTTCATCCTCCACGTCAACCCCACCGGCAAGTTCGTCATCGGGGGCCCTCACGGTGATACCGGCCTGACCGGCCGCAAGATTATCGTGGACACCTACGGAGGCAAAGGAGCTCACGGCGGCGGAGCCTTCTCCGGCAAGGACCCCAGCAAGGTAGACCGCTCTGCGGCATACGCTGCCCGCTATATCGCCAAGAATTTAGTAGCTGCCGGAGTTGCGGATGAGATATTGATTCAGATAGCCTACGCGATAGGCATCGCTGAGCCCGTAAGCATATTCGTCAACACCTACGGCAAGTCTAAAGTGAATATGAGCGATGGGGAGATAGCCGAAAAGATACGTACTGTCTTCGACCTGCGTCCAGCAGCCATCATCAAGCGCTTCGGCCTCAAAAACCCCATCTATCTGCCCACCGCTGCCTACGGCCACTTTGGCCGCGACCCCTTCAGGCGCAAGGTGCAGCTTGTCCGTGACGGACGCACCATAGAGGAGGAAGTCCAGTTCTTCGGCTGGGAGCTCCTCGACTCGGTAGACATAGTGCGTAAGGAATTCGGACTGTAGCAGCCCTACCCCGGCTTCGCCACAAAGGCTATACTGGCGTATGACACCCTGATATCCGGAATATCGCGGACAGCATCCCAGCAGGCCTCGGCAGTAGCGCCGGTCGTAAGGACATCATCCACAAGCAGAACATGACGGCCGCTGAGTCTCTCGGCGGCCGATTTTTTGTTCCCGATGACAAATGCTCCCGAGACGTTCTCCCACTTGCTTCCGACGCTCATGCGGGTCTGGGATGTGCTATAGCGGGTACGCTGCAAGATGCCGGTAAGCACAGGGATATCACCGGAGAGACCTTCAGAAATACCGCGGGCGATGGCCTCCGCCTGATTGTAGCCGCGTTTCCATTTCCTCCGCCAGTGCAGGGGAACAGGGATTATCACATCGGGCAGAGGGTATGAAGCCTCACACATCTTCTCTCCCAGCATACGGCCAAGCCAGCGTCCCACAGCAACATTGCCGCTGTACTTGACTGAGTGCAGAAGTTCCTTATAATCATTGTCCCGGGAATAATAGAAAAGGGAGACTACCTCCATTAGATAAGTTCTGGCCCAGAGAATCTGCTCGGCAGGATTCCCGCGCCAGCTCCAGAAATAAGTCAACGGCATATCTTTCAGACATTCCGCGCAGACATACCTTTCCTCCGTACGCAGAAACCCTCCGCACACCCCGCACCTCCTCGGCCACACCATATCCGCCAGCTCCTGCAAGCCCCTCTGCCAATCCATCTCCGTATATCGTCCGTTTTAAGCAGTACAAAGATAACAATAAAAACACTTCGACCGCAGCATCAGGACAGCTTGACGACCGTGATGCCTGAACCGCCGCGCTCGACATGCTCGTCGGCGAAGGAGACTACTCCGGGAGTGATGCGGAGAAGCTTGCGGATCTCCTCCTTGAGGACACCGGCCCCCTTGCCGTGCAGGATGCTCACCTCGGGCATACCTACCATGAGAGCGTCATCTATGTAGCGGGTGATGGTTGGAATAGCCTCGTCGAGATGCATGCCGCGGATATCGATTGAGGGCTTGAAATTGAGCTTACGCTCGGATATAGACGAGGACAGTCTGACAGATGAGGCGGCTGAGCGCGGTGACTTGACGGATGAACGGTACTGGTTGGCAGACAGAGGTGTGAGTTTCGAGATATCCACGCGGGAGAGTATCTCGCCGACTGCCACCGTTGCCTTCTTGCCGGATACCTGTACCACTTCTCCGCACATGCCGCTGTCCTCCATCCGGACATAGACCCCGGGAGCAATCCGGTCCGGTGCAGCGCTGTCGGAGAGACCGCCTGTTCCATCCGCCGAGGCATCGCCCTGACCGGAGCCTTCCTGCCCGGCTTCTCCAGCAGCCCGCCTGGCCCGCCTCTCCTCCTGCCTCTTCTTGCGCTCGATGATCTGCGCCATCTTCCGTTCTATCCTGGCCTCCATCTCGCTGCGGGCAGCCGAGTCATCAGCCACCGAAGCCGCGAAGTCCCGCAGTTCCGAGCGCACTAACTGAGTCCGCTCCTTTTCAGCCTGTGACTCGCGTATCTCGCGTATGGTCCTTTCAATCTGTTTATTGGCCTGGGCGACTATCTCCGCGGCCTGAGCCCGGGCCTCGTCCAGCACGCTCTTGCGCAGAGCCTTGATCTCGGAGAGTTCCTTCTCGTACTTTTCCGTCATGGAGTCCAGAGTACGGTCAGCGGCCTTGACACGCAATAGCCGCTCCTCTATCTCCCGCTTATTGCGGGCTATCCTGCGCAGATTGCGCTCGACTGCAACATAATCCTTGCCTGCACGCTCCTCCGCCCCATGCACAATGCTCTCAGGCAGGCCTATCTTGCGGGCCAGCTCGAAAGCAAAAGAATTGCCGGGGAGGCCTATCTCGAGACGGAACAGCGGCTGGATCTTCTGCACGTCGAAAAGCATCGCCCCATTGGCTATACTGCTGCTTCTGTCCGCATAGAACTTCAGATTTGTATAGTGCGTGGTAATCACCCCATAGCATCCTTTCTTCTCGAACTCGCACAGAATCTCCTCAGCGATAGCTCCTCCGGCAGCCGGTTCGGTACCAGATCCGAACTCATCTATCAGCACCAGTGAACGGTCATCGGCAGAAGTTACCGCCTCCTTCATGTTGAGCAGATGCGAACTGTACGTGCTAAGATCATTCTCTATCGACTGGTCATCCCCGATATCCACAAACATATCATGAAACACCGTCATCTCGGAACTTTCCGAGGCAGGTATCGGCATACCCCACTGAAACATATATTGCAACAAGCCCACAGTCTTAAGACACACCGACTTACCTCCCGCATTAGGGCCTGATATCAGAAGTATCCTCTTCTGAGGGCTGAGGGTTACATCCAAAGGGACAATCTCCCTACCCTCCTTCTGCAGAGCCTCTTCAAGAAGAGGGTGGCGGGCCTTCCTCAGCAGCAGCTCCCCCCGGTCCGACAGCACAGGCTTGCCTGCCCGGAACCGTGATGCGACCACCGCCTTGGCCATAATAAAATCCACCTCGCCCATAAACTTCTGCGACTCTATGAGATCGTCAATATAAGGTCTTAGGAAATCTGTAAACTCCGTAAGGATTCTGAGAATCTCCCTCTGCTCCTCGAAATGCAGCTCCCTGAGCTGATTGTTGAGCTCAACCACTTCCATCGGCTCGACAAAAGAAGTCTTGCCAGAAGCCGACTCACCATAGACTATGCCCGGGACCTTTTTCTTGTTGCCGGAAGCCACTGGAATCAGCATTTTCCCCTCCCTGACAGAGACGGAAGCGTCCGAATCCGCCACACCGTCCTCCTGCGCCTTGCGCAGAATAGCCTGAATACGCCTGGACACCGCCCCTTCCTTATCCTTAATGGCCCGGCGGACGGCATAGAGCTCATCTGAGGCATTGTCCCTCACTTCGCCGAATTTATCCAGTATTCCGTCAATCCTGCGCAGCACCTCCGGAAAAGAGATGACCGCCGAACTCATGTCCCTCAATAGAGGATACTGCCCGTCACGGCTGTTGCTGAAAAAATACAAAATCCTGCGCAACGTATCAAGCGATGAGCGCAGCTGCACCAACGACGGCAGGTCAATATGGGAAAACGGACTCCTAAGAGGAACGAGGAAAGGGATGCAGTCTACAAATCCCGTATTGGGGAAAGATGCCTCGAACATCAGGATCACACGCATCTCGTCCGTCAGACCGAGACGGCGCTCTATCTCAGAAGGATCAACTGAGAGCTGCTCCTGCAGGACGCGGTCCTTGGCATAGCCGGTAGAACAGCGTTCGGCCACAGACCCGCGGATCTTGTCGAAGCCGAGTTTAGCTTCAATTTTTACAACTTTGGTCATTAATTATCCTTACGGTAAGAGTTCTCTATTGAGAGCTTCAGCTCGCTTATACTGGTAATGGTCTTCATCTCCCCCCCGCTTACAAAAGATATGTTTCCAGTCTCTTCCGACACGACCACCGCATCCGCATCCGTATCCTGAGTGATGCTGACAGCCGCACGGTGGCGCATTCCATACTGCGGCGGGATATTGGGGTTGTCCACGATAGGGAGGGTACAGCGGGCGGCCACGATACGGTCCCCATTGATGACCATAGCTCCATCGTGAAGGGGTGTGTTCTTGTAGAAAATATTTTCAATCAGACGCCTGTTGACTGCAGCGTCTATCCGGTCTCCGGTCTCAGTCACAAACTCTAAGGAAGAATTGTGCTGAAGTACGATGAGGGCTCCTGTCCTGGTCTCCCCCATCCTGCGGCAGGCCTGAGCCACCTCGTCCAGAGATGTGGCCTGCATCTCCTTGTCGCTCTTTCCCAAGAGGACGCGGGTAAAGAAATTGTTGCGCGAAGAAGAGAGATAGCGGCTGCCCAAGTGAAGGAGGAAACGGCGTATCTCCGGCTGGAAAATCACTATCAGAGCCACCACGCCGACTCCGAGAATCTGTCCGAGAATAGATGAGAGCAGCTTCATATTCAACGCCTTCACCACTATCCACATGAGATAGATCAAGAGGATACCGGTGAAGATGTTGAATACGGAAGTACCGCGCATTATCCGCACCATCTGGTAGATCAGAAGACCTACCAGAGTGATGTCGATAATATCGATTACAGATATGTTGATGAAATCAAACATTATTTAACCTCAAGGACCTCTCCGGCATCCTTAGCCACTGCCTCTTTCCACTTCTCGCTGTAACCGGGCTGGTCAGGAGAAGCAGGTATACGGGGCGAGTGCCCGTTACTCTTGAATGTACCGTAACCGGTCTCTTTCTTTATATTGCCATCCATATACTTGACCAACAGGTATATGTCCAATTCCTTCCATGTATCAAAGAGGTCCTGAGCTGCGGCAAGGCTGTACTCCGTCAGGAAACTGCGGGCAGCAGCAATGCTCTCCTCTGTGGGGTTCTCTCCGAGCAGCTCAAGAGCAGCGGCATCGACAGCACCCTGCATCTCTACGGCAGCATTCTCCCTTTCGTCGATGACTGCGCGTACTTCGGGCTCGATGCGGTCGTAGAGCATATATGCAAAATTGGCTATGCGGTTAGTAACCCAGAACAGGGATGTAGGAGAGTACTCTATGAGACTGCCGTTGCCCACTTTGACACAGAGGGGCACATCATACACAGAAGTGTACACAGGAGTAAGGCAGGATGTAGCGGCATCGTCCACTCCGAACCACAGGACTCCTCCGATCTCGTCAGGCAGCCAGCTGCGGCTCTGGCAGACAATCCAGAATCCGGTCTGCTGGGTAGCGATAGCCCTCTCATTGAGATACTCCTTTCCGTCGTACTCAAAATACATCGGTCTCCACCTGTAAGGGCTGTGATGACCGCCGGCTCCCGCGTCTACTGTCATATCCATGGGAGTGCCCTCATAGTGGTCGCGCATCACGTCTGCTACTTCCTTCAGGCCGATCTTCTCAGCAGGCTTGATGAAAAGGGGCATCTTGTTCTCTCCGTTGTAACCCATAGCAAAGTCAAGATACTCCTCTGCCTTCTTGTCTCCGATCATTCCGCCTCCGAGGATATTGAACGCGGACCATACGCGGGCCTCGCACCCCCTCATTCCTCCGAAGTCAATGGGAGCGTAGGCATCGCAGAAACTGAACTCCTCGTCAGTCCCCTCAAAATACCCCATCTCACGTGCAAAATCCACAACATCCTCAGCGTAAAGCCAGTTCTCAGGATCATCGAATTCTATGTGATGGATACGCGCCTGATTGGCATGAGCGCAGATATATCCGTCGGGTACACGGGCTGCCGCCCAGACAATACCCTTGTTCACATTGCGGCCCTTCTTGTCTTTCTTGCTGCCCTTGCCTATAAGCTCCATAATCCACACCTCGTTCTTGTCAGCTATGGAGAATGACTCACCGCTGGAGGCATAACCGTACTCGTTGGCCAAGTCAACGATGGTCTGGATAGCCTCACGGGCTGTCTTTGCCCTCTGGAGGGTGATGTAGATAAGAGAGCCATAGTCCATGATGCCGTCGGGGTCGCCCAGCTCGCGGCGTCCGCCGAAAGTGGTCTCGGTGATAATGAGCTGGTGCTCGTTCATATTGCCCACCGTCTGATATGTCTGACCTACCTTCTGGGCGATCTGACCGAGGTATTTTCCGCTGTCCCACTCGTTGATATTGAGCAGCGTCCCGGGCTTGAAGAATCCGGCGGGAGTGTAGTACAGTTCACCGTAAAGCTGATGAGAGTCAGCCGAGTAGGTGATGAATACCGAGCCGTCCTTGGACGCGCCCTTAGTCACTAAAACGTTGGTGCAGGCCATTCCGCTGTAGACTGCCATAGACAGAGCGGAGACGGCGCACAGCGCTGATTTGAAGAAATTATTCATATTACTTGTCCGATTTTATATAAATTTGCACAAAATAAGACCAAAAATAGTGTATTTTAAGATTATTTCCAACAAGATGGCCCGCAACATTTTCATCAGACTGTCCTTTATCACGATTATGCTTCTCCCTGCAGCCGCTCTGAGCGCTCAGGACCAGCAGGAACAGAAAACCCCGGAAGAGCTGGCTCTCGAAGAGGCAGACAGACTTGAGAAGCTGCTTGTTCTCGAGCCGCACCAGACATTCTACATAGATTCTATTCTCCAGCACGACATGAGGGGCATGCACGACGAGCTGCAGCAGCTCCAGATGTCCGGCACACGCGAATATGTAGCATTCAAGCAGGTAAGGGACAAATGGGTGGCACAGATGGACAGCGCATACAAAAAAGTGCTGACCCACGACCAGTGGATGGAGTACTGCCGCTCTACGGGCAAGCTCTCCAAAGAAGAACTGAAAGCCCTCAAAGCCAAGGAAAAAGCAGAAAAAAAGGCCGCCCGTGAGGCAGCAAAGGCCAAGAAAGAGGAAGATTAAAGCTCTATAAAACAGGGCTTCCGTTCCTTGTAATAAACCTCATACTTTATTCCTGCCGCCAAGGCCATCTCACGGCACCAGTCCAACCTGTCTCCTATACGCATAATATCGTGCGCATCCGAGCCAAAAGAGAGAGCCTCCCCGCCCAGTTCCCTGAAGCGCCTGAGAACCTGTATGTCTAATTCCGGACATCGTCCTCGGAAAAGCTGATAGGTCTTCGTATTGATTTCCATCGTCTTGCCGTTCCGGGCTAAGAAACATAGAATCGAGTCGAGCGCATCGCTGAACTCAGAATAGTATATCGTGGTCTCCTTATAATCCGGATATCTCGCAATATAGTCGTAGTGCCCGAGGATATCGAAATCCGGCATAACCCTTATAAGACGCGCAAACTCCTCGAGATAGTGCCCGTAGGCCTGACGGTAGTCATACGGCCGGTAATAGTCTCCGAAATACGGATCGTGACCGTCAATGAGGTGCAGAGAAGCGATTACCGTATCAAACTTATTGTCCGACAGCACTTTTCTAATCTTTGGCATGCTTATTTCCTGAAGGCCTATCTCCACCCCCTTGAGCAGTTGGAAATCACCGTAAGGGCCGTCCGCTGAATTTACACCGAGAAACTCGACCTCACGGTCTATCGCCTCCTGCTGCGCAGGCACTTCGAAGGTAAATTCGGTCACTCCTTCCGGTGCATCATAGTCTAAATGGTCCGTCAGCACTATGCCCCTCAGCCCTTTCTGATATGCCACCTTTACAGCATCGGTGATACTCATCCGCGAGTCCGCGGAGAAATAGGAGTGAGTATGATTGTCAAAACACCTGCACTTCATCACTGTCTCTCCTGTGCATAAACCACTTTCCACTCATCTGTCTCCGGGTTCCTCACCACCGTCAGGGATGTCCTCATGGGCTCGATTTCCCCGGGATATATGATGTCGAAATCTACTGTTACCGAATCTTTCGTCCACTCATGTACGCCGTCAGTATAAGCCTGCATGCCGTGCGATAGCTCCAGAAACTCAGCCTTAGCCGCATCAGGAAGCGAGTCGACTATATCTCCGGACTCTATGACCATCTGCCGGAGCTCCGCAGAGCACATCGCAGCCGCAGCCTGATAGTCCGCCGAGTAATACGCCTTTGCAAAATTCTCCGCCAGAGCCCTTGCATCCTGAACCTTGCCCGAAGAGCAGCCGGAGAGCACTGCCGCTCCTGCAGTCAGGAGCGCTGCTGTCATAATCTGTCTTATTGTCCTTTTCATATCCTGTTTTAAAATCCCCATACCTCTGGATTCAGCCGGGATTTCACCTCAGCCTCCAGCTCAGGGGAAAGGTTCTTGAAAAATGTAATACCTGTCATCTCTTCTATCTGAGCCACCGTCCAAAGGTCCGATACATCAGGAACAGTGCGGCCGTCGTCCTTATTGAGACAGAAGAATCCCACCGCATCGTAGACACCTTCATCCCCCTTTACTCCCAGCAGAACGCGGAAATAGGCCTCAGGTACCGAGACACTGTTGCCGGCATTGTCCTGGAAATGCTTCCACTGACCGTCCCCGTCAGCATCGAGCACAGGCCCGGTAACTACATAGAGCGTATCATAACCCGACGCTACCTCCCGCTCAAGCTCCTCTATCTCCGCCCAAAGACCGCTGTTAAAATCATAGTTCTGGGCAGTCATGTTGGTGAAATAGAAAGTCTGGCGGTTCATCTCCTTGTTCGCGTTGCGGGCTGCCGAGGGAATCTGATGACCGCGGGCATATCCGCTCACTCCCCAGCTGTCAGGAATTATAGGCTCCCACGCATCCGGAATCTTAGGGTCAAAACCCCAGGCATCCGTACGGTTGCCGGAGGCTGTATAGACGTCGCATAGAGGATAGGCGACCCATAGAGCAAGACGTTCGGAGGTGCTGTAGAGCATAGAGTAATTACGGACCTGCGCTCCGCCTGCCTCTGTATGATGGAAGACAAACACCTCGTCATCGGCAGCCTTCACCTCAGGGAGCTCCATCCAGCTCTGAGAGGAATCGTCGGAGACAAGAATATCGTCCTCCGGATTATCCTCAGCCGGAGTATGGCTGATATAATAAGCGGGTATAGTTCCGCCCCCCTGAGGCTCACCGTCATACTCGGCTCTGAGAGTCCTGAGCACCACCTCGTCTCCGAGTCTGAGACCCAGCGTGGGGAAAGACTGGTCGTTACGCTCCTGCTGAGCGGCAGTCAGACCATAAACATAGAGAATACCTGTCTCATCCTTAATCCAGATGTTGCCGTACTTGGACTCCTCACCTGTTTTTTTATCCTTCCCGATAACGAAGATAGTGCCGCGCACCGTATACCAGTCCTCATCGCTGACGGGCGCCTCTAAAAATTCTGCGATGGTTGTATAATTCACATAAGTCCCGCTCTGACTGACATGCACCTCGGCAGTCAGGAAGTCAGCCCTGAAAGTGATAGTGGCCTCACGGTCTGCATCATCGTTGGCACCGGCCGATACTTTTACCTTTACCGGATCTACGGACGCAGCACCTGAAGCAGGAGTGACAGTAAGCCAGTCTCCGGCTCCCCCGCCTGAATACGAGATCTCCGCCTCCCAGTCACGGGTAGCATCAAGGGTAATTTCAGCCTCTCCTCCCTCTATGTCTATAACAATAGAAGCAGGTTCTGCAGCAATCTCCGCCGGCAGATTGTTGGGGTCGGTATCGCAGGACACAACCGCAAAAAGGGCCGCAAAGGCCAGGACAGTCTTTCTTATCATATTCATGACTTTCTTTTCTAAAATAACAAAGGGCTGCACGCTTTTCATGCAGCCCGTCTATACCTTACGGACACTTGCGTCCTGTTATTCAGCCTTGGCCCTTACAGCATACGAAGGACCGCCTACCTGAGGGTCGCCCTCGTGCTCATCCCTGGTACCGACAAGAGTAACGACATCACCTTCCACATAACCGAGTGTGGAGAAAGACTTGTCGTTGCTGGAGCCGATCAGAGGAGTAGCTGTCATACCGTAGACTGTCACATTGTTTCCGGCATCGTCGATAAGATGGAAATTGCCGTATTGGGTATTGTAGAGGTCATCGATAACAGCCGTAAGCTCATAGAGCTGATCACCGACTTCTGCAGCGAGGAACTCATCAAGAGTAACTTTCTTTGCGGCATAGTAAGCATCACCCACCTGAGGAGTACCCTTGAAGTCTGAACGGCGGCCGATGAGAGTTACATTGTCGCCCTCACGCAGACCGGTCTGGGCAAATGTCTTGCTTCCAGCTTCCTCAGAAGCATTGAGACCGTATACATACACGCTGTTGCCCTCGGCATCGACCAATGTAAAGTTACCGTACTCAGCATGCTCAATTTCAGTTATCTTACCGCTGAGCTGATACAGCTGGCCGGACACCTCCGCATTCAGGAAGTCTGCAATGGAAATCCTGACGGGCTTGTTAGGATCCACATCCGTCTTGATTCTCACAGCATAGGCAGGACCGCCCACCTGAGGCGTTCCCCTGTAGTCATCTCTGGTGCCCACGATGGTAAGCACATCACCGTTTGCGTATCCGGTCTTGGAGAATGACTTATCGTTGTCCATTCCGATAATAGGCGTAGAGGTCAGACCATAGACAGTAACATCGCCTCCCTCTTCATCGATAAGATGGAAGTTGCCGTATTCGGTATTGTAGAGGTCATCCATGGTTCCGGTGAGTTCATAGAGCTGGTTGTCATCCACTTCTGCGGCAAGGAACTCTGCGATGGTCACCTTCAGAGGCGCATAGTAGGCATCTCCTACCTGAGGATCACCCTGATATGAGGCACGGCGTCCGACGAGAGTAACATTGTCACCCTCCTGAAGTCCTATCTGGGAGAATGTCTTGTCGCCTGCAGTAGCATTGAGATTGAGACCGTATACATAGATAGTACCGGTAGCGTCCACCAAGTCAAAGTTGCCGTAAGTGGTATTTGAGAGGTTTGTTATCTTTCCGCTCAGACGGTACCACTGGTTGGACTCCTCGGCAGCGAGGAAATCAGCTACGGATATAGGCTTGGGACCTGTATCGGCATTGGGCTTGAGCTCTCCGCCTAACTGATGAACGGTAGTGGTGGCATAGATCATCTGCTCTGTACGGAAATAGATGACTACCTCCCTCTGATACAGGACACTGTCAGAAGTATTCTGGGCCACCTCTATATTCACGGCCACTTCCTCTCCTGCACCGCCGGCAAGAGGGCTGACACTGATCCAGGGATTCTTCTCAAAATTTGCCTCCTCGTCTCCCCAGGGATTGCTGATAACGACCTCAGCCTCCCAGGCCATATTACTCTTGACTGTCACCGAGGCAGTAGAACCTTCCTCAGGTATCTCAAGATAATCTGAAGATACAGTGATGTCAACAGGTGTTATCGGACCCTCGTTCTCCTTGCAGGAAGTCACGAGAATTGCTCCGAAAGCGGCTAACGCTAAAAGTACTTTTTTGAAATTCATTTTGTTTGAGATTAAACTGTAACTTTTCAAGGCGCAAATATATTATATTTTGCAGATTAACAATTTTAAATTTTTATTACAATTTCAGATATCGCTGAAAAAATTTGGAAATTCCGGCAGAGTGTAATATCTTTGTGATATCATTTTAATATCACACAAGCCATGAAAACCCCTTCCGACTCCAAACTGACAAAGGACACTCCCTTCTCCGGACGTGCCTGCAGCGGATTTCTGATGATAACCGTCAGCGTCCTGCTCATAGCCGCCGGCATCGCTTTCGTCTACATCGCAGAGACCTATGAAACCGCCATCGGCAATGCTGTTTACAGCATTCTCTGCACAGCCGCCATTCTCCTCTTTATCTTTTCTCCTATACTCCTTATAGGCCTTATGATCCTTGAGCCGAACCAGGCCAGGGCCATGGTCTTCTTCGGCAAATACCGCGGAACCTTCACCCGCACCGGCTTCTTCTGGGTCAATCCCTTCTACTCCAAGAAGAAAGTCTCGCTCCGCGCCCGAAACATCAACGTGGACCCCATCAAGGTCAATGACCGCAACGGCAACCCCATCCTCGTAGGTCTCATCCTCGTCTGGAAGGTCGAGGACGTCTACAAGGCCATCTTCGAAATAGACACCCAGAACATCGCCGCCGGCAATACCGGCATAATGACAGCCCTCGAGTCCTTCGTCCGCGTACAGAGCGACGCGGCACTGCGCCAGGTGGCCGGCAACTACGCCTACGACAACCTCGGCATGGAAGAGGCCGACACCATTACCCTGCGCAGCGGAGGCGACACCATCAACAGCGAGCTGGTCGAGAAACTCAACGAGCGCCTGGAGATGGCCGGCATCTCGGTGCTCGAGGCCCGCATCAACTACCTCGCCTACGCCCCCGAGATCGCCGCAGTCATGCTGCGCCGCCAGCAGGCCGAGGCCATCATCTCCGCCCGCGAGAAGATAGTCGAGGGCGCCGTATCCATGGTGCAGATGGCACTAAAAGAGATAAACGACAAGGATATCGTAGAGTTAGACGAGGCGAAGAAAGCCGCCATGGTCAGCAATCTGCTCGTGGTCCTCTGCGCCGACGAGTCCGCCCAGCCCGTGCTCAACACCGGTTCGCTGTACCAGTAGCGGCATAAGCCAACTGCCATGCCTAAGGAACAGTCCAAAACCAAGAGTTTCGTACTCCGCATAGACGCTGAGACGATGGAAGCCCTGGAGAAATGGGCCGCCGACGAGTTCCGCTCGATCAACGGCCAGCTCCAGTGGCTCATCGACGACGCCTTGCGCCGCTCCGGCCGCCTCCCGGCCAAAAAACACGACTGATGATACGAAAAAGGGCCGGCCCTGGAAGGGTCAGCCCTTATTTCATTACTGTCCGCCGGGACTATTTGCGCTCACCGAGCTTGCTGTCTAACATTACGAGACCGGCCTCACCGGCACGCTGAACCTTCTCGTAGATGGAGAGGGCGGTAGCCTCCTCCTCGACCTGCTCGCGGATGTAACCCATGAAGAAGTCCTCAGAGGGCTTGTCCTTCTCCTCGCGGGCGATATCCACGATCTTGTCGATAAGAGCAGTCACATGGCACTCGTGCTCATAGACATGCTTGAAGAGAGCCTCTGCGCTGCCCCAGCCCTGAGGCACTACGTCGATCATGCTGACCTTGGCGGTGCCGCCCCTCTTCTGGAGGAACGATGCCATATCGTAGGCATGCTCGAGCTCTTCCTGAGACTGTTTCTTCATCCAGTGAGCCATTCCGTCATAACCCTCTTTCTCAAGATAGAAAGACATGGAAAGGTAGAGGTTGGCCGACCACATCTCGGCGATTATCTGATCATTGATCGCATTCTGTAATTTTTCGGTAATCATGGTAGTAATGTTTTAAAATTTTTAATTTCTGACTTACTCCTCTGCAAAACCGATACCACACCCGCCTGTCAGTGCCACAATGTCACAAAAGACCGACAGGGCGTCAATATATCGAGACGTTGCTGATCAGCGGGCAGGCGTAAGAGTCTATGATATTGAACCTTACCTCCGACGCCATGACCGGGTCGAACCGCATGATCCGCTTATAGCCTATAGTCCTGCCGCGGCAGACCTCCTTCCACTCTCCTGTATCGCCTAAGCGGCATTCCACGCTGAACTCCCTGACCCTCTGTCCTAAGGGGATATACTCCTGCAGCAGCACCTTGCTGACCTCCCTGTCCCTGCGGAAATACACGGTGAAGGAGGCGGAGGTGACACTGTCGTCCGTGGCCCAGTAGGTGGAGTAGCGGCCGTCCACCGCATTGGCGGCGGCATACTTGGGAGAATTGGCACGGACCGACTCGGAATAGGCCCGCGACATCTTGGCATAATCGGCATGGAAGGCCTCGGTCCGGGCATCGCGGAACTCCATCAGACGGGCCGAGTCGGCGGGATGAATGCGGCCGCGGCGGTCCGGAGGCACGTTGAGCAGGAGGTTGGCGTTGCGGCCCACCGAAGCGTAGTAGATCTCCATCAGTTCGTCCACGCTCTTGACCAGGCTGTCGGTCGAGGGGGAATAGAACCAGCCGGGACGGATCGACACGTCGGCTTCTCCGGGTATCCACTGAGAACCGTGCACATTGCCGCAGTTGAGGGTATCGCGGGAAGGGGCAAGACGGCCGGGGGCAAATCCGGCGGGATCGAGGCGGGACCAGTTGGTCTCTCCGGCATAGCCGCGCTCGTTGCCTATCCAGCGGCAGCCGGGGCCGACGTCGCTGAATATCACTAAGTCGGGATTGAGGGTATGGGCCGTAGCGTTGAAATAGCCCCAGCGGTAACGGCTCGGCGCGTCGCCCTCCCCATCATCCGCTCCGTCAAACCAGAGTTCGAAGATGTCGCCGTACTCAGTCAGCACTTCGGTGATGCAGCCGGCGAAGATTTCATTGTAGGCCTCGGTGCCGTAGGCGGGATGATTGCGGTCCCAGGGCGAGATGTAGACTCCGAGGCGGAGGTCGTACTTCTCACAGGCGTCCGCCAGCTCGCGGAGCACGTCGCCCTGACCGTTCCGCCAGGCGCTCTGAGCCACGGTATGACGGCTGTACTTGCTGGGCCACAAGCAGAATCCGTCATGGTGCTTCGCCGTGAGGATGATGCCCTTCATCCCGGCCTCCCGGGCGATGCGGGCCCACTGCTCGCAGTTCAGGTCCGTGGGAGCGAAGACGTCCGGATCCTCCTCCCCTGTCCCCCACTCGCTGTCCGTAAACGTGTTGGGGCCGAAATGCACAAACATGTAGTACTCCATCCTCTGCCACTGGACCTGAGCCTCCGTGGGTACGGGACCGTAGGGAGCGGGGACGGTGCTGTCATTGCAAGAAGCCGCCACCGCAAGCGCGGCGACGGCTGTCAGGAAAATATTTATGCTTCTTCTCATATCGTCATATATGCTGCATCTGTCTTATTGTCTGCCTCCTCCGAGGGAACGGTAGAGGTTGACGGTGGTCTGCAGAATGAGATACTTGTCGGATACCACATTGAGCTGGGCTGACAGCAGGGACTGACGGGCCGTGAGCACCTCGAGGTAGGTCATCTTCGTACTCCACTGATAAAGGGACTCCGCTGTCTCGACGGTACGCTGGAGGTCGCTGAGCTGGGACTGGTGCTTCTGAAGCATCTCGTCGTATATCTCGAGGGCGTAGAGGTTGTTGTTCACCTCCTCTCCCGCATCGAGCAGAGCCTGTTTGTAGCTCAGCTTGGCTATCTCCTCCTCAGCCTTCGCGACACGCAGGTTGGAGGTCAGCTGTCCCTTGTTGAATATGGGCTGGGCGAGCTGGGCAAGGGCCGACACGATCAGGCCGCCGGGGTTGAGAATCGCCTGTCCCACACTGTTGGTCCATCCGGCGCTGCCAGAAAGGGTAAGCTTGGGATAGAAGGCCGAACGGGCCTGATTGGTCGAATAGTAGGCACTGGCCAGAGCCATCTCTGCCTGATAGACATCGGGACGGTTGGAGAGCAGTTCCAGAGGAATTCCCACTGAGAAGTCCTGAGGCAGGGTCTGCTCGTCGAGAGTGCCTCTCTCTATCTTGGTATATACTGAGCCGAGGATGGAGCAGAGGGCGTTCTCTGCCTCCTGACGCTGGCGCTTCATATCTGCCAGCGAAGCCTCCAGGCCGTAGAGCTGGGCACGGGACTGGGTGACTGCATTCTCATTGACACGGCCGACCTTGAGCATTGCCTCCATACTGCGGATCTGCTCCGCCCAGAGGGTCACATTCTCCTCACTGACACGGACCTGTTCGTCCAGCATCAGCAGGGAATAATAGGCATTGGCCACTGTGGCGATGAGCTGGGAGCGGACTGCCTGACGGTAAGCCTCCTGCTGGAGAAGGGCAGCCTGAGCTCCGCGCTTGGCGTTGAGCAGCGAGCCGAAGAGGTCGATGTCCCAGCTGACGGAGAGTCCGGCATTGTAGGTCCAGGTTCCGGTGGTGGTGACATTGCCCTGATTGTCGGCAAGGGTGTAGTTGTATCCACCCTGAGGGCCGAGGTTCAGCGAAGGGGAATAAGCCCACTTCGAGGCTTTCAGACGGGCCTGTGCCTGCTCCACTCTGAGAGCGGCGCTGAGCAGGTCAGTATTGTTGTCCAGAGCGGTGCGGATGAGTTCCTGCAGGTAGGGATCGGTGAACATTTCCTCCCATGGCATATAACCGAAGGAAGTGCTGTCCTCCGCGGCCCGGGCATCCTCTTCGGGGTAGACCAGCTCCGCGCGGTAGAGGCTGTCCATGGGAACTACATCCTCAGGCCTCTGGTACTTGCGGTAGATGGAGCAGCTGCTGACCACTGCCACCGCGGCTATTGTAAGTATTATCTTTCTCATAATGATGCTTCTCTTTCCTCCTTTCTTTTACCCATTACCTTCTCCTCCACGTACTGGAAGACTACGAAGAACATAGGTGTGATGAACATAAGGGCGATGGTTCCGATGATCATACCTCCTACGACACCCACGCCGAGGGAACGGTAACCGTTGGCACCTACTCCGTGGGCCATGACCAGAGGCAGCATACCGAAGATGATGGTGAGCACGGTCATCAGGATGGGCCTGAGACGGACACCGGCTGCGGAGAGGGCTGCGGCGCTCAGGGACATGCCCCTCTTGCGGCGCTGGGTTCCGTACTCGGTAATCAGAATCGCTGTCTTGGCCAGCAGTCCGATCAGCATGACCATTCCGACCTGGGTGTAGATGTTGTTCTCAAGACCCCAGAGGTGTGTGAAGAGGTAGCTGCCCATCAGACCGAAAGGCACTGAGCAGAGCACTGCGAAGGGCAGGAAGAGACTCTCGTACATACCGCAGAGGATCAGGTAGATGAAGATCACGCAGATTACGTACACGATGGTGGTGGTGTTGGAGTCCGCCAGCTCGGCTTCCTCACGGGTCATACCCGAGAACTCGTAGCCGAAACCGGTAGGCAGGGCCTCCTGGCTGACCTCCTGGATGGCGGCGATGATGTCACCGGAACTGTAGCCCGGGTTGGGCATACCCTGTACGGTGATGGAGGTGAACATGTTGAATCGGTTGAGCACCTCGGCGCCGTAGATCTTGCGCATGGTGACGAACTGGCTTACGGGGGCCATACCGCCGGATGTCCTGACATAGACGTCATCGAGCGACTGCATGTCATCCCTGTACTCGGTGGGAGCCTGGAGCATGACACGGTAGAGCTTGGTGAAGCGGTTGAAGTTCGACACGTACATACTGCCGTAGTAACCGGAGATAACCGAGAGCACTGCGTCTGTGGTAGTACCGGCGCGGATACACTTGGCGGCGTCCACATCCAGCTCGTACTGAGGGAAGTTGGAGCTGAAGGAGGTGTAGGCCATCTGCACCTCGGGCCTCTGGTTGAGGGCGTCGATGAACTGATGGGTAACTGTCTCTAAGGCGTCGATACCGCGGCCCGAACGGTCCTGCAGGTCGACGAAGAAGCTGTTACCTGTACCGTAACCGGAGATCATGGGAGGTGCGAAGATGAAGATCTGGGCGTTGGTGATGTGGGCAGTGTTGGCGTATATCTTCTCGATGACGGCTGTATTGCTGTGTTCCTTGCCCTCGCGCTGGTCCCAGGGTTTGAGACGGACCATCATCATGGCGTGGGAGGCGCCGCTTCCGGAGAAGGAGAAACCGGCCACCTGGTTGTAGGTCTGGATCTCCTCGATATCGCTGATACTCCTCTGCATCTCGGAGAGAATGTCGTTGGTCTCGGCCAGGGTAGTACCGGGCGCTGCGTCCACGCTGATGAAGAGCGAGCCGGTATCCTCGTTGGGGACGAGGGAGGTTTTGGCGGTGGCCATGAAGTACACAAGGAGGCCGCCTGCCACTACGAGGGAGGCTACGCCTACCCACTTGTGGCGGATAAAGAACTTGACTCCGAGCTTGTATTTGTTGATGAAACGGCCGAAGCCGGTCTCAAAGGCTATTCTGAAGCGGGTAGAGAACTGCTTGGGCTTCTCGCCGGGGGCCACGATCTCGTTGGGCTTGAGAATGATGGCGCAGAGGGCGGGCGAGAGGGTCAGGGAGTTCAGGGCGGAGAATCCCACGGCTGCGGCCATGGTCAGTCCGAACTGCTTGTAGAACAGACCGGAGGTACCGCCCAGGAAGGATACGGGCACGAACACGGCCATGAAGACTAAGGTAGCGGAGATTACGGCTGCGGCCACACCGCCGACACCGTCCACAGCCGCCTTGTAAGGCGAGCGGTAGCCCATGTCGAACCGGGCCTGCACCGCCTCCACCACGATGATCGCGTCATCCACCACAGTACCGATAACTAAGATCAGCGCGAAAAGAGTGATAAGGTTGATGGTAAAGCCGGCGACCACTAAGAAGGCGAAGGTCGCAATCAGCGATACGAAGATACTTATCGTAGGAATAATCGTGGAGCGGGGGCTCTGCAGGAAGACATACACCACGAGGACCACGAGGAGGATGGCCTCGAAGAGGGTCTTGATCACCTCGTTGATGGAGGCATCGAGGAAGTCCTTGGTACTCATGATGTCCACGAGTTCCACGCCCTTGGGCAGGTCGGCCTTCACTGTCTCTAAGTAGGCGTCTATCTCCTTGATAATCTCGTTGGCGTTACTTCCGGCAGTCTGGTTGATCATACAGGTCACACCGGGGGCGCCCTTCACACGTCCCTCGTAGTTGTAGGACAACGCGCCGAGCTGTATATCGGCGATATCCTTGAGCTTGAGGACACGGCCGTCCTCGTATGCCCTGATTACTATCTCGCCGAACTCCTCCTCGGTGGACAGACGTCCCTTGTAGCGGAGGGTGTACTGGAAGGCATTGTCCGAGTTCTCACCGATAGCACCTGTGGAAGCCTCGATGTTCTGGCTGGAGAGGGCCGCGCTCACATCGCTGGGCACCAGTCCGTAGCGGGCCATCAGGTCGGGCTTCATCCATATACGCATGGCGTAGTCGCCGCCCATGACATTACAGTCACCGACGCCGGAGATACGCTGAATCTGAGGCTTTACGTTGATGGAAAGGTAGTTGGTGAGGAATATCTCGTCGTATGTGGCGTCAGGCGACACGATGGCGAACACCTTCAGGGTACTGCTCTGTCGCTTGGACACCTCGACTCCGACCCTGGTAACCTCGGCCGGAAGGAGGGACGTGGCCCTGGACACGCGGTTCTGCACGTTCACGGAAGCCATGTCCGGGTCTACACCCTGCTTGAAATACACTGTGATGGAAGCGCTTCCCGAGTTACTTGCCTCGGAAGTCATGTAGGTCATGTTCTCCACACCGTTGATGGCCTCCTCGAGGGGAGCGATCACGGCATTCTGCACGGCAGTCGCGTTGGCGCCGCTGTATGTGGTGGAGACACGGATGGTAGGCGGTGCGATATCCGGGTACTGCTCCACAGGCAGCATCGCAAGTCCGATGATACCCACCAGTACCAGGAAGATGGATATGGCGACCGACAGGATGGGCCGGTCGATGAATGTTTTAAGATTCATATCTCTTATTCTCCTTTATTAGAGTTAGAGCCGGCGTCAACCGGAGTACCGGCGATGGGTGTGCCCTCCCTGAGCAGACCTGCACCCTCCGAAACGATCACGTCTCCTGTGGTGAGGCCGCTCTCTACGACATACTCCTTGCCGTCATTGATTCTGAAAACACTGATCTGGGTGGAAACAGCCTTTCCGTCCACTACCTTATATACGAATATCTTGTCCTGTATCTCGTATGTGGCTGTCTGGGGAATCACGATGCAGCCGTCCCTGTCGTATGAGATGTTCACACGGCCCGAGCTTCCGCTCATCAGGCGTCCGTCGGGATTGTCGAAGACGGCCCTTACGCTTACAGTACCCGTGCTCTTGTCCACGATGCGGCTGATGACATCGATATGACCCTCGCGCTCATACAGGGTCTGGTCGGTAAGAGTCAGGGTGACGGGCTGGAAGGATGCTATGGTGTTGTCAATCGATCCGTACTGGCGGGTCATCGAAAGGACCTCCTTCTCGGGAAGTGAGAAGTATACATACATCTGGGAATTGTCCGATACGCTGATCAGAGGCTCGGTCATGGAAGAGCTGACCAGAGCGCCTACCCTGATGGATGTCATGCCGGCAGAACCGTTTACAGGGCTCTTTACAATGGCATAAGACAGGTTCTGGGCTGCACTGGCCTCAGATGCCTGCGCCTGACGCAATGAAGCTACCGCACTGTTGTAGGAGTTGCGGGCCGTCTGGAGCTCGAAATCCGAAATGACATTCTCGGCGTACAGGTCCTCGCTGCCTTCCAGTGAGAGCTGGGCTGTGGCAAGCTGTGCCTCGGCCGTGGCTACTGCCGCCTTGGCCTGCCTGTATGAAGCCGCATAGGGGATGGTGTCGATGACGAACAGCGTCTGACCCTTTTTCACCTTGGCTCCTTCTTTGACCAACACGTCGGTGATAAAGCCGGACACCTGAGGTCTCACCTCCACGTCCTGTTTTCCTTCTATCACCGCTGAATAACTGACAGATAATGTTCTGTCCTCAGGAGAAACCTTTAAAAGCGGATAGGTCACCGCTTCTTTCTGACCCTCGGCTTTCTGCTTGCAAGAGGCCATGCTCAGAACAGCAAGAAAGCTTACAGCCGCAATTTTCAGATACTGCATATTGTATAATCCTTTTTTTAAAAAATTTCTGAGTCCGTGTTAGCAACAATTATGCCTAATACAAGAAATTTCCTAAATTTGCACCTACATTTCCCTTTTTGACATACAAGTATTTAGCCGATATGAAACACAATTGTTTATCCATTTGGCTCTTCAGCCTTGCCGCAGCCCCTCTGATAGTTGGCTGCACCGCTGCTTCAGGGCAGTTTCCTCCCAAGGAGGGTTCCCTCCATGAACTGTGCTACACCCGCGCAAGTTCCGAATTTTCACTATGGGCACCGACTGCCGACTCCGCCCGTGTCCTGCTATACGAAGAAGGACTCGGAGGACATCCCTATGAGGTCATTGACATGAAGAAAAATGCTGCTGACGGATCCTGGAGCGCTGTGGCAGACGGAGACCTCGCAGGACGGTTCTACACCTTCAGGGTCAATGTCTCCGGCCGGTGGCTCGACGAGACTCCCGGTATTTTCGCCACCGCAGTCGGAGCCAACGGGCAGCGGGCGGCAGTAGTGGATTTCGGCAGCACCGACCCAGAAGGCTGGGCCGGGGACCGTCGCCCGGAGCTCCGCTCTTTTGCAGATGCAGTGGTCTACGAGATGCATCACCGGGATTTCTCTGTCTCCGCCAATTCCGGAATTTCCCCTGAGCACCGGGGCAAATTCCTCGCTCTGACCGAGACCGGCACACGCGGACCCCGTGGCGTACGCACCGGCATCGACCATCTTGTCGAACTGGGCGTGACGCACGTGCACATCCTTCCATCTTTCGACTACGCCTCTGTCGACGAGACCAGATTGGAGGACAATGTCTACAACTGGGGCTACGACCCGGTGAACTACAATGTCCCCGACGGCTCCTACTCCACTGACCCCTACGATCCGTCGAGCCGCATCAGGGAATTCAAGGAAATGGTCCAGGCCCTGCACAAGGCCGGAATACGGGTAGTGCTCGACGTAGTGTACAACCATGTGGCCGATGCCGCATCCCACGCCTTCGAGCGTACCGTACCCGGATACTTCTTCCGCATGAGGGAGGACGGCAGCTTCGCGGACGGCTCGGCATGCGGCAACGAGACAGCTTCCGAGAAGGAAATGATGCGCCGCTACATGGTCGAATCCGTCTGCTGGTGGGCCGAGGAATACCACATCGACGGCTTCCGCTTCGACCTGATGGGCATACACGACATAGAGACCATGAATGCCATACGCTCGGCTCTGTACGATATAGATTCTTCGATACTCATCTATGGTGAGGGCTGGGCCGCCTCCGCACCCCTGTATGACGGGAAACTGCTGGCCATGAAGGCCAACACATGGGAAATGCCGGGTATAGCGGCATTCTCCGACGAGATGCGCGATGCTCTCCGCGGCCCGTTCAGCGATGACTCGCAGGCAGGCTTCCTCGGAGGCGTGCAGGGTCTGGAGGAAAGTGTCAAATTCGGAGTGGCGGGAGCGATATGGCATCCGGACGTGGACTTCGCAGACGTCAACTACTCCGACACTTGCTGGGCCTCTGAGCCTTCACAGATGATTTCGTACATCTCCTGTCACGACGACATGTGCCTGCGTGACAGACTTCACGCCTCCCTGCCGGGCATATCCGAGGACAAGCTGCTGAGGCTGGACAAACTCGGCCAGACCGTAGTATTCACATCCCAGGGCATACCTTTCATATATGCAGGCGAGGAACTTTTCCGCACAAAACAAGGCGTGCACAACAGCTACAACAGCCCCGACGCCATCAACGCCATCGACTGGAGCTTCAAGGCCAGATATGCTGACCTCTACAACTACTACCGCGGACTCATCGCCCTGCGCAAGGCCCATCCTGCCTTCCGCCTCGGAGACGCAGACCTGGTACGGGAACATCTGGAATTTCTGGATGCGCCTGAGGGAGTGGTGGCATGGAGACTCACCGGGCACGCCGGCGGAGATCCCTGCGAGGAACTCGTTGTGATCATCAACTCGCGCAAAGAGCCAGTAAGCATAGACATCCCGGACTGGAAAGCTGCTTCGGACAGCAACGGCTCAATGTCGGAGAACGGCCCTGAGCACCGCTACACAGTCTACTGCAGGGACGGCCGCATCTCCACAGACGGTCTCGGCACCATAACAGGTCCCGTTCTGAGTGTCGGTCCCCAGCAGGCCCTCATAGTCGGCCGGTAGCCTACGTCAGACATGATTGTACTCTCCCGTCTGAGAGATTGACCGACCTCTTATCATCAACCGTACCGCAATCAACCGTACCGCAATGGCAGCAGTTCCCGAAATTCACTGCCGTTGCGGTATTGCGTATCAGAGGCGACACCGATAACAAGCCTTCTGAAGCACATCCCGACTGCCGAACCTTTCCGCAATGCGTCTCCTACTCCTTCGGAAGGAGTGAAGGATAGATTTAATTGCTATACTTCCTCGTACACCCTACCTTTGAGTGCGTCTTCCGAATAGACGTGGAGGCTGTGGCCGGTGTCGCTGAGGCAGGTGATGCGGTGGATGTGGTTGTCGAAGTCTTCGGAATCCCCGAGTGCGAAGAAACCTCCGGGACGGTCTATTTCCACCGTCTTGATTTTCCGTGCACCAGTCTCCGAGACTTTCTCGAAGATCTCGAGCCTGAAAACTCCGTCCGCGAAGTTGTAGGCGGCAAACTGCGGATGGCCGTGGATGGTGGTGGTATTGCCCCGTTTCCATGACATGACTATGGCCTCCCAGTGCGTTTCCGGACATCTGCCTATGTAACTGCGTATATACTTTGTGTCAGAATATTCATTGAAATCCTGCAGGGGATGCTTTCCAAGCCAGTCCATGACGTAGCTGCGGAGACTTTCCCCTGTCTGTCCGTCCACTCCGTTCCTGCCTGCCGAGGCATCCCGCACTATGTCCATAAGACCGTTGAAAAACTCCGAATACCCTTCGCGGATAGTAATCTGGCCGGGAAAACTGCTTCCCACAATGCCGGTTTCATGCTTCATATCGTAATCTTCTTAAAAAAAGATTGTAGGTTTTGCAAATATCGTGCTACATGCCGGCCTGCAGCCTACAGCACCTGCATTCCGGCCACTGCCCGACGGTAGCCGTCCATCATGGAACGTACTATATCCGCGGCTGACGGAAGGTCTTCGATGAGCGAAACTCCCTGTCCTATCTCCAGTTCACCGGCAGAGAGATCTCCGTCGAAGATACCCAGTCTGGCCCGGCCGCGTCCGAGCAGTTCCGTAAGCTCTTCCTTCGAAGCCCCACGGTCCTCCGCCTCCTGCACCTGGGCGTAGAAATCGTTCTTGATCAGGCGGGTAGGACTCAATTTCTTGAGGGACAGCATCGTATCGCCCTCCTTGAGCCCGAGACACAGACGCTTGAACTCCTCGCTGGCACTGCTCTCACGACAGAGGGCAAAGCGTGTACCTACCTGCACTCCCTCTGCTCCGAGAGCAAAGGCAGCAGCCATGCCCGCACCCGAGACTATGCCGCCGGCAGCCAGCAGAGGCAGGGATATGGCCTCACGGACCTGAGGCACGAGCACCATCGTAGCCGTCTCTTCCCGACCGTTGTGCCCGCCGGCCTCGAAACCCTCAGCCACCACGGCATCTACACCGGCCTCGGCGCATTTGACCGCAAACTTGGAGCTGGAGACTACATGCGCCACCTTGACACCCGCGTCCTTGAGCCGCGCTGTCCAGGTCTTGGGATTACCCGCCGAAGTGAAGACGACCGGCACCTTCTCCGCCAGTACCGTCTCCATCAGTTCCACGGCATAGGGCGACATCAGGGGCACATTGACCCCGAAAGGTCTGTCTGTAGCCGCACGGCACTTGGCGATATGCTCCCGCAGCAGCTCCGGCTTCATCGAACCGGCCCCGAGCAGACCCAGACCGCCGGCGGCACTCACCGCCGAGGCCAGCCGCCAGCCGCTGCACCAGACCATGCCGCCCGAGACAATCGGGTAGCGGATGCCGAATATTCGGCAGATTCTGTTCTCCATGTTGCAGTGTGGTTTTTCGCAAATGTAGCAAAAATCGGGGATTTTCTCTGCTCGGCGGCTCTCGTTGTTCCGATACCGGTTGTGACGAATCGGATGTCGGATTTGGCTTTTCCCCGAAAAATGGCGATTTTTGCAGCGTCTAAATCCGATTACGCATGCTCTATACCGACGATACGCGCATCGAGGCGCTGGCGCTGCACCTCGTGGGCAACAAGATGAAGGACGAACCGCTGCTGCTCTCGCCCGGGCCTTCGACCCAGACCGGCGACGAGGAGCTCACGCGCATTCTGGTAGCCTACTTCCTCGGGGGCTTCAAGGGCGAGGAGACCTACAACCTCTTCCACGAGAGCGACCTGGAGTGCAACGAGGTCTACCGCTTCGCCTGCCGGATTTTCGACGATGCGGAGCACTTCTACGACCACTCCGTAGCGCTGGCGCGCCACCTCTACGAGGCGGGCGGCCATCCCCAAATCAAGGGCGGCGAGTTCTACGTTGTCTGCTTCTCGGGGTGCCGCCTCGGCGGGGAGTCGCTCGACGCGGTGGGGCTCTTCAAGTCCGAGACGCGCGATACGTACCTCGACGTGAGCGAGCAGCAGGAGGGGCTTCACATCTCGGCCTTTCGCGGCATCAACGTCGACCGGCTCGACAAGGGGTGCCTCATTCTTGCCTCGGAGCGCGAACAGGGCTTCGTCGTGCGGGTGGTCGACAATACGAACCGCGTCGAGGCGCGCTACTGGACCGACGACTTCCTCCACGTGCGTCCGCGTCAGGACAACTACCACAATACGAACAATGCGCTGGCGATGTGTCGCAGCTACGTGACGCGCCATTTGCCGTCGGAGTTCTCCGTCTCGAAGGCCGACCAGGCCGAGCTGCTCAACGAGACGATGAACTACTTCCGCGAGCAGGAGCACTTCTCGCTCGACGACTTCTCGGAGCAGGTCATCCGCCAGCCCGAGGTGGCCGAGAGCTTCGCCCGCTACAAGGAGGAGTACGAGCGCGAGCGCGACATCCGCATCGAGGACGAGTTTGCCATCTCGGACCCCGCCGTCAAGCGCCAGGCGCGCAACTACCGGAGCGTCATCAAGCTCGACCGCAACTTCCACATCTATGTCCACGGCAACACGAACCTTTTGGAGCAGGGCGAGGACGAGCGGGGCAAGTACTACAAACTCTACTACGAGGAGGAGGCGTAGCGTCGTGACTGTTTCCAGAGAGTTGATACCCCCGTCGGACGACCTTCCGTGGCCGCTGCACCGCCTGCCGGTCGAGGTTGACCCGGCAACGCTTCCCGAGCGTTTTACCTGCCCCTTCTGCTATCGTCCCCACCCGCTCTGCGTGGCCGCCTCGGCGAGCGTGCAGGCCTACATCGCTTCGCGCGCTGAGTGGCGCGACGAACTTGCGGCCGGTAAGATGTTCGGCGTGCTCATTGTCCGGGACAGAGGGGGAGCGGTTGGCTTTCTGGCCGCCTTTTCGGGTAATCTGGCCGCAAGTAACCACCATGCCTACTTCGTTCCTCCGGTCTATGACATGCTGCAGCCAGACGGCTTCTTTTTGCGCGAAGACCGCGCCATCTCCGAGCTCAACGATGCGGTTGCGGCGCTCGAGCAGGATGCCCGGCTGCTCGAGGCCCGGCGCGAGCTGCACCGC
>ENA-OOXJ01000283-OOXJ01000283.1-human-gut-metagenome-genome-assembly--contig:-NODE-283-length-45935-cov-3.180754_pt1 | contig 45935 bp, 29 predicted proteins | sample MGYA00241587_ERZ501343 | MGnify/ENA primary metagenome ERZ501343 (study PRJEB25962, sample SAMEA2042918) | human gut metagenome | biome: human gut; feature: human-associated habitat; material: faeces... | reverse complement strand
GAAATCGTTGGGTATCTTCATGGCGGCATACTCGATGTTGAGGTCCACTTTCAGTTTCTCGGGCTTCACAAGCAGGGTGGCGATGTGTATCTCCTTCGGTCCGCGGGTGCCCAGCGTTTCGAGCAGGCGTTGCATGGTGAGGCCTGTGTCTACAATGTCTTCCACAATGACGATGGTGCGTCCGCAAATGTCTTCGTTCAGTCCGATAACTTCCTTGATGACACCGGTTGAGGAAACACCCTGGTAGGAGGCCAGCTTGACAAACGATATCTCGCAGGGGATGGTGATGCGTTTCATCAGGTCGGCAGTGAACATGAACGAACCGTTCAGCACGCTTAGAAAGAGTGGATTCTTGCCGGCCAGATCGCGGTTGATTTCTTCGGCCACGCGGCTGACTTCTTTCAAAATGTCCTGTTCCTGGATGGAGACGGTGAACTTCTTGTCTTTAATCTGTATGGTATCCATGAGGGGTGAATATTAAATTGGCGCAAAAATACGATTTTTATTCAACTTCATACTACTATCCGGGGCATTTTCTTCGGTGTCGGCCAATGGCTTTTTTTACTTGCCGTTTCAGGGAATAAACCTTACCTTTGTCGTGTTCAACCATACTCCTTTGCCGATTTTTATCATGGAACTGTATACACATGTCGATTTGCCCAACGATTTTCCCCGCATCACGCACCGCGACCGACTGATGTTGCTCGGCTCGTGTTTCGCTTCACATATGGGGGAACGGCTTTCAAGGGGCAAGTTCTGTTGCGATGTCAATCCTTACGGGGTGCTTTACAACCCGCTTTCCATCTCGGCCGCCTTGCGCGAGATGGTGGCAGGGAAGGTTTACACGGCCGACGGTCTGTTTTTTCATAACGGTTGCTGGCACAGCCCCATGCATCACGGCGATTTTTCGTCCTCTTCGGCCGAGGAAACCTTGCGGCGCATCAACATGCGCTTGCAACAGGCATCGGATACGGTAAGGCAGCTGGATTGGCTCCTGCTTACGCTGGGCACCGCCTGGGTTTACGAGGATAGGGAGACGGGAAGCATTGTGGGTAATTGCCACAAGTTGCCCGAGCGGTGTTTTGTGCGTCGCAGGCTTTCGGTTGATGAGATTGTACGCGATTATGTTTCACTGTTCTCGGGACTGTTTGCCCGTTTGCCACACCTGAGGGTGCTGTTTACGGTAAGTCCTATCCGGCATGTGCGCGACGGATTGCATGCCAATCAGTTGAGCAAGGCTACCCTGTTGCTGGCCGTGGAGCAGATTTGCCAGGCTTTTCCGGGGCAGGTGTTTTATTTTCCGGCATACGAGATTGTGCTCGACGAGTTGCGCGACTACCGCTTTTATGCCGACGACCTGGTACATCCTTCGGGAAAGGCGGTGGATTATGTCTGGGAGCGTTTTGTAAAGGTTTGTGTGTCGTCCGAATCGTTGCAAATTATGGAAGAAAGTGAAAATATCAGTAGAATGTTGCAACACAAGCCTTTCCGTCCGGAGTCTGAGGAGTATAAGCGTTTTTTAGGACAAATTGTGTTAAAAATAGAACGACTTAACGGAAAATACCCGTACTTAGACTTCCAAAATGAGAGAGAGACATGTCATATCCGATTGAACGAATAAGTGAAATTATCGGTGCGCGGCGCATAGGCAATGTGTCTGCCACCATTGACTGGCTGCTTACTGACAGCCGTTCGTTAAGTTTTCCTGAAGAAACTTTGTTTTTTGCCTTGCCCGCCAAGCGGAACAACGGCATCCGATATATTCCCGACCTTTATGCACGCGGTGTACGTAATTTTGTGGTGAGTGAAGAAGATTACCGGAACGAAGAATTGCGTATGAAGAATGAAGAACTGGGTTCTACTGCCGCTGCTCGGGGAAATTCATTATTTTTTATTCTGCACGATACGCTGGTCAATTGTCTGGTAGTGCCCAGTCCGCTGAAAGCCTTGCAAAAGCTGGCCGAGCAGCATCGGTCGCAATTCCAGATTCCGGTGATAGGCATTACCGGAAGCAATGGCAAGACGGTGGTGAAGGAGTGGTTGCACCAGCTCCTGGGACCGGACCGCAAGGTGGTACGTTCACCACGCAGCTATAATTCGCAGATTGGCGTACCTCTGTCGGTATGGCAGATGGAAGAGGGAGATGAGTTGGCTGTATTCGAAGCCGGTATCTCCGAACCGGGCGAAATGCGTGCCTTGCAGAACATCATCAAGCCTACCATCGGTATTCTGACCAACATTGGAGGAGCGCATCAGGAGAATTTCTTCTCGTTGCAGGAAAAGTGCATGGAGAAACTTACCTTGTTTAAGGATTGCGACGTTGTGATATACAATGGTGATGACGAGTTTATAAGCAATTGTGTGGCCCGTTCCATGCTTTCGGCCCGTGAGATTGCCTGGAGCTGCAAGGATATGGAACGTCCGCTGTACATCAGCAAGATAGACAAGAAGGATGATTGTACGGTTATTTCGTACCGTTATCTGGACATGGACAACAGCTATACGTTGCCTTTTATAGACGATGCTTCCATTGAAAACTCCCTGAACTGTCTGGCTGCCTGCCTCTATCTGATGTTTCCGCCCGAAAAGATAAGGGAACGGATGGCACATCTTGAACCGGTGGCCATGCGTCTGGAGGTGAAGGAAGGAAAGAACGGTTGCCTGCTGATAAATGACAGCTATAATTCCGATCTCGCATCGCTCGATATTGCACTCGACTTCCTTTATCGCCGTTCGCAGGGCAAAAACTTGCACCGTACGCTCATCTTGTCCGATATTCTGGAGACCGGACAGAACGCCCATACGCTTTACCGGCGGGTAGCCCAACTGGCACGTAGCAAGGATATTGAACGCATCATAGGGGTGGGCAGTGAGATTGCCGAAAGTGCCGATTGTTTTGGCTCCGAGATGCAGAAGGTATTTTATATGGACACCCCTGCGCTGATGCAGGCTATCGAACGGGGTGATTTGTGTTTGGAAAATGAAATTATCCTGATAAAGGGCGCCCGCAAGTTTGGTTTTGACGCCTTGAGCGAACTGTTGGAGAAGAAGGTTCATGAAACGATTCTTGAAGTCAATCTGGGGGCTATGGTAGCCAATTTGAACCATTACCGTGCCATGCTTCGTCCCGAAACCAAGATGGTGTGCATGGTCAAGGCATCGGCTTATGGAGCCGGTTCGTATGAAATAGCCAAGACGTTGCAGGAACATCGGGTTGATTATCTGGCCGTGGCTGTAGCCGATGAAGGTTCCGAACTCCGTAAAGCCGGTATTACAGCCAGCATCATCATTATGAATCCCGAAATGACGGCCTTCAAGACTATGTTCGACTATAAGCTGGAGCCTGAGGTATATAGCTTCCATTTGCTGGATGCCCTGATACGTGAAGCAGAGAAAGAAGGTATCACTCATTTCCCTATTCATATCAAACTGGATACCGGTATGCACCGTCTGGGATTTGCGCCGACCGATATGCCGCGCCTCATTGAACGTCTTCAGGGACAGAATGCTGTCATTGCACGGTCGGTCTTCTCGCATCTGGCAGGTAGCGATGCACCGCAGTTCGATGCATTTACGCGCAGGCAGATTGAGACTTTTGAGAAGGCTTCGCAAGAATTGCAGGATGCTTTCCCTCATAAAATATTGCGGCATATCTGTAATTCGGCTGGTATTGAACGGTTCCCCGGTGCACAGTTCGACATGGTACGTCTGGGTATCGGTCTGTATGGCATCAGCCCTATCGACAATTCCATCATGCACAATGTGAGTACGTTGCGTACTACCATATTGCAGATACGCGATGTGTCGGCCGAAGATACGGTAGGGTATAGCCGTAAGGGGCATCTTGTTCGTGACTCGCGCATCGCAGCCATTCCCATCGGGTATGCCGACGGATTGAACCGCCGTTTGGGTAACGGACGTGCTTATTGCCTGGTGAATGGTCAGAAAGCTCCGTATGTGGGCAACATCTGTATGGATGTGTGCATGATTGATGTGACCGGTATTGATTGCAAGGAAGGTGATTCCGTAGAAATCTTCGGTGACCATTTGCCGGTGACGGTTTTGTCGGATGCACTCGAAACCATCCCTTATGAGGTGCTTACCAGTGTATCTACCCGTGTGAAGCGTGTTTATTATCAAGACTAATTCTTTGGGCGGTTCATTTTCAGATATTCATTTTAATGTTATCTTTGCAGCCTGATATATAATTAACCCAATTAATACAATAAAACTATGACAAACTTACTTTTACTGCTGCCCAGTGGCTCGGAATGGATTATCATTGCTGTTATTATCCTGTTGCTTTTTGGTGGCAAAAAAATACCCGAACTGATGAAAGGACTTGGTAAAGGGGTAAAGAGCTTTAAGGACGGCGTCAATGAGGCCAAGGAAGAAATCAATAAGGCTCAGGAAGAACTGGACGAACCGGCTGCCAAAAAATAATAAACGACAGACTGAGGCTGAACGTGTGTTTTAGCCTCTGCTAACATAAAATGTTCATGCCCGTCACGGATTATACGGCGCGTGCCAGGAGGCGTTTATAGCGGGAAATGGTACGTATAATTAATATTTTCATAGGTGTAATCGGTGACGGGAGTTTGTTGTGACATTTTTTAAGCGTGCGTGCTTGTTTATAGCGTGAAATTACTGTATAACTTGTGGTGAGAACCTGACATGACTGAAACTGAAAAAGAGTTGACCTTTTGGGACCATTTGGACGAATTGCGCCGGGTGCTGTTTCGTGTATTAGGGGTGTGGTTTGTGTTGGCTGTGGCATATTTTATTGCAATGCCTTACTTGTTTGACAAGGTAATAATGGCGCCCTGCCAAAATGATTTTGTGTTTTACGACCTTTTGCGTTGGATAGGCGAGAAACTGGACTTGCACGATGATTTCTTTACACAGGACTTTCATGTAAAACTGGTCAATATTAATTTGGCCGCTCCTTTCTTTATCCATATTTCCACTTCTTTCTGGATGTCGGTTGTGACGGCTGCACCGTATTTGTTCTATGAAGTGTGGCGTTTTATCAGTCCGGCACTTTATCCCAATGAAATGAAAGGGGTACGTAAAGCCATGGCTATCGGTACAGTGATGTTTTTCATCGGTGTACTGCTTGGCTATTTTATGGTATATCCCCTGACGTTACGCTTTCTTTCCACCTACCAGTTGAGTTCAGTAATCGAAAATCAGATTTCGCTTAATTCGTACATAGATAATTTTATGATGCTGGTGCTCTGCATGGGAGTAGCTTTTGAGTTGCCGTTGGTTACCTGGCTGCTTTCGCTGATGGGATTGGTGCACCGTACGTTTTTACGTAAGTACCGTCGTCATGCCGTAGTATTGATAGTTATTGCAGCTGCGGTTATTACACCGACGGGCGATCCGTTTACGTTGTCGGTAGTGGCTGTTCCGCTCTACTTGCTTTACGAGTTAAGCATCCTGATGATAAAAGACAAGAAACCTGAAAATGATGAGGTTGGGCAGGAAGACTGATGGACAGCGATGTGAAGGAATATTTTGACCTGTTGTTTCAGGCTTGTTGTGCCGACGAGGCTTCCATGGAGATGGCATACCGGCAGTTGCGTGAATTGCTGGAGCGTTTATGCCGTACGCAAATGAGTGACGGTAGCCTGCAAATGACTGACTTGTCTGCACGTATCAGTTTTGTTGCCTCTAAATTAGGACTTACTGTATCTGAACAAAATAGGTTACACTCTTTTCGACTGGTTTCCAATGATATTCTGAATCATCGTACCCTGCCTCTCCGCGAGCATTTGCTGCGCGATGTAAAGACATTGGCTTTTTTTGTCAGGCGATTGACAGGAGAAGACATTCCTGAAAAGTTGTATCGTTTGCTGCCACATGCAGATGCAACCTACATCGTTTCACCACCAGCCCGGCAACGGTTACGGCGTATGCGCGTCTGTTTTCAGTATGCCGATGAATCTTATCTGTATGTACAACCTGTTGATTCCTTGTCTGACGAGTTGTTGCGTGTGCGCTACAATGTGCCTGAGGTGAATGAGGAATTTGCGGAAACCTGTCGCTTGCTGTGGCGCCATGCACAGGTCAACTTGTTGGATGTATCGGTGGATGAGGCCGGTGTACTGACTCCTTCTTTTATAATATTGGAGCCTGATTATCTGATAGATATTAGTACACTGGCAGAGTGTTTTAAAGAATATGGTCATCATCCGCTTAACTATGTGTTATTGCGTTTACAGTCTCCTTCTAATACACGTCCTTTGCTGCTTGGTAACATAGCCAACCTGTTTTTGGACGAATGGATTCATGCACAAGATGCACCCGATTATCTGGCGTGTATGAAGAAGGCCTTTCGGACATATCCTATTGAACTTGCTGCTTGCGAAGATTTGCGCGACCGTGAGAAAGAACGTGCTTTTTTTGCAGATTGTAAACTCCATTTTGAAAATATTCGCCGTACGGTAAATGAAACTTTTCTGGCTTCCGGTTATGAGCTGGATAAGGAGGATGCTGTATTGGAACCTTCCTATATTTGTGAGGCGTTGGGATTGCAGGGACGCTTGGACTATATGCAGCGCGATATGTCGTCATTCATTGAAATGAAGTCAGGCAAAGCGGACGAATATAGCCTGCGGGGTAAAGTGGAACCGAAGGAAAATAACAAGGTGCAAATGTTGCTTTATCAGGCTGTGCTGGAATATTCCATGGGGAGGGACCACAGGCATGTAAAGTCTTACTTGTTTTATACACGTTATCCGTTACTTTATCCGGCACGTGCTTCGTGGGCTATGGTTCGTAGGGTGATGGACGTACGTAACCGTATTGTTGCCAACGAGTATGGCATACAGTTGCGCAACAGTCCTTATTATACTGCCGATTTTCTCAAACAGCTCACTCCCGCCACATTAAACGAACGTGCGTTGGATAATGTGCTGTGGAATCGTTATTTATTTCCTGCTATTGATTCTGTTGCTCAGAAATTCCGTAGCTTGTCTTCGTTGGAACAGAGCTATTTTTGTTCGCTTTATAATTTTATTACTAAAGAACTTTACACATCCAAATCGGGTGATGTGGATTACGAGGGACGTACGGGAGCTTCTTCATTGTGGTTGTCTACCCTGGATGAGAAGCGGGAGGCTGGCGAAATACTTTACAACCTCAAAATGTGCGAAAATCATGCTTCGGATGCGCACAAACCTTATATTGTCTTTGATTCTTCGAGGAACGATGCGTCTGAAGGCGGTGCATTGCCTAATTTCAGACAAGGAGATGCTGTTGTGTTTTATGAACGGAATGCCGATACTGACAATGTGACCAATAAGATGGTGTTTAAGGGAAACATAGAATATCTTTCCGAACAAGCAGTGTGTGTGCGTTTGCGTGCTTCCCAACGTAATGTGGCGGTTTTGCCGGCCGATAGCTTTTATGCAATGGAACATGATTACATGGATACTTCATTCCGTAGCATGTACGCTGGGCTTTCTGCCTTTCTTTCGGCTACTCAGGACAGGCGTGATCTGTTGCTCGGTCAACGACCTCCCGTGTTTGATCTTTCGTTTGACGAACGTGTAGCTGCTGCTGAGAATGATTTTGTGCGTGTGGCACTTAAAGCTGAAGCGGCACGTGATTATTTTCTGTTGGTTGGCCCTCCCGGAACCGGAAAAACCTCACGTGCCTTGCGTGCTATGGTTGAGACTTTTCACGGACAGGGTAAGCAAATATTATTATTGTCATATACCAACCGGGCTGTGGATGAAATCTGTAAAACGCTTTCGGCTATTACGCCGGATATTGACTTTATCCGTATTGGTAGCGAACTGGCATGTGATGTGGCCTATCGTTCCCATCTGATAGAGAATGTCCTGGAACCTTGTGCTACTCGTCATGCCGTACAAGAGCGCATTGCATATTGCCGGGTGTTTGTCGGAACGGTAGCTACCTTGTCGTCCAAGACCGAATTGTTCAAACTGAAGACCTTTGATGTCGCCATTGTGGATGAGGCTACCCAAATACTTGAACCTCAATTGCTGGGTCTGCTTTGTGCCCGTAGTGTGGCTGGTGGCAATGCCATCGGTAAATTTGTGTTGATAGGTGACCATAAGCAACTGCCTGCTGTGGTGTTGCAGGCATCCGAATACGCAGAAGTATATGATGAGTCATTACGGGCTATTGGTATACGTAATTTGAAGGACTCATTATTTGAACGCCTCTATCGTAATGCTTGTCCGCGTGCTTGTGATATGTTGCAACGGCAAGGGCGCATGAATGAAGAAATAGCACGTTTTCCCAGTGAGGCCTTTTATGGCGGCTTGCTTAAGCCAGTCGGTTTACCTCATCAGTATGGACAACTTTCTTTGGCGGATGGATTACAGGGATGCGAGTGGGCCGATTTGCTGACACGTAGGGTAGCTTTTATCCCTTCAATTCCCGAGCCACCTATGCAGTCGATTAAAATTAATCATTCGGAAGCACATATTGCCGCTTGTTTGGCCGCGGCCGTTTACCGTCAATATGCGGCCCAGTCCGATTTCAATCCTTCAAGTACACTTGGGATTATTACGCCTTATCGTAGTCAGATTGCCTTGATTAAGAAGGAACTCGAAACTCAGGGTATTCCTGCCTTGAACGGAATTTTGGTTGATACGGTAGAGCGTTTTCAGGGTAGTGAACGTGATGTCATTATTTATTCCTTTTGTGTAAACCGGGCCTATCAGCTTAAATTTCTGGCAAACATGACAGAGGAGAACGGTGTGCTAATTGATCGCAAACTGAATGTAGCGCTTACGCGTGCACGTAAACAAATGTTTGTAACGGGAGTTCCAGAACTATTACGGCAAAACGCTATTTATAAGCGTTTGTTACAAGCCATTGATAATTAATCAAGACTGTCATTTTACGACTTTAGCAATAATTAAGTGTTAAAGTTTACTTTCTAGGTCTCCTCTGTTGGAAAAAAAAAGATAAAACCTTATATTTGCAGCACGTTTTTTTCATAGAGATTTAGATTTAAGGTTAGAAGAATTGTGGAAGTCGTGAGACTTCCCTTTTTTTTATCCTTATGGAAATTATCCTCTTGCTTTTCACTATTTTTGAAGGTTTGTAGGACGTTTGTTTATCGTAAAAAAAGAAAGGGGTTGTGTCGCTAATCTGACACAACCCCCTTTTGTTTCTAGGAAACCTATGAGTTAGGGAGGCTAAAGCACTGTTTTGTTTAGTCTATTACGATGGGTTTGTATTTCGGTACCAAGATCTTCATGATGCACCAGCCGATGAGGTAGGCTACAGCGCAGATGCAGAAGATGATGAAGTAGCCGGCGGGCTTTCCTTCAAATCCCATGAACTGCATGGCGGGCTGTGCATATTCGGCGCCTTGTGCCAGCAGGGCTTTGGTCATTTCCACCTCCTGGCCGTCTACGATGGTTGTACCTGCGGCGTAGGTGAACAACATACCCGAACCCTTGTTGATGAGGTAAGAGCCGATACCACCTGCCATACCTCCCAAACCGATGATGGTGGCCACGGCACTGTTGGGGAACATGTCGCTACCTACGGAGTAGATGTTGGCCGACCATGACTGGTGGGCTGCACCTGCAATACCAATGATGATGATGGGGAACCAGTAAGAGTATTCACCCAGCGGCTGGGCGAAGAGGGCCAGCAGCGGGAAGAGGGCGAAAATGAACATGGCACGCATGCGGGCGGCGTAGGGGTTCAAGCCTGTCTTGTTGATGATGATGGTAGGCAGCTTGCCGCCATAGATGGACAGCATGGTGATGGCATAGAGTACGAAAATCAGCAACTGGGCTGTACCGCTGTCTGAGGAGAAACCATAGACGTCCGAGATATAGGCAGGAGTCCAGAAGAGGAAGAACCACCATACACCGTCGGTCATGAATTTACCGACTGCCACGGCCCATGCCTGCGGATATTTCAGGCATTCCCACAGGCTCATCTTTCTTTCTTCTTTCTTGGGAGCGGCTGCGTCTTGTGCAGGTTGCTCTGTCTGCTTGTCCAGGTTGATGTATGCCAGTTCGGCTGCATTGACGCGTGGATTGCCTTCGGGTTTCTTGTACATGAACATCCATAAGCCCATCCAGATGAAGCCCAGGCCACCGATTACGATGAAGGCCATTTCCCAACCGTTTCCTATGCCGACGCTTTGGAAGTAGCGGGCGAGGGGCGGGATGCTGACGGGCGCTATCAGGGCGCCGATGGTAGAGCCTGCGTTGAAGATGGAAGTGGCGAAGGCGCGGTCTTTCTTGGGGAAGTATTCTGCCGTCACTTTAATGGCAGCGGGGAAGTTTCCTGCTTCGCCTACGGCCAACACGATGCGCGCTGCGATGAAGAAGTAGACGCTGGTGATGGCGATGGTAGAAGCGATGGCTCCTGTGGCCGAAATCATTTCGGCTGCGTTGTGAATACCTACCACGTGCTCTGTGGCCCATCCGCACAAGGCGTGAAGACAGGCGCCCAACGACCATACGGCGATGGCCCAAAGGTAACCTTTCTTAGTGCCCATCCAGTCAATAAAGCGACCAGCGAACAGGTTGGCTATGGCATAAACGAGTGAGAAAATTGCGGTGATGTCTCCGTAGTGTGCGTCTGTCCAATGGAATTCGGGAGCGATAAAGTCTTTCCACGTCAGTGACAGAACCTGACGGTCCAAATAGTTTACTGTAGTAGCGAAAAACAACATGGCACAGATAGTCCATCTGTAATTGGTCATTTTTTCGACGGCATTTTGAATTGTATTCATGATAGTAGATTTTTTTTCGATTGCAAAAGTAGAGGTTTTCGTGTCAGCACTTTGTGCAATAATTGGTAGAAATACTGTATAAAATGACAAAAATGGGCGTAGACCTGTGTTAGCCTACGCCCATTGCCGTTATCAATTATTTCATGTCCAAATACTTGATTTCGTCTTTGTCGCTATATTTCAGGTTTTCACCACCCATACCCCAGATGAAGCTGTAGTTGCTGGTACCTGCAGCAGCGTGGATGCTCCATTCAGGTGAAGTGATGGCCTGTTCGTTGTGCAGCCATACGAGGCGTTCTTCCTGAGGTTCGCCCATCAGGTGGCAGATAGCGTTACCTTCGGATACGTTGAAGTAGAAGTAAGCCTCCATACGGCGTGTGTGCGTGTGGGCAGGCATGGTGTTCCATACAGAGCCGGGAGCCAATTCGGTCAGACCCATCTGAAGCTGGTTGGTACCGCCGTTCTTCACTCTTTCCAATACATCTTTTACGATGAGCTGGTTCACTACGCGGTCGTTGCTGTCTTCCATCTTGCCATAGTGGTCGGAGATGGCGAGGGCATATTTCTTGGGTTCAGCCTTCTGAGCTTTTACGTCGGTTGTAATCAGCTGGGTAACGTATTGCTTGTAAGCGGGAGCCGAGTTGATGTAGAACTTGGCAGGCTTCGTAGCGTCGTTGCTCTTGAAAGTCACTTCCTTGTTGCCGCAACCTACGTAGAGGGCTTCTTTATATTTCATGGGATATTCCTTGCCGTCAACTGTAACGACGCCGTCACCTCCTACATTGATGACGCCCAGTTCGCGACGCTCGAGGAAGTAAGTGATTTCAGGACCCAGTTCGCGAAAAGTTTCCAGCTTCAGGACCTTGTTGACAGGCATTACACCACCATAGATCAGGCGGTCGTAGAGGGTATAAGTCAGGTTGATTTCATCGGGAGCCATTACTTTCTCCATCATGAAAGAACTGCGCAGACGCTCTGTATCATAGTGCTTTACGTCCAGAGGATGGCAGGCGGTCTGTACTTTGTAATTCATTTGGGCGTTGGCCGAGATGGCGGCGACGCCTAACATCATTGCAATTGCTAACTTTTTCATATTCAGTATATAAACTATTAAATAAAACTTTTTTTCTTATTTAGCTGCTTGTTTGGCTTCTTTCTCGCTGCGGATGATAATGCGACGGTTGATGAGCATCAGGGCGATAGCTATCAGAGCGAGTACAGCACCACCTACATACGAAAGCTTGATGCCGCGGTAGATGGTCCATCCGAATAATGAGGAAGCGAAGTCGAGTGCACCACCCGAGAAGCCTTCAGGAATGTGAGCTGTGGGGTCGTGGGTTTCAGCATATACATTGTTGGCAGCCAAGGTGAAGTCGGGGGCCATGTCGGTCACGAAGTAAAGTCCGACGATGAGCGCTACCAGACCTACGATCAATGTTTTCAGTACGTTACCTTTCGTAAAGGGCAATACCATGGGGAAGAGGTAGAACATACCTGCCAGCGAAGCCAGCGGAAGGAATTGGTTACCAGGCAGGAATACGGCCAACGCAAGGATAACGGGGATCAGGATAACAGATGCCACGAGGGTAGCGGGATGACCGATAACCAAAGCTGGGCTCATACCGATGTGCACCTTCTTACCATTGAATTTGGTCTTCACCAGCTCGGAAGTCTTTTCAGAGATAGGTTTCAAGCCTTCGATGAAGAGGGAAGTGATGCGGGGGATAAGCTCCATTACGGCACCCATCGTGATACCCAGGAAGAGCACTTTCTTGATGTCCAGCTGGGCAGCCCATCCGATGAGCATACCTACGATAACACCCAATACGAGCGGCTCGCCTATCACACCAAATTTTTTCTTCATGCCGTCGGCGTCAATGTCCAGCTTGGAGAAGCCGGGTATCTTGTCCAGCGCCTTGTTGATGAGGATGGCAAAAGGAACGAAGCTTTGGCAGAAAGGTTGGGGAATGGAGATACCGTTCAGGTCATAATATTTTTGGAATTTCTCGGCTGTGAGGTCGGCACATACCAGTGTGATGACATAGCAGATGATGGCTGCAAAGTAGCCCCATGCCAAGCTTTCGCCCATAACGAAGTAGGCTACAGCGCCGATGAAGGCAAAATGCCAGTAGTTCCACAAGTCAATGTTCACGGTACGAGTGGTCTTTGTGATAAGCATCAGCAGGTTTATGCCCAGACAGATGGGGATGATCAGTGCACCTACGGCCGTGTTGTAGGCTACGGCAGCTGCGGCAGGCCAACCCATGTCGAAAACGTTCAGCTGCAGGTGGTAGAGGTCGGAAATGGCTTTCAGGGGATTGTCGAAGTTGGTAGTCAGCAAGGCGGTAACTACACCCAGGCCCACGAAACCGACTCCTACGCAAAGGCCCGATTTCAGTGCCTTTCCAAATTTCATCCCAATACACAAACCAATAATTGTAAAGATAATAGGCATCATGACCGATGCTCCAAGGCTAATGATATAGCCGAAAACTTGTTCCATTCTCTTTTGTTTTTGATTATGATTAAATTTATGTTTTACAAGAATCTATATGAAATTTCGGTGTCAAATTTAGCTCTTTTATTCATTATTCAAAAAAGAAATTCTTTAATTATTGGAAAAAAGGACGATTTTATACCTTTTTTGTCGTTTGCGTGCACAAAAATGCTCGTTTCCGTGCACGAAAACCAAATAATGCACTAACTAGGACAAAAAAGTGCACATGTTTTCAACGTAAAAAGCGTATTTTTGTTTCCTGATAGAATTCGAGTCTAAATACAAATTGAACCACTGATTTCATGAAGAAAGAATCGATTATCCGTTTCATCGTTTCGGGGATGTTGTGCTTTGCTTCAGTTTTTGCAGAAGCGCAAAATGTAAAGATTGACCAACCTTGGTCGGTCCGTATGGCCGAGTCGGAAATGATACGCTGGCCGGAGTCTTGGCAGCTCGATTTCCAGCCGAAGCTGAAGTGGGATTATTGTCATGGGTTGGAGCTTCAGGCCATGCTCGACGTGTACGACCGTTATGGCGACATGAAGTTTTATGATTATGCCTTGGCATACGCCGATACGATGGTCAACGCCGACGGCACCATCAAGAAATATAAGCTGGAAGAGTATAGCCTTGATCGTGTGAATTCGGGGAAAATCCTTTTCCGCATCTATGAACAAACCAAAGATGTGAAGTACAAGAAAGCATTGGGCTTGCTTCGAAGCCAGTTCGATGGACAACCGCGCAATGCCGATGGAGGTTTCTGGCACAAGAAGGTCTATCCGAACCAAGTGTGGCTCGACGGCGTGTACATGGGTGCTCCCTTCTATGCCGAATATGCCTATCGCAACAATGAAGTGGATGCTTATCAGGACGTGGTCAACCAGTTCTTGATGGCCGCCCGCCATACGTACGACCCTCAGACGGATCTGTTCAAACATGCCTGCGACGTCAGCCGCAAGGAGCGTTGGGCCGACCCTGTGACAGGTCGTTCGTTGCATAGTTGGGGGCGTGCCATGGGATGGTATGCCATGGCTTTTGTCGATGTGCTCGACTTTATTCCTGTCCACGAGGCGGGGCGTGACTCGATGCTTGTGGTGCTCAATCAGTTGGCTTCGCAAATCAAGCGCCTGCAGGATGAAGAAACTGGTTTGTGGTATCAGGTGCTGGACAAGAGTGGCGAGCCGGGCAATTATTTGGAGTCTTCCTGTTCGGCCATGTTTGTCTATTCGCTCTTCAAGGCGGTGCGCAAAGGCTATGTAGACAAGTCGTATCTGAAAGTGGCGCTGAAAGGCTATCAAGGTATCCTGGACCATTTCATCGAAGTGGACGATAGGGGGCTGGTCAGCATCACCAAAGCCTGTGCAGTGGCTGGCTTGGGCGGAAAGAACTACCGCTTGGGCGACTACGACTATTATATCCATGAACAGGTGCGCGACAACGATCCGAAGTCGGTAGGCCCTTTCATCCTTGCCAGCCTTGAATGGGAACATTTGCAGGACGTAAAAGAAATTGTTAACCAAGAATAAAAGAGAGGAAACCAGATGAAAAACTATTTGTATGTCGTGTGGACGATATTGATTCTTGCAGCTGCTTCCATGCAGGTTCAGGCTGCCGGACAGTGGAAAGATACGCTGGTAGTAGCGCGCGACGGCACGGGTGACTATCGCACCCTGACCGAAGCGATGGAGGGCATCCGCGCCTTTATGGACTACAAGGTGACGGTGCTCATCAAGAACGGCGTGTATAAGGAGAAAGTGATTGTCCCCTCGTGGTTGCAAAATGTGGACTTCGTCGGCGAGAGTGCGGAAGGCACTGTCATCACCTACGACGACCACGCCAACATCAACAAGATGGGCACTTTCCGCACCTATACGCTGAAGGTAGAGGGGAATGACATCACTTTCCGCAACCTGACCATCGAGAACAATGCTGCGCAACTTGGTCAGGCCGTGGCGCTCCATACAGAGGGCGACCGCCTGGTGTTTGTCAATTGTCGCTTTTTAGGCAATCAGGACACGATCTATACAGGGGTGGCAGGCACGCGCCTCTATTTTCTGAATTGTTATATCGAGGGGACGACTGATTTCATCTTCGGCCCTTCGACGGCTTTGTTCGAAGCTTGTGTTATCCATAGCAAGCGCAACTCTTACATAACGGCTGCTTCTACGCCTGCCAATGTGGTGGTAGGATATGTTTTCCGAGATTGCAAACTGACGGCTTCCGAAGGGGTGGACAAAGTTTATCTGGGTCGTCCCTGGCGTCCCTATGCGGCAACGGTCTTTATCGGATGCGACATGGGGAAGCATATCTGCCCTGCCGGTTGGGACAACTGGCGCAACGCCGAGAACGAAAAGACCGCCCGCTATGCCGAATACGGCAACAAGGGCGAAGGGGCGGAGTTGGCAGGTCGTGTGAAGTGGGCAAGGGCATTGACATCCGAAGAAGCGGCCCGCTATGCCGACTGGGCGTACATCTTCGGCCTTTGTAGCGATTGGCAACCTGCTGATGCGCCTGTGAAGCCTTGATTTTTCTCCAACTGGGATTTGTTTTTTCTCTAATTAGGAAATAATTTTTTGCTAACTGATTAAAATAATAACATGATGAAAAAAAAATTGACCATACTGCTGGGCTTGCTTCTGATGTTTTCGGCCTTTACGTCGGAAAAGCAAGTCATTACCATTTTTACCATCGGCGACTCCACGATGGCTAATAAGCCGCTGGAGGGCGGAAACCCTGAGCGTGGATGGGGGCAGATGCTCTCCCGCTACTTCTCGGAAGAGATTGTGATAGACAACCATGCCGTTAACGGGCGCAGTTCGAAGAGCTTTATCGACGAAGGCCGCTGGGACAAGGTGTTGGCGAAACTGAAAAAAGGCGACTACGTGTTCATTCAGTTCGGACACAACGACGAGAAGCGTGACGAAAAACGCCATACCGACCCTGGTACGACTTTCGATGCCAACCTGAAACGTTTTGTCGAGGAAGCCCGTGCCAAGGGTGCTGTCCCTGTTCTGTTCAACTCCATCGTCCGCCGCAATTTTGGCAAAGCCGATGCCGATGCCGTAGCGAAGGCTGTTGTTCAGGACGACATTCGCGAGGGTATTGATCCCAATGCCCCCCAAGCAGAAGTGAATACAGGTGCCCGACTGATTGATACCCACGGGGCTTATCTGGATTCGCCACGCAACGTGGCTCGCGAGCTGGAGGTGCCTTTTGTCGACCTCAATCGTGTCACTCATGACCTGGTGGAGCAGATGGGTCCCGAAGCTTCCAAACAGTTCTTCGTGTGGGTGGCTCCCAACACAGTGCCTGCCCTGCCCAAGGGACGTGAGGACAATACGCACCTGAACGTTCGCGGAGCCGCGACCGTCGCCTGGCTGGCCGTGCAGGAGGTAATCAAGGTAGTGCCCGCGTTGAAACCCTATGTCAGACATTACGACTTCGTGGTGGCTAAAGACGGTTCGGGCGATTTCTTCTCCGTACAGGAGGCCATCAATGCCGTGCCCGACTTCCGCAAGAATGTCCGCACCACCATTCTTGTCAAGCGAGGCGTTTATAAAGAAAAGATTGTGATACCCGCCAGCAAGATAAACCTCTCGCTGACAGGCGAAGACGGCGCCATTCTTTCCTACGACGACTATGCCGACAAATTGAACCGCTTCGGAGAGAAGACAGGCACGTCGGGCTCCGCTTCCTGCTATATCTACGCTCCCGATTTTTATGCCGAGAACCTTACCTTCGAGAATACCTCAGGTCCTGTAGGGCAGGCCGTCGCCTGCTTCGTCAGTGCCGACCGTGCCTATTTTAAGAACTGTCGCTTCCTGGGCTGGCAAGACACGCTCTACACTTATGGGAAGGGTTGCCGCCAATATTACGAAGATTGCTACATCGAAGGGACGGTAGACTTCATCTTCGGATGGTCTACGGCCGTGTTCAACCGTTGCCACATCCATAGCAAGACGAAAGGCTACGTCACGGCTCCCTCTACCGACCAGGGACAGAAGTATGGCTACGTCTTCTACGATTGCCGCCTGACGGCCGACGAGGGCGTGACCGATGTCTACCTGTCGCGTCCCTGGCGCCCCTATGCACAAGCCGTGTTTGTACGTTGCGACTTGGGCGGCCACATTCTGCCTGCCGGATGGAACAACTGGGGAAAGGAGTCGAACGAAAAGACAGCTTTCTATGCCGAATATCAGAGTCGTGGAGCGGGAGCCAATCTCCAAGCACGCGCTCCCTTCTCGCATCAGTTGCACAGCTTGGAAGGATATGCCATGGAGGACGTTTTGGCAGGTACAGACGGTTGGAATCCGATGAAGAACGGAAACGCCCTGCTGGACATCAAACGCTGACGGCATAAGTCGTTTCGCTTCAGTCGAAAAGAAACTATGTTTTAGCAGGTGAAAAGCACTGCTTTGTGGGTAGGAAAAGGCACTTTTACGATTGTAAGGGTGCCTTTTCCTATGATGAGCCGTTTGCTTGCGAGGCTTAGGGCTTCAGCCAGCGGTCGAAAAACTCCAGCGTTTCCTTTTGCATCTCCTTGTTGAAGAAGTGCTTTTCGTCCCATAGCTTTGTCACGAGGCGGTCGGATGCTCCTTGGCTTTTCCACACGGCTTCCATCTCCCGATAGGCGTCTCTCACGCCCTCTATGGGGAAAAGCTTGTCGCGCGTGCCGTTAAAGAAAAGAGTCGGCTTGGGACAGGCGATGCTGGCCACGTGTGGATAGTCCAGGTAGCGGCGCAGGGCGGGTATCAGCATGGCGTAGGCCGATCCGCCCTTGTTTTGGTTGTTGGTCAGGGTCATGAGATGTTCGGTGGTGTTCATCCAGCAGACGGAGGCCGATGCTCGGACGACGTCGGTCAGGGCAGCCAGCATCCACGAACGGTAGGCCCCCATCGAGAAGCCCAGGCTGCCTACGCGCTTCTTGTCTACAAAGGGCTGGGAGGCCAGGAATTCGGCGCTTCGCATGTCGTCCACGTTGATGAAGGCGCCCCACGAAGCACCCATCTGCAGGAAGTTGGACGCCAAAGCCTGTTGGGCATCGTAGCTTGTCCCTTCCTTGCGCCCGCGTTCTCCCCAAAAGAGGGCGTCTACGGCCAGCACCACATAGCCGTGTCGGGCCAGGTAGTCGCCTACGTATTGTCCGTCATAGCATTGTCTGGCCCATTGGTCGGCATCCTCCATGATCTCGGGCGCGACGTAGAAGGGACGTACCATCTTTTCCTTTCCGATAGAGAAGTGGGCGCCATGGTCGTGTAGCAGGACGATGGCGGGGAAAGGTCCTTCACCTTCGGGAACAAGCAGGTAGGCAGGGACGCGGCTCCATTCGGAGAGGTTGAAGCGTATCTTGTAGGCTTCGTAGCCATCGCGTTGTTCACGGTCGGTCACTTCCATGGCATACGCCTTGGGGGCGGGTTGGAGGTTCTGCATGCATTCGGCCAGTACGTGGCGTGCCTGTGCTTTCCATTTCGCAAAGTCTTTTTCTTCCGCCTTTCCCCATGCCAGGGGGTAGGTGAGCTGTTGTTTCATCTGTTGGTAGAAGACGGGCATGTTGCCGGTCACTTCGTAGGCTGCGCTGTCCGTCTGTGCGGAAGCGGTTGAAAGGCTCAGGAGGGAGGCGAACAACAGGGAAAGAAGTTTGTGTTTCATATTTGTGAGAGTTTTTTCGTGTGACAAAAATAAAGTTTTTTTCATGAAATCCTTATATTTGCATCCATATATTCGCGGATACTATGAAGCAAAGGTTATTATATCTGATACTGGCCGTTCTGTCGGCCTCCTTCTTGAAAGCACAGCCGGAGGGCTCTTTTACGCATTATTCGTCGGATGATGGATTGTCCGAAAATACTGTCATGGACATGTTGCAGGACAGTCGTGGTAACATGTGGTTCTCCACTTGGAATGGCATCAACAAGTTCGACGGCTATACTTTCAAAACGTACAAAGCGCGTCAGGACAATCAGATCGCTTTGACCAGCAATCGGATGGACCACATGGAGCAAGACCGTTATGGCTTTATCTGGGTTCAGACCTATGACGATCGGGCTTTCCGCTTCGATCCTCGTACGGAGGTTTTCGAATCTGTACCGGCCGAAGGTGAGCCTGGCAGTCAGATGGCCGTTTCGTCCATCAAGGTGTTGGCAGACGGTACGGTTTGGTTGTTGAGCGGACGTGAAGGCGCGCTTCGTGTGACAACCGACTCTGTGAACTATCGGCTGACTACCACTTGGTATTCACCGACGTCGGAAGGGTTGCAGCTCTCTCATGTGTTTGATGTTTGTCGTGCAGACAGTTGCGAATGGGTTCTTTCGGATAATGGCTTGGGATGTTTCAGCCCAGGTTCGTCGATACCGACCGTTTATTTTGAAAATGGTGGTAGCAGGCAAAAACAGGGTTTCTATGCCATGGAAGATTGTGGCGACTATCTTCTTTTTGGTTCGGACAATGGTACCGTCTGGGTCTATCAGAAGCATACAAAGACGTTCAAGCCTGTCCAGCTCAATGCTGTTTCACGCATCAGTGGTATTAAATGTCTGAAGAAACTTTCACAAGTCGTTGTTTCGACTCTTTCCGACGGCTTTTTTGTTTATACCCTGTCTACAGGCGAAGTGAGCCATTATTCGGCGGACAGTTTACCTCCTGAGAAGATAAAGGCAATTTATAGGGATTCGTCCGATGAAATCTGGTTTGAACAGGACGTTGTGGGCGAAGTGGCCCATTTCAATCCTTATACCCGTAAGCTGAAGTGTGAGAAAGTGTATGCCGAACCTACCAATACCGACCGCTCACGTCCGGCTTTCCATATCCATGAAGACATCTTCGGCATGTTGTGGGTGCATCCTTATGGAGGAGGTTTTTCTTATTTCGATCGTAAAAACAACTGCCTGCGTCCGTTTTACAACAGCATGACGGGCGAGAACTGGCGTTTTTCCAACAAGATACATTCTGCTTTCTCCGACCGTCAGGGCAATTTGTGGATGTGTACCCATTCCAAGGGGTTGGAAAAGGTGACGTTTCGTACGGAGCGTTTTCATCTGCTGTTTCCAGTCAATCATTCCTACGAATCTTTGAGTAACGAAGTGCGCGCGCTTTGTGAGGATAAAGACGGCAACATGTGGGTCGGGCTGAAGGACGGCATGCTGCGTGTGTATGACAGAAATAGGAATGAGATAGGCTATCTGACAGAAACTGGCACGGTAGCTAAGAGTGGAAAGCCCCTGTTTGGCAATACCTATTACGTCATGCAGGACAGTAAAGGCAATCTTTGGATAGCGACGAAGGGAGCAGGAGTGGTGAAAGCTGAACCCATGCCAGGAAAGCTTCATTACAGACTGACGCGCTACCGTTATAGTGCCGACGATGTCTACAGCCTGTCGGACGACAACGTCTATTGCATCTATGAAGATCGTCAGGGACGTATCTGGATGGCAACATTTGCCAATGGTGTCAGCTATCTGACTCGCGATGCCGAAGGGAAGGAAATCTTCATCAGCCATCGCAACAATCTGAAAAATTTCCCCATCAAGTACTGTAGCAAAGTACGTTGCATTACGGGTGACTCGAAAGGACATCTTTGGATAGGTACTACCGTAGGCTTGCTAATGGTAAACGATGGTTTTGAGCGTCCTGAAGATGCGCAATTTTATCATTATCTGCGTGCGCCTGAGAAGGCTAATGCGTTGAGCAATAATGATATCCATTGGATTAAACCTACACGGAAGGGAGAACTGTATGTAGCAACCTTCGGAGGAGGGCTAAATCAATTGGTCGATTTGAACGATGGCGGTCAGGCTCGTTTTAAGGCATATACTGTACGTGATGGACTTCCTTCGGACATTCTGCTTTCCATTCAGGAGGATAAGAAGGGACAGTTGTGGATCAGCACGGAGAACGGTCTGAGTAAATTTACTCCCGATCTGGAGCGTTTTGAAAACTTTCAGAACAAGTATAGCAACTCCAGTATTCGTTTCAGTGAGGCTGCTTCGGCGTATGCATCCGATGGAGATATGCTGTTTGGAACCAATCATGGCATTTTTTATTTCAACCCCGATTCCATTCAGAAGAGTATTTACGTGCCTCCCATTGTCCTGTCACAATTGCTATTGGCCAATGAACGGGTTTCTCCAGGGGAACATTCGTTGTTGAAACGTACGCTCGACGCTGTGGACGAATTGCAACTTTCTCATAGAGAGAATATCTTTACGATCCAATATGCAGCCTTGGACTTTACAGCCCCTTCAGATATCCAATATGCTTACATGCTGGATGGTTTCGAGAAAACGTGGAATTACGTGGGAAAGCAACGGACGGCTACTTATACCAACTTGCCCAAGGGCCACTATGTGTTTAAGGTTCGTTCGACCAACGCAGATGGTGTGTGGTCCGACAATATACGTACGTTGGATATCGAGGTACTTCCTTCTTTTTGGGAGACTCCCTTTGCCTATTTCCTGTACGTGTTTTTCCTCCTGTTGATTATGGTGACGGCGGTATATATCCTGTTTACCATCTACCGACTGAAACACAAGGTGGTGATGGAACAACAGCTGACTAATATGAAGCTGCGTTTCTTCACTGATATTTCGCACGAGTTGCGCACTCCCTTGACGTTGATATCAGGACCGCTGGAATATGTATTGGAGAATACCGCTTTGCCTGCTGATGCCAGAGAACAATTGATGGTAGTCGAGCGGAACTCCAATCGTATGTTGCGTCTGATAAATCAAATATTAGACTTCCGTAAGATTCAGAATAAGAAGATGAAGATGCGCGTCCAACATGTAGAAGTTGTAGGTTATACTCGTAAGATCATGGAAAATTTCGAGGCGCTGGCCGAGGAACACCACATCGATTTCTTGTTCGAAACAGAAAAGGAAGCGATTTATCTGTGGGTGGATATCGATAAGTATGAAAAGATTGTCTATAATCTTTTGTCGAATGCCTTTAAATATACTCCTGAGGGGAAAATGATTACGGTGTTTGTGCGTGAGAACGAGCAGACAGTGTCTGTTGGTGTTCAGGATCAGGGTATAGGAATTGCAGAAAACAAAAAGAAATCTTTGTTTGTCCGTTTTGAAAATCTGGTGGATACCAATCTGTTTAACCAATCCAGTTCGGGTATCGGCTTGTCCTTGGTACGCGAGCTGGTGGAGATGCACAAAGCAAGCATTTCTGTAGATAGTAAGTTGGGCGAAGGCAGTTGTTTCCGAGTTGATTTTCTGAAAGGAAGGGAACATTATGACGAAACGGTAGAGATTTTGCAGAGTGATCTGAACGTATCTGGAGTAGATTCTCCATCGGTTACAATGTCAGAATCCCACGCTTCGCATGAAGATGTACATCCTGAAGAGGGAGATCTGTCGTCGGTAAAGAGTCTGATGCTGCTGGTTGAAGACAATGCGGAATTGCGTTTGTTCCTTCGCAGCATTTTTGCATCCGATTATCGGGTTGTGGAAGCTGCGAATGGGGTAGAGGGCTTTGACAAGGCTTTGAATCTGGTGCCGGATATTATCATTAGCGATGTCATGATGCCCGAGAAAGACGGTCTTGAGATGATGAAGGAATTGCGTAGTGAAATGACTACCAGCCATATTCCAATGATCCTGCTTACAGCCAAGACGGCTATAGAAAGTAAATTGGAGGGCTTGGAGTATGGTGCCGATGATTATATTACGAAACCTTTCAGTGCCACTTATCTGAAAGCTCGTGTGAAGAATATCCTGCTTCGCAGGCAGAAACTTCAGGAGCTGTATCGCGAACAGTTGATGAATGCCGGAAGCATGATGTCGGTGGAAGAAGTGCACGAAGAGGAGAAGGTTCCTGCCATGTCGCCCAATGATCGTAAGTTTATGGATAAGCTGATGGAGCTGATGGAGAAGAACATGGATAACGGTGACTTGATCGTCGATGACTTGGTACAGCACATGGCAGTGAGCCGTTCGGTTTTCTTCAAGAAACTGAAAACGCTTACAGGTCTGGCTCCTGTAGAATTTATCAAGGAAGTGCGTATTAATCGTGCTGTTCAGCTCATAGAAACAGGTGAGTTTTCCATGACTCAGATTGCGTACATGGTTGGCATCAATGATCCCCGTTACTTCAGCAAGTGTTTCAAGCAGAAGATGGGGATGACGCCGACAGAATATAAGGAAGCAAGAAGAAAAAAACAGAATTGATTTCTTGAACCGCACCTTGGTGGGGAGCATGTGCTCAATGGTTCGGTTTGTGTTTTTATTATAACATAAGAAAAAATTACTATTTGATTCAAGAGCGTATCAAGATGGTAAATGCTTCGATTTAAGAATTTTGTCATTCTGTGAATAATGTAATTTTCTATCTTATTTCTGGTAATATGCTGTATATCAATGATAAGACAGGGTTCTTTGGTGAGATTTTTTAAGCTCAACGCTCACGACCGCCACTATGGACCCCTTGTCGAGAGAGAAAAATTTTATAAAAAGTTAAAATGTAAAATATAATAACTACATTGGGGCTTGTAAATGTTCCACAGATATACAAGGAAAGGTGAGATTATCATATCTCGGCTGTCTTCACGCTACGTTGTTTTTATTGAAAAATCTTGCATCCGATTCTTGCAGAATAGACAGTGGAAATAGCCTAAAACGGCTTGAGAGATTGTTTGGCTCGACAGGGCGTCCAAGGGATAAACGTGAGCGTTGAGCTTAAAATTATCATACACTTGGCGGTCTCTGTTATAGTTCAGATGAGTTCCGTAACTATCTACTTTAGCGCGCTAAACACCCACTTTAGCGGCGTAACTATGGACTTGAGGAAAAGTACGCTGATAGTTGGGCTTTACAGAAGTGCACCCCAAAAGTTTTATGTCTAACTTTGGGGGGCACTTCACCGGCCAGGACTAATACGGGGTATATAGCATTTTTCTCAGAAGGGTCAATCCTGCTTGGCGCACGGGGCCACACCGCTGTGGATTTTCCAGTTTACTCTGATTTATAAATATATTAAAAAAACAGGTTATAGTATGGGTAATGAAGCCTCTGTTCAGAGTTCTCTTTACCAATATCTATTTCTATTTTATCTTCATGAGCCAACCAACCGATAGCGGCTCCGAGTTCTATATCAGACAAATGACTTTCGGTTCTCAACTCTGTATAACTCCAATAATATTTGGTATTTAGCAAATGCCAAATCAGACCTGCATTTTTTTCTATTTCATACTTATTCATACACAAATGCCTTAATATTAAACAATAACTTTTGAGTTTTTCGGAAAACATAACAGACAACTTGAATAACAAACTACTTTCTGTAATTTTTAAGAGACAGCAAAATAAAAAAGATATAGCCCGCTATTCAACACCTCCACCAAGTGCATGATAAAGAGAAATGATTGCCTGCACCTTGTCGATACGATCTTGTGCCAATGTCAACCGGGCATCAAGCAACGATTGTTGAGCGGTGAGCACTTCAAGGTAAGTAGATGAAGTATAACGTACAAGCAGTTTTGTTTTTTCCGTCGCAGCCTCAAGATCTGCAATTTGCTCCTCATCAAAACGAATACGCCTGTCGGCAGTTTGCCATCCTGTAAGAGCATTATTTACCTCGTTTCCCGCATCAAGTAACGATTGTTCAAACTGCAAAACGGCTTCCTGCTGACGCGCTTTGGCTACTTTCAGATTAGCCACGTTCGTCCCCTTATTAAACAATGGAGCGGTAAGCGAAGCTATAGCCGATGACAGCCATTTACCAGGATTAACGGTTACGCCGTTACCGTTGTTCGTCCAACCAAGTGTTCCTGAAAGTGTCAGACTTGGATAAAAAGCCGCACGGGCAGAATTGGTTACATAAAAAGCTTCTGCAAGTGCTGCTTCCGCCTGTCGTACATCGGGACGATTGGATAAAAGCTGAAGAGGAATCCCCACCGAAATATCGTCAGAAAAATACTGACTACTCAGTGTTCCTCGTTCAATCGTGTGAGCCGGTTCTTTCAGCAAAGCAGAAAGAGCATTTTCTGTTTCACTGATACTTTTACGAATGGTCTGTATAGAAGCCTCAAGTGCACTCCGGTTTGCCCGCGCCTGATGGACAGCTACATCATTTGACTTTCCCGCTTGTGCGAGAGCTTCCAATGTAGCAATGGTCTCAGTCCAGTTAGCCAGTGTTTCATTGGATATATAAAGTTGTTCGTCAAGCATTAACAGTGTATAATAGCTTTCGGCAATAGTTGCCACCAGCTGTGTCTGTACCGCTTGTACATAGGCCCGACTCTGTTCGAAAGAGGCAAGAGCCGCACGTTTGGTATTGGTCACACGCCCGAAGATGTCCAGTTCCCATGAAGCGGTTCCCCCAATATCATAGACATTCTTAGTCTCACCGTTGTAACGGCTGATGCTTCCCTGTGGTGTCAAGCTGATTGATGGCAGATAGGACAAGCGGGCATTCTGCAATACGGCACGTGCCTCTTCTACCTGTAACCGTGCTATATCAAGGTCGGTATTGCGCTGCAAGCCAATGGTTATAAGCGTTTGCAAGCATGAATCAGTAAATAATTCACGCCACGGTTTTGAAGCAATTGTAGAGCTGTCCGTCTGCACTACTGCTGACCGATAAAGACTGTCGGTACAGATATCCAATTCTGGCCGCGAATAACGGGTATACAGTCCGCATCCATTCAGAATGGAAACAGCGAGAAATAAAAACAAGTAATAACGTATGTGCTTCATATTATCTCTATTTATTTTATTTATTTTTTTTCTTCGGCTGGAAATACTCCTGTATATATTGGAAGATAATGAACAATGATGGAACCACAAAAAGTAACCCAATCGTCCCGAACAACATGCCGCCTACAGTGCTCACGCCAACAGAAATATTTCCGTTAGCACCTACCCCGTGTGCAAACATCAGTGGTAACATGCCAAAAATCATTGTCATGGAAGTCATCAGAATAGGACGTAAACGTGCTTTGGCTGCCCACATGGCAGCAGCAGCGATATTCATACCTTGACGGCGGCGATCGGAAGCATATTCTGTCAGCAGGATGGCAGTCTTGGCCAGCAAACCTATAAGCATGATAAGACCTGTCTGCATATAGATGTTGTTTTCCAATCCCCAGAATTTAGCGAAAAGGAAACTGCCCATAAGCCCAAACGGAACAGACAAAATAACGGCAAACGGAATCATCAGACTTTCATAAAGGGCACATAAAATAAGGTAGATAAAAACAATACAAACAATAAATACCAATGTAGTGGTATTGCCTGTCGAAGCCTCCTCACGTGACATTCCTCCAAACTCATAGCCATACCCTTCAGGCAGCGTTGTCTTGGCAACTTCCTCAATTGCTTTCAGAGCCTGACCTGAACTGTATCCGTCAGCCGGTGTACCGGAAACACTGATGGCGGAAAAAAGATTGAATCGCGACAAGCTCTCGGAACCATACACTCTTGTAAGCGTAAGATATTGAGCTATCGGTGACATCTCCCCGCTGCCATTGCGTACAAAGATATTATTCAAAGCTTCCGTATCGAGACGATATTCCGGAGCAGCCTGCACCATGACACGATAAAGTTTTGTGAAGCGGTTCAGGTTGCTGGAATAACTTCCTCCCACATATCCAGCCAACGTGCTGAGTACATCTGCCGGTGATATGTCATTACGCTTGCATAAGGCTGCATCCACTTCTACCAGATATTGTGGATATTTGGTATCGAAGGTCGTATAAGCGCGAGAGATTTCCGGACGCTTATTCATGGCTTCAATAAAATTGTTGGTATATTGCAGGAGATCATCTATACTGCCCCCTCTTTTATCCTGAACATAGAGATCGAACCCATTGCTCATTCCGTAACCTGAAATCATCGGACTGGTAGAAACGCGGATTGTAGCAGCCTTGATACTATCCGTACGGTGATAGATTTCATTCATTACAGAATTCACGTCGTCACCTTTTTTCTTACGCTCGCTCCAATTTTTCAAACGGATAGTGAACGAACCGGCAGATGCCGACTGGTTATGAACGGCGTCTTTTCCCGTTACACGAGAATAGATCTTAATCTGTGGTATATCCCGTATAACTCTCTCCACCTCGTCCATTACACGCCCCGTTTCTTCCAGATTGGTACCGGGTGCAGTCTGTACATTAATGTTGATGGTTCCCATATCTTCCTGTGGTACAAGTCCGGTCTTTGTAATGCTCATTAACACCAGAAGTGCAATGGCAGCTATAGCTATGCTCCCCACAGCAAGTTTCTTATGATGAAAAAGAAACGATACACCTGTCATATATTTCTGCTGCAGATGCCGGAAAGAGGTATCAAAGGCATAATGGAAACGGTCTGAAAATCCTAATTTTTCACCTTGGGCCACATTGGCACGAGGACGCATGATAAGCGCACAAAGTGCCGGACTTAATGTCATGGCATTAAGCAGCGAAATAGCTACAGCTACCGCCATCGTCAAACCAAATTGCGTATAGAAAGTACCGGTAGTTCCGCCCATAAAACTCACTGGAATAAATACAGCCATGAACACGATGGTCGTTGTCATCAACGCTGAAGACAGTCCGCTCATTGCGTCGACTGTAGCTGTATAGGCAGATGTATACCCTTCTTCAAAACGGGCCTGCACAGCCTCGACAACCACTATACTGTCATCAACCACGGTACCGATAACGAGAACCAGAGCAAAAAGTGTCAATAGATTCAGACTGAACCCGACAATATAAAGGAAAGCAAATGTGCCTATGAGTGATACGACAATAGCCAGCGAGGGAATCAGCGTAGCACGGAAATCATGCAAGAAAAAATAAACGACCAATATTACGAGCAGTATAGCCACAAATAATGTCTCCACCACATTGGCAATGGAAGCATCCAGAAAGTCCTTGGTACTCGTTATATCAGCCAATACCATACCTTTGGGCAACGATGCAGATATGTCAGCTGTTACTTTATCCATTTCTTTAATAATCTCGTTCGCATTCGAACCGGAAGTCTGAGCTGTCATACAGTTAGCTCCCGGATGTCCGTTTGTCTCACTGAGCATAGCATAATTTTCGGCACCCATCTCTATACGGGCCACATCCTTCAAGCGCAACACATCACCACTAGGTAAAGACTTGATAACCATATTACCAAAGTCTTCTTCTTCCTCATAACGCCCCCGATATTTCAGAACATACTGAAACGTATTGGCCGATTCCGCACCTAGTGTGCCTGTAGGAGACTCCACATTCTGTTCGTTCAATACCGTTTCAATATCAGAGGGCATCAGTCCATACTGGGCCATACGTTGCGGATCAAGCCAGATTCGCATTGAATAACTGGCTCCCCAGATATTGACATCGCCCACGCCGGCAATACGTGAAAGACGCGGTTCTATATTGATTTTCATATAGTTTGTCAGAAAATTCGCATCAAAAGAATCATCTGGCGAATAAAGCGAGATGGCTTTCAGGGAGTTGCTCTGCCGCTTGCGTACGGTTACACCAGACTTCGTAACCTCGGCCGGTAACAATCCCTGCGCCGAAGCAACACGGTTCTGCACATTCACTACCGACATATCAGGATCTGTGCCCTGCTTGAAGTAGACATTGATGGAAGCAGAACCTGTATTGGTTGCAGTAGAAGTCATATACATCATGTTTTCCACACCATTCAACTCCTCTTCCAGTGGGGTAATGACACTTTTCATCACTGTTTCCGCATTGGCTCCGGTATATGTAGCAGATACGTTTACTGTTGGCGGAGCAATGTCAGGAAACTGTTCTATAGGAAGTTGGCTCAAGCCGATAAGTCCTACGATAACTATGGCAACGGAAATTACGCCCGATAATATCGGACGATCTATAAAGGTTTTGACAGTCATGACTTACTCCTTTCCTTGCTTGATATTTACATTTACACCTTCCTTCACCAATCCTGCACCTTCGGCTATGATCACGTCACCCGGCTGTAAGCCTTCCTCTACCACATATTCCGTACCATTATTCAGCCGATAAAGCGTAACCGGAGCAGACTGAGCCTTACCGTTCACCACTTTATAAACAAATGTCTTGTTCTGTAATTCGTAGGTGGCACTCTGCGGAATAACAACAGCCTGTGCCAATGTAGTAGGCACCATAACCGTTGCACTGCCTCCACTACGCAGCAATCCCCTATCATTAGGAAAATCTGCACGCAATACAACAGTTCCTGTGCCAGTAGTGACAATACCGCTCACGGCCGAAATGTGCCCCTTTTCGCCATACATCTTACCTCCAGCCATCTGTAATTCTACGTCCTCCATTCTCTTCATAAACTCATCCAATGAACCATACTGTTCTGTCAATGATGTTATTTGACTCTCATTTAACGAGAAATAAGCATACACATTACTATCATCCGATAATGTTACAAGCGGTTCACTGATACTGCTGCTCACCAACGCTCCTACACGATAGGCAATCATGCTTGCGACACCGTCAACCGGACTTTTCACTTCTGTATACGAAAGATTATTGCGGGCACTCATTTCCTGTGCCTGCGCCTGCGCCAATGCAGCCTCTGCAACAGCCAATTCGTTTCTGGCGGTATTGAGGTCGTAGTCCTGTACTACGTTCTTTTCCCGTAACACTTCAGTACTCTCAAGATTAAGTTTTGCAGTAGTCAGATTCGCCTCTGCGCTTTTTACATTAGCTGTAGCCTCGGCCAATGCCGCCTGATAAGGCACCTGGTCAATGACAAACAAAACCTGTCCTTTCCGTACTTTCTGCCCTTCATCTATACAGATACGTGTAATAAGCCCGCTTACCTGCGGACGAACCTCAACCACTTGTTGCCCATCCAGTCGGGCACTATACCCCTGCATCAACGTTCGGTTTTCCAGTTTCACGGTCAGAGTTTTATAATCGGACGTCTCTTCTTCTACCGTCCTACTCTTGCAGGAAGCTATCGACAAACCTGCAAGAACAATCAACAAAGTTTTATAATTCATAATGTTCAAACTATGGTTTAATTCTGTTTTCGTTGTCACAAAAATAGCCACTTGTCATAAGAGAAATCAGTCTTGTCACACGAACGGGGGTCAACAATCGATTTTTGGTGGCGAACGAATGGAACGGGATTTTGTTTTCAGGATAAAAGAGTGTAATTTTGCACTATCCAGTCAATGAGACAGATACAAGATTTTAATATTTTACATTTATGAAAAAGAGAACAATTATCACAATGGTTCTGGTAGGAATCCTCGGCTTGGCACAAGCCCAAAACAACTCCATAAATGACAAACACTTGCAGTCTGTAACAGCGATAAGTCGCGTATTAGGAGACGGTCGAAAGGTTGAAACCATTGTACTTCAATACGACACACCTATCAGCAACAAAAGTCTTTCTACCGAAAGTTATCGTGTAGAAGATAAGGAGGTGACACGCATATATGCCAACAATGTTCCCGAACGAGCACAACAAGGAGCAGACGGGCAGTATGTCATCATTGAAGTAAAGGCAGAAGTAGATTTGAATGCTCAGCCTCAAATGCCTACCGAGGCTGACAAAGAAAAGAAACAGGAACGCGATCGCATGCAGGGAGGTCCGGGATTACGTGCAGGATGGAGCACCGGAGGAAATGACAAATATCCCGGTAATGCCGTAGTAACGCAAACCGCCGATATAAAAACCAGTGCAGGAAAAACCTACAAGGCAAACACCTTGCCGATAGAAAGTACTTCCGAGAAATGTCTCGTTGCAGATGATTTCAGACAAGAAGAATTTATAAGTCCGTACACCGGACAAGTATTACCTTATAATATATACTTGCCGGAAGACTATAATCCGGCTGAACAATATCCTCTGGTACTCTTCATCCACGATGCGGGGGTGGCCAGCGGAGACGTCACGCACACTCTTTATCAGGGGAACGGTGCGACTTCGTGGGCAGAGCCTGAAGCACAAGCACGTCATAAGTGCATCGTTGTTGCACCGGAATATCCGGTCATTACGGTAGATGATAACTGGAATTACAGCCACCACCTTGATGCTACCATTGCTTTATTAAAAGAACTCCAGACTAAATATTCCATTGACCCGAAACGCATTTATACCACAGGTCAGTCAATGGGATGCATGTCATCCATTGTGCTGATGTTAAAAGAGCCGGATTTGTTTGCCGGTGCACTACTTGTAGCAGGAAAATGGAATCCTTCCCTAATGGGCCCGTTGGACAAACAGAACATCTGGATTATTTCATGCGAAGGCGATACTTCGTCCAATTCATTACAAGGACAAGCCGTAGAATTGTGGCGTAGTCAGGGTAGCAAGGTATCAGAAGCAACATGGAATATGACGTTGCCAAAGGAACAACTCTCCGAGGAAGCAAACAAAATGCGTGCTGAAGGCAACCATCTGCTGTTTACCCATCTTACAGGCGGCAATCATCGCGCCACATGGTTCGTGGCATACGGCATAGAAGGTGTGCAGGATTGGCTGTTTGAGCAACATAAATAATAAGCATCCCTTTTTCAAGGAAAAAAACAGTTTATAAAAATGAAAGTCTGATGAAAAATGCAACGCTTTACATCGATCTGGCATTCTGCTTCATCCTATTGCCATTGGTAATATACGCATTCCCGGTGGAAAGATGGTGGGGCACATATCCTTTATTTTTCTGTTCGTTTGTCGGATGGCTGTATGTTACCTATTTTTTATACAAATACTTCATTATTCCCAGGCTGTTTCTGAAAGGCAAAAAGCGTGTAGTAGCACTGATAACGGTGCTACTCTCGCTGTCTGTCACCTTCTTTTTTTCAGCCTACGAAATAACATCACCACTTTACCACGTCCATCAGCAACAACGTGAGATTTCTCCGTATCCCAATTGGGGAATCAGGCAGAACCAACAAGCGATATGGCTACATTACATTCTGGTTGTCATTTTTTGTTTTGCTGTAGGAATGCTAAAAGAAGTATACAGACAAAAGCTGGCGCGGGCAGAAATGGAATATGAGCGTAACAGGGCGGAACTCGCACTCTATAAAGCACAGATAAATCCGCATTTCCTCTTTAATACGCTCAACACGCTCTACGGATTGCTTATTACCCAGTCTGACAAGACAGAGGTAACTCTCGAACGTTTTATCAACCTGACCAAGTATATGTACAACAATGCCAACCGGGAATTTATCCCTCTGGCGGAAGAAGTGGATTATATCGGACAATACATAGCTCTTCAGAAACTGCGATTGAATGAACTGGCAGACGTCCGTTTTACACACGATGTGGAGAGGGAAGAAATTCCTATTCCCCCTATGATGCTTATTACATTCGTGGAAAATGCGTTTAAATACGGAATATCTTCCAACGATCCTTGCTTTATACATATCCGGCTTAGCCAACAGGCTGATAAACTATATTTTGAAGTAACGAACTCTACATTCGACCGTGAAGTGAAAAGTTCCGGACGAATGGGTATAAAGAACTGCCGTCGCAGGCTTGAATTATTGTATCCCGACCGCCACCGTTTAGACATTGAACAGGGAAATGAAGGGATATTCCGTGTCCGACTTGAAATAAAACTGGAAGAAACAGCATGAAAGTAATAGCCATTGATGACGAACCCATTGCACTGAATATCATAGAACGGTATTGTGAACGCCGTGGAGGTATAGTGCTGGAAACATATAGCAAGCCACGCATGGGAATGCAACGTATCCGTGAATGGTTGCCTGACATCGTACTGCTCGACATTGAGATGAACGGTACGTCCGGCATTGAACTGGCCCGGCAACTCCCATCGTCTTGCTGCCTGATATTCACCACTGCATACGCACACTATGCATTGGATGGATTTGAAGTAAACGCTGTGGATTTCCTACACAAGCCATACTTCTATGAACGTTTTGACCGCGCCATGCAAAAGGCAGAACAATGGTTGCGTATGAACGATTTGCTCCGCACATCCGAATCTGCCACACGTCAATTCATATTAAAGTCGGAATATAAGAATGTAACCGTTTCTATAGATACGATTCTGTACATTGAATCTATAGACAATTACGTCAAGGTACATCTTGCAGATGGTACGTCCGTGCTCTCCAAAATGCCTCTGCGTACAATTGAAGAACAATTACCGCAAGGAGAATTTATCCGAATCCATCGCTCGTTTTTAGTATCCCGTTGCCGCATTTCACGTTTCTCGCGGTCTGAAGTTACACTGACTAAAGATGAAAAGATACTTCCAATCGGTAAGAAATATCTGGATGATGTAATTCAACAGCTAAAAGATTGCTAACAACAAACTGCCTTTTCTTTCATTTTCTTTTTGATAATCTTGTTCCAATAAATAAATGTTAGAAATGCCAGTACGGCTCCTGCATAGCCTATGTCCGACATAGAAAAGTGTGTACATACCTGACCACCTATATAAGTGCCGCATGCTATTCCCAAATTAAAAATACCGGAAAATATTGACATCGATACAGATGTAGCTTCAATTGGTGAGTTGTTTATTGTTTCAGCCTGCAATACCACGTTAGAGGCTGTAAATACCATTCCCCACAAGGCACACAACAGGATAATGGTTAAACAGCAACATGCAGCGGCTTGAAGTAGCATAAGACAACCAAAGATACCTAAAAGTACAAAGTCTGTGAACTTGTAAGGATTCTTATTATAAAATCTGGAAAAAGCAAGACTACCTAATATACCCATGGCGCCAAATATTACCAATGTGACCGTAATCCAGTTATCCTGTAGTCCTGCAACCTGTTTTAAAAATGGCTCTATGTAACTATATCCTGTGTAATATGAGGTAGCGATAGCAAATGAAATAATAAAAAAATCCAATAAGATGGACTTCCTAAAAAGGAACGGTAGCTTTTGCAATGAAAAAGTTCCGCGACTCGGTACTTTCGGAAGCATCAACATAAGGTAAATCATGAGGACAAAAGCAAATATTCCTATGCAAAGAAATGTCATCCGCCATCCAATATGCAGGCCTATGATTCTACCAATAGGTAGTCCAAATATCATAGCAACTGACGTGCCGGTTACAATCATACTTAATGCAAGCGATTTATATTTCTCCGGCACAGTTCTTACGGCAAGTGGCGAAACAATAGACCAGAATATAGCGTGAGCACACGCCACGCCTATTCTTGATAACATTAGCATGTAATAACTTGTGGATACTGCTGAGAGAAGCTGAAATCCTACAAACACAAAAATTACACTGGAGAGGAGCTTTTTCATCTCAAATCGGGATACTACAATCATAAGAGGTAACGAAAGTAGCATGACTACAAAAGCATAAATCGATATAATCATTCCAGCTTGAGCTTCTGTTGTCAAAAAGTCATTCGCAATATCTGTCAAGAGTCCTATCGGAATGAACTCAGAAGTATTAAAGATAAATGCGGCACAAGTTAATCCTATCAATGCCATCCAGTTTTTTGTTTGCATCATGTTGCTCATTCTCATTTTTTTTTGTTGCAAAATTATAGATATTGTCAGATTCTGATAAAAGAATAAACAAAATATAGCGATAAAAGTATTAATTTTACATTAATAAAGTTCGTACAAAGGTACGACGAGCCTGTTTCCATTGGAATGTATTGAACCATCGGAAATCCTGTTTATAAAGAAAGAAGATTTCTACAAGAAGATAGAAAGCAATCCTTCATTGAGAAAGCTATATGAAGAGAAAATCATAGAATGGTTCAGCTTCTGCCAGTACTTGTTCCTGTCCCGTATCAGAAATCGCCGTTAAGCTCCATTTCTTTGCTTTATGCTACCCTTGCGGGTATGGTTGTGTATTTTCCTATGCTTTTCCGTATGAAGTTCCGATTTACCAACCAACAGTTGCTGGTGTATGGTGACTATTTCATATGGGGTTAGACACGTTCCGTATTCGCCTTCTGACAGGTGTTGCCATTGTGTTTTGGGGCATCGTGTTCTACCGTTTGCACTACTGCCATTACCTTTACGTCGAACTAAGTCTTTTTACACGTCGCAACGTCGTTTCCATTCTCATTGTTACTTTCTTTGCCGAATTTGCTTTCGGTGCAGAACACACAATGGAAGAGATACTTTACTGTGAGGTCATCCGGTTGGAGGAACTGACCAAAGAGGTGCAGTATATGTGAGTGCTTTCTGGTATGTACGTCGGCATCCTGCTGGATATCTATTGGTTGAAAGTCAGGAAATGGGAGATATGGAAACTCTTCGGAATCGCTTTTATCTGTATTGCGTTCTATGGCATGTTGATGTACTTCACGCTGGACATGAATGTCAACATCGAGCAGTACCGACTTGCCATATTCCTGCGAGGATTTACCTATGCCATACTTGCCCCCGCATTGATGTGGGCTTTAGACGAATCGGTACCTAGTCTTGAACTGTTTTTCATGAGTCTGTTCGTGTTCAACATCTTACATATGTATCTGGCAGAAGCGGCAGGTTATGGCATTTATACCACCATCTTCTCGCATCCTATGAACGAAAATATGATGAGTTACGGACAGCAACTTACCCTCACACTTGGATATAGCGTATTTTGATATCTGTGAGTACATTGGGCACGACTTCCTGCACTCCATGATAATGGTGACAATAAAACAGGTTATGGCTATGTCATTTGGTTCGCCCTAGCTCTTGCGGCCCTCTTTTTGCTGTGCGACATCCCCGCTATCCATACAAATATCCGAAAAGTACCACGTTGGCCGGTTTATACCATTGAGTACCTTACAAGGAGGAAGTAAGAGAATATAGTGTGTTTTTTATTTTGGTATAGCTTGTAAGTGTCTGTATTTGTTGTGTTTAGTATGAAAACGTTGTGATTTTTCGGGCGAATTTTGCGTTTTTTCATATTTTTGTATGACCGTCATGCAAGGGACAAATTAATCCTTGCTAATTAATAATCTGAGAAATATGTCAAAGACGAATGAAATGTAATTGGACAAGGCACGGACTTTAATCAAAGGTTTGAAAGAACATTTGGAAACGGTGAAAAACTATGGAATCGAGACATAGATGATTTGCAGAAGTTGGAATCCGCTGCATATGAAGGAGAAAACTTAATGCAGAAGTCGACCGTCAACGTGCGGAATTAAATAAAATTGTCCCTAACGCTTCACGCAAATTGGCAGAGGTTCGCAGTCTGACATTTGAATTAAAACGTTTGGTCAAACCACGTGTTGATCCAAGCCATTGGCCGGACTATGGAATACCAGATAAGCGTTGATGCTTCGTCTTATTAAAAGAGGGAAAGTCCCTGCAAAATATTGGAAGTTTGCAGGGACTTTTTCATGAAGTGAAGTAAATGAAGAATACTTGAATAAAAAATCATGTTTGCGACTGATGAATATACTATTTTGCAGTGATTTGGTTCATGAGATAAAGTGAAATATTGGAAGTGAATAGCACCGGAAAAAGAAGGAAACACAATATTGTCAATTTTTAAACGAGTTAAGAATTAATAAAAACGTTAAATCTTCGCTTTTTAGAGTGTGACATTAAAGACAACGAGCATATTTCTGATTTATTACATGTAAAACGTTGATTAATAATTAATTGTAAATACAGCATATGTTTCGGACTCGTGTTATATAGAAAGAGACTGTCCAAAATAAAAGACGGAGATAAGCTTACTTACAATCTAAAGCTACAACATAAAAATCTCCTGCTTTTAGTCCTATAATTGCAATAAATAAGGGCTAAAGCAGGAGGTTTTTATTATTAAGTTTCAATCTATAAGATTTTTACTTATGCATTTCTATTTTGAGATAGCCTCTTGTATTAAAAATTCATTATTCATGAATGGTGAGTTCGTATACTATCATTGTAGCCAGCGTGGGTCGCCTACTTTATAGTAAATCATATCTTCGTTGGTAACAGTGAAGTCACCGTTGGCTGCATCAACAAAACCTGGGTTAGCTTCGATTGCAACGTTGGCATTGTCGGTGGCATGGAGCCCGCCCCACAGATTAGGACTATTATACCAATAGTTATTTGCATAGGATTCTGTTCCTGCCATGTTGCTTCCTGTTCTTGCCCATACGCCCATGTTGCCACTTGCACCATCGAAACCTATACCATAGAAAATACAATTCTGTACTGTCAATGTTGAATTGGCTCCATTTGTAATTCGGAATAGGCCATTGTTATTACTATTGTTGAAATTACAAATATTATAGAAAGTACAGTTCGTGAACGATATATTTCCGCTTAATGCTGCTTGGCAACGCAGGAAGGTACGTACTCCATTACTGAAAGTAGTATTGGTTACTGTCAATGAACCTAAACTGTCACCATCGCGGAAATCGAATCCGTCACCGCCGTTACCTTCGATATTATCCCATATACAGTTGTTTATGATGATATCGCCTATCGTGGCACCTACTCCATTGTATATAAGATGCTTAACCATGTTTCTGATTTCACATCCTTCAAATGTTAACTTAGCAAGATTACCTGTTGCTCCACTCATTTGCAGAACGTTGTCAAGTGTACTTTGACCATCGAAGATGATGTTTGTCAATGTTAGTGAAGCTATATTGGTACCTATGGTGAAACGTCCGTTAATAGTAGCTTTGGCTGCTGCAGGTGAAGCTATGCTAATTGATTTAGTTAACGCATAGTCTCCCAATTCATAAGTTCCTCCTTCTAGATACAGTCCTTCGCCATCTGCTGCGGCATCTAACGCGGCTATCAGGTCGGCTCCTTCTTCTACCAAAGTCATACCTCCAGTGTCGATAGCTGTCGTAAATGTGATGTTTCCTCTGACTTTACCTTCTGATGTTGTCATGACTGCCTGATATGATGTTTCTGGTGTCAAACCTTCGATTGTTGCACATCCGTTGGCTATATCTGTAGAAGTAATGGAGTAGGTCACAATATTGGCAGAGCTACCTTCAGTGGTAGGCGTTACGGTAATGGTTGCAGCTTCTTCTCCTGCTGTCCAACGTAGAATTACAGATGTAGAGCTTATATCTTCGTCAGCAACTGTTTTAAATAATTGCTCTGCTTCTGTTGTGAAAACAGTAGTCGTCCAGTTAGATTCTTTTGTTTCACCTATGGCTTTTATGCGGAATGAGTAGGTAGTTTCTCCATCCAAACTATAAATTGTATATGGGTTTTCTGTAATGCCCGTATAGGTTTCTGATGGGGTCCCTTCACAATTCATGTTGGGATCGTTGGCAAATAGTTCAATACTATATGACAAAGCGGCTGGATCAGATAAGCATTCCCAGCTTACACGGATATTGGTCTTGTCTTGAATACGTATTTCCAAATTAGTCGGTGCAAACAGTCGGTCATATTCTACGCTTGTAAGTTCTTCTGCTTCGTCCGAACAGGATCCTGCATTGAAAAGTAGTATACTGACTCCCAATATAAAACTGATTCTTTTCAATATTTTGTTCATAATATGTCGTTGTTAAAATGGAGATGAATGATTAATAACCATAATAGTTTTCCAGCATACCGTTGCTGCCGTCAATAAATACTTTCCAAATGGGCCAGAACATCTTTTCATTCGGATCGTTGACATAGAGATAATCTATGTAGCGTTGTATTCTTGTGTTGTTTTCAGTAATACTGGTGTTTTCTTCTGCATCACTTCCACTTCCTGCAGAACGGAAAGTGAACCAATATGAGCTTTCTTCAAAATTATTTTTGCCGTAGTCGTCGGTATCGCCTTCTTCCAAACCATAAATGGTATAGGCATCTGCGTCCGTTGGTGCGGCGTCTAATCCTTCGTTATAATAGATTTTGCTGGGATAGTTGGCGTATTCGCCTGAGCGGTTGGCTAAGCGTTCCATTTTTGCTTTAGTGTCGGATAAAGCTTCTGTCAATTTGCCCCAACGCATTAAGTCTACTTTACGTATGGCTTCTCCTGCAAATTCAAATTTGCGTTGATCCATGATTTCTTGCTGAAAAGCTTCTTTGCTAGCTGAAGCATTGCTGAGAATTGTGGATACTTTATTGCTAGGATAAGCTCTGTCTAGGACAGGTTTCATGTATTGGGTTGCATTGGCTGGTCCGTTTAATGCATTTTCAGCTTCGGCTGCCATCAAGTATATGTCTGCATAACGCATTACCTGGAAGTTGATACCATCGTCGTTTGTTGAAGTAACAATGCGGTTCATCCATTCAAAACGGAGTTTACCAAAACTCCAACCTCCTCCAGATGTCCCACTAATAGTTTTGTCAGAAGTGGTTTTGTCTCCATCCCATGTATAAGGAAGGCAAGTAATGTTACGGCGTATATCTTCTTTGTCAAAGTCATACCAAAGGGTTGGAGTAGGACCATTTATGCCACCTTTAGCAAGTTTTGTCCATTGGTCTACTTCAGAATGTTTTCCACCCCATGTGTAGAGTACACGTCCGCGTCCATCTGAAAAAGGCATTTCGTAGATGGATTCTTGTCCTGCTGTCAATACTTCTTGGCATAAATTTCGGAAATTCTGTTCAAAGCTTCCCAATTGATTACAGCCTTGATTGATGATGCTGACACATTCATCTAAAGCAATTTGATACATTTCTTTTCGTTCTGTTTCATCAGTAATGTTGTAGCGAAGCCCTTCGTCTGGCCATTGTGAGTAGCCTGCGAGGAAGAGAGCAATTCGAGCGCGCAATCCTTTGGCAAAAGATTTGCTGACACGCTCTACAGAAGTTGTATAACTGTTTTCATTGGGCCATCCTAAATAGTTTTCTGCTAAAAGTAAATCTTCGAGAACTTTTTTCAACACAGTGACACGATCTGTACGTGGCAGATAAATAGTCTCAGATGTGTTTGGCTCGAAACGATAAGGTACGTCACCCCAAGCCTTTACAAGGTCAAAATAGATAAATCCACGCAATGTCAGCAATTCTCCATAAAGCTGTGCCATATTGGTATTGTTTTCTAAGTCGGCGTATGTGTTCATTGACTCTATTGCCTTGTTTGCGCGTTCAATGGCTTCATACATATAGTTCCAGGCATTATTAGTTGTATTCATATAAGTGTTGTCGGCACTTGCTGAATAACAAGCCAAAGAAATTTCCTTGTCTGTATATGGATCCTTTGAGTTATCGGCGTAATTGTTATAGATTTCGCAGTCTGTATTAATTCCAAAATAAGGGATGAAACGTCCGCGATATGAATTGGTTTGTGCAAAAGACTGGTGGATAGCCATAACTGCTGCATCTGCCAGACCTTCTGATGAAAAAATTAAATCTTCACTCAGAGAAGACTTGGCTGGAGCTTCTAAGTCGCAGGAGGTAACTAGGCTTCCTGCAAACAAACAAAGTATATATGATGTTATCTTTTTCATTTTTTCGGGTAATGTTTTAGGTTGTTAGAAATTGATGTTTACACCGATTACGTATTGGCGGCTTTTGGGGTAAGCTGAGTAGTCTACACCTGGTGTTAAATTTGTACGCCGCATAGTCGATACTTCTGGATCAAAACCGGAATATCCTGTAAGACAGAATACATTGTATGCTGTCGCATAGAAACGTACGTTGCTGAGGTGGACTTTCTGCAATAGAGCTTTGGGCAGTGTATAGCCTAATGTCAATGTGTTGAGGCGTAAGAATGAACCGTCTTCAACATAATAGTCGGTCAGGATATATTTACCCGTGTAAGGTGACCACATAGTGGTATTGGCATTTAATGCAGCCAATTCTTCTGCATTATTCCAGTTTAACAGATTTCCGTTTGCATCAATATTTGTCCAGCGTGAACCGGAGGACATTACTGAAATAAGATTACGGTACTGGTATTTCGATGTTTGAGTGTATTCGATGGCGTTGGCATTATATACATCATTGCCGATGCTGAAATTAAAATTGGCACTCAGGTCAAATCCATAAAGGCGAGCATTAAGGTTGAAACCTCCTGTAGCTACAGGATTGGTGTCGCCTATGATTTGGCGGTCTGCAGTCGTGATGGTACCGGTCTTTTCAGCTTTAGTCTCCTTTATTTTTAAAGATCCAGGGCGTACGCTAGTACCTAATACGCCGCTACAATCTACTACACCATCTTTTAAGACCCATGTACCTGCTGCTTGTGAGGCGGCAATGTCAAAGTCACTGACTTCATAGCGTCCGTCACTTACATATCCCCAAATCTGTCCGATTGGTTCACCTGTCTTTATAACAAAGTCTTGGTCGATTTCTGTAGATGCCCAGCCGGTAGAGATGTTATCAATGGATTGAAGGTCACCCAACGATACAACTTTATTTTTGTTGAAAGAAATGTTGGCACCCACACTCAAACCAAAATTCTTTTTGTTAACGGCTGCATAGTTGATGGTGAATTCAAAACCTCGGTTTTGGGTCTCACCCATGTTTCGATACTGATAAGAATATCCTGTTCCAGATACTGGATATTCGATGAGCAGGTCTTTGGTGTTATTCCAATAACCTTCGATGGTACCGTTGATCTTTCCTCCCAAGAAACTATAATCCAAGCCGAGGTTACGCGTATAAGTTGTTTCCCATTTCAGATCCGGGTTAGCCATGGTGGAAGTGGCAGCTAATACGTTTGAATAACCATTAATCCATGATGTCGTTAAGAACTCATATTCTTGGTTGATAACTCCTGAAGGGATGTTGTTATTACCAGCTGTACCATAACTGAAGCGGAGTTTTAAGTCATCCAGCCAATTACGGGTACTTTCCATGAAAGGTTCAGCTGAGATACGCCAAGCCAAGGCTGCAGAAGGGAAGAATCCCCAGCGATTACCATCTGCAAATTTAGATGAACCATCAGCACGGAAGGTGGCGCTGACTAGGTATTTGCTGTCATAGTCATAGTTGACACGTGCAAAGTAGGAGAGCAAAATATCATCAGGATCATAAAAGTTATTTATCTCGTAGTTGGTTGTACCTGCCATATTGGTCATTTTCCAAGCTTGGTCAGCTGTAATCCATTCTGGGAAGCCATGAACTGTGTTGGTTAATTCTTCATTTTTTTCCAGAACATATTCATGTCCGAGTAATGCATTAAGATGATGGAAACTGTTTTCTCCAAATAATTTTTTGAAGTCGTAGTTTAAAGTATTTGTATTACGTATCTTAGTTCGATACTGCTTCGTTAAAGTGATAGCTGGCTTACCTTGGTTTTCACTAGAAGGAGTGTTTTGTACATAATAAGTTGTAGTACCATAAAATTTGTTGGTATCATATTTGTAGGTGTCATAACCTAATTCTGTCTTGAATTTCAAATTGTCAATAATTTCCCAAGTTACAGCTCCGGCCATGTTTAATTGTGTGCGGTCCTTTTGTTGGTCATTGTCACGTAAGGCCGTTAAGGGGTTGTAAAAAGATGAGTTTGTCCCATCGTCATCGCCTGCATCGGATACTCCTTCAACAGGGAATGGAGTGTATTGAATGGCATAGCGCAGACGTTTGTCGGTGTTGAGTGTGCTGCTTGTTTCGTTGGCTCCGGCACCTTTGATCTTGGTTTTCGACCATCGTGCTTGTAAGTCTACAGAGATGCGCTTGTTAATTTTACTATTTAGCTTTAAACTGAGGTTATCACGCTTGAAGTTGGACATCTGCATGATAGCTTTGTCGTCCATGTGTGCGTAGTTGAAAGCGTACTTTACCTTATCACTACCGCCGCTAATGCTGACATTGTGGTTGAATGTATGGCCAGTACGTCCAAAAGTTAGATCTTGCCAGTCATTTGTTGCGACGTTATCGTATAAATCGATGTCCTGATATCCACCAAAATGTTCTTCGTAGTCTTCTTCCTTACCGAGAAGATTGGCTAATTCATATTGCCATTCTGCATAATCGCGAGCATTGAGTACATCTAATTTTTTTGCAACTTTTTTCCAAGAATAGTATGCATTATAGCTTACATTTACTTTTCCCTCTTTGCCAGATTTGGTTGTTACAAGGATAACACCGTTTGCACCACGTGAACCATAGATGGCGGTAGAAGAAGCATCTTTCAGGACGGTGATATCTTCAATTTCGGATGCAGGAATATCGGAAATGGACTCTACAGGGAATCCATCAACGATGAATAACGGATCATTACTTTGTGTGATAGAGCCTCCACCACGTACGCGGATAGTCATTTCTGCATCGGGAGAACCTTCTGTGGTGGTAATCTGTACACCTGCCATTTTACCAGTCAGGGCTTCTGTCGCATTAGCAACAGGAACGGCTGCTAATACATCAGAATTTACAGTGGCTACAGAACCTGTTAGATCTTTCTTCTTGACGGAGCCATAACCGATAACCACTACCTCTTCCAAAGCTTGGGCGTCGTCTTCCATGACGATGTCGATGTGAGTTTTACCTTTGACGGATGCTTCCTGTGTCGTCATGCCTACGTAAGAAAATACGATGGTAGCGTTGGCAGGTACACTGATGGTGTAGTTTCCATCAATATCGGTAATTGTACCATTACTGGTATTCCCTTTTTCAACCACAGAAGCACCGATGACGGTTTCTCCTGTTTTGTCTTTCACGGTACCTTTTACGGTTACGTTTTGCGCCGATACGCTGAGCGATATCAGGGCTACTAATAATGTTAGTAGCGCGGTGCGCATGGTTTGCATTTTGTTAGACATTCTTAGCATGTTATTAAATAAAAAGTTAAGTTTCTATTTAGTGTGGTCGAACACACTGTTAATACATCGCTGCAAATGTATAAGATAGCAAACGAGGGTATGTGGAATATTTGTTTTTAGGGTGGGAATTTTTGTTATGTGTGTGGACTTTAAGAATATTCTCCCAGAAAACATGTTGGACAACATATTTCTGGAAGTGAGAGGGTTGTTATAGATTTGGCTCAGGCTAGAACGATGTTTTCGATGGCTTCTGTCGTGTCGACAATATGTTTCGGACAGAAGGCCTCCAATTCGGTGCGCGGACGGAACCCCCACGTGACACCACAGGCGGTGATATGGGCATTGAGGGCCGTCTGCATGTCGACACCCGAATCGCCTACGTAGAGGGTGTCGTCGGGAGCGGTGGAGGTCTGCTTCAGGATGTCGAAGACGATGGTGGGGTCGGGCTTGGTAGCTATTCCTTCACGCTGGCCATAGACGGCGGCGAAGCGTATGGTGGGAAAATAGTGGGCGACGAGCTTTTCGGTAGCCGACTGGTATTTGTTGGAGGCTACGGCCAACTGGACTTGGCGGGATTGGAGGCGGGACAACAGCTCGGGGATGCCTGGATAAGGACGGCTTTTGTCCGCATTGTGCTGGTCATAATAGGGGACGAAATGGCTACGGACTTTCAGGACGTTTTCTTCCGTCTTTTCTCCTTCGGGCAAGGCACGTTCGAAGAGCTTGTTGATGCCGTTGCCTACCATGAACTTGTAGGCGGCTTCCTCGTGGGTGGGGTAGCCCAAGGCCTCAAGGGCGTGGTTGGTGCTTTGCGCCAAGTCGGCGATGGTGTTCAGCAGGGTGCCGTCGAGGTCGAATATAACCAGTTCTTTCATCTTGTTTCCTCCTTCTGTTTCGTCTTTTTCTGCGCAAAAGTAGTATTTATTTCGATAGGGCGGTCGGGAGCGTGTGGAAAAAGCACTGTTTTACGAGGAAGAAAACGGCCTTTTCCTGTCCGTAAAACATAGTTTTGCGTGAAAAGGCCGATTCCCTTGTGTGGTAGTTAGGAAGCCTCGCCTGTCAGGGAGTGATGCGGAACCAGTCGATGTCCGCCCATCCGCCGTCGTTGGTTTTGATGGCGGGGCGGGTGCAGAAGGTGCCTATCTTGGCGCCTATCCATTTGCCTTCCTTGGCTTGGAAGGGGTTGCCCAGCTTCTTGAAGTTCTTTCCGTTGAGGCTATAGCTGAAGTCGCACATCACCACGAGGTCGTGACCACCTTCGCTTTCGGCTATCTTTTGGCCGTCGCAACTGAACTTGACGCGCAGATAGACGGTTGGGTCGGTCAGGGGGATGGAGGAGTTGACCTGTTCGGGCGTGCCTTTTTCGGCTTTGGGGCACTCCACTTGCGAGAGTACCAGACCTTTGTCCGTATTCTCAAGGATGAGGCCTGCGTAATCGAGACCCATTACGACGAGGCCTGTGCGTTCGCCCTTGTACTTGCTGATGGGCTTGAACGTGAGCTTCATCGTGGCGGTGAAGTTGGGGGCAGGTGTCTTCTGAAGGAGCAGGTTGGCTACGTCCCACAGGTTTTTGTATTCCTTTACGACAGGGTAGGAATAGAGGCGGACGAGGCTTTGGTCGCCGGCATAGTAGGCCCATTTCTCGTTGATGTTGGCATGCCATTGCCATTGGGGCGAGAGGGTATAGCCGTCGAACTCGTCGCTCTCCTGCGGGGTGCAGACGGGGTAGGTCTTACCCACGTTGGGCTTCTTGTGTGTCAATACGGGTTGGCCACATCCGTCGCCGTCCTTATCTTCTCCGATGACGGGCCATCCGTCCACCCACTTCATGGGTTGGAGGTGAACGAGGCGGCCATAGGCGCCTACGTCTTGGAAATGGAGAAACCAGTCTTCACCCGTCTGCGTGTCCACCCACGCGCCTTGATGGGGGCCGTTGACGGGCGTGTCGCCTTGTGCCAGCACGGTTCTCCATTCATAGGGGCCGTAAACGTTCTTCGAACGGAGTACGACCTGCCAGCCTGTGGGCACGCCGCCGGCGGGATGAAAGATGTAGTAATAGTCGCCTTTCTTATAGAATTTGGGTCCTTCGCATGTCTCGTGCGCCTCGTGCCCGTCGAAGACGATGCGTGAGGGCGTGATGGCTTGCGTGGCTTCGGCGTTCAGTTCGCAGATGG